>OGRJ01000001.1_pt1 | contig 249520 bp, 202 predicted proteins | sample 1553411 | NCBI WGS metagenome assembly OGRJ01 (sample SAMEA2580084, study PRJEB22360) | human gut metagenome | biome: human gut; feature: human-associated habitat; material: faeces | place: Denmark | collected 2008/2010
GTGAGGCTCCTGCCAACAAAGGCAAGAAGAAAGCTACAAAAGCAAGACTCGACAAGTCTGACGAGGAAGCAATCAACGCAGCTAAAGCTGCCGCTTTCATTAAGGAAGACGAAGAGGCTTAATTCATAGTGGAGAGTTGAGAATTGAAAGTTGAGAGTTACTTTACAGCAATTCTCAATTCTCTATTCTCAGCTCTTTTTCGCTTTTTAGAACGATATTTATTAACTAAAATATAAAGGAAAGATAGTATGGCTGTAAGTATGGCTGATATAACCAAGCTCCGTAAAATGACCGGTGCTGGTATGATGGATTGCAAGAATGCATTGAACGATGCAGAAGGCGATTTCGATAAGGCAATGGAAATTATCCGTAAAAAAGGACAGGCTGTTGCTGCTAAGCGTTCAGACCGTGAAGCTTCTGAAGGCTGCGTTTTGGCTAAGACTACCGGTGACTTTGCCGTTATCATCGCTTTGAAGTGCGAAACCGACTTCGTAGCTCAGAATGCCGACTTCGTGAAACTGACTCAGGATATCCTTGACCTTGCCGTTGCCAATAAGTGCAAGACGTTGGATGAAGTAAAAGCCCTGCCGATGGGTAACGGTACTGTACAGGATGCAGTAACCGACCGTAGCGGTATCACAGGCGAAAAGATGGAACTCGACGGTTATCTGACTGTAGAGGGTGCAACTACGGTTGTGTACAACCACATGAACAGAAACGGTCTTTGCACGATTGTTGCTTTCAACAAGAATGTTGACGAACAGTTGGCTAAGCAAGTGGCCATGCAGATTGCTGCCATGAATCCGCTGGCTATCGACGAAGACGGTGTTTCTGAAGAAGTTAAGCAGAAAGAAATCGAAGTTGCTATCGAGAAGACAAAAGCTGAACAAGTACAGAAGGCTGTTGAGGCTGCTTTGAAGAAAGCCGGCATCAACCCTGCTCACGTTGACAGCGAAGACCACATGGAAAGCAACATGGCTAAGGGATGGATTACAGCTGAAGACGTAGCAAAGGCAAAAGAAATCATTGCTACAGTTTCTGCTGAAAAAGCTGCACACCTGCCGGAACAGATGATTCAGAATATTGCTAAAGGTCGTCTGGGTAAATTCCTGAAAGAAGTTTGCTTGCTGAACCAGGAAGATATCATGGATGGCAAGAAGACTGTAAGAGAAGTGCTGAAAGAAGCTGACCCTGAATTGAAAATCGTTGATTTCAAGCGTTTCACTTTGCGTGCTGAATAATTCCGTACGGATGTAAATATATGGAAACGGTCGCATGGAAATATCCATAGCGACCGTTTTTCTTTATTATGTTTTTAAAGCAGCAGTGAGTTATCCCACCGTTTTGGTCTGTGTATACCCCTCTTTCTTTAGTAATTCCAGTACTTTTTGCTTAAAGTCTCCTTGTACAATGATTTCTCCGTCTTTGGCGCTTCCTCCCACACCGCATTTACTTTTAAGGAATTTGCCCAGTTCTTTCAAATCGTCTTCCGTACCGATAAATCCGGTAACGAGAGTTACAACTTTACCGCCCCGGTTCTTGCGGTCCAATTGTACGCGCAGACGTTGTTGGGACGGTTGGAGAGTGGTTTGCTCTTCTTCATCGTCCAATTCGTATTTGAAGTCGGGGTTGGTTGAATACACTACATTCAGTCTGTCTTTCCAATCGTTCTCTTTTGGTTTCTTAGCCATATATACTTGTTTTAATTTTCTCACAAAAGGAGTCCAAAAATACGGTTTTACAAGGAACTTTGCAATCACAGGTAGAAATAATGTTAACCTTTTGTCATAGATATATTATAGATTGGAAAAAAAGCACTACTTTTGTCAGTCATAATATTGAGAACTTAAAGGAAAAGCTATGAACAGTCAGTTACAAAAGAAAGACTCTACAAAGGTGCCGGAACCTACCTTGCGCCGGCTTCCGTGGTATCTTTCCAATGTAAAATTGCTTAGAAAAAGAGGGGAGCGTTTCGTTTCTTCTACTCAAATTTCCAAAGAAATCAATATTGATGCCTCTCAGATAGCGAAGGACTTGTCATATGTCAATATTTCCGGCCGTACCCGTGTGGGGTATGAGATAGATACGCTGATTGCCGTGCTGGAAGATTTTTTGGGATTTACCAATATACATAAAGCATTTCTTTTCGGTGTGGGAAGTTTGGGTGGTGCATTGCTGCGAGATTCCGGTTTGAACCATTTCGGTCTGGAGATTGTGGCAGCATTTGATGTAAATCCCGATTTGGTAGGGACGGCATTGAATGGCATTCCAATCTATCATTCCGATGATTTTGAAGAGAAAATGCAGGCATATGACGTCAATATCGGTGTGCTGACAGTACCTATTGAGATTGCGCAGAAAATTACGGATACGATGGTGGTAGGCGGCATTAAAGCCGTATGGAATTTTACTCCGTTCCGTATCCGTGTGCCGGAAGATATAGTGGTTCAGAACACTTCGTTGTATGCACATCTGGCAGTAATGTTTAACCGTTTGAATTTTAATGAGATAAGGTAATGAAGATCATAGCAGTAGGGATGAATTATGCACAGCACAATAAGGAGCTTGGGCATACTCAGGAGAATAGTGAACCTGTTATCTTCATGAAACCCGACTCGGCTATTTTGAAAGACGGCAAGCCGTTTTTTGTTCCCGACTTCTCCCATGAAGTCCATTACGAAACGGAAGTTGTGGTACGTATTTGCCGGTTAGGTAAGAATATAGCTCCCCGTTTTGCGCATCGTTATTATGATGCGGTGACGGTAGGCATTGATTTTACAGCCCGTGACTTGCAGCGGAAATTCCGTGAAGCCGGTAACCCGTGGGAGCTGTGCAAAGGGTTTGACAACTCTGCAGCTATCGGTACGTTCATTTCTTCGGAACAAGCCGGTGGAGACTTGCAGAATTTAGATTTCCATCTCGATATAGACGGTTGTGAAGTACAACGTGGCAATACGGCAGACATGCTTTTCAAGATAGATGATATAATAGCTTATGTCAGTCGTTTTATGACTTTGAAGATTGGTGATTTACTGTTTACAGGTACCCCTGCCGGGGTAGGGCCCGTCAGCGTCGGTCAGCATTTACAAGGTTATTTGGGAGAAGAGAAGCTGCTTGATTTCCATATCCGCTGATTTCGTCAGCTCTTTCATGCTCCTTTGTATTAGGCTGTAAGACTTGCTGTTTGTTTTTTAGGTACGTAATCCCTCTCATTAAGGAAAAATAGCAGAATATCTTTGAGCCGATAGTGAATAATGCCTACTTTAGCACGTTTATTATATAATTGAAAAGATATGAAGATACGTGTTGGTTTTGGCTTTGATGTTCACCGGCTGGTGACAGATAGAGAACTTTGGTTGGGTGGTGTACGCCTGGAACATGAGAAAGGTCTCTTGGGACATTCGGATGCAGACGTGTTGATACATGCTATTTGCGATGCATTGCTGGGTGCGGCGAATATGCGCGACATAGGCTATCACTTTCCCGATACGGCAGGCGAATTTAAAAATATAGATAGTAAGATATTGTTGAAGAAAACGGTGGACCTGATAGGCAGTAAAGGGTATTCCATCGGTAATATTGATGCGACAATCTGTGCGGAACGACCCAAGTTGAAAACTCATATACCCGCCATGCAGCAGACTCTTTCTGCTGTGTTGGGGATTGATGAAGACGATGTATCCGTGAAGGCTACCACTACGGAGAAGTTGGGCTTTACAGGACGGGAAGAGGGAATATCGGCTTATGCAACTGTCTTGATAGTCAAAGAATAAACGAACTCCGAATCAAAATCAGAAAATACTATGAAACAATTTGCTTTGACCCTTTGTATGGTACTGCTGTCCGTAATGTTTTGCCGGGCGCAGATAAAGCCCTTGAAATTCGATAAAAACGGAGAATTCAAAATAGTGCAGTTTACCGATGTGCATTTCAAATATGGTAATCCTGCCTCGGATATTGCCTTGAAGCGTATCAATGAAGTGCTTGATGCAGAACGTCCCGACCTGGTTGTATTTACCGGTGACGTGGTGTATGCGAAGCCGGCAGAAACAGCCATGCGTACGGTACTTGCTTGTGCTTCTTCCCGTAAAATTCCTTTTGTTGTGACTTTTGGCAACCATGACAATGAACAGGATAGGACGCGTGCCGAATTATATGATGTCGTTCGCTCTGTTCCTTATAATATTCAGCCGGACAGAGGTGAGGCCGATTCACCCGACTACGTGCTTGCATTGCAGGCTTCCGACAGTAATCGTGATGCAGCTTTGTTGTATTGTATGGATTCGCACTCCTACTCCCGGCTGCCGGATGTGAAAGGATATGCCTGGTTTACCTTTGATCAGGTAAACTGGTATCGTAGCCAGAGCGCTGCTTATACGGAAAGAAATGGCGGAAAGCCTTTGCCTGCTCTGGCTTTTTTCCATATTCCCCTACCCGAATATAATCAGGCTGCGGCTGATGAGAGTGCCATATTGATAGGCACGCGTATGGAAAAGGCTTGTGCTCCGCTCCTGAATACCGGCATGTTTGCCGCCATGAAAGAAGCCGGTGATGTAATGGGTACTTTTGTGGGGCACGACCATGATAATGATTATTCCGTTATGTGGCACGGCATCCTGTTGGCTTACGGGCGTTTTACAGGTGGAAATACGGAGTATAACCACCTGCCGAATGGTGCCCGTGTTATTCTGATGAAAGAAAACGTCCGCACATTCACTACCTGGATTCGTACCAAAGGCGGGGAGATTGTAGACAAAACGGTTTATCCGGACAGCTACCGGAAAGACGATTGGCGTAAGCGTCCGCCGGTTGGAGAGAAGTAATCAGGGGGCAATTACTTTTTCTCCGTTTACTACTACATTGTCCAGCGTCAGGTTCACCACATTCTCCATTTGTATCGCTTTGGGAGCTTTCTTCACGTTGATGTTCCGCAGGGTGATGTTGTGCAGTTTGGCTTCAGGCAGTCCGTTAGCCATGAGCGCTACGCTGTCCACGCGGTTACAGGTTACATCTTCAATGCAGATGTTGCGGAATAGTGTAGGATGATTGCCGCCCCGATACCCGTGGTAGTTCGTGCGGAAATTGATAACACCCCACAGGCAGACATCGGCTTCGATGCGCCGCATATTCAGGTTTTCGAAATAGCCGCCTCTGTCCGGGTTGGACTTGAAATATATACCGTTACGGCAACTGTCTATCTTGCAGTCCTCGATATAGATATTCCGCACTCCGCCCGACATTTCGCTTCCGACAGTGATGGCCCAACGTGCGAAATGACAGTTGCGGATGATAACGTTTTCCGTAGCCTGACCGATGCGCCAGCCGTCCTGGTCGCGCCCTGATTTGATAGCGATGCCGTCGTCACCAACGTTGAAATCCATATCTTCTATCAGTACATTGGTGCAGGATTCCGGGTCGCAGCCGTCATTATTGTAATTGTTGCTGTCGATATATACATTCCGTACGGTTACGTTGTCGCAAAATACGGGATGAATGATCCAGAAGGGAGAATCGTAAATTTTTAAATCTTCTACCAATACGTTCTTGCAACCGTAAAATTGTATCATACAGGGACGCAGATAGTGTCCTTCTCCGAATACGCGTTGGTATACAGGAACGGAATCGATACCCATCTGGCGCAGACGGTCTACGGCAGGACCTTGTATGGCATGCCAGCCGTTGAAAGTCACCGAACCGTTTCCGTCGATAGTTCCTTTGCCGGTTACCGCGACATTCGTACATTGGTATGCGTAGATAAAGGGGGAGTAGTTGAAACATTCTGTTCCTTCCCATTTTGTCAGTACCATAGGCAGGTAGTCGGCGGCTTCGGTAGAGAATTCCAGACGTGCTCCTTCGGCGATGTGCAGGTTTATGTTACTTTTCAGTGTAATGGCTCCTTTGATGAAATAATTTCCTGCGGGAATGAGTACGGTACCGCCACCGTTCGTGTTACAATGACTGATGGCTTGGAGGATGGCGGGGCGGCTGTCGAAAGTTGTATCGCTCTTTGCTCCGTAGTCGGTTACATCATAAACAGTATCGGCGAATACGGGCGGTACGATATTTTTTAGTATTCCGGGTACTTTTGCCCATTCTCCGGCCGTTTTCCGGGAGGAGGATGTGGTGCAGGCTCCCATCACCAATAGGAGGGATAAGCACCAGAGTGCAGTTTGTTTTTTCATGGCATTACGTATTTAAATATGTATGGAACAAAAATACGGGTTTCTTTTCGGTAAGGGGTGGATGAATTGATATTTGAAATGGAATTTTTGACCGGATTCGGTCTTATGGATGAAATTTTACATAATTAAGTCGCGTCCATTTGTTTTTTCCGATGGTGTACGTACCGGCAATGCGTGCCGAGGCTATATGGACGGTTTCGTCTGTCTGGTAAGCATGTTCCACGGCGGGTAGTTGGCACGAATGCCTGCTTGCCGTGCGGGAGTTGACGCGGAAAGTCACAAGATTTCCGGAGGTGTCTTTCAGCCTTAGTATTTGCCGGACATAGAAGTAAGGGGTCGTACCCCTGACTTGTGTCTTGTAGGGGTCGTCCTCCAGCCGGACACTGAGAACGGTCAGGGTCAGATCTGTCACTTTTTCCCCTTCTTTCCCAAGAAAGCGTCCGGCAGGCGGTTGCTTGGCTTTCCGTTGCAGGATGTCAATGTATACGGAATGGTATATCCGGGCGATTTGTGCGAAGCGTTCCTGTTTAGGAATTCGGGGAGTGAACTTGAAAGCTATCCAGGTGAGATAGCCGGGGTCTATCCGCAGGATTTCGTGCAGATAATGTCCGTGATATTTGCCGAACGAGATAATATCGTCGCCCTTATTCTGCATTCGTTTGGCATTATACTCCACTAACGACAGAGGACGGGGGGAGTAGTAACATAAGGTGCTTGCCATTCGTAAGGCTTCGTGTATATCCTCGCTCAGGTCGAATATGTAAAATATGGATTGCCTTTCGGGCAGAGGGGAGTAAATCCAAAGTGAGTATCGGGGACAATCTGCTCTTGGCAATACCACAAGATAGGCTCCTACCTCTTTGAAAGAAGCTTTTTTCAGGTTGTATGCATTTAGCTTTTGATACAACACGTCTTGTTCTGCGGCAGTGATGCCCGGAATAAGCGGATTTGTCATACATCAATTTGCTTATTCCAAAGATATGTAATTTTTTTAGAATCGTACCATTAATTCCAATACTATTTTGTCTTGTTCAGATTCTTTTGCAATACTGCTGTTGGCATAGAAATATTTTTCATAATTCAGGCGCAGGTCTGTGCGGAATGCTTTACTGAGGCTGAAGGTGATACCGCCCGTCAGTCGCTGGCGTTTGTAGTCGGTGGTGACCAATGCGTCGGTTTCTTCATCGGTGGTCTTGGCGTCGCTTTGGTCCGTCATCATGTCGTAGCGTAGCAGGAAAGACATTTTATTGAATATTTTACGAAGCGGAAGGTCGTAATTGATGAATGTGTTTACGGCTTGCACATTTTTGAAGGCATTGTCGGAATATTGCTTGTACAGATATTCCGCTTCGATATGGAAGCGGTCGGACTCATAGTAAGCGCCGATGTCGTACGATTGCACCCGTATTTCTTCCGGTTGGATGCTCTGTATGCTCAGTGTCAGGTTCAGCCCTTTGGTGAAAAGAAATTGGGCTTTGGCAGAATAATTCACTTCTTTATGCCATTCTTTTTGATTGGTCAGGCCCGAACCGTTGTACAGTCCGCCTTCTATCGTAATAGGCAGGTCGGTAGGCAGGGTATATCCCAGTGTGATACCTACATCGCGTACGTTGCCCACCTGCTTGGCTATGAACGAGCGGTTGGCAAAATATTGCTGGTGGGGTGATCGGTGTGCGTCGATGGTAAAAGGCACGCGCATCTGCCCGGCGGTCACTGTCAACCCTTTTGCCGGAAACAGGCGTGCGTAGGCATCGAGCATTTTAATGCTTCCTTCGTCCGACAGGTCTATTTCGGCTTTGTAGGCAACAATCGGCAAGACATTGCCGGTAACGCTGACACGTGCGTTTCTCACTTCGAAACGTCCGGCGCCCATTGTGGTCTGGTATTCGTATTTGCCCCGGATTGTTCCGTGTATTTCGGGCAGATAATCCTTGCTTTCCAGTTTTTCCTTGTCTATCTTCTTTCCGTCTTCGCTGTTTTGGGTGTTTTGGGCTTTTGCCATAAAGGGCAACAGGGTGAGGAACAGTATCAATGCGCTTTTTTTCATAATTTGTTGTCGGTTTGTTTATGTTGGCAAAGATACGGTCGTATGTGTTGTGATTTTATGTCATATGTGTTTCGTTTCTGTTACAAAGTCACGGGCAAAACGATGTGCAGCTATGTGAACTCTTGCAAAAAAGGCATGCCTTTTCTCTTTCTTCTGTTTGAAAACCTGTATTTTTGCATCTTAAACGATGTATATCCGAGAAATGAACAAGGCAGAAAAACGAGTGTTGGTTGGAATGAGCGGTGGCATTGACAGTACCGCTACATGTCTGATGTTGAAAGAGCAGGGTTACGAGGTAATCGGTCTTACGATGTGGGTGTGGGGAGAAGAGCCGTTGGAAGCCCGCCAGCTTGCTCAGAATATGGGCATTGAACATTATGTGGCAGATGAGCGTGAGGCTTTCCGGCAGATTATCGTTCAGAACTTTATCGATGAATACCGGCAGGGGCGTACCCCCAATCCTTGTGTGATGTGCAATCCTCTGTTCAAGTTCCGTATTCTAACGGAGTGGGCGGATAAATTGAATTGCCGGTATATTGCTACCGGGCACTATACCCGTCTGGAAGAGCAGAATAGGAAAATATATATAGTTGCCGGGGATGACGATAAGAAAGACCAGTCTTATTTCCTTTGGCGCTTGGGGCAGGATGTCTTGCGACGTTGTCTTTTCCCGTTGGGAACCTATACCAAGATGCAAGTGCGCGATTATCTGAGGGATAAAGGCTATGCACCGAAAGCCGAGGAAGGAGAGAGCATGGAAGTATGCTTCATAAAAGGAGATTATCGGGACTTCCTGCGTGAGCATTCGCCGGAGATAGACAATGAAGTAGGCCCGGGATGGTTTGTCAATTCGGAAGGAGTGAAGCTGGGAGAGCATAAGGGCTTTCCTTACTATACCATCGGGCAACGGAAAGGACTTGAAATCGCATTGGGAAAACCAGCTTATGTGCTGAAAATCAATCCGCAGAAGAATACCGTAATGTTGGGAGATGCCGAGCAGCTCAAAGCGGAATATATGCTTGCGGAACAGGATAATCTGATTGATGAGGGGGAAGTTTTCGGAAGCGGGGAACTGACGGTTCGCATCCGCTATCGGAGCAAACCGATACCTTGTTCGGTAAAGCGTCTGGAAGACGGGCGATTGCTGGTGCATTTTGAGACGGAAGCATCTGCCATTGCGCCCGGACAATCAGCTGTATTCTATATCGGAAAAAGGGTGGTAGGCGGTTCGTTCATTGCTTCACAACGTGGTATCGGCATGTATATTTGAAAATTAAAAACTGAAATTTGAAAATAAAAAGAGATTAATGGGGAAGAGATTGATTATTCTTTCAGCTTTAGTGTTGTTTGTGGCAAGTGCGTCGGCACAGCAAGATACGTTGAAATACCGTATTAGTTTAAGAGACAAGGCAGCTACCGTTTATTCATTGGAGCATCCTGAACAGTTCCTTTCGGAGAAAGCCATTGCAAGACGTCAAAAACAGAACCTGGCGGTTGATTCCACCGACCTGCCGGTTTGCCGTCAGTATATTGATGAAATACGCAGACAAGGAGTGAATATTGTAGTTGTAGGGAAATGGGAAAATTTTGTTACGGTTTCCTGCAATGATTCCGCTTTGATAGAACATATTGCCGCATTGCCGTTTGTACGCGCTACGGAGAAAGTATGGACTGCTCCGAAAATGAATGAAGGAGTGGGGGATGCAATGCGCGATTCTGTAATCAATGAGCCGAAGATATATACAGACAGTATTTACGGTCCTGCTCTCACTCAAATTCAGTTGAGCAATGGAGATAAGTTGCATGATGCCGGATTCAGGGGGCAGGGAATGACGATTGCCGTGATTGATGCCGGATTTCATAATCTGGATAAGATAACGGCTATGCGGAATATCCGTGTCTTGGGCATGAAAGATTTTGTCAATCCTCAGGCGGATTTATTTGCGGCAAGCAGTCATGGACTGAGTGTGCTTTCCTGCATTGGAATGAATCAGCCGGGAATTATGACAGGTACTGCACCGGAAGCTTCCTTTTGGCTGTTCCGCAGTGAGGATGAGGCTTCCGAACACTTGGTGGAGCAGGATTATTGGGCTGCTGCCGTAGAGTTTGCCGACAGTGTGGGAGTTGATGTGCTTAATACTTCTTTGGGGTATTATGCGTTCGATGACAAATCGAAAAATTACAAATATCGTGATTTGGACGGACATCATGCCTTGATGTCGCGTCAAGCCTCGCATATAGCCGATAAGGGTATGGTACTGGTGTGCAGTGCCGGTAATTCGGGAATGGGGTCCTGGAAAAAAATAACCCCGCCGGGAGATGCTGATAATGTGTTGACGGTAGGCGCTATCAACAAACAGGCGGTGTTGGCGCCATTTTCCTCTATCGGCAACACAGCTGATAACCGGATTAAACCGGATGTTGTAGCTGTGGGCGAAGGAGCGGATGTGATTCGCACGGACGGAAATCAGGGTAAGGCAAACGGGACTTCTTTCTCTTCGCCCGTCATGTGTGGAATGGTGGCTTGTTTATGGCAGGCATGCCCCCGGCTGACAGCGAAAGAGTTGCTTGAATTAGTCCGCACTTCCGGTGACCGTGCCGACTATCCGGATAATATCTACGGTTATGGCGTGCCGGATATGTGGAAAGCATATAATAGCTATAAATTAAAAATGAAGTAAGGACAGGAACTTTGCATACTTATACTTAAAGAATGGATGCCTTATCACTATACGAATTAAATGCGCTGGTGCGTCGCAGCTTGGAGCAATGTTTGCCTGATGCCTATTGGATACAGGCTGAATTGAGTGATGTACGTACCAACAGCACCGGACATTGCTATCTGGAGTTCGTACAGAAAGATGCCCGTAGTAATAGTCTGATAGCTAAGGCGAGAGGAACGATATGGTCGAACGTCTTTCGTTTGTTGAAACCTTATTTTGAGGAAGCTACGGGACAGGCTTTTGTTTCGGGTATCAAAGTGCTGGTGCAAGTGACCGTCAGTTTCCATGAACTGTATGGATATAGCCTTACAGTACAGGATATAGATCCCACCTATACTTTGGGTGATATGGCCCGTCGCCGTAAAGAGATTTTGAAACAATTGGAAGAAGAAGGGGTGCTTACTTTAAATAAAGAATTGAGAATGCCTCGTTTGCCGCAGCGTATTGCGGTTGTTTCTTCCCCAACCGCTGCCGGATACGGTGACTTTTGCCACCAGTTGCAGAATAATCCGGGAGGTTTTTACTTCTATACGGAACTTTTTCCGGCATTGATGCAGGGTGATCGTGTTGAAGAATCCGTTTTGTCTGCTTTGGATAAGATAAATTCCCGTTCGGACAGTTTTGATGTAGTAGTTATTATCCGGGGCGGTGGGGCAACTTCCGATCTTTCCGGATTTGATACTTATCTGCTCGCGGCTGCCTGTGCGCAGTTTCCTTTGCCTGTTATCACGGGTATCGGACACGAACGCGATGATACGGTTCTCGATTCCGTGGCCCATACCCGTGTCAAAACTCCCACTGCTGCTGCCGAATTTCTGATAGACTGCATGAATGAGGCTGCCGATGAATTGGAATCGCTGGCTGCCCGCCTATGCGATGGTGTCCGGAATTTGCTGGTACAAGAGCAACAGAAGTTAGTATCATACAGGAATCGTATTCCCTCTGCTGCTTATGGTTGCATTTCGGATGCAAAATTAACTTTGCTTACCGTCCGAAAAGATATTGTACAAGCTGTAACAGCCTCCTTGTTCCGTCAGCATCATCGGCTGGAGTTACTGCAACAACGGCTGGCGGATGCTTCTCCGGAAAAGCAATTAGCCCGTGGCTACAGCATTACATTGAAAAACGGTAAAGCAATAAAGAATGCTTCTCTCTTAAATGAGGGTGATGAAATTATCACTCGCCTGTATAAAGGAGAAGTGGTTTCAGTAGTAACAAATAAACTGTCAAAAAAATAAATAATCCTATGCCTGCACCCAAGAAAAAAGAGACTTATTCCCAAGCAATGGAACGGTTGGAGAAAATTGTCAGTCAGATAGACAACAATGAACTGGAAATAGATGAACTTGCCGTAAAGATAAAGGAGGCAAATGAAATCATTGCTTTTTGCAGTGATAAGTTGACTAAGGCAGACCGTGAGGTTCAGAAACTTCTATCGGACAAGCAGGCAGACTGAGTCGTCTTAAAAGACTTTCTGCCAGCTTGATTGCGAATATATTGATATTATAAAATCCTTTTTGGAGGCAGATTCGGAATTTGTCTTGGATACTTTGTCCTGATAGCAAGAAACCGCAAATAAAATTTGTTTTTGCTTTCGCTTGTTCCTATTTTTGTACAAAAGCATTTTTTATGAAGAAAACACTTATATTGGCGGCCGGTTTTGCAATGATGGCTTGTGGTGCAGTTGCTCAAGAGACATCGGTGCCCAAGAGAATTACCATTATAGAAGGCAAGTTTTTCCGTAATCTGCCGGAAGAGGTTGCAAAGATGATGACTCCCGATGGAATAAAATTTTTTATGTTATCCACTCCGAATGGGACAAAGGCCGTCGGGATAAAGATGCCGGAGCCTTTGACCAACGAGGTGCTACGTGATACTATACCGATGGTGCAAGTGCCCGAAGCAGCCGAACTTTTGCGGCGATTTGACGAAGCACAAGCAAGGTCAGAAGGGATTGGGGTATCGTCGGGTAGGACGGAGCCATTGCTTAAGGAAGGTACTAAGTTTCCTGAGTTCACCGCTACCGACATGAATGGCAGGACGTGGAGCAATGCCGATGTAAAGGGTAAGGTAATGGTGCTGAACGTATGGTTCACCGGTTGCGGCCCGTGTCGTGCCGAGATGCCGGAGTTATCTGCTTGGAAAGACGAGATGCCCGGCGTGATGTTTTTCTCGTCTACTTTTGAGTCGGCTAAGGTAGCCCGCCCCGTCATAGAGAGCCGCGGATTTAACTGGATTCCGCTTGTAAACGATACCGTACTTTATAAATACGTAGGTAACAACGGTTTTCCTCTTACCGTTGTTATAGACAAGGAAGGTACTGTGGTGATGGCTGAGCATGGTACGTCAGCTACCAAACGGGAAGCCCTGAAACGAAAGATAAAATCTTTGATAAAATAAAGAATTCTGAAGAAGATTTAAGCAGAAACTTAAAATATCGGAGATTATTGCGTATATCGGACAAGCTTTACAGGAAACCTACACAAAGTTTGAAAAACGAAAAGTATCTGTCACACTGTTATGTTCCACGAGGAAAGGATGAACCGGTAGCTTTTCCTTATTGTGTAAAATGGGGTTAATTAATAGGGTCTCATTGTATTTTGTATTTTCTCTGTAAAAAAGATGGAAAGTTTCCTTAGGAAAAACGAATAGTTTATCCTAAGTAAACTGTTGGTTTCACCGCATTAAACTATCAGTTTACTTAGGGTAAACTTAGGGTATTCCTAAGGGAAACAACGTATCGCCACTCTTATGTCGTAAAAAACACCGCTTCTTTAGGAAATATGAAGAATAACCATTACTTTTGTTGCAAATAGTTAGTCTTGAAATTAATAAAAGCGAATAATTAATACGAGCGAGATATGAAAGAACTAGATTGGGCTAATCTGCCGTTCGGCTATATGAAGACAGATTACAATGTGAGAATTTACTATCGTAACGAACAGTGGGGCGCATTGGAAGTATGCAGCGAGGAAACCATTCCTATGCACATGGCAGCCACTTGTCTGCACTATGGTCAGGAAGCGTTCGAGGGTTTGAAGGCTTTCCGGGGCAAAGACGGCAAGGTACGTATTTTCCGTTTGGAAGAGAATGCGGCGCGTTTGCAGTCTACCTGCCGTGGCATCCTGATGCCTGAGTTGCCGACGGAACGCTTTAAAGAGGCTATTCTTAAGGTTGTGAAGCTGAATGAGCGTTTCATTCCGCCTTACGAATCGGGAGCTTCCCTGTATATCCGTCCGTTGCTGGTGGGTACGGGAGCACAGGTAGGCGTACATCCGGCAAAGGAATACCTGTTTGTCGTGTTTGTAACGCCGGTAGGTCCTTACTTCAAGGGCGGGTTCTCCACCAATCCGTACGTTATTATCCGCGAATACGACCGTGCCGCACCTTTGGGTACAGGTGTCTACAAGGTGGGCGGCAATTATGCGGCCAGCCTGCGCGCCAATAAGAAAGCGCACGATTTGGGCTATGCCTGCGAGTTCTATTTGGATGCCAAGGAAAAGAAATACATCGACGAGTGCGGTGCAGCCAACTTCTTCGGCATCAAGGACAATACGTATATCACTCCGAAGTCCACTTCCATTCTTCCGTCCATCACCAACAAGAGCCTGATGCAACTGGCCGAGGATATGGGCATGAAAGTAGAACGCCGTCCGGTTCCGGAAGAAGAGCTGCTTACTTTCGAGGAAGCGGGCGCTTGCGGCACGGCTGCCGTTATCAGTCCGATAGAGCGCATCGACGATGTGGAGAACGGTAAGTCGTACGTGATTGCCAAAGACGGAAAACCGGGACCGGTCTGCACGAAGCTGTACAACAAATTGCGTGCTATCCAATACGGTGACGAACCCGATACGCACGGTTGGGTAACTGTCGTGGAATAACGCATGAGCATAAAGATTACAACCCTTGTGGAAAATTCGGTTTACGGCAAGGGACTACAGGGAGAGCACGGGCTTTCCCTGCTTGTTGATACGGGTGAGCATCGTCTGCTGTTCGATACTGGAGCTTCCGACCTTTTCATACGCAATGCCCGGATACTTGGGATTGACTTGAAGGAGGTGGATTTCCTGGTACTGTCGCACGGACATCGCGACCACACCGGCGGACTGCATCACTTTCTTGCCGTGAACGACAAGGCACAGGTTGTTTGCAAGAGAGAACTCTTCCGGCCGAAGTTCAAGGATGAACGGGAAAACGGAGTGATGCAGCTCGATGCTTTGGACAGCACCCGTTTCCGTTTTGTGGATGAGGTTACTGAATTGTGCCGCGGCGTGTTTGTCTTTCCGCAGTTGCCCGTTACGGATGAAGAAGATACGCATTTTGAACACTTCTTCACGTGGACGGAAGGGCGGAAACAGGCCGATACCTTTACGGACGAACTGGCGCTGGCATTGAAACAGGGCGCTGAGGTGTCCGTGCTGAGTGCCTGCTCGCACCGGGGCATTACGAATATCATCCGTGCGGTGCAGGAGTATTTTCCGCAGACCTCGCTGAAACTGGTATTGGGCGGTTTCCATATCCGTAATACCGAGAAAGAGAAATTTGATGTGATAGCCCGTTTCCTTGAAAGCCATTTGCCGCAACGGCTGGGCGTTTGTCATTGTACGGGCATTGATAAATACGCATTGTTTCACCAATGCTTTGCCGACCGTACTTTTTATAATTATACCGGTCGGGTAGAAACACTTTAATACATACGAATGGGAAAGAATAAGTTAGAGAAGTTTGCCGATATGGCAAGTTATCCGCACGTGTTTGAATATCCGTACTCGGCGGTAGACAACGTGCCGTTTGAGATGAAGGGCAACTGGCATCAACAGTTTTTCAAGAACGATAATCCGATTGTGCTGGAGCTGGGCTGCGGCCGTGGAGAGTACACGGTGGGACTGGGACGCATGTTTCCCGACAAGAATTTCATCGGCGTAGATATCAAAGGGGCGCGCATGTGGACGGGAGCTACCGAGTCCTTGCAGTCGGGCATGAAGAATGTCGCCTTCCTGCGTACCAACATCGAAATCATAGACCGCTTCTTCGCTCCAGGCGAAGTGAGCGAGATATGGCTCACGTTCTCCGACCCGCAGATGAAGAAAGCCACCAAACGCCTTACGTCCACCTACTTCATGGAACGCTACCGCAAGTTCCTGAAAGACGGCGGCACTATCCATGTAAAGACCGACAGCAACTTCATGTTCACCTACACCAAATACATGATAGAGAAGAACGGGCTTCCCGTAGAGTTCATCACCGACGACCTCTACCACTCCGGACTGGTGGATGATATTCTCGGCATCCGCACCTATTACGAACAGCAGTGGCTGGACCGCGGCCTGACCATAAAATACGTCAAGTTCCGGCTTCCTCAGTGCGGAGAGTTGCAGGAACCTGATGTCGAGATAGAACTGGACGAGTACCGCAGCTACAACCGCAGCAAGCGCAGCAGTCTCCAGACCGGCAAATAAACAATGGTTGTCAAACAGTGAATAGTAAATCGTAAAATAGTAAATAACATGACTCTTTATCCTAAATTAATCCTCGATGCACTGGCAACGGTGCGTTATCCCGGCAACAAGAAGAACCTCGTTGAGGCCGAAATGGTTGCCGACAATCTGCGTATCGACGGGATGAAGGTCAGTTTCTCGCTTATCTTCGAGAAGCCGACCGATCCCTTTATGAAGTCTATGGTGAAAGCTGCCGAGACGGCGATACATACTTACGTTTCACCGGAAGTGGAAGTGACGATTGCCACGGAAAGCCGTCAGGCGGCACGCCCGGAAGTGGGCAAACTGTTGCCGCAGGTGAAGAACATCATCGGCGTGTCTTCCGGTAAGGGCGGTGTAGGCAAGTCCACCGTATCGGCAAATCTGGCTGTGTCCCTTGCCAAACTGGGGTATAAGGTAGGTTTGCTGGATGCCGACATCTTCGGTCCGTCCATGCCCAAGATGTTTCAGGTGGAAGATGCACGTCCGTATGCAGAGAACATCGGCGGCCGTGATTTGATTATCCCTATCGAAAAGTATGGTATCAAGCTGCTGTCTATCGGTTTCTTCGTAGACCCCGACCAGGCTACCCTGTGGCGCGGCGGTATGGCAAGCAATGCCCTGAAACAGTTGATTGCCGATGCCGACTGGGGCGAACTGGATTATTTCCTGATAGACCTTCCGCCCGGAACCAGCGACATTCACCTCACCGTAGTGCAGACGCTTGCCATGACGGGAGCTATTGTTGTCAGCACGCCGCAGGCGGTGGCTCTGGCCGATGCCCGCAAAGGTATCAACATGTTTACGAATGATAAGGTGAACGTGCCTATCCTTGGTCTGGTAGAGAACATGGCGTGGTTTACGCCTGCCGAACTGCCGGAGAACAAGTACTACATCTTCGGTAAGGAAGGCGCCAAGCAGCTTGCGGAGCAGATGAACGTTCCTCTGCTGGGGCAGATTCCCATTGTGCAAAGCATCTGTGAGAGCGGTGACAAGGGTACTCCCGTCGCTTTGGACGAGAATACCGTGACCGGACGCGCGTTCCTGCAACTGGCTGCTGCCGTAGTCCGCCAGGTTGATCGCCGGAATATGGAAATGGCGCCTACCAAGATTGTGGAGACACATAAATAAACCGGAACAGCGAAAAGATGTATCCGTATCGATTAACTTTAAATTTGAGAAGCATGAAGAGCTTGAAAGTATTATTATTAGGCGCATGTGTCGCATTATGCGCCTGTTCTTCACCGACATCCACTGTGCAGACAAACGACCAAGGAACTCAGTGGCAGTGGGAAAATGGAACGATTGTCGTTGAAACTCCCCAACGTCCGGCAGACCGGAAAAGCGTGATAGGTCTGGCACTGCCTAAAATGGAGGTAGTGCGCGTGGGTTTCGTAGGTTTGGGAATGCGTGGTCCCGGAGCTGTGGAGCGGTTTACCCATATCCCCGGTACGCAGATCGTGGCACTTTGCGATTACGAACAAGGACGTGCCGAGGCATGCCAGAAATATCTGAAGCAGGCATCCTTGCCCAAAGCAGCCGTATATTCCGGCGAAAAGGGGTATGAGGAACTCTGCAAGCGTGATGATATAGATTTGGTGTATATCGCCACCGACTGGCTGCATCACTTCCCCGTGGCGATGTGCGCTATGGAGAACGGCAAGAATGTAGCTATCGAAGTGCCCTCCGCCATGAATCTGAAAGAGTGCTGGGCCTTGGTCGACATGAGTGAAAAGACCCGCAAGCACTGTATGATTCTGGAGAACTGCTGCTACGACTGGTTCGAGATGAATACGCTGAATATGGCGCAGCAGGGCGTATTCGGTGAGGTAATCCGTGCGCAGGGTGCGTACATCCATAACTTGAGTCCGTTCTGGAACCATTATTGGAAGAACGGCGAGGGCGACAAACTGGGCTGGCGTCTGGATTACAACATGAAGCATCGCGGCGATGTGTATGCCACTCACGGTCTCGGTCCTGTGGCACAGGCGCTCGACATTCACCGCGGCGACCGTATGCAGACACTGGTTGCCATGGATACCAAATCGGTTGTGGGAAAGGCTCTGGTTGAGGCAAGGACGGACTCTGCCTGCAATGGCTTCCGCAATGGCGACCATACCACCACGCTGATTCGTACCGCCAACGGTAAGGTGATCGAGATACAGCATAACGTGATGACTCCCCAGCCCTATAACCGTCTGTATCAGTTGACCGGTTCGAAAGGATTTGCCAATAAGTATCCCGTAGAGGGGTATGCGCTCGATGCCGACCAACTGACTGCTTCGGGGGTACAGCCTAAGGTAGATGATTTGAACTCGCACGGTTTCTTGCCGGAAGCGGAAATGGAAGCGCTTGTAGCCAAATACCAGCATCCTATTTTGAAGAAATACGGTGAGATGGCAAAAGAAGTGGGCGGTCACGGCGGTATGGACTTTATCATGGATAGCCGCCTGGTTTATTGCCTGCAGAACGGTTTGCCTTTGGATATGGATGTATACGATTTGGCAGAGTGGTGCTGCCTGGCAGAGTTAGGAGAACTTTCCATGGACAATAATTGCGCTCCGGTGGCATTTCCCGACTTTACCCGTGGCGAGTGGAACGTGGTGAAAGGGTATAAGCATGCTTATGCCGCTCCCGAAGAAGAAGCCGCTGCTATGGAAAAGGCAAAGGCGTTTACTGCCAAGCTGAAAGAGCAAGGGGCTAAAGAATGGGCGCAGGCTGAAAAGAAATGATACTTTTCACTTTCGGAAAATACTTTTTGAACAAAGTTCAAACGGATTCTTAACATCATCTATAATAAAGTTTATATGGAATAAGGGACAGGAGACTTGAGTTTCAGTCTCCGAAACCCTTATTCCATATATTATTTAACTGCTATGAAAACAAAATCTTTTCTTCTGTGCCTGCTGTTGGCTATCTCCGCCAATGCACAAATTGTCTATCACGACGCTTCCGCTTTTCCTCTTTTAGGAAAAGCTACCGAGACAACCCTTACACGCTACGAACGTTTGCCGGACTCTTTACGGAATATCTCCCGTAAGCCTCTATGGGAGTTGGGACGTAACAGTGCCGGGCTTGCCGTACGTTTCCGTTCCAATTCCACCCGGATTGCCGCCAAATGGGAGGTACTGCTCAACAGGAATATGAATCACATGACCCCTACGGGCATTAAAGGGCTTGATTTGTATTGCCTGCAAGACGGGAAGTGGCTGTTTGCCGGAAGCGGGCGTCCGCAAGGAAAGGTGAATGAGGCGACCATCGTGAAGGATATGCTTCCCGAAGAGCGTGAATATCTTTTATTCCTTTCTTTATACGACGGGGTGACTTCTCTTTCCATCGGCATCGATTCGCTGTCTCAAATCAGCGGGCCGGCAACGGAACTGCCGGTACGTAAGAAGCCGGTTGTCTTTTACGGAACAAGCATTCTGCAGGGAGGCTGCGCTTCCCGTCCGGGTATGGCGCATACCAATATCCTGGAGCGTTGGCTCAATCGGGAATGTATCAATCTGGGATTTAGCGGCAATGCTTTATTGGATTTGGAGATTGCCCATGTGATGGCGGGTGTGGATGCATCCGTATTTGTACTTGATTTTGTTCCGAATGCCAGTGTGGAGCAGATAAAGGAACGTGCCGGTGCGTTCTATTCCATTATCCGTAGCAAGCATCCTGATACGCCTGTACTTTTTGTGGAGGATCCTATATTTACCCATTCCCGTTTTAACAGGACCGTAGCCAGAGAAGTGAAGGATAAGAACGAGACTTTGCAGGCTGTGTTCCGGTCTCTGAAGAAGCGGGGAGAGAAGAACATCTACCTGCTCTCTTCCGAAGATATTATCGGCCATGATGGAGAGGCTACCGTAGACGGTGTTCATTTTACGGATTTAGGTTTTATGCGTTATGCAAAAGTGTTGTATCCGGTTTTGAAGAAGCATATAAAGGATTAGTGCAAACGCACTTGTGGGGAATCCTCACAGACTCCCCACAAATAATTGTTAGAGTAAAAATTTATGAAAAAAAAAGCTGAAATTCTGCTTTACTCGCCCTTGTCCACTTTTGCTTCTGCAATTATGTTTTCCGGTACTTTCTCGCAACGTATGTATTTGTTTACATCGTTCTCGTTGTCTTTTGCCGTCCATATCATCGAGCCGCTTTCCAGCAAGTCGGTCACGATGTATTTGTTGTTCCATTCACCGTTGCCGAAATCATACTCTCCGCTGATGACGGCGCCCAGATAAGGGTCGTTTTTGATACTGAAACTTCCGGTGATGTAGCGGGCGTACATGCTGTCGAACTTCTGGTACATTTCAAAAGTCTGTTCCTTGCGGTTGAAAACCACGTAGCAGTATGTACCTTCCGCCAGCGGAGTTCCGTTCCATTCGGAAAGTTCCCACGTGCCGTTCAGGTTGGCGGGAGTCACTTCCAGGGTCGGTATTATCGGCTCATCGTCATCGCAGGACACAAGGCAGCACAGAAAGACTGCCAAAGCCGTTAGTTTGAAAATATTCTTCATATCGGGTTTCTTGTTTTTTATCGTTACTTGGTATAGTTTACTTTTATATTCAGGGTCCGGTCCGAAGGCCGGGCATCCACTCCTCCGATGATAATCGGGAATGTGAATGTCTTTTCCTTTCCGGCGGGAATCAGTGAAGCGTCTACCGTTACCACGATGTCGGCTTCACTGCCCGGTTGTATCACTTCCGGCTCCGTCCGGAATGTTGCGAACTTCGGAATGACGAGTGCCGACAGGCGCAGCGGCTTGTTTCCGCTGTTTCCGCATAGAATCCGTTCGGAAGGTCGCTTTCCGGGCATCACTTCCTGAAATTCCATCCGGTTCTGTTTCAGCCTCAGTCTGCCCATTGCATACGGGTAGCGTGCCCATTCATCCGCTCCGGGAAGAACATTCCCGGTCAGGGTCAGACGTGCTACGGGGTGCTTTTCCGAGCAGGACAGATAGACGAACGCGTCCGTATCTATCGTTCCGGGATGATTCTTCGGATGATAAGTCAGTACAATCGTAGCGGTTTCTCCCGGCAGTATCTTTCCGGCAGGCAGTTCTGCTGCCGTACATCCGCAGGTGGTCCGTACCTTTGTGACGGTAACGGCTTCCTTGCTGATGTTCCTGCCCGTGAAACGGTAGGCCTGCGGAGCATCATCCTCGGTTAGCGTTCCGATGTCCAGCGTGCTTTTGTCGAAACGCAGTATGGATTCCGCCTGCTGCATCAGTGGCGGATTTATCAGCGAGTCGGCTTTTTGCTGCCAAGGGGAACGGGCAAATACCAATAGCACTATCCAGGTAATTAGTTTCATTAATTAATTACATTAAATTACATCCAGCCGTTGTCGTTGGCATTCTTGCGCACGGTAACGGTGATTGTCTGTTCGCTTCCGTTGCTCACTTTCACTGTGATGTGTGTGGCGCCGGTTTTTACGCCGGTTACTTCCATCAGGCTGTTGCCGACGGTTACCGTTGCCACGGCGGCATCGTCCGATGTACAGGTATAGGTCAGCGTTTCACCGTTTACAAAGTAGTAGGCAAGGTTCACGGTCGATGTGCCTCCTTCGGCAACATACACATTCGGCACTTTCATATCCGAACCGCTTCCTTCGATGTTGTTCAGTAACTTTCCTGCGTCCACTACGCCCGTGCCCATTTTGCCGATGTATTTGGACAGCTCCATGACGGAGGGAGCGGCAGCCGGTGAGTTATGGTTGCGGTAGTATGTTTTCTTCTTTCCGCCGCTGTACCAGTTATCAACCGGTTTTACGGACTCTTTCAATAGTGCCACAAATTCGCTTGCCTTGAAATGGCGGCGCTGTTGCACGGCATACGACAGACCTAATGCAGCCACACCCGATACATGAGGGCATGCCATTGAAGTGCCGTCCATATAACCATAGGCAGGGCTTCCGTTCCGAATCATGGTAGAAAGGATGGAGCCGGAAACCTCATTGTTTTCCCAAAACTCATTGTCCTCTTCCCCTATAGCGTTATAATATTCAGTGTCACCGCCCGGTGCAGATATATCCACTTCCGGACCGAAGTTGGTGTAGGATGCCGGGGTGAAGTCGGCGGCAACCGCGCTTACAGTTACGCATTTGGAGTAAGCTCCCGGATAGGAGGCGCTTCCCGCATATTCATTGCCCGATGCAAAGATGGCGATACCGCCGTCGATGACTCCGTTCGGAGAACCTGCGTTGTTGATGAAATAATCCAGGATTTCCTTTTCCAGCGGATAAGTATCCGCCCATTCCTTTTCGGTAGCCGGTCCGGGAGAGTATCCTTCCACTTCGTTCGCTTCCGAGGAGTTGTATCCCCAACTGCATTGCAGGATGACGGCGCCGTTGTCGGCGGCATACTTGATGGCTTGGGCTTCTCCGTTCAGGCTCACGCTGTTTTCTCCGGCGAATACCTGACAAATCATAATCTTCACGCCCGAATCCTTCGTGCCGTCTCCTCCGGCAATGCCGCAGACTCCGTATCCGTTGTTCATGGCGGCAATCGTACCGGATACGTGCGTGCCGTGACCGATGTCGCTTACATCCGTCCACGAAATGGCTGCGGTATTGTGTACAAAGTTATATCCGTATCTGTCGTCCTTGTATCCGTTGCCGTCGGCATCCGTTCCGGCATAGAGTTCCTCTTTGTCGTTTACCCATATATTGCCTGCCAGGTCGGGATGCGTATACATCACTCCGTCGTCCAATACGGCAACGATAACGGACGGGTCGCCCGTGCATTTCTGCCATGCTTCGTAGCAGCCGACATCGCATCCGGCTATTGAGCCGGCAAGGGTTTCTCCCGTACTGTTTGTCTTGTCGAAAGCATTGTTGCCGGAGTTGGTGTAGTGCCACTGGTAGGCAAGTCCGGGGTCGGAGAATCTTCCGGCCGCTACTCCGCTTCGGGTGGCTGCCCGCTGTTGCAGGGCTGCCTGGCTCACATAGCTCCGGCGGCTTTTGGGGTTGTAGGCGCGCTTGATGCGGCTGTTGCCCTGTACCTTTGAGATTTCTCCTAATTGGGAAAGCCGTCTGGCAGCTTCCTGCAAGTCTGTACCTTCGTCGAATTTCACCTGATACCACAGGTGAAGGCCGGCTATGCGGGTGCGTTCTTCGTTTTTGCTGTCTACCGGGAAGATACGTTCAAAATGGTATCCGCCCAGAATTTCGAGTACCTCATCGGTAGAGGGGATGCCCGAACGGGTCATCACTCCGCCGTTTCCCGCTGCGCGGGTCATTGTACGATCGAGGATGTCGGTCATTTCGGGTTTGAACTTAATCAGCAGTTCACCCGAGTTGACATCGGCGGGAAGCCGGACTTCCGTCCCCCCGTCGGTGGGGATGGACGGCTGTTCGACGATATCCTGTTCCGTACAGGCACCCAGCGTCAGGGCGATAAGTGCGATGTATAAGAATCTTTTCTTCATTGTTTCTGTTTAATATTATCTTGTTAATAAGTACCTGTTTGGGGGTTAGTTGACTCCCGCCACATACCTGTAATAGTATAGCGGATAAGCTACTCCGTTTACTTTGGTACCTTCCGGCTTCTCTTTGCCGTAGTAATACTTAAAGTTGAACTTCACCGCATCGACGTTATTGAATCCCACTTTGAATCCTGCGGAGTTCTTGCCGTTTTCTTGCTGGTTGAAGAGCAGTGTCATGGGGTCCCATTCTACAAAATACGGGTGGAACAGAATCCATTTGGGCACCGGACCGGTCAGGAAGTTCAGGTTGATGGAGAAGGAGCGTGCCTTCGGCAGTACGCGCGGCACATCCTGTCCTTTCACTTGCAGGGTGGTTCCGCCAGTTTCGGTGAATGTGACTTCGTTGTCACTCGTTTTCAGCCAGATGCAGGTATCGCCTACCAGTTTGTCTTTGTACTCTTCCTTGTTGTCGGAGAAGTCGTCGTCCTGATAACGTTTGGGTTTGTTTGCCCGTTCGAGTGCGGTATCTACCTCTTCATCCGTAGGTAATGTCCCTTCAATGAAGTTGTACGAGAACCGCAGGCTTCTCAGCTTGTCCCAAGTGAGCAGTTGCAGGAATGCTTCCTTTTCCGCTCCGGCACTGATGTCGATGTACAGACCGAGTTCCCTTCCATTGTGGGTACGTCCCTGACTCAGGTCGGAGTAGGAGTCGCTCCGGCGGTTTCCGACAAGGCTGAGCGCGTGCAGATTCGGGAAGTTTTCTTCATTTACCACTTCGGTAATGGCAGCCAGCGACGGGAAGTTGTTGCCCGACAAGTCCAGTTTTTCCAGTCCGCGATAACTCTTGTCTGCCTTGCCGCCCAGCTTGATGAAGTTTTCGGGCAGTTCGTTCATGCCATAGGCGGATACACTCAGCGATTTCAGGTATTTCAGTTCGCAGATTTCCTCGCCCAACGCTACGATACGTATCTGATTGTTGGAGTTGCTTTGGATGTCGAGCGATTCCAGGTATTTGAGATAACGTATTTCTTTGGGCAGTGTTTCACCTTCCTGCAGGTCGAACAGGGAGAATTTGACGGAACGCACGCGTCCTACCGCACCTTCGGGTACATCCTTGTCGATTGCCTCCCATAGGGTTACGTTATCCCAGTTCTGCATATTCTCACTTGTATCGAAGGACATCATGCTTTGAATCTTCTCGTTGATGGTAATGATTGCCAGCGAGTCTCCCGAACGGTTGTCCTCAATCTTGGGAGCTGCCTTTTGGGTCACAGTCAAAATGAAAGCTTCGATAGGATTGCCGTTGTCGTCCACCAACTGGTCCTCATCCGGATTTTGCGGAACAAAGCGTATTTTCGCTATCCGGGTGTAGGGAGTCGTATTCATTTCCCAGCGGAATTTTGCCTTGACCGTACGCGGACGGGCTTTCCGGTCGAGGTTCAGTTTCAGGTCCGTATCTTTGGGAGGGGTAATCCAGCCTGTCCGGTCGGCTCCGAATTCTGCTTTATCCTCATTGGTCATTGTCTCTTCTTCGGCAAAGGAGTAGTCGATATGCTCTTTATCAATCAGGAAGTTGACGTTACTGGATATGACAGCCTCGAAAAGGCGTTTGTTATAAGCTGCCGAACTTTCGATGTCCACATCCGGTTCTTTAGCGATGATTTGTTTCCCGAAACCGAACTGGGTAACGGTTATCAGTTTGGATTCCTGGCCTTCCAGTGCAAAGCGTATTTGCGAGGTGCGTGCCGTGTTCTCTAAGGTAGAGTCGATGGCAAGCCGGCATTCCGCCGTACCCGAACCGTTTGCGGGCGATACGGCGATCCACGGTCTGGATGCTCCGGCCACCCAGTTCTTGTAAGAGTTGACCGTAATCCTTTCGGTTCCGCCTTCGGGCCCTACGGTTATCTCTTCCTTATCCACTGCAATGCCGCCGGGGATGCTTGCGTCGTCGTCTTTGCACGAGCTTGCCAGCCCTGCGAAAAGAGCCAGCCCCGTCATTATTTTATATACATATTTCATTGGTAGAATCTTATTGGTTTATCGTTTTATGTCTAAAGCATCACAGCCACGGATATCCTGAGTCTTGTCGTAAATCAGTTTATACATGCCTGCCCTTATTTGCGAGCATACGCTTGTTACGTCGATGCTGATGTTCGGGTTGTCCTTGATGTCCACGATGTAGAGTTGCGATGTCAGCGTTTCGTTTACCTTGCGGATATCATTTGAGCCTATCTGCAACTGTATAAGGCTGGGGCAACTGGTAATTCCCGTAGGCCATTCGCGCAAGATGCGGTTGCCGTCGGCATCGCGTTGGAAGCGGATACCGATAGCTTGCAACTGGCTGCTGTTCAGCGGTTCGGTCGGGAACTTCGAGAAACAGTTGTAACTGAGGTCGAGGTTCTTCAGATAAGGCAGCGTGGTTGCGCGGAAGTCGTCCGACAGCTTGGTCAGCTTGTTGAAGCGAAGGTCGATAACGGTCAGCAGATACGTGTTCTTGTAGTTACCAGTTTCCGACCTTAGCGAGTACTTCGGAATCTCCGTCATCAGGTTGTTGCTCAGGTCGATGGTGGAGATGGGGGAACCTTTGGCAAACAGTTCCGTGGGGAACTTACTGATAAGGTTGTTCGACAAAGAAATCGTTGAGGCGTTAATTCCCTTGAAGTCGTCCAGGCTGCAATTAATGTTTTTCCCGTCATTCTGTCCTATCCGGTTGTACGAGAAGTCTACAGACCCCATTGTATAGACGGATTCTGCGTTAAAGATATTGGGGATGTATTCTATCAGGTTGTGCGCAAAACTCAGGCTTTCTACCTGCTCGGTGAAACCGCAGAAGTTCTCCGGTATTTCGGTTATTTGGTTGTTGTCCAGAGTCAGGGTAGTGAATTCCACTTCCTTGCCAAAGGCTTCCAGCTTTCCTGTAAGGTTGTTGTTGATACAGTCGAGCAGTCCCAGTTTCCTCATTTTATTCAATGATGCGTGTTCCGGAAATTTAGTCAGGTTGTTGTTGCCGAGATACAGAATCTGGAGTTTGGCTCCTACAGTTGCATCCGCTAATTTCTTCCAGTCGGCTGTCAGTTGCTCGCCGCTTCCGTCTCTTGCTCCGTTCAGTCCGTCAATGCCTTTGTTGTTGGCGATGTTCAGCAACTGGATTTCGGGAAGTTCGAATAGGAATTCCGGAAGTTTCGTCAGGTTGGGGCAGTTGTACACCTCTACGTCCGTCAGGTCGGTCAGGGTTCTCCATGCCCAGGAGCTGCTTTCCTCTTTAAATGACTTGGCATATTCGGAATTTTCGTTTTCCCAATCTGTGCAGATGTCCTCAGCCTTAATGGGAGAATTGGCAATATAAAGTTGTTGCAGGTTCTTCAACCGCATTACCGCTTTGGATATGAAAGTAATGTTGTTGGTTGTCTGGCCTATCTGTATATCTTTCATGCTGATACGGTTGCTTTTCTTTATCTTTGCCATTTCGGGGTCGCGGTTAATGCCGTCCTGCAGGAGTTCCGACATATTCTCTCTGGGGTCGTAGTCGAGGAACAGTTCCTTGTAGTGCATGCGCATCTTCTGTTTCTGTGCATCGCTCATATCGGGCGTTATTCCGCCTGCGCCGAACAGTCTGCCGCCCAGCTTTTCGTTGTGCGACCCGAGGGAAAGCACTTTCAATTCGGTCAGTTGGCCGATGGCGTCGGGCACTCTGCCTTTGGCGCCGAAGCCTTCGAGTGTCAGGCTGATGACACGCCCTTTATTGTCCAGCGACACGCCGGGCTGGTCGCCCCACATGTCTACCTCCTTATTGAAGTTCCAGGTTGCTCCGGCAGGACTTGTCTCTCCGGTATAGTGCCAGTTTCTTCCGTCGAGCGCTTCCCAAATGGCTTTCAGTGCGATGTAGTCCTTGATGTAAGCGGCTGCCGGTGACAGTTGGATGGGCACAAGGGCATCGTCCGTCTGTCTGTTATCTTCTACGCTGAACATCTCTCCCGCAAGCTGGCTTCTGGAGTCGAGCGTAGAGGTTACCGAACCGCTTTTCTTATAAATGGTGTAAGAGGTTACCTGATACGTGCCGGCGGGCAGCCATACTGCCGAGTCGCATTTGGCGGTACCGATATCCTTATATTTGTCTTTGTGCTTGTTGTCGTCGGTATAGTCCGTATTCGGATGTTCTTCATACTCTTCCTTATAAGTCACTTTCAGGTTCTTGATAGTGACGGGCACGCGTGTAAACGTGTTGGTCACCGTTATGTCGATAACCTTTATGTCGCTGAACAGGTAGTCGATGCTCTCACCGTCGGCGGCGCGTGTGGTGAGTCCGGACTTTATCAGCTTGAAAGTCACCATGCCCCGCGCTTGCGAGTCGGCAACAAGGTCTTTGGTGGTCAGTCCGCGCGAAACGACTTCAAACGTCTCGTCCGCACCGGGAGATATGCCGGTAATCACCTCGTCCAGTTTGTCGAGCAGCTTGTAACCTACGATTTTATACGTTCCGGTCAGAAGCTCCAGTTTGTCGCTTCTCATGCCGTATTCGGCGTTGCTCTCGTTGTAGGCGTTCAGCACGAGGGTCTGGGTGATGCTCATACCGTTGTGCTGCATTTCGATTTCCACTTTCTGGGCGTCGCTCAACCGGTCCATTGCGGTGGCACGCGTAGATGCCGTGCCGGCCCGGGTTGTCTCTTCTTGCGTATAGGATGCCGACTTGTAGAGCCTGAACTGTACGTGGCCGTATTGTTTGCCCGCCAGTTCGTCCTTGTCGTCAGAGCATCCGCCTGCCACCATGCCGCATAGCATGGTGACAAGTGCTGCAAGAAACAGTTTTCCTTTTATAATTCTCTTTGAGTTCATTTATTCTTTCTTTTCTGTAGTTTGAGTTACAGTGGTTGCTTGTACATATTCCGTCAGAAGGTGGTTTGGCTTTGTGTATCGTCAAATACTTCTACGATGCAGAGTGCAAGAATCTCTTCGCCTTCGCCCTTGACCACCAGTTGGTAATCGTTGGCGTATGTTTCATAGCTGGTGTTGTCGAAGCAGAAACCTATTCCGTTGATACGTACCAGTTTGCGTGCGTCCTGTGACCATGCCTGACCTGACATCTTTTCGGATGAAATACCTGCATGAGAGGCTTTTTCCGTTATTTCCTGGTCGGTAGCCGCTTCAACGGGCTCGAAAATGATTTTTCCCGGACCGTGTCCCGGTTCTCCGATTTCGTCGAATTTCTTGAGCAGGCTTTTGGGGATGGTGGCTTTCCATACATTGTTGCCGGTTACATTATATTCGCCGACACCGTCCGAATTCTCCAAGTCCTCAAATTTGATAACAGTGCCTTCAAAGAAGTCCTTGATGTTTCTGAACCCGGTCTGGTCGTAATCGTACGCATACATAAACAGCGCTTTGAATTTAATTCTGTCACCCTGTTTCTGCCAGGCTTCCTGTGTGATATTGGTCATGACATTGTTCGCATAGTTGGACTTGATGTCTCCCGTGCTTTCGTCGATGAGGTTGCCTGCCCAGTTGCTCTTTATTTCATCATAAACGGCTTTAGGGAATACCATGACGGTAGCTGCTCGCTCTTCCGTATTCTCGTTAAGGTCGGCGGTGACCGTTACCTTATCCTTATTACTGCCTGTTCCTGTAACGGCGTGCAGCCAGTCTACCGTACTGTTGAAATCATAACTGAATTCACCGTCCTGGTTCTTCATGGCGAATACCACAGTCTCGAATTCATCATTATATACGGTAACGGTCGATTGCATCTGTTCCAGAATTCCAGTATCGTCCGACAGCTCTTCTCCCGTCACGCTTGCCAGCGCGTTCAGATACGTGGGGCTGATGCCGATAGCGTCCCGTTGCAGTCCTTCGTACACGACGGGAATCTCCACCTTGCGCACCTTGTCCGTTTTGGCGGTCGTGGCGTCTTCGGTAACGAAAGTCAGGGTATAGCTGTTTCCGGTAATCGGATACTTGGGATTCAGTCCGCTCGTGTTTGCCGTATTGAACGTAAACTGATACGTTCCCGCCTTTTCGTCTATGACATAGCTCAGCCATTCCGGATTGGTGAAGCCTACCTTCACGCCGCTTTCCGCCTGTGCCTTGATAACGGTATAGACGGGTGAGGTAGCGGTATTGCCCTTGATGGTCAGCGGGTGCGTCCGGTCATATATATTGCCTGCTTCATCGCTGACAACGAGGTCGGCATATTCTCTTTTGGCGCGCGTCACCTTGTAGATTACCTGCGAGGCATTGCCCATTTTCAGTGTGATTTCCGCTACGGCATCCTCGTTGTAGTTCTGTCCGTCGGCAGAGGTCATAATGGTAACGGTCTGCTTTCCGGCCTTTCCGTAGATGAGGCTTTCCAGGAATTCGCCATTCTGGAATTTGCACCAGCCGGCATTGCTGGAGAGTTCCCAGTCCGCAGATGCTTCAAAAGATAGTTCGGTAGTTTCTCCGGCTGCGCTGCTGATGTTTGCAAGCTCAGGGAAAACAACGGTTTTGTTGCCTTCGTTATCGTCGTCCGAACAGGCGGTGAACGCTGTCATTATCATCATGGCGAGCACCATAATCAGGCTCATGCTTTTCAGTTCTGTTATTTTCATAATTGTAGGGGTTATAAAGTTAATATCCTTGTTCTTTCAGCTTTTCGGCTTCCGCTTCGCTTATCCATTCGATGATGTTGGCGGGAGTATCCACCACGCCCACCAGCGAGCCGTCCTTGTTGTCTACCCGGATGTTGACGTAGTGGAACACGAACTTCTCGCACGTGCTGAAGTAGGCGGGATAGCCCGACGGCTGTGTCATCATCAGCTTGCCGTTGCCATGTGTGGTGTCGAACAGTTCGGCAGTGCTGCCGCAGACGTGTTCTTCCATTTCGATGCTGGGTTCGAGCAAATCGTCGTAGTTGAATTTCAGCTTGGTGTCATATCCGTCGAAGTAGAGTCCGTGCAGTACAATCGTATTCTCTTCCCCTTCCACGACTTCGGACGTTATCAGGCGCAGGGTCGTATTCGTCATATAGGTATTGAAAAGCGAGGAAGTGACCTTGCAATAGCCGGTAAAGGCATTGATGTCGAACGGGCATACTTTCTGCATCACCACTTTGGTCTCCGTTCCGTATTTGTGCCACTGTTCGGTCTCGGGGATTATCAGCCGCAGGGCAAATCCCAGCGAATCGCTGATGCCGATATTCTCGTACACGCCTTCTATCTCGACATTGGCGGCGGTTTCGCCCGCCTTGATGGTTACGGTATTGGAAAGAATCCTGTAATGTTTTCCTTCCACGGCATTGCTTTCCTTGTCCACCACTTCCACGGCAAACGTGCGGTCGTAGTCGGCACGTCTGGTAGCGGATACGGGAACTTCGAACTTCTCGTTGCTCTCCTGTACGGCATAGTGGTAAAGCGTATCGGAGAACATCAGGTAGTTGCGTCCGCTGTACAGCACCTTGTCCTGGTCGCATCCGGCAAGTCCTGCCAGGGCTGCCAGGATGGCAAGGGCTACCATACATCCGGTTAATAGTTTCTTCATTATCATAAATCTTTTGGCTTATTTGTTACTTTCATTAGGTTCTACTTCCGAGCCCGGTGCATCCAGCTCGTGCTGGGGTATGGGCCATACGAACAGCGGGTCGTCTTTTTCCACTTTCAGGCTGCTGCCGTTGGACAGCGACTGGTCTTGCGGCGTGCGTTCAAATCCCTTGTGCCAGCGTTTCAGGTCGTGCAGGCGGAAGCCTTCCATGTATAGCTCCTTTACGCGCTCCTGTTCGATGACGTCCATCGCGTTCTCCTTGTTCAGGGAAGTGGAGCCGCCGTAGGAGGAGTAGCGTGCCGTGCGCAGTACGGATATGTCGCTTCCCGCCTTGCCGTAGTCGGGCTGGTCGCGTTGCACGTATGCTTCTGCACGGATGAGGTACTGTTCCGACAGGCGGAGCACTTTCGGCATGCTGACGTGCAGGATGTTGTAGTTGGTGAACGATTCGTTGCCGAAGTATTTTATCAGCAGCGGCCATGTAAGCCCGTGGCTGTATCCGGTGGTGAAGCTCTGTAAGAATGCGGATACGCGCAGGTCGTTCATGTCGTACAGGTTGACGGCCCATGTAGCCGGCACGTAGTCGGGGCGCAGGGTGCTGTAGTCGTAGTTGGCGAATACCTGTCCCAGTGCGCCGCCGTAGGCATTAACGGTAAAGCCCACTTTCCAGATGGCTTCGGTGGAGAAGTCGTTCGTCCACATATACTTGTAGTAGCTGGCGCTTGAGGTGGCTGCGCGCGTACAACTCGACAGGTAGTAGTAACCGCTGTCGATGACTTTGGTGGCATATTTGATGGCCTCGTCCCACCGCTTCATATAGAGAAGTACGCGGGCACGGAGGGCATACACCGTATATTCGTTGAAATAGATAGCATCGTACAGCGTTCCCTGTGTATCAGTGTTGAAATCCTCTTCGAGTTCCAGCAACTCTGCCGCACGGTCGAGGTCGTCGAGGATAAATTGGTAGGAGTCTTTCAGCGAAGCGCGCCTCATGGTTTCATCGCCCAGATAGTGTTCGCTCAGGATAACTCCCAACTGGCCGGCGGCGTCCTCATCGCTTTCGTATGCCTTGCAGAAGAGTTTCACCAGCTCCGAGTAGGCGAGTGCACGGGCAAAGTAAGCCTCGCCGCAGCACTGGTCCAGCTTGTCGAGCTCCTTGTCGTCGGTGGTCTTTTTCCGCACGGCGTCCGCGCGGTCGAGCATGAAGTTGCAGCGGTTGATAACATCGTACAACGCACCGTACACGGCTTCGATGTCGGTATTGGTGGGTTTGATTTCTTTCCAGCGCCAGATGTCGCCGTACACATTGGTGTTGCCGTTCACTCCGTACACCAGGTCGGTCTGTATGTCGGGCAGCAGCGTCAGGTTGCCCGAATAGAGGTATTTGCTCCTGAAAGCGTCGTAGATACCTATGACCGCCAGGTTTATGTCGGATACCGTCTGCAGCGACTCGTCGAAAGGAATGCCGTCTTCCGGCATTTTGTCCAGACAGGAGACGGACGACAGCGCCACGGCAACCAGCATGATATATAGTTTGAATTTCTTAATCATCTTTCTTTTGCTTGATAGGGTTAGAATGATACTTCGATGCCCAGTGTAAACTGGCGCGAAGCCGGATACTGTGCCCGGTAGATATTGCTCGACATTTCGGGGTCGAGTCCGGTGAATCCCGTAAAGGTCAGCAGGTTCTGGCCTTGCAGGTACACGCGTGCCGAGGTGAAGAAGTTGGTCTTTTTCAGCAGTGGCTGCGGCAGTGCGTATGCCAGTGTCAGGTTCTTGAGGCGCAGGAACGAGGAGTTCTCCAGGAAGCGGTCGTCCAGTTGCGCCGTCACGCCGTAGCGGGGGATGTCGGTGATGTCGCCCGGTTTCTTCCAGCGGTCGTACAGCAGCCGGCGCGACTGGTTGTAGGTGCTGTACAGTCCGTTGCTCTCTTCAAAGAAGCGGTCGTTGTTCATCACCCAGCGGTCGGCCATCCAACTGAACTGTGCCGACAGCGAAAGACCCTTCCAGGCAAAGGTAGTGCCGAAGCCGCCCGCCCACGGCGAATCGAACGTCTTGCCGGTCATCACCTTGTCGCTTTCGTTGAATTCGGTCGTCAGCTCGCCGTCTTTGGTGTACCACAGGGCGTCGCCGTTGGCAGGGTTCACGCCGGCATAGCGGTTCAGGAAGAACTCATGTACCGGATGCCCCACGACGAATTTCAGTCCGGTGGTGGAGTTTACGTACTCCTGCACGCCGTTGTACAGTTCCACCAGCTTGTTCTTGTTGTAGGACACGTTGGCGTTGAGGTTCCAGGTGAAATCTTTGGTGCGTATGATGTCGCTGTTGACCGACACTTCCACGCCCCGGTTCACCATCGCCCCGATATTGTCCCAGCGGTAGCCCTCGCCGGTAATGGCATAGCTTTCGGGTACGGACATCAGCATGTCGGTGGTTTTCTTGTGGTAGAAGTCGATGTCGAGGTTGACGCGGTTGAAGAAGCCCAGGCGCAGCCCGATGTTGTTGGACCAGGTCTGTTCCCAGCTCAGTTCCTCGTTGCCGCTCTGTTTGGGGTAGATACCGGCTTCGTCGTTATACTTCGGCCCGCCCGCAACGAGTGCCAGGTGGTCGTAGTAGGGTATCTCCGAGTTGCCCGAAGTACCGGTGCTGAGTGCGATTTGCGCGCTTGTCAGCCATTCGGTGTCTTTCAGGAACGATTCGTTTTTGATGTTCCACATAAATCCCAGCGACCAGAACATACCCCAGCGGTGGTCTTTGCCGAAGCGCGAGGAGGCATCGGTGCGCAGTGCCATTTCGCCGTAGTAGAGGTCTTTGTAGTTGTACTCGCCGCGCAGGAAGAACGAGAGGTAGGAATATGCGCTGGTGGTGTCGTCCCAGGACGAGGCGCGCGTGCCGGAGCTGATGTTCGTGAGGAAGTCGCTGGACTGTCCTTTCGTCACTACCTGGAAGCCGCTCGACTGGTAGTCCATGGCTTCCTGCCCCAGCATGAAGTTGAAGGAGTGGTCGTCGTTCAGCGCCCAGCGGTAGTTGGCAGTGGCGGTTTCGCTCAGTTTCAGCACGTCCGAGGAGTTGCGTCCGGCAGTGCCCTGCTCGTTGTTAATGACGTAGCTCGGGAACGACTGCATGAAAGTGGTGGCGTGCGAGTAGTCGGCGCCGAACTGTATGCGTACGGTCAGGTTCTGTATCGGGGTGATGTCGGCAAATACGGTGGAGAGTACCTTGTACTTCTTATAGCTCACCGGGTTGTTCGCCATCCATTCGATGGGGTTCTGTCCCGTGCCCGTCCATGTGCCGTTGTTCTCCGAGGCTATCGAGCCGTCTGCGTTGTAGGGGCTCCAGTAGGGGAGCATGAAGCGCGAGCCGGCTATCGGCGTGTAAATCGCCATTTCCCCCTCTTCCGCCTGCTGCACCTCTTCGTAGGCAGACATGGTGCTTGTGCCTATTTTCAGCCAGTTGCTGGCTTTCACTTCGGCATTGGCGCGCATGTTGTAGCGCCGGAAGGAAGAGTTCTGGGCGATACCGTCCTGGTCGTAGAACCCGCCCGATACGTAGTAGTTGAGGCGGTCGGTGGCGCGGTTCACGGAGATTTCGTAGTTCTGCAACGGTGCGCGGTCGTTGAATATCTCTTTCAGCCAATTGACGTTGGTGCGTGAGAGCAGGTCGTAGTCCTGCCCGGTGTCCAGGCCTATTTCTTTCTCAAACTGTATGCGTTCGGGGGTGTTCATCATGGTCCATTTGCCGTCGGATGCCAGTTGCGAGAATCCGTATTGCGCGCGCAGCGTTACTTTCGCCTTGTCCATGGAGAGCCCGCGCTTGGTGGTGATTACCACTACGCCGTTGGCAGCGCGTGCCCCGTAGATAGAGGTGGACGAGGCGTCCTTGAGCACGGAAATGGATTCGATGTCGCCCGGGCTGATGGTGTTGAAGTCCGAACTTGCAATGGGCACGCCGTCGAGGATAAACAGCGGCGATGTGCCTGAGTTGATTGAGTTTGTGCCGCGTATCTGGAACACGGCGGCTTTGCTGGGTTCTCCCGAATTGGAGATGACCGACAATCCCGGTGTCTGTCCCTGCAACGCCTGGTCGAAGCCGGCTGCCGGCACATTTTCCATCTTTTCCGCTTTTACGGTGGATACGGAGCCGGCTATAGTTCCTTTCTTGCGCACGCCGTATGCCACTACTACCACTTCGTCCACCATTTCGGTGTTCGGTTGCATAATCACATTGTAGCGGGTTGCCGCTGTAAACAGCTTTTCTACCGTCTTCATGCCTACGTACGAAAACTGCAAGGTGGCGGGAGACTTGCTTACCGTGATACTGTAATTTCCGTCGATATCGGTAATTACACCGTTTGTTGTGCCTTTTTCAACTACAGATACTCCGATTACCGGCAGGTTGTCTTCCGCCGATAGGATTTGTCCTGTAATCCGGAATCCGCCCTGTGCCAATAGGTACGGGATTCCGAACAGAGTTAAAAGCACAAACAAGAGAATTGATTTTCTCATCTTTGTTCTTCTAATGATTTGATTAATACTTAATGTTTCTGTTTTTTAGTCTGGAGCGGAAAGAGACATTTTTAAAGTGTATATTGCCGTCCTTTTATTTTTTTTACAGTTTTGTTTGCTTACGTTTTTCTATAATATCAGTCCAATTAAAGGATAACATCGGGGTTGCTTGTTGTTTGTCTGCTTTTAAGAATGCTGTAATAATGTTAATTTTATATTTACAAAAAGCCCTTTGTTTAAAACTTTCTTTGGATATATTTGCAACAAATATAGAAAAAGTTCCGAAAAAAATTATATATTCTATCTTGTTTTTATAAATAATTTATAATTTTGCAAAAAGATAACAGTGTGGTAACTCTCTCTTTTTCCTCTTTGTTTTTCCCATATTATCTCCCTGTTTTCTACTTATAGTATTTATCTTTATTTATTAACTAATTAATTAATAATGTATGAAAAACATTTTTAAGACAATGCTTCCCATACTGGCAATGGCTGCTTGCGTATGGACAAGTTGCTCGGACGACAAAGACAAAAACGATCCGACACCGGAAAAGCCGGCTTTACCTACTATCACGGTGAGCGAACCTGCTCTTAGCGCCGACAATACCAAAGCCGTAGTAACCGTTACCCCTTCCGATGATACGGAAAAATGGTACTGGAAGTGCGAACCGAAAGGCGAATCTGCTGCCGCATATACGGCTGTAACCGGCAAGGAAGAGACTAAACTGGAAATCCCCATCGATATAGATAAGGATTATGTTCTGACTGTCTATGCCGAGAATGAGAGCGGCAAGAGCCAGGAAGCTGTCAAGGAGTTCATATTCAAGTATGAGGACCTGATGGACGAATTGGTGGAATTTGAAATCAAGAACCTTTCCGCTTTCTCTATGGATGTAGAGGTGAAGAAAGGGGCTAAGTGCGCCAAGTATGTGATTGGGGCAATTATAAAGGGATATATGGGTAAAGACCTTGAAACCGGACAGGATAAGTATGAAGAAATCTACAAGGAAGCAGAATTTATTGAAAGTGCTGAACTTTCTTTGAATCCCAACAAGGATTATCCTATGCAGCCCTACAACTGGTCGGACGTAAGCGCTACGTTTAATGAACAGACATTGGTAAGAAGTGCTTTGCAGGATAAGGATATCAGTGAAAGCAAGGGTATTATTCTGACCGCATTGGAAACAGATGAAACCGAGGTGGTTGTTGCCATTTATGCGGTAGATGCAGAGGGTAAGGGAACGGTCTTTACAAAAGAAGTCACTGTGCCCGATGCAGAACTTAACGGACAAGTGGTGGCAAGCATAGAGATTCCTGCCGGTAAGATTGCTTTGAGAAGCTTTGAAGCTACCTTTACGGCAGATGCCAATTGTGCCAAAATGATTGTGGGACAGACAGATGCAGGTGCTATTGCTAAAAACAGTAGTAAGCCTTTTGCAGAGATGTCTGTAGCCGAAATCGAAGCCAGCATTCTTAAGTTGGGTGCAAGCGTTCCTGTTACATACACTCAACCGTTCTCAAAAGAGTTTGCCAGCAAGGATATGGTTCCTAATACCAAGTATTATGTATATGCCATACCTATCGACAAGCAAGGCAAGCTTGGTAAGATTGTTTATACCGGAGTTACAACGGGACGTCCTACTTTTGAGGGAGTAGGTAGTATTACAAGTGTCAGCTTCCCCGAACAGACATCTCCGGAGAAACTGCTTGTAGATATCAGTGTCAATGAAAATACGACAGCGGTTCGTGTATTCTGGGAAACATCTGTTCCTGCTAACCTTGATTGGATAATGGTGGATGAAGCTTCCAGCAATGTACAGTGGATTGAATATAAAGTAGAAGATTTGGGCAAACTTAAGACTGAGGAAAACAACGGCGGATTGTATATTTTAAGTCCGGGTTCTACTTATCACTTAAGAGCTGTAACGGTTGATAAAGATGGTAAGCTGAGTGAGATTGTTGACTTGGTGGCTAAGGCTGGTAAAGGTAAGAATGGTATTCAGACTAAAGCGGCAGAAGTGGAAGCACCGAAAGAAGCTGACTTCTCAGGTAATGGAGCACTGACATTGGCGGTTGTGTCAAGCGGTGATGATGAAGAGGCCGGTTGGGGATATTTTGCCAAGTTAAAGGTAACCAAAGGACAAAATACCAGCAAAGTCTATATGGTAAAGGGAAGTGACCAAAAGCCTAATGGTCTCGAAGCTTATGTAAAAGACCAAAAATTCTTCAAAGAATATACCTCCGATGCAGTTCCAACAGGTATGGTAAGCCTTATTTTGGATGAAAATACATCAGAAAAGGAGATAACTGAAAAATTTGATGTTGAATATGAAGCACAATGGGGCGGTGGTGCCCGCATTTTTGTCACGTTGGATAATGACGGAAAGTTTAGTATGGCTGATTATTACATCTATGGTTATGGTACTATGAATGATAATATCAGTAGTGGTAACTAACCAATCTTATTTTTAAACCAACTTCCTCAAACCAGTAAATAGTATTTTATAACTTCAGAGCGTAATGAGCAGGCGTAAACGCCGTTCATTACGCTCTTTTTCATTTCGACCGAACAGCAGTTCGGTTTCCATTCAAATGTAATGGAGTTAATAGCTGATCTTTATTCCGGCGAAATAGCTTCGCGGAGCAGCCGGACCGTAAATATATCCGGAGTCACGCTCCACTCCCTGGTCGAAATCGTTCTGATAAGCATTGAACACATTCTGCACACCTGCACTCAATTGCAGGTCCACCGACTTATAAAGTTTGAAATCATAGGCCACCTTGACTCCCATATCGAAGAAATCGCGTGTATTCACCGCCATATCCTTGTCAATATAACCGGCCATGTGCTGCACCAGCATTGAGCCGGTGTACGTGCCCGACAGGGATAATGAGAGAGGCTTGATCGGCGTATACGTTGCCGTAAAGTACCCATAGGTATTCGGTGTACGGAAAATCTTCTTCTCGGCCGGTGCCGTTTCGCTCCACTTTTCCGGTTCGTCATAACGGCTCTGTTGCAAGGTGACTCCTGCCTGTAACTGGAACAAAGAGAGATAAGCCATTTTTCCCTCCATCGATAGTCCCAATACTTTGGCGCCCGAACCGTTACGCCGCTCTTTGATAAGAATGCCGTCCCGCTCTCCGATGTTCTCGAGTACAAATACATCCGACAGTCTGGTATAAAAACCTTCAACCAGGAAGTTCACCTGAAAAGCACCGAAACGGTGATACATATCGGCTGAGGCGCTGAAACTCTGAGATTTTTCCTCTTTCAGATTCTTGGCACGCTCAATCATCGACACTGTTCCGCCTACATTCTCAATATGCAGGTCTTCGTCGAAAGCCTGCGGGGCACGGAAGCCCGACGAATAACTCAAGCGAAGATTAATGTCCTCGGAAGGATTGAAACGGAGATTGGCACGAGGGCTAAAGATAACATGGCCGATTAGATTGTGCTTATCCAGACGTCCGCCCAAGAGAATGCTCCATTTTTCGTTTTTCCATTCATTCTGCAAAAAAGCACTACCGATATTTACCGTCTGCTTCGTATAACGGTTGTATCCCCACATATCGTCCTTCAGGTTATCCCGGTTATACTCCAATCCCGCAGTCAGGTCGGCAGGCATGAAAAGGCATTTACCGAAACTGTACACATATTGAGAACCGCCGATAAAGGTCAGGTCCGTTGTCTTTCCATAGGCATTCTGGTCTTTTTTGCTGCCATAATAACTGTCGCGGTCCGTATGCTGTGCCGAAGTATAAACGGTCAGACGGTGTTTTTCATTCGGAGCAAAATAATCGAATTTCAAGCCGCCGCCGTTGATAGAGTGCTGAATCTGCTCGGCAATGTCAGCCTCGTGAGGCGGACGGTTCAGCAGGTTTCCGCCACGACGGAACTCCTGTAAGTGATGATACTCGAATGTCAACTTAGAATAAGTGCTTGTCTTGAGGAACGAACGGAAGCCGACTGTCTGGTTTTTAAGTTTCGGCATTTCGGAATAACCGTCTCCATCATGATCGTACGCATCCCGATGACGGTTCTGCCCGAACACATAGAGTCCCGCCCGATGATTATCGGTCACCAGCGATGCATTCAGCGAAGTATTATTATCGAAAGACGAGCTGCCGCCGATAGAAGTAAGGGTATGTGCCAACTGCCCCGAATTGCGCAGTGGCTCCTTGGTGATGATATTAATGGTTCCGGCAATGGCGGACGAACCGAACAGGGCAGAACCTCCGCCTCGCATCACCTCTACGCGCTCGATCATATTGGCAGGAATCTGCTCCAACCCGTAAACACCGGAAAGGGCACTGAAGATGGGACGCGAATCGATAAGAATCTGTGTATACGGACCGTCCAGTCCGTTGATGCGCACCTGCTGGAAACCGCAATTCTGGCAGTTCGTTTCGACCCGGACACCGGGCTGGAAGTTAAGCCCCTGCGAAAGTGTAGGCGAGTTTGTATTCTCAAACATCTTCATATCTACCACATTGACCAATGTAGGTGCCAGGCGCCGTTTGGTCACGCTGCGATTGGCCGATACCACCACTCCGTCAAGCGCCACGGCATCTTCTTCCAACTCAAAATTTTCTTCAAGTGTCTTTCCTTTTCTGAGACTGACATTGCGACTGATGGTTTTATACCCCACCGAACTGGCTTCGAGCACAAAATTCCCTTCGGGAAGGTTTTTCAGGAAATAGTGTCCGGTGGCATCCGTCACCGTACCAATGGTAGTTCCTTTCAGGGCGATTGTTATATAAGAGAGGTGTTCACCTGTTTTTTTATCGAGTACATGACCGATAATATTGGCATCAGACGCTTTCAGTTCCAGCAGCTCCGGTTGGTCGGCCATAGCAGGCAACAGGGCACAGCATAGGCCAACGAGGAAAAATATATATTTCTTCATTTTCATTTTTGGATAGTAGAATTACTAAATAAATTTTTCTATATAATGCAGTGAGAGAGAGGTTTTATCTTCCGGCAGGAGGTGCCCGCAAAGATACCACGCTCACGACGGACGAACAGTATCCTGCCCTATCCGGACGCCACGAAAGGGTATAGAGTAGATAAGCAATAAACTGAAAAGAGAGAAAAAAGATACCGGCTCCGGTAGTCGCCACGTGGCTCAGCAAATGAATCAATTGAAATTCGACTGTGGTGTGACTATGGGGAGAGTCTTTCTTAAACGGGTGCGAATGGACAATGGTCACCCCATTCACTACATGCGAGTGAGTAAAGAGTGTGATACCTGCCATGTACGATATAAATAGTACAGGCAGAAACCATCTCATTATTTTCAGGCATCCTTGTTTCATCCGTTTAGTTTTGCGGCAAAGATACAAAGTATTCCATAATGGAACAATCCCTATTTATGGGGATAATAAATACAGCCATTATCTTTCCCTCCAAAGCGCATCTTCGAGTGTTTCCTCTATAAGTATCAGGCAGAAAGCATGCAAGAACCAATCCGTTCCACCGTGGAGAAAGTTTTGTTCTGCCACGGAGTAGTTTTTGTTCCACCGCGGTGGAATGAAAACTACTCCACGGTGGAACGGGATAATCTTTTGCTTTGACTTTATTGGCAGCCATCTTGCTGCTAATGAGCGGAATCAATACACCTTTCAAATACTTATAAAACCCTGCGAAACCTTACGATAGTCTTAAATTTATAAATAAATGTCTTTTTTGTGAAAAACAATCTAAAAAAGCGATGCGTTATTATGGCGTATAAATTAAAAAGCTATCATGAGATTATTTTATTTGTCAGAGCATCGTTCCTGCTTCAATTATCAACTGAGGTATGAAAGCGGATTTTCACGGTACGAATTAACTGCACACGAAGAAGGCCGGATTGATAATGACGGTTGCTTCTGTGTACTGTTCGTGCTCAAAGGAGAGGTGCTGGTAGAGCTGGGCAGGGAGCATACTATCTCCGTGCATGCCAACAGGATGCTGCTCATACCTCAGCGGGAAGAGAACCGCTTGACGGGCATCACCCCGGCAGAATGCCTCCTGCTGTTCTGGAACAAGGAAATAACGGTGTGCGACAAGATGTATTTCGATTCCATTTCTCATGAGAAACCTATTGCCACCAACGACCACACCCTGCCCATCCGTAAGCCGCTGCTTCATGCCTTGAGGCAGGTGCTGTTCTATCTGGAAACGGGACTGCTGTGCAGGCACATGCATATTCTTAAACAGCAGGAAATCATTCTGATACTGCGCGGCTTTTATGCCAAAAACGAACTGGCTGGCTTTTTTGCCGGCGCTTCCGGAATGGGAAGCAAATTTGAGGACCTCATCCTGAACAATTACCGGAAGGTAAAGACCGTCAAGGAGTTTGCCAGTCTGTGCTGCGTTTCGGAACGCTCCTTCAACCGGAAGTTCCAGCACTATTTCAACCAAAGCCCCTATCAGTGGATGCAGGAACGGAAAGCCGAACTTATCCACGAGAAAATCTGTAACCCGGATATCGCTTTCCGGGAAATAGCCAGGGAGTTCGGTTTCAGCTCTTCCGCGCACCTCACCTGCTACTGTAAGAAACAGTTCGGCACAACCCCGACCCACCTGCGCGAGGAGAGCCACATCAAAAAACAATCGTAACACTATGAAATATTTAATGGAGAAGAAGAACCACTGTATGCACAGTTTTGAACGGCTTGTCAGGAAGATGTCCATGCAGATAAAAGACCCCAGGGAGCAGGATATTTTCTGCTCGCTGCTGACAAGGAAAGACGGCATGCAGGAACTTGCGGAGAAATACGGCCTTTCGGCAAAAGAACTGGCCTCTATGTATGAGAGGTCGGTAGAAGAGATTATGGACGATTGGGATGCCATGGCGCAGGAACGGCAGGAGCTTCAGGCTATTAGGGTGAGATACAGGAATTGCCGGTCGCTTCTGTCCAAAAGGAACATCGACCGTACTCCGGTGAGGGTTGTCGTACCGTTCAAGGAGCGGGGCATCCCCGTTGAATACCTGAAAATGCTGTCGACGCCTCTGGCAGTGCTTGAGATAACTCCGAGAATCCTGCGCAGGCTCAGGGAGTACAACATCTATCTGCTGGAAGACCTTCTGCGCTTCGTCAAGAAGAACGGATTCAATGCGTTGGCAAAGCTGCACGGCATAGGCATGAAATCGTGCGAGGACTTGTATTCGGCATTGAAACGGAAAGGCATCATGGAAAGCAAGGACAACTGCCATCTGTTTCAGTATATATGGGTATGAAACAGATGTTTACCGCTTGTTTATTCATTTTTCGGGCATTTTGTCCGAAAAGGGAAATTAATTGTCTTTTATCTGAAATGATGCGTTGTAAATGTGTATGTATTTTTGCAGACGAAATAAAAGGACTCCTTGCTGCCCGAAACATACATCCGTTTGCCATTTGCATCTTATAAACAGTATATACAAACTATAAGCTAATTAAACAATTGAAATTCAGATGAGTAAATTTAAATTTGTACAATGGTACGGGATAGTTGTATGCCTGTTGATGGCCGCCTGTACCGATGTTGATATCACCATGCCCAAAGGGCCTAAAGGTGATACCGGGCTTTCGGCCTATGAGTTCTGGAAAGAAAAAGTAGCGGACGGAACGGTAGACTGGCCGAAAGACCGGACGGAAGTTGCGGACTTTTTCAAGTATCTTAAAGGAAATGACGGGAAAGACGGAAAGAGCGCTTTTGACCAGTGGAAGGATATGATTGCCGACGGCAGTGTGGATAATCCGCACAACCCCGGCAGCAAATGGCCTGCCGGCAACAATACGGTGCAGGATTTCTGGTATTTCCTCACAGGCGCTACCGGCGAGAGCGGCCAGACACCGCATATCGGCGATAACGGCCATTGGTTTGTCGGAAATGAGGATACGGGCATTGCCGCGCAGGGAGAAGCGGGCAAGGACGGTGCGAACGGTAAAGATGCCGTGCCGCCTACCGTAACCATCGGTGCTAACGACCACTGGTTTGTCAATGGTGTGGACACCGGTAAGAAAGCCACGGGTACGGATGGAAAAGACGGCGTGTCGCCCACGATTACCATCGGTAATAACGGCAACTGGTTCGTAGACGGTACGGATACGGGTAAGAAAGCCGTTGGTGCCGACGGGAAATCTCCGGAAGTGGCCATTGGCGAGAACGGTAACTGGTATATCAACGGTACGGATACCGGAAAGCCATCTTTCGGGATAGACGGTGAGGATGGTACAAACGGAACAAACGGCGCAAATGGTGCGAACGGAAAGAGTGCCTATGAACTTTGGAAAGAATACATCGCATCCGGTGAAGTGGATAATCCTCATAAACCCGACCAGAAATGGCCGGCAGACCGGAACAAGCAGACGGACTTTTGGGATTTCCTGACGGGTAGGTCTTCGGTGATTGAAATACAAGTAGGAAAATATAATGTCATTCCTGATTATTGGAACTCCCAGTTACGGGAATATGTGATTCCTACGGACGGTTCGGTGCTCTTTACCGTGTATGACAAAGCGGGAAAGAAAGTAGCCGCAGGCGTGCAGGTAAGCGGATTGCCCGGAGTAGGAGCAACGGAAACCTTTACAACCGATGACAACGGACAGTTCAAGGTGACATGGGATAAGTTGCCGGACAACCAACCTTTATCACGCCGGACAGGCAGTGTAACCGTAACGGTTGGCGGAGTGCAGGAAACAAGTGCCAATAATACGCTGGTTCCGAATAGGGTAAATGTGAGGGCTACGGTGAGTACGGTATATTTGAGTTATAATTCGTCTGACATAAATGCAATCAGATATACATCTGTATCCTTTAAATATGAGCGCCAGATAGACGGAGAGTGGAGCGATTATCCAAGTAATCTTAAGTCTTATATGATGAGAGCTGCTAAAATTAAAGATATAAATCAACCTGTAAATGAGGGAAATTTGGATAAAAGCACGAGTTACACTTATAGTACTGGCGAGACATATCTCTCTATACGGCGTCCTTTGGTACTGACTCCTACGGAAAAAGCTAACGTGGCAAAGAATGATACGATTAATGGGTTGTTAAAATACGAGTGGGATGGGAACGAGTTTTATTCAGGCCTTTACTTCGGTGACGGTGCCGGTTATTATAATGATTACGGACAGACCGTATATTTGCAGGATAAGATTCATATTCCGGAAATATATCCGGCTCCGGGTTTCAAGGAGGGGACTGTCTTTATGGAAATCAAACAGGGAGTAACCACCTTATGGGGTGAAATCGATACAGACCAGTTGCCTGATTTCTATAAAACATCTGCTTATTCGACAAAGCAATATCAGTTTACGAAAGACCCGAATACCGATATCTGGAAATCTCCGGAAGGCAAGTTGCCTGCTTCAGATTTGGCAGAAGACCGTGCTGTATACATCCAAATGCGTACATTCATTAACGGAACGGGAGGCACTGTGCACACCGGTACTGTACCGCTTTCGAAAGGTGGCAAACGCTTTATACTGACAAGCGCTTATCCGGGTAATTGGATAGGTGTGGATATCCGACGCAGGCAAAAGGGAACCAATCAGATAACATATAACATGAGTTACGAATATCGCAGCAGATATGCTTACTACCTGCTGAAAGAAGGTGAGCAGTATTTCCTGGTTGACTTTGCCGACAGAACCAAGCGCATGCCTTTGGAGATAAAAGAGTGCCCGGCAGACTGGATGGATTGATTTACGGTAGATAAATATATATGAATATGAAGAAAAAAACAATACTATATCTTGTCTCCCTCTTCTTCCTGTCAGTTCCTCTGACGGGAAGAGGCCAAGACAGGAAAGCATGGGAAATAGGTGCAGGCGGTTCGTTGATAAACTGGAGCCGCGTGTCTGTCACCGGTTTCCAGAGTACTCCGGATAATTATATGTACAACCTGAAGGCCAACCATCTGATGGGAGGAGCAAACCTGTATGTGGCACGGGAACTGAACCGGTGGTTTTATCTGGATTTGCAAGGTACGGTAGGCGTAGCGAAAAACAAGAACCGGATTGCGGGCAATGACCGGAAACACGACCTGCTGTATATGGGCGGTTTGGGCATGCAGTTCCGCTTTACCCCCTTGTTTGAGTCTCAATGGGTGGAACCCTACCTCAGAGTGGGGGTGAATTACCTGCATAAGAATTTCGCGTCTGCCTATGGCGGCAATTTTGTGGACGACCCCACGGGAGAGGCGCACTGGGAATCGTCCGATGTGTGGAATCCCGACGGGCGCTCATCGGATAAGAACTCTTTTGTTCCGCTTTCGTTCGGTGCAGGTGTAAATGCGTGGCTAAGCAATTCCTTCGGGCTTGGCCTGCAAGGTGAATATCTCCTGCCGGTGCAGAAGAATCTTCCTCACTTTGTGCAGGTGTCTGCCCGCGTCATCTGGCGCATTGGCGGAAAGAGCAAAAAGCAGGCTCCGGTGGTGAAGTATGTGGAGATAGAGAAACCTGTTGAGGTGGAAAAGATTGTTGAGCGGATTGTAGAGAAGCAGGCGGATACAGCCGGCTCTGTCGAAGCAATGGCGTGCGACCTGCTGGATAATATCTACTTCGAGTTTGACAAGGATGTGTTGACGGCTGCTTCGGAAAAGACGCTCGACAGGCTGGCCGGGCTTCTGAAAAGCTATCCCGACGCCCGCTTCCTGATTACCGGCTACACCGATGCAAGGGGAAGCAGCGCTTATAATACGGACCTTTCCAACCGCCGTGCCAAAAGAGTGTATGAGGCACTGCTCGAACGAGGTGTTCCGGCAGCTATGCTGAAATGGCACGGTATAGGCAAACGGGCAAGCATCATTCCGGTTGCGGCAGGCAACAGTGTACGCGAGGGCGACAGAAAAGTGCTGCTGGAAAGAATTACCAATATGAAGTACTGGGAAGCTCTGTAAACAGGCTTTCAACATCTATTTATAAATTTATGTACTAACTTAAAACAGAAAATTGTATGAAGAAAATTTTAGCGAGTTTATTATTGTTGAGTGTTGCGGTTGGCTACGCTGACGGACAAACGGCGCTGACCGGAAACAAGTTTGCCGACAACTGGGCGATAGGTGTCAATGCGGGTGGAACGACTCCGCTGACGCATCACTCGTTCTTTAAGAACATGCGTCCGGTAGTGGGCGTTCATGTGGATAAGTATCTGACACCTGCCTTCGGCCTGAGCCTGGAGGCTATGGGCAGCTTTAACACTACGGGCAGCAAAACGGCTTTTGACGCGTCAAACGTCAGTCTGCTGGGGCTGGTCAACTTAGGTAATCTGTTTGCGGGGTATAACGGTGCGCCCCGTCTGTTTGAGGTTGAGGCTGTGGCAGGTATCGGCTGGTTGCATTATTATGTAAACTCCGGTATGGGCGAAGACCGTAACAGTATGTCCAGCAAACTGGGACTGAATTTCAACTTCAACCTGGGAGAAAGCAAGGCATGGACATTGGCTGTGAAACCGGCTTTGGTGTATGATATGAACGCTATGGGTACGGAAGCCGTGCGTTTCCATGCCAACCGTGCAGCCTGGGAAATCAGCGCCGGGCTGACTTATCATTTCGGATGCAGCAACGGCCGCCATTACTTTACCGAAGTAAGGCCTTACGACCAGGCGGAAGTCAACCAACTGAACGCCCAAATCAACCGTCTCCGTGCCGAGGCCGACAATACCGCCAAAGTATTGCAGGATGCCAACCGGAAAGTTTCCGATTTGGAAAGTGAACTGGCAGCTTGCCGGAACCGGAAACCGGAAGTGGTGAAGGATACTATCGACAATAGCAAGAAGCTGTTGGAGTCGGTGATTACGTTCCGCCAGGGCAGAATCGGCATCGATAATTCACAGTTGCCCAATGTGGAGCGCATCGCCACTTATCTGAGAAATCATAAGGAAGCGGGAGTCGTTATCAAAGGGTATGCCTCTCCCGAAGGCAGTGCGGAGGTGAACGAACGCATCGCCCGCCAACGTGCCGAGGCCGTGCGCAATATGCTGGTCAATAGATATAGAATCGCCAAAGACCGGATTGTGGCCGAAGGTCAGGGAGTGGGTTATATGTTTGAAGAACCGGACTGGAACCGGGTGAGCATCTGTACCATAAATACCCGGCCGGATGCTGCGGAAGGAAAGTAGTGAACCAGTTATGTAGATTTTAGATATAAAAAGGGTTGTGTAAAGTAAAGAGACCGCATGCGGCAGCAAGCCGTTGCGGTCTCTTTTTTATTGTGTGCCGTTCTTGTCTTTTACTTCCTGAAAAGCTCTTTCAGGCTTACCGTCTTGTTGTTAATCAGCGGGTGCGCCCAGAAACCGATGAATGTGATGTAGCCTACAAACACGAGGATAATCAGCATTCCGGTACGCAGCGAAGTGGCATCGGCAAGCATGCTGATAATCATCGGGCCGCCTGCTCCGCCCACGATTGCCGAACACAGGATGCCGGCAAACGAACCGTGGTGTTGCGATGCCGAATTCAGCGCCAGCGAGAACACGATGGAGTACATCATGGAAATGCTGAAACCGATGGCAGGGAAGGCAATGATGGATGCTTCCTTGCTTCCGAAGAGTGCGGTGAGCAGTAGGATGATGGTGAGTCCGCCCGATAGTTGGAGCAGCCGTTTGCTGTCAATGAGCTTCAACAGCACCATGCCTACGAGGCAGCCGGCAGTCATCAGTCCCCAGAAGTAACTTACGGCCTTTGCGCCTTCCACCTGCGGGTTCACTCCGTGATACTGCTCGAGGAACGTACTCATAAAGATGGAAGTTCCCTGTTCCGTACTTACATAACAGAAGATGCCGAGGAAGAACAGCCATACGTATTTCTGCCTGAACAGTGCCAGGTAGGAGTCTTTCGAACCGCCTTTCTCATCTTCTTTCAACTCGATTTTCGGGAAACGGGACAGCCCTACGGCAACCAGCATCACCAGCAACAGCAACGTGAATACCCAGTAAAGCGATACCCAAGGCAGATCGGGCGGGGTGATACCTGCCAGCAGGTCGATGAAAAAGTTCCTGCCTTCCGTGTATATGTCCGGATTGAGTTCGTGAATGAGGTACGTATATACCAGCGGGCTCAGGAACGAAGCGATGCCGAATACGAATTGGGCCACTTCCGCCACGAAAGCATAGTTTTCTTCGCCGCCTACAACGCGTTGCAACGGGTTTAGCACAGTTTGCAGCATAGCCATGCCCAAGCCGATGATGAACGATGAGGCAAGCAGCATGGGGTAAGTGTGTATGCAGGCAAACAGCGTAGTGCCGATGAACGGCATCAGGAAGCCCAGAAACAGTACCGGTTTCTCGCCGAAACGGTCGATCATCAGTCCGGCGGGAACCGACATGATGGCATAGGCGATGAAGAAAGAAGTCGGGATGAAGCCCGCCATCGCCAGGTCGCTCAGGTTAAAGTTATGGATAATGTCCGGAATGAGCGGTCCCAGGATATTGGTGATAAACGATATGGTGAACCAGAACGCCATAATCAGCGCCAGCATTCCTAAATTCTTTTTCATACTATTTCGTGTTTAGTGAGAAGACCAGTGACGCGGCGCCGATACTTCCTGCCTTGTTACCTAAAGATGCAGCCATGATTTGAGTGTTCACGGCACAGTCGGCTATGGCATAGCGGTGTGCCTTCTCGCTGACTTTCCGGATATAGAAGTCGCCGGCTTCGGACAGTCCGCCGCCTATTACAATGCGTTGCGGGCTGAAGATGTTGATGAATCCGGCGATGCCGTGTCCCAGAAAATCGCAATGCTCGTCCAGGCACTCCGTTGCCAGCTTGTCTCCTTCTTTGTAGAGGCGTACGATAAGCTCTCCGTTGATTTCCTCGCCCGGAAACGAGATGCCCGCTTCTGCGGCACGCTTGCTGAAACGGCGCACCAGTGCGGAAGTGGAGGCGTAATGTTCCAGACAACCCACAGAGCCGCATGCGCAGGGTTCGCCGTTGGCGATGAGGGGCACATGGCCCAGTTCGGTGCCGCGGTTGGCAAAGCCGTTGAACAGCTTGCCGCCGATGACCACTGCGCCGCCGATGCCGGTTCCTACGGTCAGGAACACTACATTCTGTGCACCTTGTCCGGCTCCGTACATCGTTTCTCCCAGTCCCATCAGGTTGGCGTCGTTGCCCATCTGCACGGGCAGCCCCGTTTCCGCTTCGATGCGGTCGGCAAGATTCAGATTCTCCCAGCCTTTGATATTCTCGGCTCCGCCCAGCACAATGCGGTTGGTTTCGTCCACAATGCCGGGAGTGCCTATACCTATTCCTTCCACCGCTACTCCGAGTTGCAGGGCCGAAGCCATTGTCTCTTTGCAGGCGGTTACCAACTGGCCGATTACCGCTTCCGCAGATACATCGGCTTTCGACGGCAGCTTCCCTTGAAAGTGAAATACGCCTTCATTGTCGATAAGGGCGTATTTCACGGAAGTACCGCCAAGGTCAATTCCTATAGCGTATTTTTTCATGATTGTCAAACTCTTTCAGCCCATATAGGAGAACTCCATGCCCATTGTCCGTCGCGCTGGCGCACGCGTACATAATAATAATCGGTGTCGCGCTGCGGCTCTTTGTCTTCCATGTAGTGCTCTACGGTGAAGCAGCTTTCGGGCATGGCGCGGTTAAAGAGAATGGCTTCGCTCAACCAGCCTATCATGAAGTGCGAACGTGAACCTTCGAGCAGTTCGCCCAATGTGTGTTCGAACTTCTTGCCGTTGAAGTCTGCGGTGAGCACGCCGTCTTTCGGCATCTCCAGGTCGAGGATTACCGCCTGCATGGCTGCGGTGGTGGTATTCGGGTTCTTGCTGCTGTACAAGTCCAGTTCCGTTTCCTTCTCGCCTACGGAGAGGATGCGGTTGACATGTGTCTTGAATTCGGTTTCGCCCTCCTGAGGAGAGGTGAAGGCAGCGCCGCGGAAGCAGGGGGTAACGCTTACGATACGGCCCTTGTTGACAGACAGCTTGCCTTGCCAGTGCACATAGCGCTCTTCGCGGTTCCAGCCGAAATCCACTTTTACTTTGCAGCGGACGGTGTCGCCTTCCGGTGCAACCGGAGTCAACGGGCCGTTCATGCGTGCCAGTATCTGGCCGTTCTTGACAACGTCTACATAATCGATGCAGCTTTCGCCGGTTACGTTCAGGTAGATGCGGCGGCTGTTGCCACGGACTACATCGCCCATGAAAGCGTCGTTGAGGCGGAAGTCGATGATGATTTTATCACCGGTGGCGGCACATACGTGGCGGGTGCGGAGAGCTTCCCAAATGGCGTCGCGGGTCAGTGACGGAGCCAGGACACCGATGCGGCCGTCGCCGTAGCTGCCCGGGTAGCCGGAGTGCTGGTCGGTGGAAGCCATGATACCGAATTTATGTCCTTGTTCCAGACCGTACTGGATGGTTCCTTCCCATTGGCGGGGACCCATATCGTGCAGGTACGGGTAGTCGCCCTGGTCGCTTTCCGCCAGGCCGTGACGGGAATACATCTCGACGAACGGAGTGATGTCTCCTTCGGTGAAGCATTTCCAGTTGTAACCGCGGTAACCGCCCTGATAGCCCATGTGGTGCGGAGTAACGAATACTTTATGTCCTTTGGCTTTCTCTTTCCAGTCTTCGATAGAGGTACATTCCACGAGCGGCGCATCCAGGTCGTAGTTCAACGCCACGTGGTCGCCGTGCTCCATGCTGTGGGCCTCGTATCCGATGAAGGTAAGGAATTCGCCTTCCTTGTTGTATTCGTTGCTCATCTTTACGTACTTCTCATAGCCGCCTTCGCGCAGACGCTTGAAAGCTCCGGTATGGTAGTCGATTACCCATTTCAGACGAGGGTCGTTTGCACCCGGAATGTCCGGCCACATGGCATGGGGCGTTACGCTGACAAAGTCCAACTGGCCTTTGGCCGCCTCGAAAGCATCGCGCATATCGCCGTGTCCGTAAGTGAGGTTGCAGTGGTTGTGCAAGTCGCCCCAGAATACTTTCAGGTTGCTTGCCGACGGCATAATCTTCTTTGCTTCTTTGCTTCCTGCCACGCAAGAGCCGAGCAGGCTTCCCGAAGCTGCCAGTCCGAGAAAAGACCAGCCTGTGTTTTTTAAAAAACTTCTTCTATCCATGATAATAAATTTAATGGTTTTATCTGTTTTTCATTAATCTTCTGTCGCCCTTGAAAAGCTCGTTTACTTTTTCGTCGGGGTCGTTGTCTTTATACTGCTTTTGAGTCTCTTGCAACAGTTGCATCAGCTCTTTCTGCTTTTCTGCGTATTCAGGCTTGCCGAACACGTTGTTCATTTCGCGCGGGTCGGCTTTCAGGTCGTACATTTCCCATTCGTCGATGTCGTTGTAGAAATGAATCAGTTTGAAGTCCTGTGTACGGATGCCGTAATGACGTTTTACCGAATGCTCGGCAGGGTATTCATAATAGTGGTAGTAGGCAGCCTTGCGCCAGTCGGCGGGTGTCTTGCCTTCGTTTTCCAACACCGGTTTCAAGGAAGTTCCCTGAATGTCCGACGGGATTTCCACACCGGCAAAGTCGAGGAAAGTGGGAGCGAAGTCCACATTCATGCAGATTGCATTGCTTGTGCTTCCCGCCTTGATAGCTTTGGGGTAGCGGATGATAAGCGGCATGCGCTGGCATTCCTCGTACATGAAGCGCTTGTCGAACCAGCCGTGTTCGCCGAGGAAGAAGCCCTGGTCGGAAGTGTAGACGATGATTGTATTGTCCAGCTCTCCGGTCTTTTCAAGATAGTTCAGAAGGCGGCCGATATTTTCGTCCACAGACAGTACGGTAGCCAGGTAGTCGCGCATGTATTGCTGGTATTTCCAACTGATTAACGCCTTACCTTTCAGGTCGCCCTTGCGGTATTCGGCAATGCGCTGCGCATATACGGAGTCCCATTTGTCCTGTACGGCGGCAGGCATGCGCTTGTACACGCTGTAAAGGCGGTTGGTGGTATCCTTCAGCATCTCTTCGCGGGTCAGCAGTTTCAAGTCCCAGTCGTTGGTCAGGGTATGTTCGATGGACATGTCCTGTTCGCGGGCTGCTCTGCCGCGTCCCTCGTAGTCGTCGAACAGGCTGGCAGGTTCCGGGAATGTGGTATTGTTAAAGATGCCCAAGTGGCGCGGAGCCGGCATCCAGTTGCGGTGAGGCGCTTTCTGATGATACATCATGCAGAACGGTTTGTTCTTGTCCCTGCCTTCGAGGAATTTGATGGCCTTGTCTGTGATGATGTCCGTGGCATAACCTTTCTCTACGATATGTTTGCCGTCTTCCCAGAAATCGGGGTCGTAATAATCGCCCTGTTCGTGCTGGCCGCTCAGGATGCTCCAGTGGTCGAAGCCCTGCGGTTCGCTGATAAGGTGCCATTTGCCGATCATGGCCGTCTGGTAGCCGGCTTGCTGGAGCAGTTTCGGGAATGTCTGCTGGTCGCCGTTGAAGGTGCTTGCATTATCCGTAAAGCCGTTTTCGTGGCTGAACTTACCGGTAAGGACGCAGGCGCGTGACGGGCCGGAAAGGGCATTGACCGCGTAGCAGTTGTCCATACGGATACCTTCGTTGGCTATACGATCCATGTTGGGAGTTTGCAGGAGATTGCCGCCATAGCAGGACATGGCTTGTGTGGTATGGTCGTCCGTCATCATGAAAATTATGTTCGGACGCTTGGGTTCTTCTTTTTGCTGGCCGGCACAGGAAGCGAGGCTTAATGTGGCTAACGGAAGAAGTACATTGGAAAGATTGTTTTTCATAACCGGGATGTATCGCTTTTCATTATGAAGAAAGGGACTGCTCAAAAACTAAAATTGCTATCGCTTTGCTTTTCATTTTTGGGCACTCCCTTTCGTCATGTTGCTTTTATATTATAATTTGTAATTTAAAGACTGTTTCTTGCCGTTTACTTTCACCTCTACTTCCAGTCCGTTTTCATTGAATGCCTTGTTTTTGAACTTGGCAGACAATTTGGGGGCGTCTGCGCTGTTCTTTATCGGACAGATAACGGTGATGTAACGTACTGCATCTTCGCTGTCTTTCTTCACATTGAAGGATACGTTCATGCGTTTGTAGCGTTTGCGGTAAGCGGTGGAGCACCAGCCCGGCTCTTTTTTCATCGTCATGCCTTCGGGGCCGAAGCATTGCAGCTTCATGTTGCTTCCTTCTTCAAACTGAGTGACGAAAGTCATGTCCTCGCGGCTGTTGGCAATTTCGCCTTTCGGCATCTGGTAGTGCAGGTTAATGGAACCTTTCTGGCTTCCCACCATTTCGTCTACAATTACGAAGTAGCTGTTGTCTACGAAGAATACGGAACGGCGGTGTTTCAGGTTCTTGTAGCTCGGATTCTCGGTAACCAATATCTGTACGTTGCCTTCCGGCTGCCACAGCTTGGTTACGGATTCGGTCTGGTCCAGATTCTTGTTGTTCAGCGTTACGGTGTTGTGTACGCAGGTCTGACGGTGCCAGTTGCGCTGTTCCATCACTTCGCCCTCGCCGGCATATACATACGAACCGGAATCGGGGAACAGGTTTTTGCCGTTGAACCAGAGTTCGAAAGTACCGTTATCCGGCTGGCAGTGCCAGAATGCTTTCGGGCCGGCCTTTACAACCATTTGCGTGGCATCCGTTCCCCAAGAGTTACGGAATACGAAGAAACCGGATTTCAGGAAACCTTTGGAGAGATATTCGGGCAGTGCGCCTTCTTTGCCGTCGGTTGCCAGATACTTGATGAACTGGTTCTTCGGGAACATCTTGCTCCAGTTGCGGTAGTTCTTCAGCATTTCTTTCTTATTGGTCAGCTTGGCATCGCTGAAACACGGGTTGGTGTAGTCGGGGAAAGAAACGTTGGCATAGAATACAATCATTTTTTCGATTGTATCCAGGTACTCCTGCGGGAACTCGTTGCGGAAACCGTTCAGGTCGGCAATGTTCAGTGCTTTGCAGAAAATGTTGATGGCAGCGAGGTGGTAGTGCGGGTCGAGCTCGAACTGTCCACCGTCGTTATACACCTGTACGTTGATTTCACGGTTCATGATGTCGATGCCGCTCTTTCTCCAGGCAGCAGCCTCTTTGAATTCGGGGAAGAAAGCGCCGGCGTAGATCATACGCTGTGCCTCGAACAGCAGGTGATTGCCCTGTGCAGAGTAATTGCCCAGTATATGGATGGCATGTTTGTGGTAGTTTACCAGGAACTCGGTCAGGAACTCCGGGGTGAAAGAGGGAGACGGGAGGAACAGTTGGAACTGTGAGGTCTGGTCTTGCAGACGGTTGCTCACTTCCAGCGGACGCCATGCGAAACGTGCGTTTTCTACATCACCTTTCAGTTGGTTGTCACCGGTCATTTCATACTCTTTCTTGTCGACCTTCACCAGCGGGTTTTTCTTGATCCAGTCGATGTACTGTTTGGTCCACTCTACGGCGTATTTCTCGTCGCCGCTTACACGATAGGCCTTGCCCATGGGAGTAAACCATTTGTGGCGGTGCAACTGCCAGCGCAGTTCGTTGTCCTTTACCGGCCAGTATCTCCAGTCGATGTCTTCACCGTAGTTGAATGACGGCTGGTAGCCTTTGTGGGCAAAGAATGTATGTTGCAGAGCCTCGTCGGCCATTTTCTGTTCGTCCTTGCCGATGGTAACCTTTTTCAGGTTTATGTCGGGAGTCTTCACGTTGGTACGTGCACGGTAGTAGTCGAGCAATGCTTTGGCTGCATCGGCATCTTTGCCTTCCTGGTGCAGGGCCTTTACTTTCTCCAGTCCGGGATAATCCAGATTGAGGAGCGAGAACACTTCGGTTTTCAATTCCTGGGCATTTGCTTTGCCAACGAAGCAGGCAAGTGCCAGCAGGACGATATATTTAAAAGTCTTATTCATAATGTTTGTTGGTTTACAGTCTGGTTATTAGAGGTTTTTGTAGCTGATACCTTTCAAGTCCATGAAGCGTTTCAGAGCTTCCAGGTAATAGTAATCCGCATAGTTCAACGGAGTGTCGATTTCCGAACCGTTAGGCAGCGAACCGGTAGAGTGCATCAGGATGAATCCCTGGTTTTCGCCGACCTTTGCCAGATAGGCGTCGCCCGACAGGCTCTTCAGGATTTTTTCTGCATAATCCAGGTATTTCTTTCCGTCGGGAACCATTGTGCTCAGCTCTATCAGGGCGGAAGCGGTTACGGAAGCGGCGGATGCGTCGCGCGGAGTCTCTTCGGTTACGGGAGCGTCATAGTCCCAGTAAGGAATGGCATCGTCGGTCTTGACGCGGTTCATAATCATGTCGGCCACTTTTACGGCGAAATTCAGGAAAGTAGTGTCTTGTGTCTCACGATAGCAGGCGGTATAGCCGTATACGGCCCATGCTTGTCCGCGTGCCCATGAAGAGTCGTCGTTCTTGCCCTGGAATGTCTGTTTCTTCTCTACCGTACCGTCGTTGTTGTAGCTTACTACGTGCCAGCAGGTATAGTCGGGGCGGAAGTGGTTGTTCATGGTAGTCATTGCGTGTTTTACGGCAATGTCTTTATAAGAGTTGTTGCCGGTTGCCTTGGCTACATTGAACAGCAAATCCAGGTTCATCATATTGTCGATGATAACGGGGAAGTTCCATGTTCCGAAGTCCCATGAACGGATAGCCGAGATGGAATCGTTGAAGCGTCCGCACAGGTTGTCGGCTGTTTCTTTCATTATGGCTGCAATAGTGTCGTTAGGAGCCAGACGCTCTGCGTTGCCGTAACTGCAATTTACCATGAAGCCCAGGTCGTGCGTACCGGTGTAGTAACGGACGGGGTTCAACAGGTTGGTATATTGGATGGCCCATGTTTTCAGTGTATCGTTGCCCGTCAGTTCGTAGGCATACCACAAAGAGCCCGGATAGAAACCGCTGGTCCAGTCATAAACGCTGCACAAACGGCGTTTTCCCAACTGGTCGGCTGTAGGCTGCGCACGGAGCGAGTCCTTGAAAGTAAGCGAGTCTCTTTCCAACTGGCGGCACAGGAAGTTCATGTCATAGCCTGTACGGATAGAACGCGGCAGCATATTAGTGGACGAAATTTCTTCTGCGGTTAATTGCAGTTGCGCAGAGGCTGCGTCCAAGCCTTTTTTAATCCAACTGTAGTCTTCTTTGGGTTGTGTTTGGCATGACACGAAAGTCAATGCACCCAAAGCCAAGAGAACAAGGTTCTTTTTCATGTTATTCGTTTTTAAAATAATTGATTTTAGTAGATTTTGTAACGAAAGCAAAGCTAACGGATTTTTTATGGTTCTTGTAGCAAGAATGTTGAAAAGGCAATTAATCCGCGTTCTTTGAATGTCACTTTTGTTGAAAAGAGTTTAGAAAATCTCCAATATGCTCGGGGAGGGGGCATATTGGAGATGTATTTGGGTGGATTATTACCAACCTGGGTTTTGGTTGAACTGGGTACACAAGTCCATTTCGCGTTGCGGAATAGGCATCAGTTCGTGCTGACCTTTTTTCGTGTAGTCGTATACTACATAGCTCGCAGAACTCCACCAGTTTTTCAATTCATTATATGTTTCTTGAATAGTCTCGTAGTAAATACCCCAACGTATTAAATCGAGACGACGGTGACCTTCGAAAGCTAATTCATAGGCCCGTTCTTTATGAACAGCCTTTCGGAAAGTAGCTTGATCCATACCTTCTGGTAACGAATAGTTGCCCTTATTGCCATAACCACGTTTCCGTACTTTATTAATAGCGGCATAAGCGTCTGTGGTAGGTCCGCCTTTCCACTCATTCAGTGCTTCTGCATATAGTAGCAGTACATCCGCATAACGTAAAACATACCAGTTTACAGTTGATTTGTCGTTGTTGACAAAAGGTATACTTTCCATGTATTTATCAATATCCCATTTGGCCGGCGTGTAAGTTTGTTTGGCTTTTTGAGATTTTTCAGGATCTAAATCCTTGCTTAATGCTGTGGCTTCATCATCGGTTGGAATGCTGGCCGCTAAATAGTAATCGCCTAAATAAACTGCTCCGGTTTTGCTGTCATTGTGTCCATGTTTATAGTTGGCTATAGACAAATTTTGACGTCTGTCGGGACTTATGCCAGTGCTTGCATCGGGTTGTGCCTCTTCTCTCCAATTAAGTACAAATGAATGAACAACCTGAACGTTGGCTGCAGTACTTCCGCTGCGACCGGCATCGACTGTGGTCTTTACTCCGTTCCACTTTCCGATGCGGCCTACAGGATCACTGTTTCCTGAATATGTGGGAGAATAGAAGGATACTTCAATTAAACTTTCTGTTGGGTCCCAAATTCCGTTACAAGTATTTTCCCATAATTTTTCATAGTCAGTCAGCAAATCATGTTTGCCCGATTCAATTAGGATACGTGCTGTTTCCGCAGCTGCTTCCCATTTGCTTGTGTCCTGTATGGGATATCCAGCCCAAGTGGCATATACTTTAGTGAGTAATCCCAAAGCTGCTCCTTTTGAAAAACGATAATCGTTACTACTACGGTAAGTGTCATCTTTGGCATATGGAAGAATATCGCAGGCATACAATAAATCGTCTTCGATAAATTTATAAACATCAACAGGGTCGGCTTGTACGAAAGTTGAGGGGTGTTGATTAGCCATAGCTGTATTAGTCATTAAAGGAATATTTCCCCAGCGACGAACTAATTCAAAATAGTACAATGCTCGTAAAGCTCTTGCTTCGGCAATATAAATTGTTGCCAATTGTTTGTCGGATTCATTATACGAATCCATTTTCACAGAAATGCGTTCCAGAAAATCATTTGCATTATAGATTCCGCTATAAAGAGATGCCCATGAGGTCTGTACTTCAGCTTGTGAAGCAGAATATGCGTTCGTAGGAAGAATACGGAAATTTTCAGTTGTGCTTCCCTCTACTTGTGAAATATCTGTTCCCATAGAGAAATAAATGGATAGATGATGACCATACATTCCTTCTTCTATAGTAGAACGGTATACTCCAAGTAGTACATCTTGTGCCTCTTTGGCGTCATTCATATATTTATTTTTTTCTACTTCAGTGCTACTTTCTTCTTCCAGAGAACATGCAGCTGGAAGAAGGCATAAGGCTAAAATTCCTATATAGTATATAAACTTTTTCATATGTATATTATTTTATGAATTAGAATTGAAGGTCGATTCCTACTGTGAATACACGGCTCTTAGGATAAGCACCCCAGTCCAAGCCTGGCATCATTGGGTTGTTCAGACTATTGACTTCCGGGTCGTAGCCGCTGTAATTACTCAAACAGAACAGATTCTGACCGGTAGCATACACACGAAGTCTGGAAGCATGGAACTTGTTCGTCCATTTTTTCGGCAAAGTATATCCTAATGTCAGATTCTTCAGGCGCAGGAATGAACCGTCTTCAACGAAACGTGAGTATACATCATTAGTGATGTAGCCATCGTAAGCAGGAACCACATTCGAAGCATTGGTCGGACTCCAACGGTCTGCCACTTCAGCAAGCATATTACGACGTCCGCTACGGCTTTGTGTAGCATATAAACGTGTAGCGTTGTAGATGTCATTGCCATAGTTGAATTGGAACATAAAGCTCAGATCGAAGCCTTTGTATTCAAATGTATTGGTGATTCCACCAAACCATTTCGGCATGGCATTACCAATAACGGTACGGTCATTGGTTGTAATATCGCCGTCGCCATCTTGGTCTTTATATTTTGTAACACCGGGGCGGGCGCCTACTTTCTTATCCTTGCTGTAGCGTGAGTTTTGGGTGATTCCCGGTTTCAATACCAAATTACCATTTGTATCAGTATAGAAATCATCATATTGATAGACTCCATCGAATTCGTAACCGTAAATCAATCCTAAAGATTCACCAACTTTAGCAATGTAGTCGTAACTGGTAAAATTGCTATCAAAACCAGAACGTGCATACATGTGGCTTGCACCGTCTGCCAATGCTTTTAACTCATTCCGGATAAATGAGATATTGAAATTGGTATTCCATGTAAACTCTTTAGTCTGTATGTTGGTAGAGGTTATACTCAATTCGATACCTTTGTTCTGAATCTTACCGATATTCTGCCATTGTGAGGTAAAGCCGGTTGCCTGTGCCAGCGATTGTGCTAATAATAGGTCTTTAGTGTTCTTGATAAAGAAATCGGCTGTTACATTCAAACGATTATCGAAGAAGCCTAAATCCAAACCTAAGTTAACAGAACTTGAACCTTCCCATTTTAAGTTGGAATTTTTTAGTTGCTTGGGTGTCAAAACAGTTACTGTACTATTACCAATGCCATATTTGTTGTCTGTATACAAATCCATAGACAAATAGTTACTGATACGGTCATTACCTACAATACCCCAACCAAAACGAACTTTGAAATTGGAAATCCATTTAAGGTCTTTCATAAATGCTTCTTCCGATACTCGCCATGCGGCAGAGAATGAGGGGAAGAAACCCCATTTATTCTTGTTAGAGAATACAGTAGAACCATCGGTACGTACAGTTGCTGTCAGTAAGTAACGGTTGTCATAGTTATAGTTGGCACGGGCAAAGAAAGAAAGTAAAGTTTTGTCATAATAGTTGGTATTAACTTTACTTGGTGTAGCTCCCAACCCTAAGTTGTCATTACCCAAATTATCAAAGGGGAAGTCCATTGCTTCACCAAGTAAATACTCACTGCTTCTAAAAGATACTTCGTGGGCCAACATCACATCATAGTTGTGTTTTTTTACCTTATCTTTCCATGTCAGTGTATTTGTATTAGTCCAACGGACATCACGTCCCATCTGCGTTCTTCCGTATGGTTTCTGTCCGTTACGGTAAGCCTCTTTCGAACCATCTCTGTAGAATATATCTGTACGGTTATTGGTTGTGTTATAGGAACCGCTTGTCTTGAATGTCAACCCTTTGATAATCTGCCAATTTACGGCTGCATTGGCCGACCACATTTCAGCACGCTTATCATTCGTTACAGATTCTGCTTGTTTTACGGGATTTACTTGTGCCAAGCTTTCACCAGTACTTAACATTTCAGGGTCAATAGCCGATTCCAAAAGTTCTTCATTAGTCATTTTCAGACCACCAGTAGGACGTGCACTTAATATCTGTGCCAACATGTTGAAGCGACCGGAGTCACCAGATGTACCTACACCTTTACGGTTAGTCATGGCATAGTTTACCGTTAGATTGAAAGATACTTTTTTGTTGATCTTCTGGTCTAAGCGGAATTTAGCTGTAGTTCTGTCGAAACCACTGTTTTTGAAGATACCGTTTTCCACATAACGTGAGAGTGAGCCGTTGTATTTAGTATTGTCGGTTCCTCCCATAATACTTATGTTATGGTCTTGTGACCAAGTAGGGTTGAAGGTTTCACCTTGCCAATCTACTCCGGTTACACCAATATAATCATCAAGTGTTTGGTATTTATAAGGATTACCATCTGCGTCATTCTCTGCTTTGAAATAAGTACTACTGTAAGCTTCGTTGACTTCCCCTTGTAGTTTTACGAATTCATATGGAGAGAGCAGGTCTAATGTCTTTGAGATTTTACGGTAGGTAGCAGAACCATTGTAAGAAATAGTTGTCTTGCCTGCTTTACCGGATTTAGTAGTGATTAACACAACACCATTGGCAGCACGTGCACCATAGATAGCAGATGAAGAGGCGTCTTTTAATACTTCAATAGACTCAATATCGGAGTTTGAAAGATAATCTATGTCCGAAACTTCGAATCCGTCCACAATATAAAGCGGAGAGGCATCTCCAGTTAATGTTCCCACACCGCGAATACTGATGTTGAAGCCTGCACCGGGAGTTCCGTCAGTAGACGTAATTTGAACACCGGCAATTTGGCCTCCTAAAGCTCCGGCTACAGAACTTGTCTGGAAGCCTTCAATGTCCTTAGAAGCTACGGAAGCAACAGAGCCTGTCAAGTCGCTTTTTTTCATGGTACCATAGCCTACGACAATTACCTCATCCAAAGTTTTGCTGTCAGGAGTTAGTTGTACTGTTATCTGTGTTTTTCCTTGCAGGCGGACTTCCTGCGTCAAGTATCCGATGTAGCTAACTACCAGTGTGGCGTTTTTCTTTACTTTGAGAGTGAAGTTACCATCTAGGTCAGCTGCAACACCGTTGTTCTCACCTTTTACTTGAATTGTAGCACCAATTAGAGGCTCTTTATTTTCGTCGAGCACTGTTCCTTTTACAGTAACACCTTGTGCAAAAGTAATAATGGAAACGAGGAGAGCCAAGAGGGTGATGTACCCTCTTTTGCTCAATGTATGATATGTTGGTTTATACATAATTATTTGTCGTTTTAGTATTATTCAAAATTTTCATCGAACCAGATAGCTATTGGTATGATTCTTGTCTTGTCAGGAACGCTACCGTCGGTACTTACTGCAACCTGAGGGATTAAAACACCATTGGCATACTCACCTGTAGCAGATTTCCACATATCTGGATTTATGACTATACTTCTATCTGTTTGGTCGAAATATCCTAATGTCATATCTAAATTCTTTGTATTGTCAAATCCATTAGATGTATCTAAAGAAGACATAGGCTTTTTAGCACCAGTGTTAACATTGCCACTGTTTGCTCCAGTTGTTTTATAGAAATTTACCCATAAATCATTCATTATGCTACCTGCCGTTGACGGTTGTACACCATTCGCAGTTGTAGTATTGACCTCGAAGAAGTTGAAGTTTGTACGGAAGTCCATTATTAAATTATCTGAGGCAACCGTTGTTGGTATTGCCGAGCGTCCACCTGTTTTTGGGTTCATTTGGATGACAAAGGGAGTGTATTTTATTAAATTTTTACTTGCTTTTTTGCTACTTCTAACAAAAACGGGAGCGGTAACAGAATAAGCTAATGGACCATCGCCAACAGTTGCTTTTACAACAAGCATACCAACACACACGTCTGCGCTTTGTAGTTTAGCATTTGAGAAGTCAATAGTTCCTGTATTTTCATTAATTGTAGTTTCTAATAGTTGATCTTTGCCCCCTAATACTTTCTTAACGACTAATTCCCATTTTGCATTTTTGCCATTAAGAGTTGTTGTAGGCGTTAAATTCAAAGCTTTTAACTCAGAAAAAGTACCATCATAATCTACTTCATATTGATTAGCATAGTTCTCTGCCGGGCTCAATCCTAAGTTGTTACCGTAATAGAACGTAAATTTATTGGGATTAGCTTTGATTGTCAGTGTAAAAGAAGTTGTAACTTCGCTTTTAACATTGCTTGCTTTTACAGAAACGGTATAATCGCCAGGTGCTAATGTGTTTTTCTTTGCAATGAAAATTTTACCACTTTCTATATCAATGCTCATTCTTCCTTTCTCTATTTGTTCTTTGATTGCTTCGGAGTTGTTGTCAGCAAAATTATATATTACTTCATCGCCGATAAGCCCTCCTGCTACTGGTATTGTATATTCCATTTCTTCATAAGTTTCTGGAACTACATAGCTGAAAGTTGTGGGATCGATAGGGTTAATAAAGTCTACAACAGTTACTGTATAGGCTTCGGGGAATTCCGCACTGCCGTATTCGTTGCTTACCATAACATTGATATTGTAGATAGCGCCAATTGTAGATAAACTATTCTCTGCTATGCTAATTTTACCGGTTTTTTCATCAATCGTAAATCCGGTTGCTTCCGGTGAAATAGATTTGATGGAATAGTTCATTCCCTCTGAACCTTGGATAGTAGGTAACTGTGATTCGTGTGCTGTATTTTTTTCTACTTTTACTTCCTTAGGCTTGTATTGCAGATTGTATGGCTTGGAAATCACTTTGAATGTTACTGCATCCGGATAGAGATGCTCTCCGGCTTTGGTGGTAAGTTTTAGGCTCAAGACATACTTTTCACCAGGAACGATATTATCTTTCTGGTCAGGATTGAAAGTAATGATACCATTTTCAATGGTGAAATATTTCCGGTACTCTCTGCTTTCATCCTCTGCAAATTCGTATTTGATGATGCTCACATGCTTTTCTGCATCGGTAATTACTTTAGCACTGGCTTCCCACCAATTTTCATCCTCCATTTTTACTAATACTTCTGCAGGTTCTACTGATACACCTTCGGGTACTGCGAGTAGCATATTTACTTGCACAGCATCTTTGAAATCAAAGAATTTGCCATTAGAATAGCAACCTACGCTAATATTGTATAATCCTGGTTTCATCTCATCAGTGTTCTGAACTGTAATTTCACCAGTTTCGGAATTTATCACAAAGTTGTCATTGTTGCTGAAAGATTCGTTATCAAGTGTAATCTTTGTGATTGTAAAATCATAAGGCGTACTGCCTTTATAAGCAGGTGCTTTTAATGTGTATGACATGCTGGGGCCTATATCTGTTATACCCAGATAGTGAAGAATAAACCCTGTTGTATCTGTTGTCTCTGTCTTATCACAAGAGACACAGAACACAGTTAATGCAGCTACCATGATAATTCGTAGCTTGTTGAACGTGCTTGATAATTTAGATTTCATATTTTAAAAATTATTGGATTGCAAGATATAAGATAATGGGTATTCTATACCATTAATAGTTACTTTGATTGATGCTCCGTTTGCACTGTATCCATTATCTGTGAATACTGCTTCAATAGTTTGTCCTTCTGTTTTCTTACAAGGATAAATAACCGTAATAAAACGAGCTGTTTTATTAGCTAATTTATTTATTTTAATTTGATAAGCTTTGCGCTTGTCAAATACATCATTTTTTACAACATAGGCTACTCTTCCTTCCATTTCATTGAAAGTGGCTGTTTCGTTGGTAAATGTCCGTACTACGATATTATTATCTGTGAATGTAGTATGAGCTCCCATTTCATTGGCATCATATTCTACTTCCGACTCATATCTGCAAAGATTGAAACTTAAATTTGCAGAACCAGCCGCGCTGCCGATACCCTCGTCTACCAATACAAAAAACTCCTTATTTACATAGAATACGGCACGGCGATGACGCATATTGGGATAACTTTGATTTTCAAAAACAAGTGTCTCAACGTTCCCTTTAGTTTCAGATTGTAGTAACTTACCGTCAGCTTTCTCACAATTCCGGTCATCAAGTGTCAATGTATTATGGTGCATTGTTTTACGATGCCAGTTACGGTAGCCTTGTATGGTCTTGTCGCTACTTTCATAAGCACATACACCCGAATCAGGGAAGAAGTTTCGCTTGTTGATATATAGTTCAAATGTACCATTATCTGGCTGGTTATGGCTATAAGAAGCAAAACTGGTAGATTCGTCATTAAATTTGTTATTGCTGAAAATCATTACTGTTGATTCGGGAACCCATCCATTACGCATGATATAAAATCCTGCATCTTCAAATAGTTTCATTTCGTTTCCTGGAGTATTACCTTGAGATGCACCACCGTTTCCTGATGTGGCCATGTACTTCAATTCGTCACTCTCTGGGAACATTTCTGAGTATTTTTTGAAATTTTTAGTAAGTATACTACGAGTCTTATTCCATGAATCATTAAACATAGGAACAATTTGGTCTAATTTCTCTTCGCTGTCACTGCTGCTACCTTTGGCAAAAAAATTAGGATAGGTAAAGTGCATTACCACCTCGACTGCTTTTCGGAGTGCATCTTTAAACTCTACTGATTGTCCATTAGCATTAGCTAACTTCATTGCTTCATAAAAATTATCAATTACTCCAATATGATAGTGCAGAGAAAATTCTTTGTGCCAACCGTCTGCAAGAAATTGCTGTATCTCAGTATTTAAGATTTCATTTCCTTTGTTCTTCCAGTTTTCTGCATTTTTAAATTCAGGCATTAATGTACCGGCTGTAGCAAGCGCATTGGCTTGTGTTATAAGGATGTTTCCACCAGACTTATAAGGATACGCCTGCAAAAAATCAGCTTGTTCTGCAAAGGATACCAGAAATGTGGTGAGCCATTCAGGAGTAAAATTGGAAGATGTTTTATAATAATCCAAAAGCTGTACTTGATCAAGAACGCGTGTCGCTACTTGTAGCTGCCACCAAGGACCTTCGTCTATAGGTCCTGCTTCTGGCTTCGGGTTTTGGACAATCCAATCGCCATATACTTCAATCCAGGAATTGATATATTTCTCATCATGGGTTCCACGATATACTTTAGCTTGCGGTATGAACCATTGATGACGGTGTAACTGTTTCTGATATTCTGCACTTGTTCCTTTAGGATTATTGGCCCAATTGATAGCTCCTGCTTTTCCTACAGAATATGGTTTTCCTATAGCAGGATCTTCAAGTTGTCCGTTAACATAAAAACGATATTCTAATGCATAATTTGCTTTGGATAAATCAGCATCGCTGTAAGTTACATCGACCAATGAGAGATTAGGATTTATAACATTAGTTCGTGTTCGGTAATATTCCAACAATGCGCTGGCCGCAAGATAATCCTCACCTGCTTCATGATATTGCTTTACTTTTTCCAAGCCGGGATAGTCGAGGTTGAGTTGGTCAAAAACAGCAGTGTTCAATACTGCGTTTTCTTTGTTCTCAGGAGTCAGTTCTGGACTGATGTTTCCGCCTGTGGCGAATTCTTCTTCGTCGTCAACACATCCGGAGAGTGCAAACATTGCGAACAAACAGATAAAAAGAGTGTTCTTCATACTTAAGTTGTTTTTTATTAGTAAAAGTTTCAATTTTCCTTGCCGCAAATATATTACATTGATTTCTAAGAGCTAATCTGTCTTGTTTATGCTTTCTTTGAAATCTGAATTTTATTATTAAATTTGTTGAATGAAATATCGTATTTGTTTAAAAAGCCTGCATGAGGTATTCTGAGAGGGGTGTTCGGATGAATAGGAACTATCCTTTCTTATGTGCATTCTATCAGTATCTTATCAGAAAAAATGTTAGCCTGTACCTCCTTCACCCTTCACAACTCTTTATTCATGCGGGATAGCGGGTGAAGCCCGGTTGTAGAGCTTCATTGGCAATGCTATACAGTTGCATCTAAAACTCCACACCTTACCACCCGAAAGTGCAGGCATTTGCTTGGCAAACCTCAGGGATTTTATCTGTTATAGCGCGGCATTTCACTCGCAAAGACGCGGTGTTTCGGACGCTAACATGCGGTGTTTTGAAAAGCAAAATTGCCTTGCGGGATAAGGCCTATCCTTTTACTTTTTTAATGTACTCCGTCGGCAAACAGCCTATATACTTCTTAAAGCAAGTTGCAAAATAAGAAGATGAATTAAATCCCACCATGCTGCTTACTTCGGTTACCGTATAACGTCCGCTTTTCAGCAGTTCGGTAGCCCTTTTGAACCGTACTTTACGGATAAAGTCGATGGCTGACTCTCCGGTGATTGCTTTCAGTTTCAAATGCAGGTTGGAGCGGCTCATATTCATCTTTTGCGCAAATTCATCGGTAGAGAACTCAAAATTATCAATGTTTTCTTCTACGATGCTTACGGCGCGTTTCAGCAACTCTTCATCCATGGCATTGAAAGTAATCTTCTCCGGTTCCACTTCCAAGGATTTGGCGTACTTCTCGAGCATGTGGCGGCGGGTACGCATCATGTTCTGTATCTTGGAAGTGAGGACGGCGATGGAGAAAGGCTTGGAGATATAATCATCCGCACCTACTTGCAGGCCTTCCAACTGGTCTTTTATGTCGGTTTTGGCAGACAGGATGATAACCGGAATGTGGCAGGTACGAATATTCTGTTTGATATTCTTACATAGCTTGATACCGTCCATTACAGGCATCATGACATCGGTGATAATAATGTCCGCCTCATGGTTCTTCAGTTTTTCCAAGGCTTCTTCACCGTTTCCGGCTTCCAGTATGTTGAACAATGCAGCCAAACCGCTGCTGAGATAATGGCGAATCTCCTGATTGTCTTCCACAATAAGGATGGTTCCGCGTTTCTTGTCGCCCGTTTCTATGGCTTCATTCTCCATTTTCTCCGTATCGATGAAATACATTTCTTTGGAGTTGGTGGAGTACACCTGCTCTTCTTCCTTGGAAGTGTTGGAGCCTGCCAGCTCGGTGGTCTTATAAACGGCCAGGTCTTGCGGCAGATAGACGGAGAATGTACTTCCCTTGCCCTCTTCGCTCTCCAGTTCGATGCGTCCGTGGTGCAAATCGACCAGACGCTGTACCAGCGACAGTCCGATGCCGCTTCCTATATGCTGGCTTTCTATCTGATAGAAGCGTTCGAACACTTTACCCTGCTTATTGATAGGAATGCCGGCACCGGTGTCGCTCACTTGCAGTATCAGCCAGTTGTTTTCCTCTTTCAGGGTAACGGTGATACTCTTTCCGTTGTCCGTATATTTGAAAGCATTGGACAAAAGATTGTTGACAATCAGTTCCAGATAGTTAGGGTCGAAAAGTTCCTCTTTTTCTTCCAAATCGGAGTGGAAAGCGTAGTGTATCTCTTTGTGGCGTGCCAGCTTGTCATAATACAGGAAGTTCTCGCGTATCAGGCGATATGCATTGCCTTTCTTTATTTTCAGTTCGAAAACTCCGAGTTCCGCCCGGCGGTAGTCCATAAGCTGGTTGACAAGATGCAGCAGGCGGTTGGCATTCCGCTGGATGTATTCCAGTTGGTTGCGGGTCCAGCGGTCGTTGATTTTACTGATGACCTCTTGAAGCGGTGCCAGGATTAAGGTAAGCGGTGTACGGAGTTCATGCGAAATGTTGATGAAGAAGCGCATCTTCATCTGGTTGATTTCTTCGCGGTGTTCCTTGTCGCGGCGTTCGATTTCAAGCTCTGCTTCCATTTTCTTGCGCATCCAGAAGAAGCGGAATACGAATGTGACAAAGCCGGCAAAAGTGGCAAGGAACAGTATGACAGCCCACCAGGTCTTGTACCACACGGGCAGAATAACGATTTCCAGTACGGTAGGCGTGGTGTTCCATTTGCCGTCGTTATTGGCGGCTTTCACCATGAAGTGATAAGTACCTTGCGGCAGGTTGGAGTAGGACACCGGATGCCTGTCCGTGAGGTAGTACCACTCTTTATCGTAACCGTCTAATTTGTAGGCGAATGTATTATGCTGTCCGGAGATGTAGTTCGATACGACAAACTCCAGGGAGAATGCTGTCTGCCAGGATTTCAACGTGATGCTTTCCGTGTCGCTGATGTTCTTGCTCAGAATGCCGGTTTCATCGTCGGGACGGACGGTCTTGTTGAAAAGCTGTAGCTTGGTAATTACTACCGGCGGGGTATAGGGATTGTCCTGCAACAGTTCCGGACGGAATGTGGTAAGGCCGTTTATGCCTCCGAAGTACATCTCGCCATCGGAAGTGCGGTAGCAGGAAGAGGTGTTGAACTGATTGCTCTGCAATCCGTCCGCTTCGGTGAAGTTGCGGAATTTCTCCGTTTCCGGATTGAAGCATGAGATACCCCGGTTGGTACTCATCCACAGGCGGCCGTAAGAGTCTTCGAGAATGCCGTAAACCACGTTGTTGGGCAGTCCGTCGGCTTTGGTATACCGTTTAATCTGCTTGGCTTTCTCGTCGAAACAATAGAATCCTTCGCGTGTACCTATCCAGACCAAGCCGTTGTTTGCCTCGTAGATGTAATTGGTAAATGCTTTCGTAGCGGTGGATTCGGGTAAAATGTCCGCTTTCTGTATGGAGGTTCCATGCTGGTTGAATACGGACACGCCTTCCTCACCGCCTATCCAAAGACGCTTTTTGGAATCCCGGAACAGGGTAGTAATCTTCTGGACGTTGATTGGCGTTCCGTCATTTTCCTGAGTGATGGTGGTAAAACTCCGTTTTTCCGGGTTGAAGTGTACCAGAGCGCTTAATGTTCCTAAAAGGAAATTGTTCTCTCCGTCGGGAAGGATGGCATATACGTTCTCATTGATTAACGGGCTGTTGAGCTGGTTGAAGTTTTCCATGCGTCCGCTGTTGCGATGCAGGATGCTCAGGCCGCCGGCATGTGCGCCGATGTATACCAGTCCTCTCGGTTCGTCCACGTATACGGATTTGATGTTGTTGGAGCCTAAGCCGTCTTCGCGCTGGCTTTCCTGCAATGCGTAGTGGATGAACTTCTGAGCGCCGGGGACGTAGAGGTTCAAGCCGCCGTCGTTGGTTCCTATCCAAAGGTTCTTCTGCTTGTCTTCGACGATACAGCTTGCAACATTGTCGCTCAGCGAGTTCTTGAACGGGATGTGCTCTATGTTCTTGAAGCGGTTGCGGATGGGGTGGTAATAATTCAGTCCGCCGAAATACGTTCCCAGCCACATGCCGCCTTGCGAGTCCATGAAGATACTGCGTACGGAGCGTTGCGACAGGCTGCCGCTTTCTACGGGATTGCTGCTGTAGGACATGAACGAGTCGTTGCCTTCATGGTAGATGTTGAGGTCGTTGAAAGTTCCTATCCACAAGCGGTTTTGTGAATCCAGTGCCAGTGAGCGGATATAGTTGGAGCTGATGGATTGCGGGTCGGAAGGGGAATGCCTGTATGTTTTGACTTCCCGGGTCTTGGGGTTGACAAGGAGAAGACCGGAACCTTCCGTAGCTACCCATATACGGGTAGGAGATTGCTGCAGGATGCTTTGGATTTGCTTGCTGCCTGGAATGTAAGCGAGTTTTTCGAGTGTATTCTTCGGAATGGAATAGCAGTACAGACCGTCCGACGGTGTGCCTATATAGATTTGGTCGTCATGCCTGTATAGGGCGGATGCAACCATTTTGTGCATTGCCGTGCCGAATATGTCGTCTACAAAACGGGATGTGGGGATGTCGAACATAGTCAGCCCTTCGAGCGTGCTGATAAGCAGCCGCTCCGGCGAAAGTTCCACAATGCCGTTGACTTGCAGGTGCTTGCCGTTCTTTTCGAGGAAGAAGTTCTGGAACTTGTCTTTTTCCTCGTCATAATACGACAGACCGTCGCGGGTGCCGATCCATACACGCCCCTTGCTGTCGGTCATAACAATGCGGGAGATGTCGTTGGCGATGCTGTTGGGGTCGTTTTCATCGTGCTGATATACGGTAAATGTGTATCCGTCGTACTTGTTGACGCCGTCGTAGGTGGCGAACCACATATTGCCGAGCTTGTCCTGCGCTATGGAGAAGACCGTGCTTTGTGACAGACCGTCGTTAATGGATATATAAGAAAAGTTTATCTGTCCCCAAGCTTCCGGATAAGCGTTAGAGACTCCCGTTATACATAAAATAAACAGGATGGTTGTTATCTTTTTCAGGATACTCATTATTGAACCGTAAAATTTATGATGGACCAAAGATACTAATATCTTTCAGAATTTCTATATCTTGTGGAGTATTTGCACAAATATAGGGTTTTCCGAAACAAATAGGGGATAGGTGTGAGGCGCAGCTTTCGTACTTTTGCCGCATCGTTTTTAAGTTTAATATCAAATAAGGATGAAGAAAAACATTTTTGCTATCTGCATGGTGACGGCAGCGGGGTGCATGGCAACGCTGACCGCACAAACCAAAGGCGCTGAAACGTTGGTTCCCCTGACCGAACGGGTGAATGTTCAGGCAGACTCTGCACGTATCGACCAGATTATAGACGGTCGCTGGGTGGCTGTCGGTGCAAAGAAGAAACACGCGATTCAGCGGGATTTCACATGTCTGTTCAACGGCAAGCCTTCTTACCGTTTCGAACTGCGTCGGGAGGACAACACATTGGAGGGATACGGCAAGGGAGAAACCAAAGGCCGTGCCGAGCTTTCTTATTGTTATGCCACTTCGGCGGATTTTAACGGACTGCCGGCGGATGCTTACCGGAAAGCGCAAATTACGAAAACCGTATATCATCACGGAAAAGGCATTTGTCCGCAAGGGGCTTCGCGCGACTATGAGTTTTCCGTATATATCCCGTCTGATTTGGACAGCAATGTGTCCACCATTTTTGCCCAATGGCACGGCATGCCCGACCGCACGCTTGTGCAGACTCCTGAGGGTGAAGTGAAGAAGCTGACCGTTGACGAGTTCATAGAGCTGGATAAGACTACTATCTTCAAGAAGAATACCGGATATGAAAAGGTGGTGAAGTTGGATAAGCAGGGAAATCCGGTGAAAGATAAAAAGGGAAACCCTGTTTATAAGGCAGGAAAGAAAAACGGCTGGCTGGTAGAGCAGGGTGGTTATCCGCCGCTGGCTTTCGGATTTTCCGGCGGCTGGTTCTACATCAAGGCCAATTCGGACCGCCGCTGGCTGACCGACAAAGACGACCGTTGCAATGCCAATCCGGAAAAGACTCCGGTAATGAAGCCCGTTACTTCCGAATACAAGGCTTCTACGATAGCCTATAAAATGCCTTTTGCCGACTTCCCCAAAGATTGCTGGGTGACTTTCCGCATTCATATCGACTGGACCACCTACGGCAAGGAAGCCGAAACCATTGTGAAACCGGGTAAGCTGGATGTGCAGATGGAGTATGCAGACAAAAAGAAAACCGTTAAAGAGCATATCGTGAATAACGAAGAAATCCTGATAGGACGCAACGACGACGACGGCTACTACTTCAAGTTCGGCATCTATCGCGTAGGCAACAGCACAGTGCCGGTATGCTATAGGTTAGCGGTTAGGGATTAGTGATAACACTAATCCCTAACCGCTCTTTCTCTGGTAGACGAGGCAGGTGGTGAGGAAGTAAATTCCGGTTTGTATCCATAGGGCCTGATACTCGAAAGCTACTTCGTTGAGGGTGGCTCCCATGCTGTTGATACGTACATAGCCGTTGATTCCGAAAGTGGAAGGGAAGATATAGGAAAAATACCTCCAGAATTCGGGCATTGCGGCGCCTGGCCAGGAGATGCCGGAGAGGAACAACAGCGGTACGGAAGTGAACACAAACAATAACATACAGGTTTCCCGGTTGCGTATGGCAATGGATGCTGTCATTGCAAAGAAGATGCAGGCTGTCAGGTAGGGCAGGGCAAACAGAGCCAGCACACTGGGAATTGCTATCTGGTTGAGGCTGAAAAGGCGCGGTACTACACATAGTATGTACACGGCTACCAGCGAGTAGACCATAAAATAACTCAATCCTTTTCCCATGACGATACGGAGTGTTCCGTTGTAATGAGGGTCGTCAGGAATCAGTTCTTTGAACCGGTTTTGCTCGCGGGCTGTTCCGGCAGCCAGACCGATACCCAACAGCAATGTCTGCTGTATAATCAGTATGAGTACGGCAGGTATCAGGAAGGCGGCAAACCCGTTGGTGGGGTTGAAGATGGCTATGTCCTCATACTCGATGGGGTAGGCTGTTATTTCATCCTGGCGGGCGGTAGTATTGCCGGCACGTTCCATTTTAATATCCGCATTCATGGCGAGCGACACGTTGGTGTTGGCAGTGAGCAATGCCTTGTAATAGAGCAGTCCGCTCATGTCGCAGAAGATGCTGACTTGCGTCTGCTTGCCCCGGACTATGTCATCGCTGAAGCCGGAGGGTATGTAGATGATGCCGTATGCCTTGCGCTCTTTCAGCATGAGTCTGGCTTCTTCCATATCGGCGCAATGCGCCACGATGCTTGTTTCGGGACTGGCATCCACTTTCCTCAGATATTCCCGGCTCAGGGAACTGCGCGAGTTGTCCACCACCACGGCAGGCACTTCACGGACTGTTTCATTGGTATAGATGAACGAATATATCAAAGGATATGTCAACGGAACGAGTACAAAGAATATCAGCACACCCTGGTCGCGAAAGAGGTTGCGTAATTCCTGCTTCCATACATAGAACAGGTCGTATATGCCTTGTACTACTTTCTGTTTGAAGGTAATCTGTTTCATCAGGGTAGGTATTTATAGTGTATCAATGCTTCTTTCAGCCTGCGGGCCACAAGGAAAGGAAGCATCATGAAAACAAGCAGTGCCACATAGTTCATCCACGAGTAAATCATGGGATAGCCGTTCAGGGCCTGGTCTGCGTAGATAAGGAAGTAATGGCGCAGGGGAAACAGGTTTGCCAAGCCTTGCAGTACGGGATGCATCGCCATGGCGGGAAATGACAGTCCGCACATGGAGAACGACAGTACGCCCCATAGGGAAGCAAAGCTGAGTCCCAGACGCAGGGTGGGCAGAGTACCTATCATCAGTATGCCCATGCCTTGCGATGCCAGCACCAGGCAGAGCGTGGCGAGCAGCATCGGCAGTATCCCGCTGTTGCAGGGGAAATGCAGGAAACCGTACAGGTATGTGTTGTATAAGATTCCCATAAGGAAGAATACGGCTGTATGCGGCAGCAGCTTTCCGGCAAGGGATATCCAGATGGAACCGTTGCCCGTGCGCAACCATTCGCGGGCGGTACGGTCCTTGATTTCCACCCCGATGGAGTAGACGGTTATCATAAAGATAAGCAGCATCAGTACGCCCGGAGCAAAAGTGTTGCACAGGTATACGGAGTAATTCAGCCACGGATTGTTCAGCGGATGGGTGTCGATGACAATCGGTTGCAGGAATGCCATTGCCTGCTCTTCCGTTGCGCCTTTGGCGTATAGTGCGGTGCGTGCGGCGGCTCCCGATGCCAGTTCGCTCATCATCTTCATGTCTTTAAAGAGCAGTGAACCGGCTATGAGCAACGTATTGTTGGTGTAGAAAGATACTTTAGGCTGCCGTTGTGCCTGTGCTTTGGCGGCTGTTCCTTCGGGGATGTAGTAGAAGCCGTAAATTTCTCCTTTCTGCATGGCGATGCGTGCATCGGAAATATCGGGATAGCGGGCTACGACGGCGGTTTGCTCAAAAGCATCCAGGTTGCGCACCAATTGGCGTGAAGTGGCGGTCATGTCCCGGTCCACCACGCCGACGGGCATGTCGGTAGGCAAGCCGGAATCCATTAGCGTTGTGAAGAATATATAGCAGAACAGAGGTGCTATGACCATGCAGAACAGGTATAGCGGGCGCGAAACGAGCCGTCGCAACTCGCGTTTCATCACATTCAGCAGGGCCGTGTATTTGTTGTTCTTCTTCTCCATTATCACTCTGTCACCTTATTGTTTTACAACCTTATGCAATCTTGTCACTTATTCAATATCACGCTCATACCCGGACGCAGGCCTTCTGTCTTCTCCAGTGGAGATGCCTTGACTTCAAATGTCTTTAAGTCGAACTGTCCGGTTGTTTTGGTAGCTTTCCAGGCGGCGTATGTGCCGAGGTCTTTCAGGTAGTATACTTTCAGACGGATGTTCCTGTCGAGGGCGGGGATGAAAGCTTCAAATTCGGTTCCCATGCCCAGTCCCTGCAATAAATCCTCGCGCACGTTGAAAGTGACCCACATATCGTCCATAACGGCAATGTTCATGATGGGGGCGCCTGTGCCTACCAGTTCGCCTGTTTTGGGGAATATTTCGGAAACCTCTCCGGCGGTCTGCGCTATCAGGCAGGTTTCCCTGATGTATGATTCCACTTCGGCAACAGCGCCTTTCGCACGCTCTACCAGGGCGGCTGCGGCAGCCTTGTCCTCGCGTTCCGCGCCGTTCTTCGCCATAGTGTACTGGGCTTGTGCGGCTTTTTCAGTGGCTTGTGCGGCATCGCGCTGGGCGGTAACTTCGTCCAGCTTTTGGGCGGACATCACTCCTTGGTCGTGCAGGTTCTTTACGCGTTTGTACGATTTTTCGGCAATGGCAAGTCCTGCCCGGGCTTTTTGCCATATTTCGTAGGCTGCCTGTATCTGTTCCTGGCGGGCGCCTTTCAAGGCTTTTTCGTTTTGGGCTTGTGCGGCGGCTTCGGCAGCACGGGCCTGTTCCAGTTTTGCCTGCACATCCGGGGCTTCGAGAATGGCAAGCGTATCTCCTGCCTGCACGCTCTGTCCCTCTTTCACCCGGAACTCCAGGATACGTCCCGGTACTTTGCTCGATACGCGATATTCTGTTACTTCGGCCTGCCCTTGTATGATTTCCGGCCCTTTGCGCAGCATGAAGAAACCTACGAGGGCAACGATGGCGATTACTCCCGTCAGGGTGAGGAATGCCAGCAACATGTTACTGTTTTGTGATTTTGTATCCATTATTGTAATTTATGATTTCAGTTTCTAATTCTCGATATTCAGACTTCCCGTTGCTTTCTTCAGATAGATTTCCGTCAGCTTCACGTCTATCTGCGCATCTATCTTTTCCGATTGGGCGGACAGCCAGGCGGTGTGGGCTTCCAATACATTGCTTGCCGGGATAACCCCTTCCTCGAATCCGAGAGTGGCATAGCGCAGGTTCTCATTAGCCTTTTCCAGGTTCTTCTCCGCCATGATAAGTTTCTTGGCCGCTTCGTTTACCTTGAAAACCGATTGGCTGACCTGCAGTTCTATCTTTTCTTTGGCATCGTCCAGTTGGTACCGGCTGATGCGTGCTTCGGACTTGGCGGCTTTTACCTTGTAGATGCCTTCTCCCCAGTGCCAGACAGGTATGCTGACCATGACGCCTACGTTCCACATGCCTTTGAACTTGTTTTCGAAGCTGTTGAATACGGACGGATTGGTTGCCATATAGTTTCCGATGAGCGCTACGGACGGCAGGAATTCCGAACGGGTCACGTTCACCTTCTGCTTATAGATTTGTGCGGCGAGTTCCAGGCTGCGCACTTCCGGCCGTGTGGCATATACACTGTTCATATCGATGCTGCCGTTGTCGGCCGGGGTGGGGAGCAGGTCGTCTTCCTGCTCGTCTGCCAGAGTGACGGGAGTGGAAAGGTCTAATCCGCATAGTTGGCATAGCAACATTCTGGAAAGGCTCAAACCGTCGTTTACTTTTGTCAGTGTCATTTCGGCTTCGTTCACTTTGACTTTTACCGACAGTCCGTCCGCTTTGGTCGCCACTCCTTCGGCAATCATCTTGTCTATGTCGCTTTCCAGTTTTTGCAGGAGTTCGAGATAGCCTTCCGCCAGTTTCTTCTTGTTGGCAAGAGACACCACTTGCCAGTATGCCTGGTCGGTACTCAGAATTACTTCCTGCATTCCGCTGTTGTGCTGCTGGCGTGCCAGTTCTTCGGCATATCTGGTTATTTTGTTGTAGGCGCGTATCTTGCCGCCCATATAGAGGGGTTGGGTCAGCGTCAGCGCTCCGGCATACATATTGCGTGTGTCGGTGCGGAAAGCATCTACGAGCGATTGTCCCAATCCGTTGAGCGGAGTGGCAATGTCTATATTGCCCAATGATTGCACAAGTGCCATGAATTGCGGGTTCTGTGCCAGTTGCGGGTATTGGGTCATCATTCCCTGGATTCCGTTTTGCAGCGCGCCGCTTACCTGCGTTCCTACACTGCCGAGCGCACTTTTCTGTGCATCGTTCAATAAGGAAAACTCTTTCTGGTTGCGCATATATCCGCCGGTAGCGGAAATCTTGGGCAGATAGTTTGTAAATGCTTCTTTTTTACGGTAGTGCGCCGCATTGATTTTCTCGCGGCTTATCAGCAGCTCCTTATTGTTGGCTACGGCCAGTGCACGGCAACTATCCAGGCTTAGGATGCCCTGCGCGCTCGTTGGCAGCATCAGGCAGGTCAAGTAGATGAAACAGAAGAACTTTTTCATTGTATCTATACATTGTAAATGTTGTGGAAATATTGTTTTATGAAGCAACAATAATTGCATAAACAACGATGCAAATGTATAGGGTTTCAATGATATTACAAAATAAATTGCGGATTTTTTGATTTAAGGGAGGGGAAGAAACAGAAAACAATCTTTTTCAGAGAAAAGAACAAAAGAACAAATTTTAGTTTTGACACACCTCAAATTTGTTCTTTTGTTCTTCTGTCCGAATCAATTCGAATCAATCCAGATTGAACGACTGTGAACCGATAAGCGTTCCGTCCGAGAATATGTCTACACGGTAGCTTCCTGCGTACAGGAACTCCTCGACATCCCAATATACCGTTACGTTCTGTTCCTCGCCGTTATATTCTATATATTTCTTGATGGAATATACCAGTTCGCGGTTTTCATAGGGGAATGTATTGGAATCGCTTTTGCTCAATACGCCGTTGTCCGGTTTGGTGATACGGACGTAGAGGGTGCGTTCGCCTGTTTCGGCAGTTATGTTCTTGACGATTGTAAAGTTGATTTTCAGCTTGACGACGTCTTTTACCTTTTTGGCTTTCTTGCCTCGCTTGTTGGCGGCAAAGATGTTGATGTTCGTTGCATCGAGCTGGGCGGCAAGCGTCACTTTCTTATTCAGGTTTTTCTTTTCTTCGGCAAGGCTGCTGATTTGTTGCGAAGCGACGTTGTATTTGCGGGTAACGTCGGCTATCACCTCTTTCTGATGGGTAGTGAGGCGGCTCAGGGAGTCTATCTGGTTGATATAGCCTATCATTACTTTGCGCAGGGTTGCCAGTTCTTTCTTCAAGCGGCGTATTTCGGTGGCATTGGTACTTTTTACGGTACGGAGCTCTTCCAGCAGACGCTGCGTTTTCAGTTGTTCCTGCTCCAGAAGGACGGAAAGGGAGTCGTTGGATACGGTGAGCTTCAATTCATCGTACTGCTTGGCGAAGTCGGTGTACTGGTTTTCCAGGTCTTCCTTTTCCAGGTTGAATTCCTGCACCAACTCGTTGTTGGCGCGTTTTTCTGAAATCAGCAATACGGTAACACCTATTAATAATAGTATCAGAATGCTTCCGACAACAACCTGAAGCGTATTTTTCTTGTTGGCCATTTTGATAGTGTTTAGTGGTTAATGATTGGTGATTGACAGACGGATGCTTCCCTCTATAATCGTAAATCGCCGCAAAAATAATCATTAATCACCAATCACTGATCACTAACCCCAATCAAATTCTTCATTTAACTAAAATTATTACGGAAATATTTCTTTAATCAGGAATGTCGTTGTATTTTTGTAGCAACTTTATAGAACACTAATAAACAAAAACTTTAGAAATTATGTCAAAAGTAACCGTAGTAGGTGCAGGTAACGTAGGTGCTACATGCGCTAATGTGTTAGCCTTTAATGAAGTGGCTGACGAAGTGGTAATGCTGGATGTTAAAGAAGGCGTTTCAGAGGGTAAAGCAATGGATATGATGCAGACTGCTCAACTGTTGGGCTTCGATACCACTGTTGTAGGTTGTACCAACGATTATGAGAAGACTGCTAACTCCGATGTTGTGGTAATCACTTCCGGTATTCCCCGTAAGCCGGGTATGACCCGCGAAGAGTTGATTGGTGTGAATGCAGGCATCGTTAAGTCGGTTGCGCAGAACATTCTGAAATATTCTCCCAACGCTATCCTCGTGGTTATCTCCAACCCGATGGACACTATGACTTATCTGTCTTTGAAATCTCTGGGTATCCCCAAGAACCGTATCATCGGTATGGGCGGCGCTTTGGACAGCTCTCGTTTCAAATACTTCCTGTCTCAGGCTTTGGGCTGCAATGCCAACGAAGTAGAAGGTATGGTTATCGGCGGTCACGGTGATACTACCATGATTCCTCTGGCTCGTCTGGCTACATACAAAGGCCAGCCGGTAAGCACGCTGTTGAGCGCGGAAAAACTGGATGAAGTAGTTGCTTCCACTATGGTAGGCGGCGCTACGCTGACTAAGTTGCTGGGTACTTCTGCATGGTATGCTCCGGGTGCGGCAGGTGCTTATGTGGTTGAATCCATCATCCACAACCAGAAGAAGATGATTCCTTGCTCGGTATATCTGGAAGGTGAATACGGCGAATCGGATATCTGCATCGGTGTTCCCGTTATCCTTGGCAAGAACGGTATCGAAAAGATTGTTGAACTGGAACTGAACGCTGACGAAAAAGCTAAATTCGCTGCCAGCGCCGCTGCCGTTCACAAGACAAATGCTGCTCTGAAAGAAGTAGGCGCTCTCTAATCGGGAGACGACCTGGAATATAATAAGTAAAGCCTCGCAGACTTTTGCCGGAAAGGGAAAGTCGCGGGGCTTTTGCGTTTTTACTATCTTTGGACATACCCTCGTGGGAGTTATCTCACATCTGCTCCCCACATCATCTTATTCCGCAACGTATCGAAAAAGATGTGATTGAATCGTTTCACTACCTTTATGGAATAGTCCGCACGTGAAATAGTGAGCCGTGTAGTCTCCTTGCACGATTCGCTCCGTCCGTCGACGGCTACGAGGAAGTTGTGGCTGCGGCTTTCCACATCGAGCGTGATTTCCCAGTCGTCGCAGATGACAATGGGACGTACATTCAGGCTGTGAGGGGCAACGGGGGTGATGGCGATGGTCTTGCTGTGAGGCACGATGACCGGGCCGCCCACACTTAGCGAATAGGCGGTGGAACCGGTAGGGGTGGCAATGACCAGTCCGTCGGCCTGATAAGTGGTGAGGTGTGCTCCGTTGATGGCGGTATGGATGCTTATCATGGACGAACTGTCACGTTTCAGTACGGCTATTTCATTGAGGGCGTACGGATATTCCATCAGTTTTTCATCATCGCACTTCAACTGCAATACGCTGCGTTCCTCTACTTTATAGTGGTTGTTGTAGATTTCGTCAATCGTTTCTTCCATTTCTTCGGGCGATATGTCGGCCAGAAAGCCGAGGCGTCCCGTATTGATGCCCAGAATAGGAATGTTTTTCTTGCCTACACGGCTGGCGGCTTTCAAAAACGTGCCGTCACCGCCGATGCTGATAACCATATCGGCGCGGAAGTCGTCACCGTCGAACAATTCGGCGGGCGGAATGTTGAGGTGTAGGTCGGAAGTCAGGAAATTATAGAACTCGCGGCAGACACAGAGTTGTGCCTGATGCTGAGCCAGCAGGCGGAAAAGATTTTCGGCATGCGATGACTTTTTCGCCTGGTAGGTATTTCCGAATATGGCAAATTTCATAATTGTTTTCTGTTTTTGTAAGATGCAAAAATAGTTTTTTTCTCAGAATGCTGCCAACATATTGCTATTATTTGTACTTTTGCCCCAAACTATAAGCCGAATTATGACTAGATTAAGTGTAAATATTAATAAAGTAGCGACATTGCGTAACGCACGCGGAGGAAATGTGCCTAATGTTGTAAAAGTGGCGTTGGATTGCGAGAGTTTTGGAGCCGACGGTATAACGGTGCATCCGCGTCCCGATGAAAGACATATCCGTAAGAGCGATGTTTACGACCTGCGTCCGCTGTTGCGCACGGAGTTTAATATAGAGGGATATCCCGCACCCGAATTTATCGACTTGGTGCTGAAAGTGAAACCGCATCAGGTAACGTTGGTTCCGGATAGCCCCACTCAGTTGACTTCCAACTCCGGCTGGGACACGAAAGCCAATCTGGAGTTTCTGACCGAAGTGCTGGAAGCGTTCAATACCGCCGGTATCCGTACGTCGGTATTCGTGTCTACCGATGCAGAGATGATAGAGTATGCCGCCAAAGCCGGTGCCGACCGGGTGGAACTCTATACCGAGCCCTATGCTACGGCATTCCCTAAAAATCCGGAAGCTGCGGTAGCTCCTTTTGTGGAAGCAGCCAGAACGGCGCGCAGCCTGGGACTGGGACTGAATGCAGGCCATGACCTGAGTCTGGAAAATCTGAATTATTTTTATAAAAACATACCCTGGCTGGATGAGGTCTCTATCGGTCATGCGCTGATTAGCGATGCTTTGTATCTGGGATTGGAACGTACCATTCAGGAATATAAAAACTGTCTCCGCTGATGAATCTTATGTTGTTATTGGCCCAAGTGGCTCCGGCGTTGGCCGATTCTGTTGCCGGCGCCAATCCGGTACTTACTCCCATTGCCGCTCCCGATGAAATGAACCTGTGGAGCATGGCTGTCAAGGGTGGTTGGATTATGGTAGTGCTCGGAGTACTCTCCGTAGTGTGCTTCTATATTCTGTTCGAGCGCAATTACGTTATCCGTAAGGCGGGCAAGGAAGACCCTATGTTTATGGATAAGATCAAGGATTATATTCTGGGTGGTGAGATTAAGGCTGCCATTGCCTATTGCCGCAGTGTGGATACGCCTTCGGCACGGATGATAGAGAAAGGTATCAGCCGGTTGGGACGCCCGGTGAATGATGTGCAGGCAGCCATAGAGAATGTCGGCAACATCGAAGTGGCGAAACTGGAAAAGGGGCTGACCATCATGGCTACCATTTCGGGCGGCGCTCCGATGATTGGTTTCCTGGGTACGGTAACCGGTATGGTGCGTGCTTTCTTTGAAATGGCGAATGCCGGTAATAATATCGACATCACCCTGCTTTCCGGTGGTATATACGAGGCCATGATTACTACGGTAGGCGGTCTGATTGTGGGCATCATCGCCATGTTCGCCTACAATTACCTGGTGACGCTGGTGGACGGTGTGGTAAATAAAATGGAAGCCAAGACAATGGCTTTCATGGATTTGCTGAACGAGCCTGCCAAATAAATCATAATTCATAAATCAGAAACAACGACCGTGTTACAACGTAGAGCAAAAATATCACCCAATTTCAGTATGGCGTCCATGACGGATGTTATATTCCTGCTGTTGATTTTCTTTATGATTACTTCTACGGTAGTATCACCGAATGCAATCAAGGTATTGCTTCCGCAGGGAAAACAGCAGACATCCGCCAAGCCGCTGACAAGGGTTATCATTGATAAGGACTTGAACTACTACGCCGCTTTCGGTAATGATGAGGAACAGGCGCTGGCTTTGGACGAGCTGACTCCTTTTCTGCAATCATGCGCAGCGAAAGAGCCCGAAATGTATGTGGCATTGTATGCCGATGAGTCCGTCCCCTATCGGGAAATTGTGAAGGTGCTGAATATCGCTAATGAGAATCATTTCAAGATGGTGCTGGCTACACGCCCGCCTGAGAATAAGTAAACGGTGTCAACCGTAAATAGCTAAATCGTAAATCGGAACGGTGAATCGGAAGAAGAAAGGAAAATATATAGGATTGGCAGGTGCGCTGTTGGTGCACGTTGTTGTCATTGCCCTTTTGATACTGGTGGGATTTACCTTGCCCGAACAGTCGGAGGAAGGCGGTGTGCCCGTGATGATGGGAGAAACGCCCGATGCGTGGGGGGCTGCCGACCCTTCTTTGGTTGAAGTGGAGACGATGCCGGAAGAGGCCGCTCCGGAAATGCCGGAAGAGGCGGAGCAGGAGATGCTGACGCAGGAAGATGAAGAAACCGTTGCCATAAAGCCTAAGGCGGAAGAAAAGAAGAAAGAGGTGAAGAAACCCGAAAAGAGCGCTGCCGAGAAAGCCGAAGAGGCGCGTAAGCTGGCTGCGGAAAAAGCGGAGCGTGAACGGAAGGCAGCCGAAGAAGCTGCCCGCAAACGTGTAGCGGGAGCTTTCGGCAAAGGTGCGCAAATGGGTAGCAAGGGTGCTACGGAAGGAACCGGTGTGCAGGGAAGTCCTACGGGAAACTCTTCGGAAGGGGCAACTGCCGGGACCGGCGGATACGGGACCTTTAACCTTGGCGGACGCTCCATAGGCGAGGGCGGATTGCCACGTCCCGTATATAATGTGCAGGATGAGGGAAAAGTGGTGGTTACCATTACCGTAAATCCAGCCGGGCAGGTTATCGGCACCAGCATCAACCGCCAGACGAATACCGTAAACCCCGCCTTGCGGAAAGCTGCCGAAGACGCGGCGAAGAAAGCGAGGTTCAATACGGTAAGCGGATTGAGTAACCAGACGGGAACGATTACATATTATTTTAATCTAAAATAAGAGGAGAAACTATTATGGGTACAGTTTATGTGTTTTTTGCAGACGGTTTTGAAGAAATAGAGGCTTTCACTTCGGTCGATGTAATGAGACGTGCGGGGTTGAATGTGGAAATGATTACGGTTACTCCTGATGAGATTGTGAAGGGTGCTCATGGCGTACCGGTGCTTTGTGACAAGAATATCGTGAACTGTGACTTTTTCGACGCTGATTTGATATTGCTTCCGGGCGGCATGCCGGGTGCGGCTACTTTGGAGAAGTGCGATGACTTGCGCAGACTGATTTTACGCTTTGCCGAAGAAAACAAACCGATTGCAGCCATTTGCGCCGCTCCTATGGTGCTCGGTAAACTGGGACTGTTGAAAGGTAAGAAAGCTACTTGCTATCCGGGGTTTGAACAATATCTGGAGGGTGCCGACTGCACCGGAGCGATGGTGGAAAAAGACGGCAATGTCATTACAGGAAAAGGTCCGGGCGCTGCCATGGAGTTTGCTTTGGCGGTAGTGGAATTGCTGCAGGGCAAGGATAAAGTTGCCGAATTGAAAGAGGCGATGATTGTCTGATTGTAAATTATGAAGAGGCTGTGTGAATCCAATGAAGTATGTTCTGATTGTAGCCGGCGGTAAAGGTTTGCGCATGGGATGCGAACTTCCCAAACAATTTCTTCCGATAGGGGGAAAGCCTGTATTGATGCGTACCATAGAGGCCTTTTATGCGTATAGCCCGGAGATACGGATAATATTGGTGCTTCCATGCAACCAGCAGGCTTACTGGAATGAGTTGTGCCGGAAACATGTTTTTTCAATCCCTCATCAAATCGCAGACGGCGGAGAAACACGCTTCCATTCGGTGAAGAACGGACTGGCATTTGTTACAACACCGGGCTTGGTCGGAGTGCATGACGGGGTACGCCCTTTTGTGGCTCAGGAGGTTATAGCCCGTTGTTACTCCCTGGCTGCCGGGAAGCAGGCGGTGATTCCTGTGACGGATGTGGTGGAGACGGTGCGTCATTTGGTTGGCGAAGGAAGTGAAACTGTCAGCCGCGACGCATACAAGCTGGTACAGACTCCGCAGGTGTTTGATGCGGATTTGCTGAAACAGGCTTATGAGCAGCCTTATACTTCGCATTTTACGGATGATGCCTCGGTGGTCGAGGCATTGGGCAAGCCCGTTTATCTGACGGAAGGTAACCGGGAAAACATAAAGATAACCACTCCCTTTGATTTGAAAATAGCTGCCGCCCTTTTGGACTCATGTTCGATTTAACTACGCGTGACATAAAATATCTGTCGGGCGTCGGGCCGCAGCGTGCTTCGGTGCTCAATAAGGAATTGGGCATCTTTTCCTTCCATGATTTATTGTATTATTTTCCTTATAAATACGTAGACCGCAGCCGCATCTATCGCATCCGTGAAATAGACGGTGCGATGCCTTATATCCAGTTGAAAGGTGAAATCTTAGGCTTTGAAACGGCGGGTGAAGGACGACAACGGCGGCTGATAGCTCACTTCTCGGACGGTACGGGGATAGTCGACCTGATTTGGTTTCAAGGCATCAAATATCTGATAGGAAAGTACAAGGTTCATCAGGAATATATCGTATTCGGCAAGCCTACGGTGTTTAACGGCAGGATAAACATTGCGCATCCGGACATAGACCCGGCTTCCGAACTGAAGCTCTCTGCCATGGGGTTGCAGCCCTATTACAATACGACGGAGAAGATGAAGCGAAGCTCGCTCAACTCGCACGCCATCGAGAAGATGATGAAAAGCCTCGTCGGACAGTTGAACGAACCTCTGCCCGAAACGCTTTCTCCCGCCCTGCTGGCAGAGCACCATCTGATGCCGCTGACGGATGCTTTGATGAATATCCATTTCCCGTCCGGTCCGGATGTGCTGCGAAAAGCGGAGTACCGCCTGAAATTCGAGGAACTGTTCTATGTCCAGTTGAACATACTGCGTTATGCCAAAGACAGGCAGCGCAAATACCGGGGGTATGTTTTTGAGAAAGTGGGGGATATATTCAATGGCTTTTATTCCCGCAATCTTCCTTTTGAGTTGACGAACGCTCAGAAACGCGTGTTGAAGGAGATACGCCGGGACTTGGGTGCGGGCAGGCAGATGAACCGTCTTTTGCAGGGAGATGTGGGGAGCGGAAAGACATTGGTGGCGTTGATGAGTATGCTGATTGCGCTTGATAACGGTTATCAGGCATGTATGATGGCGCCTACCGAAATATTGGCAAACCAACATTACGAAACGATTCGCGAACTATTGTACGGAATGGATGTACGGGTCGAACTGTTAACCGGTTCAATCAAAGGCAAACGGAGAGAAGCCATTCTTTCCGGCCTGCTGACAGGAGATGTACAGATACTTATCGGTACGCACGCCGTCATTGAAGATACCGTGAACTTTGCATCATTGGGACTGGTTGTCATCGACGAGCAGCACCGTTTCGGTGTAGCCCAGCGTGCCCGTTTGTGGACAAAAAGCGTACAGCCGCCTCATATTTTGGTCATGACCGCGACTCCCATACCGCGGACTCTGGCAATGACGCTTTATGGCGATCTGGATGTATCGGTCATTGATGAGCTTCCGCCGGGAAGAAAGCCGATTGCTACCATTCATCAGTTCGACAGCCATCGCGTAAGCCTGTATCGTTCCGTGCGCAAACAGATTGACGAAGGACGTCAGGTTTATATCGTTTATCCTTTAATCAAGGAGAGCGAAAAGATTGACCTCAAGAACCTGGAAGAAGGCTATCTGCATATCTGTGAGGAGTTTCCCGATTGTAGGGTTTGCAAGGTGCACGGGAAAATGAAACCTGTCGAAAAGGATGCGCAAATGCAGTTGTTCGTTTCCGGCGAGGCGCAGATAATGGTTGCCACCACGGTTATTGAAGTCGGTGTGAATGTACCTAACGCTTCCGTGATGATAATAGAGAATGCCGAACGTTTCGGACTTTCCCAGCTTCATCAGCTCCGTGGTCGTGTAGGGCGCGGAGCCGACCAGTCTTATTGTATTCTGGTGACCGGTTATAAATTGGCGGAAGATACCCGGAAACGTCTGGAGATTATGGTACGCACGAACGATGGTTTCGAGATAGCCGAAGCTGATTTGAAACTTCGCGGGCCGGGTGATTTGGAAGGAACCCAGCAAAGCGGCATTGCTTTCGATTTGAAAATAGCGGATATAGCCCGCGACGGACAACTTCTGCAATACGTCCGTGAAGTAGCCCAGACCATTGTCGATAAGGACCCGAATGGCTCCCTTCCTGAAAATGAAATATTGTGGCGACAGTTGAAAGCCTTGCGAAAGACAAACGTTAATTGGGCGGCCATAAGCTGAAAAACGGTTAAACATACGCTTTATTTGTACGTTTATGTTGTTAAACATGTTTGTGGTGTAATTGACTTGTTGTTAGTTATTTATTAGCTATTATTCGTGGCTTTTACTTTTGTGGCTTCAAAAAAATAGTTAACGACACAAACGCCTTTTCAGAGAGAAATGTTACCTTTGGAAGAATTTTTGAAAATAATCTGGATATTCGCGTAAAACAGGGTGCGGTTGATTCACCGGATATGCTCTGCGGATATCGAAATGAATGACGAAACGGAATGAATTTTAATTGGATTAGAACGGCTTTATTAGCAGCAACGGCAATGGTCAGCCTGAACTCTTTCTCGCAGGACCTGATTGCCCGCCAAGCTCCCATTGACAGAAAACTTAAAAGCGTAGATTCATTGGCTTTGCAGAAACAAATCCGTGCGGAACAGTCTTTGTATCCGGGGTTGGATTTGTATCCGAGCTGGAACAATGAATTTGTGCAGGCTTATGGCAATGCTATCGTGCCGGAAAGTTATACTTTTGATTTGAAAGGCTTTTGCATGCCTACCGAACATACCCGTATCACTGACGTATTCGGCTATCGCCCTCGCAGAAGAAGAGCGCATTACGGTTTGGATATTAAAGTATATGTAGGCGATACAATCCGTGCCGCGTTTGACGGTAAGGTACGTATCGTTAAGAATCAGGGCCGTCGCGGATATGGTAAATATGTCGTTATCCGTCATGATAACGGTTTGGAAACGGTCTATGGGCATTTGTCCAAGCAATTGGTTGATATAAACCAGTTGGTAAAGGCCGGTGAACCTATTGCACTGGGCGGTAATACCGGACGTTCTACCGGCTCTCACCTGCACTTTGAAACTCGTTTCCTGGGAATTCCTATTAACCCTGCATTGATGTTCGATTTTGAAAAGCAGGATATTGTTGCCGATTCTTATACGTTCCGTAAGACCAAAGGCACTTCCGGTACGGCTCGCAGTATGGCATCGGGTGAAGGTCTGTTCTATAAGGTGAAGAAAGGCGATACCTTATCCAAGATTGCATCCCGTCAGGGTACAAGCATCGACAAGCTTTGCAAGCTGAACCGCATTACCCGGAGAACGATTCTCCGCCCGGGACAGGTATTGCGTTGCTCATAAAACGGAAATACTCTCTAAACGTAAACAATCTCTATAGGAGAGGGCACTTTAATATAATTTAGAGTGCCCTCTTTTCTTTTCTCTTTAATTATTCCTAAATTTGCAGCCTATTTGTAAGGATATGAAAGATACCAAGCAACAATTTGAGCATGTCATCGCCATTTGCCGTGACCTGTTCTCCAAGAAACTTCATGATTACGGTCCTGCATGGCGTATTCTTCGTCCGGCTTCCGTAACCGACCAGATATTCATTAAGGCCAATCGTATTCGGAGCATTGAGACTAAAGGCGTGACTTTGGTGGACGAAGGTATCCGTTCGGAGTTCATTGCGATTGTCAACTACGGTATTATCGGTTTGATACAACTGGAGTTGGGATATGCCGACTCTGCGGATATGACGAACGAAGAGGCAATGGTCCTGTATGACAAATATGCGAAAGAGTCGCTGGAATTGATGCTTGCCAAGAACCACGATTACGATGAGGCTTGGCGCAGTATGCGTATCAGTTCGTATACGGACTTGATATTGATGAAGATATACCGTACAAAGCAAATTGAAAGTCTGTCCGGCCAGACACTGGTTTCGGAAGGTGTCGATGCCAACTATATGGACATGATTAATTATTCCGTATTTGGTTTGATAAAGATAGAGTTTGGAGACTGAGAAAAAACATATTATAAAGCTCGTCTGGGTAAATACCTGCCGTTTTTTGCTGGCAACGTTGTTTATCTTCTCCGGATTTGTGAAGGCTGTCGATCCGCTCGGTTCATTTTATAAGATTCAGGATTATCTGGCGGCATTCGGCATAATTTCATGGTTTCCTACATACCTGCCGTTACTTTTTGCCATCATTCTGTCATCTGCAGAGTTCTGTGTAGGAGTTTTCCTCTTTTTCGGTGTACGCCGGAAGATTGCGTCGACCTTGGCGCTTCTCCTGATGAGCGTAATGACTCCGTTGACCTTGTATCTTGCTTTGGCAAATCCCGTATCCGACTGCGGATGCTTTGGCGATGCGTGGGTGTTGACGAACTGGCAGACATTCGGGAAGAACATCGTATTGCTGATTGCGGCGATAGCGGTATTCCGGGAGCGGAAACTCATGTTCCGCTTCGTTACGCTGAAGATAGAATGGATGGTGTCCTTATACACGCTTTTGTTTGTCTTTGCACTTTCTTTTTATTGCTTGGAATATCTGCCGGTACTGGACTTCCGCCCTTATAAGATCGGAGCGGATATAAAGGCGGGCATGGAGATTCCCGAAGGTGCGAAACCGAGTGTATTCGAGAGCCGCTTTTTATTGGAGAAAGATGGCAGGCAACAGGAGTTTACATTGGATAATTATCCGGACAGCACATGGACTTTTGTTGAAACGCGTACCGTCTTGAAAGAAAAAGGCTATGAACCACCCATTCATGACTTCTCCATGATAAGCCTGGGCACGGGTGAAGATATAACCGACAGTGTACTGACCGACAAAGGATATACCTTTTTATTGGTAGCCCACCGGATAGAGGAAGCGGACGATAGCAATATCGACCTTATCAATGAAATCTATGATTACAGTGTGGAGCACGGCTACGGTTTTTATGCGCTGACTTCCTCGCCGGATGAAGAAATTGAGATGTGGCGTGAAAGAACCGGTGCGGAATACCCGTTCTGCCAGATGGATGATATTACCCTGAAAACGATTATCCGTTCCAATCCCGGCCTGCTGCTGATAAAAGACGGTACAATCCTGAATAAATGGAGCGATAACCAACTTCCCGATGAATATGTACTGAACGATAGTCTGGATAAATTAGAGTTGGGACAGCAGAAACAGGAAAATAAATTGCACACCATTGGCTACGTATTATTGTGGTTTATCGTACCTTTGACGCTGGTTGTCGGTATTGATATTCTGATAATCAAGCGGAGAGAAAGAAAAAGCAGGGAGCGGCAAGCCGCCCAATCCTCGGACAATCGGGAGAATGACAAATTGTAAATCTTTGAATAGCAGATATATTAACCCTTTTAATAATTAAAACAAAATGAGAAAAAACATTGTTGCAGGAAACTGGAAAATGAACAAAACCCTTCAGGAGGGTATTGCTCTTGCAAAAGAACTGAATGAAGCGTTGGCTAACGAAAAGCCTAATTGTGATGTAATCATCTGTACTCCGTTTATTCACCTGGCATCTGTTACTCCGCTGGTAGATGCTGCCAAAATCGGTGTAGGTGCAGAAAACTGTGCAGATAAGGAATCTGGTGCATATACAGGTGAGGTATCAGCCGCTATGGTTGCTTCTACCGGTGCCAAGTATGTAATCCTCGGTCACTCGGAACGTCGTGCTTACTACGGTGAAACAGTGGAAATCCTGGAAGAAAAAGTAAAATTGGCTTTGGCCAACGGTCTGACTCCGATTTTCTGTATCGGTGAAGTGCTGGAAGAACGTGAAGCTAACAAGCAGAATGAAGTGGTTGCCGCTCAGTTGGCATCTGTATTCTCTCTGTCTGCCGAAGATTTTTCCAAGATTATCCTGGCTTACGAACCGGTTTGGGCCATCGGTACAGGTAAGACTGCTACTCCGGCACAGGCACAGGAAATCCATGCTTTCATCCGTTCTGCCGTTGCCGAGAAGTATGGCAAGGAAATTGCTGAAAACTGCTCTATCCTTTACGGTGGTAGCTGCAAGCCTTCCAATGCAAAGGAACTGTTTGCAAATCCTGATGTAGACGGTGGTCTGATTGGTGGTGCTGCTTTGAAGGTTGCTGACTTCAAGGGTATCATCGACGCTTTTAATTAATAACAGAGAGCCGGAAGTTGCCGTATCCAAAGGAAGGCCAACTTCCGACTCTTCATGTTTAAAGCTTGTTTTTAAAATTGTATAAAACACTCTTTTATGAAGAAACTCGGTTTGCTTTTAATTGCATGTTTTGCCTTTGCTGCTATATCTGTGGCGCAGAATAACATCGTAAAGAGTCTGGAACGTAATGTGCCGGGGCAGGGTAAAGTGTCCATTCATCAGGATGCCCGTATCGGGGCACTGATAGGTTCGGAGTATATCCCTACCGGTTCGGACGACCGGAAAGTGATTAAAAGTTCGGGCTATCGCGTACAGGTATATGCCGGTAATAACACCCGTCAGGCCAAGAATGAAGCCTATTCGGTGGCTTCCAATATAAAAGAGCGTTTTCCTGACCTTCCCGTTTATACATCTTTCAACCCGCCCCGCTGGTTGTGCCGTGCAGGCGACTTCCGCAGCATTGAGGAAGCGGATGCCATGATGCGCCAACTGCGTGCCACCGGTGCTTTCAAGGAAGTGTCTATCGTGAAAGATCAGATAAATATCCCCCTTTAATTCATAACTCATAATTATCCCCCTCACTTTCTCATGTTAGGAAAAGAAGAAATCGTATCTCCTTCATTGGACGAACTGAAAGAACATTATCATCATATATTGACTTTGTTAGGTGAAGACCCTGAGCGTGAAGGGTTGCTGAAAACACCGGAACGGGTAGCCAAAGCCATGCTGGCACTGACTAAGGGGTACTCTATGGACCCGCACGAAGTACTCCGCTCCGCCAAGTTCAAGGAAGATTATAATCAGATGGTGATTGTGAAAGACATTGATTTCTTTTCTCTCTGTGAACACCATATGCTGCCTTTCTACGGCAAGGCGCACGTGGCTTATATTCCCAACGGCTACATTACAGGTTTGAGCAAGATTGCCCGTGTGGTGGATATCTTCTCTCACCGCTTGCAAGTACAGGAACGTATGACGCTCCAAATAAAGGAGTGTATTCAGGAAACGTTGAATCCTTTAGGCGTGATGGTCGTGGTAGAGGCGAAACACATGTGCATGCAGATGCGCGGCGTGGAGAAGCAGAATTCAATAACCACTACTTCCGACTTTACGGGGGCTTTCAATCAGGCCAAGACGCGTGAAGAGTTTATGAACCTCATCCGCCACACTTCTTAATGTCAGGGGAGCACCACCCGGTCTCCCAACCGTTTTGCCATAATACTCTGCACTTCGCGCATTTCGCTGTAGCGTTTCATGATGGCGTTGCATTTCTCTTCGTCGTTGGCGATGGCAGGGTCTTGCAGGGCAGACATCATGTGCTTTAGCTCTTCGCTGACAATGGCATACTTGAAGTTTATCATTAATGCCGGAACCAGCTCGTAAAGACGTTCTTCATCGGTTACTATCTTCTGGCTTTTTGAATGGTATTTGCTCAGCTGGTAACGGTTGCTGATAAGTTCCACGCTCAGTTTGCTGATGGCAGGGTCCGGATAAGCCAGAAAATAACGTTCGGCTGTAAATCCGGCGTCATGTATATGCGCGGCGGCTTCGGTCAGTATTTGGCGGTGCAGCGGGTTGTGGAATGACAACTCATCTTGCTTCAGGTCGCTGACGACATATTCAATTACGCTCACCGGTATTTCCTGCCCTTCTTCATTGGTTACATTGCACATCACTTTTTCGCCATAGCGCACAATCATTTGAAGAATCAGCCGTTCGTATTTATAGAATTCCTGTCCTTCTTTCCCTTCTTGCGGAATAAAGGATATATAGCTGTCTTCCGGCGGGAACGGTGCATCCGTATTGTGCTCGGAAGGCTCTCCGGCAACAGTTGTGGTTGCGTCTGCCGTTGTCGGGGCGGCGGGAGTCGAACTTTCGGCGCCTGTTACATTCTGTGTGCTTTCTGCCTGTCTGCCGGCGTTTCTACGTTCCCGTTCTGCCTGTTCGGCACGCTTTTCAGCCTGCATCTCACGCCGTTTGGCAACTTCGGAAACCAACAGTTTGTCTTCCACCCGCAATAGCTGGGCGCACTCTTTGATGTACACATCGCGCACAATCGCTTCGGGGATGACCGAGATGCTTTGTACAAGATTACCGATTAGTTCGGCACGTTTAATCGGGTCTTTGCCTGCATCTTCCAGCAGCAGGTTGGTTTTGAAACGTATAAAGTCTGTTTCATGCTCCTGTATGAATTGCTGGAACTCGGTCGAGTTATGTTTGCGGGCAAAAGAGTCCGGGTCGTCTCCGTCGGGCAGGAGGCACACTTTAATGTTCATGCCTTCTTCCAGCAGCATGTCGATGCCCCGGATAGAAGCCTTGATACCGGCTGCATCCCCGTCGTACAATACGGTCATGTTGTTGGTGAAGCGGTGAATCAGACGGATTTGCCCCGGTGTCAGCGCAGTGCCCGAAGAGGCCACCACATTTTCTATACCGGACTGGTGCATGGATATGACGTCCGTATAGCCTTCCACCAGGAAGCAACGGTCTTGCTTCACAATAGCCTGCTTGGCGAAATAGATACCGTACAGTTCGTTGCTTTTATGATAGATTGCTGATTCGGGAGAGTTGACATACTTCACCTTGACTCCTTTTGTGGCACTGGCAAGTACACGGCCGCCGAAAGCCACCACTTTACCCGATAAGGTATGTACGGGAAAGATTACGCGTCCCCAAAAACGGTCGCGCAGTTGGTGGTCGTCCGTTTCGTAGCAGAGTCCGGTCTTGACGAGAAATTCTTTCTTATATCCTTTCTTCAAGGCTTCTTCCGCCATGGCATTATGGCTTTCGGTACAGTATCCCAACTGGAATTTTTCGATGATGTCATCCCGGAATCCGCGGTTACGGAAATAAGCCATACCGATGCTGCGTCCGTCTACATGGTTGTGCAGGATATTCTGGAAATAGTCGCGGGCAAACTGATTGACGATGAAAAGGCTTTCGCGTTCGCTCTGAACGAGCTTTTCTTCGTTGGACAGCTCCCGTTCCTTGACTTCGATGCCGTATTTCTTGGCAAGGTATTTCAGTGCCTCAGGATAGGACATCTGTTCGTGCTCCATGATGAAGTGCACTACATTGCCGCCCTTGCCGCAGGCAAAGCATTTGCACAGTCCCTTGGCTGGCGATACGTAGAACGACGGGGTCTTATCGTCGTGGAACGGGCACAGACCTACATAGTTCACTCCGCGTTTCCGCAGCGTGACGAAGTCTGACACGACATCAACGATTTGTGCCGCATCCAGAATTCTGTCTATGGTGGGTTGGTCTATCATGATTCGAGCACAAAGTTACACATAAAATCAGCCTCTGCAAAAAAAATAGAGGTTAGTGATTAGTGATTAGCAGGCTGCGCTATTATGCCGCATGGTACTAATCACTAACCCCTAATCACTAATTACTTAATTTTTTCTCTGATCTTCGTCAGATACTTCTTCATTCCTTCCGCATCTTTGTTGGTGATAATCTCCAGTAGTTGTTTCAGTTCCAGACGTATATTCTCTACTTGTGAGGGGGTGCGGGGATTGAACAAAATCTCCTGTAACAGATAATCGTCCTCGCTCAACAAGCCTTTGGCAATGGTCATGTGTTTCTTGAATGTAGTTCCCGGAGCTTCCTGATGCTTCATGACTGCTGCAAACACGAAAGTCGAAACAAACGGAATGGACAAGGAGTAGGCCACCGTTTCATCATGCTCGTCGAAGGTGTACTCAAAGATATTGAGCTTCATGGTCTGGTATAAATCTTTAAAGAAGATTTTGCCCAAATGGTCACCCTCGCTGATGATGATGGCATTTTCTGTATTCAAGTTGCTCAGACTGGCAAAAGTAGGGCCGAACATAGGATGTGTCGACACATAACGGAAACCACTTTCTTCGTAGAATTTTTTCAGTCCGGTCTTTACCGAAGCGATGTCGCTGATGATGCAGTCTTTGGGAAGCACAGGCAACACCTGCCGGAAAGCTTCCAGAGTATATTTTACCGTAGCGGCATTGATTACCAGTTCCGGTTCAAATTCCTTGATTTCTTCCAGCGTGGTGAAACGGTAGGTGTTATAGACGAAACGCAGTTGGTGCGGATTGACGTCGAACACGGCCGTCTCGTGTTGAAAACTTAAAATATCTGTGAAGAAGGAGCCCATTTTGCCGGCTCCGAGTATTAATATTCGCATAATTTTCTGACTGTTATAAAAACCGAAGGTATGTCAAAACTACAATCCACTTACTATTTGCTTCTACCCTCAATCTACGAAATTATCACTTATTGATTATTTCCATTTGTTGTCTCACACTCTCCTCGTGTATCGCTTCAAACACTTTCTTGATAAACTCGGAATCCATGCCGCAGAGCGAACCCTGCGAGCCGCGTTTTTCGAGAATCTCGTTATAGCGTCCCGTTTGCAGAATCGTCATATCGTGTTCCTTTTTGTAGGTGCCGATTTCACGGGCTATACGCATCCTTTTGGCCAGTTCCTGGATAAGGTTATTGTCGCATTCGTCAATCTGCTTACGCAATTCGCTGAGGTTTTCGGTGCTTTGTGTCTCCTTGCGGATAACGAGCAGGTTGAGAATGTAGTCCAATACATCCGGCGTAACCTGTTGGGCGGCATCGCTCCATGCGCAGTCCGGGTTGCAATGGCTTTCCACAATCAGACCATTAAAGCCCAGGTCCATAGCCTGCTGGCAAAGCGGGGCAACCAACTCGCGTTTTCCGCCGATATGACTGGGGTCGCAGATGATGGGCAGGTTTGGAATGCGGCGACGCAGTTCGATGGGAATATGCCATTGCGGCAGGTTGCGGTAGAGCTTCTTGTCGTAGCTGCTGAAACCGCGGTGAATGGCTCCCAGGCGTTTCAATCCGGCATTATTGATGCGCTCCATGGCACCTATCCATAATTCCAGATCCGGATTTACAGGGTTCTTTACCAAGACCGGGATATCCACGCCTTTCAGGGCATCTGCTATTTCCTGTACGGCAAAAGGATTGGCGGTAGTGCGGGCACCTACCCAGAGTATATCTATTCCGGCTTTCAGGCATTCGTACACATGCTTGGCTGTGGCTACTTCGGTGGATACATACATGCCTGTTTCTTTTTTCACCTCTTTAAGCCAGGCAAGCCCTTCTACGCCTACACCCTCGAAACCGCCCGGTTTGGTACGGGGTTTCCAGATGCCTGCGCGGAATATCTTCATACCTTTGGCAGCCAATTGCCTGGCGGTGTCCATAACTTGTTCTTCCGTCTCTGCACTGCATGGACCGGCAATAACCAGAGGACGCTTCTCCTCGATACCCGGCAACAAGATTGATTCTAATTCAAGTTCCATATTCTTTATTTGTTTAATTATATTCGGTTGTATAAATATTTCCAAACCGTTACTCTCGCTTCTGCATCCCTTTCCTATAGCGGGTTTTCAGGCTATTAATAAATTCGAGTAGAATTTTACTATAATTTTTCAAGAATTATAGTAAAATCTTGAAGAGATTTATTAAGCGGATGAATCGGTTTTATTAATAAGCTGTTTTTCTGTAATGATTTATCTCATTCCTTTGATGCGTTTCAACGCTTCCGCCAGTTTGTCGTCCTTGCAGCAAAGCGAGATGCGGATATATCTCTTTCCGTTGCTGCCGAAGATGAATCCCGGAGTGATGAATACGTGCGCTTCGTGCAATACCCGTTCGGTCAGTTCCTCTACATCGGCGCAACTGTCGGGTATCTTTCCCCAAAGGAACATGCCTACCTGGTTCTCGTCGTAAGTACATCCCAGCTCACGCATAATCTCTCCTGCCAGTTGGCGGCGGTTGCGGTAGTTCTTGTTATTGCCTTCGTACCATTCCTCACCGGCTTCCAGGGCATTGGCTGCGGCAAGTTGCATGGCACGGAACATACCGCTGTCTATGTTGCTCTTCACTTTCAGTATCCATTGTACAAAGTCTGCATTAGAGGCGAGCATACCGATGCGCCAGCCCGGCATGTTGTGGCTCTTGCTCATGGAGTTGAATTCGATGCAGCACTCTTTCGCGCCCGGAATGCTGAGAATACTGATAGGGTGTTCGTTCAGAATAAAGCTGTACGGGTTGTCGTTGACGATGACAATGTCCTTGCGGCGTGCAAAGTCCACTAGTTTTCGGTACAGTTCCGGTGTGGCGTTCGCTCCTGTCGGCATATTGGGGTAGTTGGTCCACATCAGTTTTACGCGGCTCATATCCATCTTCTCCAGCTCGTCGAAGTCGGGCATCCAGCCGTTCTCCTCTTTCAGGTTATAGTTTACGACCTCTGCACCCAGTATCCTGCTCAATGAAGTATAGGTGGGATAGCCGGGATTGGGAACCAACACCTGTTCGCCCGGGTTGACGAAAGCCAGCGTAACGTGCAGGATACCTTCCTTGGAGCCGATAAGCGGCTGTATTTCTGTATTCGGGTCCAGCTCTACGTCATACCATCTCTTATACCAGCCGGCAAAGCTGCGGCGCAGTTCGGGAATACCCACATAGGGCTGGTAGCCATGTCCGTCGGGGTTGCGTGCCGCATCGCAAAGCGTCTGTATGGTACTCTCCGAAGGGGGCATGTCGGGACTGCCGATGCCCAGGCTGATTACATCCTTGCCTTCGGCGTTCATCTGTGCCACTTCTTTCAGCTTTTTAGAGAAATAGTATTCGCTTACGCTTGCCAGCCGGTCGGCCGGCTTTATTTTAGATAGTTGATTTTCCGTCTTCATATTCTCCCAATATTTTAAGTTCTTTGGTCAGTGGGGTGATAGCCACGATAGATTGTTTATACTTCAGCACATTGTCGAAAACTACGTCTACATAGAATTGATATTCCCATTCGCGCCCGATGATGGGCAGTGACTGTATCTTTGTCAGGTTGATGCGGTAGAAAGACAGGATGGACAATACTTGCGAAAGGCTTCCCTCGGTATGCGGCAACGTGAATACTATGCTTGCCTTGTTCACTTCCTTGTTGCGGTGGCGGCTCAGCTCGTCCACTTGCCAGGGGTCTGCCACAACCAAAAAGCGGGTGAAGTTGTGTTTGTTGGTTTCGATACCTTCCTGCAACACCTTCATGCCGTAACGTTCGGCGGCGGCTTTGGAACAAATGGCGGCATGTCCTCTCAGGTTTTCTTTCCTGATGATTTCCGCACTGAGGGCGGTGTCCTCGCCTTCCACTACCTTGATGCGGGGATGCTGTCCGAGGAACTCACGGCACTGCATCAGGGCGATGGGGTGGGAGTTTACTTCCGTGATGTCGTCCCAATCCTCGTCGGGCAGGCAAACAAAGCTATGCGAGATGCGCAATTTGTATTCGCCTACAATCTGTGTGCCGCTTTGGCGCAGGAGTTCATTGTTGTGCAGCAAGCTTCCTGCAATCGTATTTTCTATTGCCAGCATGCCTATGGTCTGACTGTCCTGTTTGACAGCAGCAAATACCTCCTCGAAGCTGGCGCAGCAGATAAGCTGTATTTCTTCTCCTTCGAAGTATTTATGTGCGGCAATGTCGTGATACGAACCTAATGTTCCTTGAATGGCTACCTTCTTCATTCCTGACTCTCTTTTTCTTGATTTATGCTACAAAAAAAATCCCGCTTCCATACACTGGAGCGGGACTTTATATATTACTTAGTTCTCTATTCTGTTCTTAAGCATCACTGTCACTTGATACATACAAACTCCCGCTCTACTTTCCGGCTAAAGTAAAAGTAAAAAAAGAAGTAATATGCATAAGTAAATGATTTCATTCTTGCTTTTCGTTTTGAATTATGTGGCAAATGTAACACTTTTCTTTTAGATGCAAATAAAAACCAATGTTTTTTTTGATAATTGCATCATTTTATAGATAATGTTTTATAATCCTAATACATTTGTCGTATTGTTGCCCGGCAGATTGCCGTATTGTCCGTTGAAATCCTGCAACTCTTTCGGGTTAAGCTCCAATCCGCGTTTCATGTCTTCCATGGAGCCTTCCTTGTCGCCGTTCAGCAGTTTGGCGCGGCCGCGTTCGTGGTATGCTTGGGCAAAGTCGGGATTCAGCTCGATAGCTTCATCAAACAAAGCGATGGCTTCGGTCAGCTTTTTCTGGACGATGTACAACTGTCCCAAGTAGAGGAATGCCTGTTCGTTGAACGGATTCAGTTCCGTTATATGAAGATAGTCGGCTTCTGCTTCGGCTTCTGCACCGGTCGCTTCCTTTATCTTTCCGCGGAGCAGTATGGCGTTTTCATCGTCCGGGTCTTGGGCGAGTATGGCGTCGATGTCTTCCATAGCCTCTTTGTACTGCTGCATCTTTGTCAGAGCCTCGGCACGTAGTAGACGGGCTTCGGTGAAGTCGTCCTTGAGTACGATGGCTTTTGTGAGGTGGGCGATGCACATGATGCCGTCGTTCTGGCCGTTGTCGGCTTTTCCCAGCAGATAGTGCGCCATGGCATTGCCTTCTTCAACGGCAATGGCTTTCTTGGCGGCTTCCGCCATGGCGGCATAGTCCTCCTGCATGTAGCAGACGTTGGCAAGGGTGAGTAAAGTAGAGGTATGCTCCGGTTCTGTTCGGATCATTCTTTCCAAAAGCTTGCGGGCTTCATCCAGTTCGTTGGACTGGATGTATACTTGTGCCAGGTAGCCCATTGTCTCGAAATCTTCTTGCAACGCAAGGGCTTCGGTGAAACATTTGATGGCATAGTCGGCACGTCCCATACGTTGGGCACGCATACCGTCGTACTTGAATATCTCGAAGTTCTTCTGATTGTTTTTCTGTTTTTCCTCTTCCGGATTTGCCGGCTTGCCGGAGAAGAACGATTTAAAGAATCCCATGATTATGATGTTGTTTTAGTTATGTTTTTAATAGGTTGACTGGATTAGTGTGCTGATGCACTGTACAAAAGTAATGATTTATTTTCTGATTTGCAGTATTCCGTCGACGGCAATAATTTTCCCTTCGTCCGATAACCGGTGCAATATTTCGGTCAGAAGCTCTTTGTCCATTGGAAGTTGTTTGAGCAGGCCAGCGGGAGTCAGAGATTCATGGGACAATATCCCGCATACTTTTGCACAAAGCGTTTCCCGGTCCGGTTGTTCAGAAACTTTTGATTTGCTGCGCAGGCTGATACAGGTGTCGCATTGTCCGCAGTTATGTTCGTTTCTCTCCCCGAAGTAGTCCAGCAGCATACGGCTGCGGCATACGGTGTTGTTGGTCACGTAATCGAGCATGGCATTGATGCGCGTTTCATAGCGTGCTTTCCGGTGTTCGTATACTTCCGGGGAGATATGGATGCGCTGTGCTTCCACACGTTCGCGCGTGTATATTATATAAGGTGTCTTTTTATGGGGAATATAGCTTACGATGCGCAGTTTGGCAAGGTGAACCAGCATTTCGTAGATTTGCCGGCGGGTAAGTCCTGTGCGTATGGCAAGCGAATCTTCGTTGATATAGGTATAGTCTGTGAATACTCCGGTATAGGAACGAAGCACGGCTTGTATGAGCCTGTCCATGTCTTCGCCCATTTCGCGCAGCCGGTAGAGTTCATCCCTGCGTATGGTGAAGAGGATGCGTGAGGTGCTGTCCTGTTCGGCAGTGTACTCCAGATAGCCCGCCTGGGTCAGGATTCGCAAAGCGCTGTCCACCGGTACGGGGAAGTATTTGAATTTGCGGCAGAAATCTTCGATGTTGAATTCGCGTACGCAATCCAGCCCGTCACCCATTGCCATTTGATAATAGTATTGGAGATGTTCGTAAACGTCTCTGATATATTCTTTCTCCGGAAAGGTGTCAGGGATGCGTTTGTGCAGTGTAGTCTTGTCCGACTTGGCATATAGGATGACGGCATACGCCTTCTGTCCGTCACGTCCGGCTCTTCCGGCTTCCTGGAAGTAGGCTTCTATGGAGTCGGGCAGGTCCATGTGGATAACGATGCGCACGTCCGGTTTGTCTATGCCCATGCCGAAAGCATTGGTTGCCACCATGACACGGCTCTCGTCGGATTGCCAGCGGTGCTGGCGGATGTCTTTGGTGGCATCGTCCAGTCCGGCATGGTAGAAATCGGCTGTGATGTGCTCGTTGTTCAGCAGTTCGGTAATTTCCTTGGTGCGGCGGCGGTTGCGTACGTATACAATGGCACTGCCGGGCATGCTGCGCAGTATATGCAACAGTTCGGCAGTCTTGTTCTCTGTTTTGCGAACAATATAAGCAAGGTTGTTCCGCTCGAAGCTCATGCGGAATACATTCTTGTGACGGAAATGCAGACGGGCTTGGATATCCTTTACCACTTCGGGGGTTGCAGTGGCGGTCAGTGCCAGAACGGGGACATCCGGCAGCAGTTCGCGTATCTCTGCGATTTTCAGATAGGCGGGACGGAAGTCATACCCCCATTGCGAGATGCAGTGGCTTTCGTCTACCGTAATCATGCTGATGTGCATTTTCCGCAATTTGGTGCGGAATATTTCCGTATCCAGACGTTCGGGTGAGATATAGAGGAACTTATAGTTGCCGAATATACAGTTTTCAAGGGTGATGATGATGTCCTGCCGGCTCATGCCGGAGTAGATGGCAAGTGCCTTGATACCCCGCTTCTTCAAATTCTGTACCTGGTCTTTCATCAGGGCTATCAGGGGGGTAATCACCAGGCACATTCCTTCTTTTGCAAGTGCCGGGACTTGGAAAGTAATGGACTTGCCGCCACCCGTAGGCATCAGTCCCAAGGTATCCTTATTCTTGCTGATGCTGTCGATGATATCTTCCTGGATACCCCGAAAACGGTCATATCCCCAATACTGCTTTAGGATTCGGGAGTTGAGAGTTGAAAGTTGGGAGGCGTCGGGCTGCGAGGACATGGTTGTAAAGTTGAAAGATAAAAAGAGTGTGTGATACTATATATAATGATGATATTTCAGGTACGGATTACACGGACTTTGTAGACTAAAAAAACAGTAAAATCCGTGTAATCCGTGCCTAAAGAAAAAACACAAAGAGAATCTTCTCCCGTCTTCTTCGGCTTAATTCGGCTTTATATCTTCAATTTGCAATTGTACTTCTCCCCGTTTGTGAGTGTTTTCCTCAATGGTGTAACAGATGTCGAACGAACGCTTGGTCTTGATGTAGCGCACGTGAGAACTCTGCCCGAAAGCAATTCCGTTCATTACATTGTTTGATTTGTTGTCCACCAGTTCCAGCTTGATATGCTCCTGGTCGCGTCCTACGACTTTACTGGTTCCGTAATCGTACACGTTGTGGGTACAGAATACGGGCTTGGTATTGTCGGGACCGAAGGGGTTGAACTTCTTCAAATCATTGCAGAATTTGGGAGTGATATCCCGGAAGTCGATTTCGGCATTGATGTCGATTACGGCGCTGGTCTGTTCCGGCAGAATATGTCGGGATACGAATTCTTCGAAACGTTCGGTGAAAGCGGGTACATTTTCCACTTTCATGGACAGACCGGCAGCATAGGTGTGTCCGCCGAAGTTTTCCAGTAAATCCCGGCAGTACTCGATGGCTTTGTATACATCGAAACCGGAAACGGAACGTGCCGATCCGGTTGCCATATCATCCGTGCGTGTCAGCACTACGGCGGGGCGGTAATATACTTCCGTCAGGCGGGAAGCGACGATTCCGATTACTCCTTTATGCCAATCCTCATTGTACAACACGATGGAGCGGCGGTCTGCGAGTCCTTCCAGCCCGGCTACGATTTGATTGGCCTCTTCGGTCATGGTCTTGTCAAGGTCTTTGCGGGTTTCGTTATACTGGTTGATTTGTCCGGCCTTTTCCAGAGCAACCGAGAAGTCCTTTTCCGTCAGCAGATCTACCGCTTCCTTGCCGTTCTGGATACGTCCGGAGGCGTTGATACGCGGACCTATCTTGAATACTATATCGCTGACGGTGATTTCTTTTTCCGACAGTCCGCATACGTCGATAATGGCCTTCAGCCCTACGCTCGGATTACTGTTGAGCTGTTTCAAACCGTGATAGGCAAGTATGCGGTTCTCTCCCATAATCGGTACGATGTCCGAGGCGATGCTGACTGCCACCAAGTCCAACAGCGGAATCAGATGGTGGAATTCGATGCCGTTGCTGATAGCGAATGCCTGCATGAATTTAAAACCTACTCCGCAGCCCGAAAGATGTTCGTAAGGATAGGTGTTGTCTTCGCGCTTGGCGTTCAGTATAGCTACGGCAGGGGGCAACACTTCATCGGGTACGTGGTGGTCGCAGATGATGAAGTCGATGCCTTTTTCCTTGGCGTATGCAATTTCGTCTACGGCCTTGATGCCGCAGTCCAGCACGATAATCAGTCCCACACCGGTTTCGGAGGCATAGTCCACACCTTGTGTCGAAACGCCATATCCCTCGTTGTAACGGTCGGGTATGTAATAATCTATGTTCGAATAGAACTGTTGAATAAACTTATAGACCAGGGCCACGGCGGTGGTTCCGTCTACATCGTAATCTCCATAAATCAGAATGCGCTCTTTCTTTCCCATTGCCTTGTTCAGGCGTTCTACGGCCACGTCCATATCTTTCATGAGGAACGGGTCGTACAAATCCGGTAGTTGCGGGCGGAAAAACTTCTTGGCAGCTGTCGCTGTCGTTATTCCCCGCTCCACCAGCAATCTCCCAAGTACAGGGCTAATCCCTAATTCCTGGGCCAGTCGTTGGCTTGCTTCTGCCTGATCGGATGTAATGGGTAAATAATTCCATTTGTGAGTCATTTTATATATTATTTTTTCTTTTTCTATCGCCAAGTGCCGGAGAATAAGGGGAACTTAGTGTTATCCGATTGCTGTGCGCTATTTCTCCAACAAGCTGTAAAGGTATGAAAAACTCTTGAAACCGATGTGAATTCTATGGAAAATATTCTTAATGATGCGCTTTCTCTCCTGAAATCCTTTTATTTTTGTGGCGTCTAAGAGTTCGTTTGGACTTTCTTCAAATATAAGGAATATGCCTATGCTCACTTTTATCTCTTGTGCCAAGACCATGGCGTCGCACTGTTCTTTGAAAGTGCCCGAAGTTACCGTTCCGTATTTTGAAGCGGAAGCTGTACGGAATGCGTTGGAAATGTCACAGGTTTCTGCCGCAGAACTGGAAAAACTCTTGAAGGTGAATGCTAAAATTGCTGCGGAAAACAGGGCACGTTTTCATGACTTTTGTTCGGAAGACAATCGCCCTATGCCGGCAATCGGTGCATATACGGGAGCTGTTTTCAAACGCATCCTGCCAAAGGATTTTACGGCTGATGACTTCCGTTATGCACAGGAACATCTCCGTATTACCTCTTTTCTTTACGGATTGCTCCGTCCGCTGGACGGTATCAGACCTTATCGTCTGGAGGGAGATGTGCGCCTGCCGGAGAAAGGCGGTATCACCATGTTTGATTATTGGAAACCTCTGCTGACGGACTGTTTCATAGAAGAAATCAAGAAACGGGGCGGTATACTGGTCAACTTGGCAAGTGGTGAGATGAAGGATTTATTCGACTGGAAACGGGTGGAGTCGGAGGTGCGTGTGGTTACTCCAGATTTTCAAGTGTGGAAAGGCGGAAAGTTAAAGACCGTTGTCATTTATGCGAAGATGTGCAGAGGGGAGATGGTGCGTTACATCATCAAAAATCGCATTGGATGTCCCGAAGATTTGAGAGATTTTTCGTGGGAAGGTTTTACTTTTGACGAGGAACTCAGTACGGATAATCATTTGCAGTTTGTATTGGAGTAAAAATTAGACAGATATTTTAAGAATATATTCCTACCTAATTATATATCGAAACTGTTTGCAGCGGTAAACAGTTAGATGCATTTTCTGTTTACGCAAAAAGAGGATTTATATTCGCAAATTGCGGCTGTAAGTCATTTGGCGTTTGTGTACTTTTGTAATATCTAATATTTGAAACTATGAATATAACATCTGTACACATGTTTTCTGTTGTATTTATGCTGAGCTGGTTCCTTTGTGCAAAACCGGCTTTCGCAGGCAGCAAAGGCGATTGGATGAAACTTCTTTCTGATACATTGCCTGTATGCAAACTTTCTATCCCTGGTACTCATGACAGTGGTGCTATTTATGGTGGTTGTATGTTGAAAACTCAAGATGCAGGTATTTTCTCGCAATTAGAATTGGGCATTCGTGCTTTTGATATTCGTTTAGCTGAGAAAGACGGAAAGCTGGGAGTGTTTCATAGTCATGCTTTTCAGAATATGTATTGGGAAACGGATGTATTACCTACTTTTATAAAATTTCTGAAAGAACATCCTTCTGAGATGTTGATTGTGTCTTTAAAGAGAGAGGGCGGAAGTTCTGAGGCTTACGCTTCTTTGGTAGAAACCTCCTTGTCGGCTATTGATGCAAAGCCTTTCTTTGTTTGGAATTTTTGTCAGGATTTAGCATTGGGTGATTGTCGTGGAAAAATTCTGTTTTTACACCGAGATGTAGCCATGAACAAATATCCCGGAACTGCTTGTGAGGGTTGGAAGGATGATGCCACATGTTTGATGACGCTTCGAGGCAGTAATGGTGCGGAAGCACAAGTCTTACTTCAAGATGAATATCAGTATGCTTCGGATGAGGAAGTTGGATTAAAAATAGAAGCTTGTATGCGTAATTTGCATAATGTAGCAGCAGAACCTAGTTCTTCATATCGATGGGCGATTTCTTTCGTTAGTGCTACTGGACTTCCGCTAGGCACACCTGAAGTTTTTGCTAAACAAGTGAATAAGTTTGTGTCAGAGTATCTAAAACAAAGAAGAAGCCAGATGTGTGGTATTGTTTTTATGGATTTTGTACAGCGTCCTGAAGGGCTTGAGTTGTTAGATTGTCTCATAAGAGGAAATAATTAGTTTGCGTAAAAAGAGGATTCAAATACGCAAATTGTTTACTTTGTTGACTTATGTGTATTTATATTTGCAATATAAAAATATTTAGAATAGAGAAATTATGAGGTTAGCCATTGATTTAGGTGGTACTAATATAAGGATAGCACAAGTGGCGGAAGGAAAGTGTTTGAAACGGAATTCGGTTGCTTGTTTGGCTACACAAGATGTTGATGTGATCTTGACGCAGCTTTTTGAACTTATTGAACCTATGATAGGTGAGACTGTTGAGGGGATTGGTATTGGTGTACCGTCAATCGTTGATACAGTTCATGGTATAGTGTATGATGCGATGAATATTGCTTCGTGGAAAGAAGTGCATTTAAAGGAGCTGCTGGAGGAGAAGTTTGGCTTACCAGTGGCTGTCAATAATGATTCTAATTGTTTTGCTTTGGGAGAAAGTCTTTTTGGAAGCGGGCGACTTTATGAAAATATGGTGGGTATTACTATCGGTACCGGAATAGGGCTGGGAATCATTATTCATCATAGTTTGTACGGAGGGGGATATGCCGGTGCAGGTGAATTGGGAGCATTACCCTATTTAGAGGCTGATTACGAATATTATTGTAGTAGCGGATTTTTTAAACGTAGGAATACCACTGGTGCTGCTGAGTCGGAAAAAGCATTGAAAGGAGATAATGATGCTCTATTGTTGTGGCAGGAGTTCGGTGGGCATATAGGACAATTGGTAAAGGCTGTATTATTTGCTTATTCTCCACAGTTAATAGTACTAGGAGGTGGAATAGCAACAGCTTTCCCGCTTTTTAAAGAAGCGATGTATGAGACTTTAAAAGATTTTCCTTATCCACGAGTTGTGGCTGATGTGAAAATCGTGTCTTCACAATTACAGGATGCTGGTCTATTAGGAGCTTCAGCACTTTTGGGATAGGCAGGTATTACCATTTTCTGGAAAATAGTAATATTTTTTTTATTTTTAATAATATTGTAATTCTGTTTTTAAACCTTTGTGATGGAATTATAAATTTATATTATAAACTTTAAATTTTTAATGTATGAAACAAGTAAATCTTGGATTTTATCGAATGGTTTTGTTTCTATTATTGGGATTGTTTACTTCTGTGATTGCGTACTCACAGCAAATTTCAGTAAAAGGAATTGTGAAAGACCAAATTGGAGAGCCTGTAATAGGTGCTAATGTACTAGTGAGAGGCACTACTAATGGAGTAATTACAAACGTTAATGGTGAGTTTATTCTTTCCGCTTCTAAAAGTGATGTATTGGTTGTTAGCTTTGTGGGTTATACTACTCAAGAAATACCTGTAAGTGAGAAGCAAATGACAATTGTGTTGAAAGAAGACACAGAATTGCTGGACGAGGTAGTTGTTTTGGGATATGGTGCCAATACACGTAAGCAAGACTTGTCAGCTTCTGTAGGTATAATTAGTAATACAGATGAGTTGGCTGCACGACCTGTTACTTCTACGGAAAGTATGTTACAAGGGCAGTTGCCTGGTGTAACTATTCAGGCTGATGGTGGTGATCCTACTTCAACTCCTAATATCGTGATTCGCGGTCAGGGTTCGCAGAACGGCGATAACGTATTATGGGTGGTAGACGGTGTTCCGGGGGCTCCTATTACTTCCATGAACGATATTGAAAGTATTGTTGTATTGAAAGATGCTGCTTCTGCCGCTATTTATGGTGCGCAGTCAGGAGCAGGTGGTGTAGTGCTTGTTACTACCAAAAAGGCAAAAGAAGGTGCTCCTACTTTGACGTATGACGGAACTTTCGGCTTTCGTCAGGCTACTAATTTAATTGAACCACTCAATGCAGAAGAACAAGTGGAAATGCGTAGAAGGTCGTATGAAAATGCAGGCCAGGCATTACCTGATGGCTGGAATGTAACAAAAAATCCGTGGGTAGGTACTACACGTACTGATTGGATGGATGCTATTTTCCGTACAGCTTTTTATCAGCGCCACAATATTGCTTTAAATGTAGGTACAGATAAGTCTTCCAGCCGCCTCTCATTGTCTTTTGATAACGATCAGGGTACTTTGATTAATACTTATAAGAAAAATCTTGCTTTGCGTTATAATGGTAAGATGCAATTGAACAAGTGGATTACAATCAGCGAAGATTTGGTGTGGAAGAATACAACAAGTCGTTCTAAAGAAACGGATAATGATGCATACACTGGTCCTATATTATCAGCTGTATATATGCCGGCTAGTGCTACTATTTATAATCCCTTGGATGGCTCTTATGGTGGTACAACAACAGAAGACCCTGCTTACATTGAAAAGTATGGCTCAAACTTTGCCGATGCTCATGGTGATGCTGTGAACCCTGTACGTTTGCTTGAGGCAGAAAATCTCTACAATAAGACAAGTGATGTGTGGAGTACTACTAGTTTGGAAATAGGTAATGTGTTGCCTGGTTTAAAGTTTGTAAGTCGTTTTACTTACAATTTGCAGAACTATTATTATAAAAAATTCAATCCTATCCGTGACGAAGTTGGTAAACCGAACCTATCAAATAATGTTCAGGAGCAATCTTATCGTATGGACGCTTGGAAGACAGAGAATACATTAACGTATGATAACACATTTGGTAAACATACCGTAGGTGCTTTGTTCTCTACTACGGCTGACCATTATTCGAAACGGGGGTTGGAAGCGATTGGAAAGGACTTGTCTAGTGAAGCAGCCTATCTGCAATACATGGCTTATGCCAGTTCAACTGAAGTGCTTGATTATTTAACGGGACCAGATGCGAATGTTTCAATGATTGCTCGTTTAGCATATTCTTATGACGACCGTTATTTCGTAACCGCTTCATGGCGCCGTGACTATGCAGGACGCCTGCCTAAGGAACATAACTTTGGCGATTTTCCCGCTGTAACATTAGGATGGAAAATTTCTAATGAGAAGTTTTTTAAGAAGAACGATATCGTAAACCTTTTGAAATTACGTGCTTCTTGGGGACGTGTCGGTAATTTGGGGTCTATTGATTATAATTATAAATCACCACTATTATCGAAAAATACTTATTCAGAACAAGCACAATACGGTGTAACTTCTAATCAATTATGGAATAACTTTGCTTATTATAGTACTGCTTTAAATCCAAATTTGACATGGGAGACTTCTGAACAGTACGACTTGGGCTTAGATATGGAAATGTTCAATAACCGTCTTTCTTTGTCAATGGATTATTTTGATAAACGTACTTTCAATTTGATACAGCCACAACCGATGAACTGGCCTTCTACTATGGGGTTGGATGCTATGTTGGTAAATCTTGGAGAGGTCCGAAATCGCGGTTTTGAATTGTCTATAGGTTGGAATGATAGAATAAATAAAAACTTTTCTTACTTTGTAACAGGTAACTTTTCTTATCTGAAGAATTGGGTTTCTGACATTGGGGTGAAGAATGAGGATGGAACTCCGGGAGTGTGGACAGATGATAAGAGTTTCCGTAGTGTGAAAGATATTTATCAGACCACAGAAGGTGAACCTTTGAATTCTTTCCATTTGATACAGACAGCTGGAATATTCCAAAGTGATGAGGAAGCAGCGGCATATGTGGATAAGAATGGTAAGAGAATTCAACCTGATGCTAAAAAAGGAGATTTGAAGTTTGTAGATTATGACGGTGATGGTACAATTGGTTTTGGTGACCGTCAATATATGGGTAGTGCTACTCCTAAAACTACCTTTGCATGGACACTTGGATTTACTTGGAAGAAATTGTCATTCAGTGCAATGTTTCAAGGAGTAGGTGGAGCACAAGCAATGAATGTTTCCAAATATATGCTTTTAAGTGATGTAGAAGGTAACTTTAACCGTTCTCGTGAGATCTTGAACGCTTGGTCGCCCGATAACAGAGGATCTAACATTCCTATTCTGTCAAAGAATGACAACAATGGAAACTTTAGCACAGCTTCAGATTGGTATCTGGAAGATGCTTCATACCTGCGCTTGAAGAATGTAACGCTTTCTTATGATTTGAGTGACGTATTTTGTAAGTGGTCACACTTGAATGACCGCAACAGCCGCCTATCTGTATTTTTGAGTGGAGAAAATTTGGCAACTATCACCAGATATTCTGGTATGGACCCTGAATGCGGGGGGTGGGATGCTTTGAAGTATCCGGTATCTCGTGTATTCTCTTTAGGAGTAAAACTGACTTACTAATTATAAATTGAATGAAGATTATGAAAAAGAATATATTATTTGGAGTAGTATGCGTTGCACTACTTACTGCCACTTCTTGTAGTGATTTCCTTGATGTACAACCCGAAGGAGATGCCAGAGACAATGCTTATTTCTTAAATGATCAGCAGGCAATTGACGCTGTGGACGGATTATACGAACGTTTTCATCAGGAAGCCATGTATGGTCGAGAATTATTTTGGGAGCAGGGTGCTGCTAATGATATAGTTTGGGGAAAAACACGTGATTTCCCGACACTTGCGACGTTTAAATATACAGGTGATGAGTCTCCATTACGTACTGTGTTCGAAACCATGTATAAAGTGATTTCCCGTTCTAATTGGGTGATTGATCAATTAGTAGATAAGGAAAAGACTACTGCATTGACAGAAATAGAAAACAGGAGTCTTGGTGAAGCCTATTTTACCCGAGGATGGGCACATTTTCTGATGGCTTATCGCTATGGTACAGATAAACAAGGAGTTCCTTTTGTACGTTATGAAGATTTTGTAAATGGATATGATAACTCTATTCCACCCCAGCAGGCTTCAGTTATTGATAACTATAAATTGATTATTGAAGATATGGAAAATGCTAAGAAACGTTTGCCACGTTTCGAAGATTATGATGATAAGGACTTAGGGCGCGCGCATCAGGCAGCAGCTATAGCATTTCAGGTAAAGGTATATGCCTACTGGGCCATGTGGGATGAAACGAAATGGGATGAGGTTATTAAATTGGTAGATGAGCTGGAAACGACGTATAATCGTGGTTTGGCAGACACTTTCGATGAATTGTTCTCTTCTGACTTCTCAAAATATTGGGGAAAGGAATATTTATGGACTATTCCAGGTACGGGTGGTTCTACTGGAGGAGGTTCTGAATTTCCGGGTGTTATACTTGAAAATAAAGGTTGGGGCATCTACAATGGTTGGGGACAAATTAAACCGACATATGACATTTATGCGGAAATGCTAAAAGATGGTAAAGAAAATGACCGATTGAAACGTTCTATTTTAGAATACGGACAAAAATTCCTATTTTTTGGAGAGGAACGCGAGTTTTATTCAGCGTCCGACATTGAATCAGGTTTCCAAATTAATAAGTATATGGAACCTTTTGGTTATGCTAATGCTACAACCGAAGGATATGTAAATGCTAATGGTGACTGGCCTACTGCACGAGTTAACTTCCCGATAATCCGTTTTGCTGAAATGATGCTTTTTCGGGCAGAAGCTTATTTGATGAAGAACCAACCGGATAAGGCTTGGAAAGATTTGAACAGAATTCATGTACGCGCTTGTGGTCTTTCTTTACCATCACCAGCTACAATGGAACAGTTGTATCATGAACGTCGTTGTGAATTAGCATTTGAATTTACCGATCATCTTTTCGACTTGAAACGTTGGCACCATTCTTCTAATGCAGAAATCAAGGCATTGGCGGAGAAAGAGTTAAATGCTCGTCCTCTCGTTCGTCATTACAAAAACCGTGGTATGGTCGATACAAATGGAGATGGAAAACCCGATGCTATTGATTATACACATAAAGTTGAGTTTTACACGGATTATACAGACAAAACTTCTTATAAGGATTGCTTCATTGTTTTTCCCTATCCGTCTAATCAGATTATAAACTCAAACGGGCAGTTGAAACAAAATATCTATGAGTAATCTTTTTCTTTTGGAAGTTTACGATTAAAAAGTAGATCATTGCCATTGGTCTTGTCTGCAAGGATTGGTGTCTTCTTTGTATGCTGGTTCTTGCAGATTTTTATTAGATTTGTCGAATGAAGTGTGGTTGTTAACCGAATAATTTTCAAATACATGCTTTGATGAAATTGAATATTTTACATATCTTGTTGTACCTTTTTATATGTAGTGCTTGTAACTCTGAGGAGAAATTTTCCGTTGATTACGTGGATCCTTTTATCGGTACAGGGTTTCACGGTCATACCTATCCTGGAGCCACCGCTCCTTTTGGTGCAGTGCAGTTAAGTCCTGATACACGTGTAGGCAATTGGGATGCCTGTGCTGGATATCACTATAATGATACTACCTTGAGGGGGTTTTCACATACCCATCTGAGTGGAACTGGATGCATAGATTTGGGTGATATATTATTTCGTCCTACCACCCAAGAACCAAGCTTTACAAATGAGTTCTTCTACAGTCCTGCTAACTTTTCCCATCAAGACGAAATGGCATCGGCTGGCTATTACTCGGTGCTGTTGAAAGATGAAGGTATAAAGGCTGAATTGACGGCGACCCCTCATGTAGGCATGCATCGTTACACTTACCTTACAGGAAATCTTGCTGCTGTAATTGTAGATATGGCACATTCGCTTGATAATGAATATATTTATGAAGCTGAATTAGAGAAAACTGCAGACAACGAAATTACGGGTATGCGCCGAACCAGGGGATGGACAGATAATCAATATATTTATTTCGTAGCTCGTTTTTCCAAATCCTTTCAGACTGTAGAGTTTGTGAAAAATAAGAAGAAAGTGCCTATCAATACCAAGTTGACCGGTACGGATTTACAGGCTATCCTCACATTTGATAACACGAACGGTGAGCCTATTATTGCTAAAGTGGGATTGTCATTGGTGAGTGTGCAGAACGCGCGTCAAAACATGGAGGCCGAAGTGAAGGATTTCGATTTTGATGCAGTACATACAGCTACTCGAAGTGCTTGGGAACAACAACTATCTACTATTACTGTGGAGGGTGGTAGTGAAGCCGACAAGGAGAACTTTTATACTGCTATGTATCACGCTATGGTTGTACCCAATATCGTGAACGATGTTAATGGTGAATATCGTCGCCACGACATGCAGATAGGTAAGTTGCCAATAGGAAGGATCCAATACTCCACTTTCTCCCTTTGGGATACTTTCCGTGCATGGAATCCGCTGATGACGTTGATAGATACTGACTTGGTCAATCACATGATAAACTCCTTTCTCGACATCTATGATGCTTCTGGGGAACTTCCTATTTGGCCGCTTTCTGCTGGAGAAACAGGCACGATGATTGGTTATCATTCAGTATCAGTTATAGCTGATGCCTATTTGAAGGGAATTAGGTCTTTCGACGCAGAGAAGGCTTTGGAGGCTATGATGATATCCTCCGATAAAAACAAAAAAGGCTCGGACTTTTACGTAAAATATGGTTTTATTCCTTCTAATATTAAAAGAGAATCTGTATCTTGTCTGCTTGAATATGCGTACGATGACTGGTGTATTGCACGTATGGCCCAAGAAATGGGAAAAGAAGATATTTATAAAAAATACATTGAACGTTCGCAAAACTACATCAATGTGTTTGATGGTGCTACGAGATTCTTTCGCGGAAAGCGTATGGATGGCAATTGGGAATCACCTTTTAATCCGCTTGCAGTGGGACGTGCCTATACAGAGGCTACAGCTTGGCAATATCGCTTCTTTGTACCCCATGATGTGAATGGGATGATACAACTTTTTGGCGGTAAAGAAGAATTTGTTGCTGCTCTTGATGATATTTTCAATACGGATGCAGAGATACATGGCAATCTTGTAGATATCACAGGTTTAATAGGGCAGTATGTCCACGGGAATGAGCCTAGTCATCACATCGCTTATTTGTACAATTATGTGGGTGAGCCTTGGAAAACACAGAAAATGTCGCGACGCTTGCTGAACGAGATGTATCATCCCACTCCGGAAGGTATTATTGGCAATGAAGACTGCGGGCAGATGTCGGCATGGTATATTCTTTCAAGTATGGGACTTTATTCGGTTTGTCCTGGTAGCAACGAATATGTTCTTACTACTCCCTTGTTCGAGAAAGTTGTAGTGCATTTGGCTAATGGAAGAACCTTGACGATACTTGCCAATGATCCGCAGAAAAATATTTATATTACAAAGGTGGAACTAAATGGGAAACAGATAGATACAAACTTTATTACCTATGACTGTCTGATGGGAGGAGGAGAGTTGCGTTTTACCTTGTCTGACAAGCCAAATAAGAGCAGAGGTACTGCTGAACAAACTGCGCCTTACTCCTATACTCGAGATAAAGTTGTATCTATCCCTTACGTCGATAAGGATTTGAATTTATTCCAAGGAAGTGTAGTTGTAGAACTGGCCACAACCACTCAAGGTGCGAAAATAAGGTATACACTGGACGGAAGCGAACCGACCGAGGAGTCATTCCTTTATAAACATCCTTTCAGTTTGAATAAGACGACTCAAGTGAAAGCGAGAGGATTTAAGGAAGGTTATCATCCAAGTAGAGTCTTGTCTATTATAGCTCTCAAAGCGGAATTGAAGGATGCTCTTTCTGTACATCCTGTACATCCTGTACAGAATGGTGTGACCTATAAGTACTTTGAAGGTAATTACCAGAAAGTAACTGACATAGAAAAAACACCTTTGTTGAGGACTGGAGTTTTGTCTAAACCTTCTATACAAGGTGCAAGCAGGACAGACCATTTTGGTTACATTTTTTCCGGACTGATAAAAGTGCCTGAAAATGGAGTATATACTTTCCAAACTAGTTCAGATGATGGCAGTGTATTATACATTGATAATGAACTGGTAGTGAACAATGACGGTTCACATGCTGCAATTCCTGCTACCGGATTCATAGCTTTAGAAAAAGGTTTCCATTCCTATAAGCTCTATTACTTTGAAGATTATGAAGGAGAACATTTGAGTTGGGCTTGGAAATTGCCTTCTGCTGAAACGTTGGTGCCAATTCCTTCTTCTGTTTTGTATGTGGAATAATTAAATATATTGTTATGAAAAAAATCATTTTATTGTTTCTATCTTTTGGGGTAGTATCCTGCGGGCAAGTGAAACAACAAGTTTCTGAACAGGCGCGTGTTAATGTAATGTCATATAATATCCGCTATGACAATCCAGAAGATGGTATGAATAATTGGCAATACCGAAAAGACCGTGCTGCAACGGCTATCCGATTCTATGATGTTGATATATTGGGTACACAGGAAGTGCTTCACAATCAGTTAGAAGACCTGAAGCAGCGTTTACCAGAATATGGTGTGATTGGTGTCGGGCGTGAAGATGGAAAGGTAAAAGGCGAATATAGTGCTCTTTGGTACAAAAAAGCGCGTTTTGAGTTACTTGCTTCTGGATATTTTTGGTTGAGCGAAACACCTGAAATTGTTGGTTCTAGAGGGTGGGATGGTGCTTGTGAACGCATTGCTTCATGGGGTAAATTGAAAGACAAGATTTCAGGAAAGGAATACTTTGCATTGAATACACATCTAGACCATATAGGAGTTGTGGCTCGTCGTGAAGGAGTGAGCCTTATATTGGACAGAGTGAACGAATTGAGTGACGGATTACCAGTAATTGTAACAGGTGATTTTAATGCAGAGCCAGAATCGGATGTTATCAAGCACATGACCGATGCCGAGAATCCAAAGCATCTGCAAGATACACGGCTTATGTCTCCAATTGTTTATGGACCATCATGGAGTTTTCACGATTTTGGAAAGATACCTTATGATAAACGCCCATTGATAGACTATGTGTTTGTACGCAACGATCTTAAGGTATTGAGATACGGAGTGCTTGCCGAGACAGAAGGATCAGAGTTTTTATCGGATCATGCTCCGGTGCTGGTTACTGTAGAGTAGTTTTCTACTTTTTGAACTTTAGGTTGAAAATAATAAATTTAAGGTTTAGGAGGTTCATCTTTAGGTTTAGAACTGAATATCTTGTCCTATGTACTATGAATAATAAATAATTTGTAAATGTAACTGATAAAACCAGATAATAATGAAAAAAATAAGGAAGTGCTGTGTTATAGTATTGTTAGTAGTATTATTCCCTGCTAATATATTTGCACAAGAACGTCGTGATAAAGAACAGACTTATGTGTTGGAGAATCCCTATGAAGTTAACAAAATAACACCGTTACAAGGGAAGAAGATTAAAAATGTTGTTTTGATGATTGGTGATGGTATGAGTCTTATGCACGTATATTCTGCTTGGACGGCTAATCGTGGTAAACTTTTTTTGGATAATTGTCAGGCTGTGGGGCTTTCGAAAACCTACTGTGCAAATAAACTGATTACCGATTCTGGAGCAGGGGGGACGGCCATTGCTACTGGACAGAAAACAAATTATCATAGCGTAGGCGTAGATGTGGAAGGCCGTCCTTTGAAGTCGTTGGTAGACTTTGCTGTAGGCAAAGGTAAATCTGCGGGTATTGCAGTTACTTGTCGCCTTTGGGATGCCACTCCAGCTGATTTTTGTTGCCATAACAAAGATCGTGATGCTGAGGCTGAAATTGTGGCGGATTATGTGAACAGTAACGTAGACTATGTCTTTGGCGGTGGTGCTAAACTCTTTGAGAATCGTGAGGACGGACGTGACTTGTTCAAGGAGTTGCGCGACAAAGGTTTTCAAACGCCTCGTAGTTGGGATGAACTGGTAAAAATTAAGAGTGGCAAGGTATTTGCAGTGCCTTATCCAGTGGATGCTCCGTTGCCTGACGAACGTGGAGACCTTCTTGCCCGTGCGTCGTTAAAAGGTATTGAACTTTTAAGCCAAAATGATAATGGTTTCTTCATGATGATTGAAGGTTCGCAATTGGATGATTATGGACATTTTAATGATATTAATCTCTTGATGCAGGAAACACATGATTTCGACCGTACTATCGGTGCCATTTACGAATGGGCGGCTAAGGATGGTGAAACGCTGGTAGTGGTTACCGCCGATCATGAAACCGGTGGTCTTACATTGGTAGATGGTGATTTGAAAGAGGGTAAAATTGTTTGTAAATTTTCTACAGGTGGTCATAGTGGTGTAATGGTACCTGTATATGCTTTTGGGCCCGGTGCACAGGAGTTTACAGGTATATATGAGAATACCGCAATTTTTGATAAGATAAAGAAACTGCTTAATCTATAACTAAAATATTATTTCCTATGCTGAAACATATCTTGTTTACATGTTTACTTTCCTTTTCTGTAACTCCTTTATTGAAAGCTCAAAATTGTGGTAATGATGAAATTTATCATTTGCCCTATAAGAATACATATGTAAAAGAACCTTTGGTTACCGAGAACGAGTATCGTGTGGCCAAACCCGAGGTTATTGAACCGAAGAGTTTTGAAGAAGCTCGGCAGATACTTCCCAATCCGATTTGGGATGGGCATGGAAAAGAAATGGAAATGTATTGGAGGGCATGGGAAATAGCAGTCGGAAATATTCGTAAGCCACAGTCCGGTTCGGGTTTTGTATCAAGTTATTTGGATACTGCTTACAATGGTAATATCTTCATGTGGGATTCTTCTTTCATACTGATGTTTGCACGGTATGGTACACGTTTTTTCCCTTTTCAGCGCACGTTAGATAACTTTTATGCCAAACAACATCCTGACGGTTTTATCTGCCGAGAAATTAAAGCAGATGGAGCGGATTGTTTCGAACGATATGATCCGGTAAGCACTGGACCTAATTTGATGCCTTGGTGTGAAATGGTTTATTACCATCAGTTTGGAGATATGGAGCGTCTGCATAAAGTTTTTCCCGTACTTTGTTCATATTATAAGTGGCTGAGACTTAACCGTACATGGCGTAATGGTACTTATTGGTCGAGTGGATGGGGGACAGGTATGGATAATATGCCGCGGGTTCCGAACGGATATAGCCCTATTTATAGTCATGGACATATGGTTTGGTTAGATACTAATCTTCAGCAATTGTTCATTGCAAATTTATTACTTGAAATGGGATTTTATTTAGAACGCTGGCAAGAGATAGAAGAATTTGAAGACGAAGCTAAGATGCTGGGAAAGTATATTCATGATAATCTTTGGGATGAAAAGACTGGATTTTTGTATGACCAATATGCTGATGGCACTCTTTGCAAAACCAAAGGTATAGGTGCTTATTGGGCGCTATTTACCAATGTGTTAGATACAATACAACTAAACCGTATGGTAAAAGAATTGGATAATCCGGAAACTTTTAACCGCAAGTTCCGTGTTCCTTCTTTGTCGGCAGACCATCCTAAGTATAAGGAAAACGGTCGCTATTGGCAAGGTGGCATCTGGCCGGGTACCAACTACATGGTGATACAAGGTCTTGTGAAGAAAGGTTATCGTAAGTTAGCCCGTGAAATAGCTTTGAACCATTATAATGAAGTACTTGAGGTATATAAGAATACGGGTACATTTTGGGAATACTATTCTCCGGAGAAGGCAGAGCCTGGATTTATGGCTAGAAAGGAATTTGTCGGTTGGTCAGGACTTCCACCTATTGCCGAACTGATAGAGTTTATAATAGGTATTCGGGGAGATTACTCCAAACAGCAAATTGTTTGGGACATGAACCTGACAGAGGCCAATGGAATAGAACGTTATCCTTTCGGACCAGAAGGTATTATCAGTTTAAAGGCGGAAGCACGCCGTTCTGTCAATGATGAACCGCACATTACGGTAGATACGAATATTGGCTTTGAATTGTTCGTACTTTATGGTGAAAAAGAGAAGAAAATTACTGTGCTTCCTGGTAAACACACTTATTAAAAAGATAATCTATGAAAAAGAATATGTCACGACGTCATTTCCTGAAGATGGGAGGATTAGCTTTGGCTGCTATGTCCGTCCGTCCATCTTTGTCGTTTGCCGCTTTCAGGGAATCAGAAACGAAATTCGTTTCCTTGCGTCCTTCAATAGACAAAAGGCGTTTTGTATCAAGAGCTGTAGAGGTAATCATTAAAGAAGTAAAGCCAAAGATAAAAGATGAAAAACTGCGGTGGATGTTTGAAAATTGTTTTCCCAATACACTTGATACTACTGTCAGATATAAGATGAAAAACGACCGTCCGGATACGTTTATCATAACTGGTGACATTGACGCTATGTGGTTGCGTGATTCTTCCGCGCAGGTGTGGCCTTATTTGCCGTTGATGAAAGACGATAGGAATTTGCAGTTTTTGATAGCCGGACTTATTAACAGGCAGACAGAATGTATACTGATAGACCCTTATGCTAATGCTTTCAATGATGGTCCATTGGGTAGTTATTGGGAAACTGATCATACACAGCATATGGTGAAAGAGTTGCATGAACGTAAGTGGGAGATCGATTCTCTATGTTATCCCATTCGATTGGCTTACCAGTATTGGACATTGACTAAAGATACGTCTATCTTTAGTGCAGATTGGCACGAGGCTATGAAATTGGTAGTCCGTACTTTTAAGGAACAGCAGCGTAAACAAGGAATCGGCACTTATAGTTTCTCGCGCGATTGTGATCGTCCTACAGACTCGCAAATCAATAATGGTTGGGGTGCACCAGTTAAGCCAGTTGGACTGATCGTTTCTTCGTTTCGCCCTTCGGATGATGCTACTCAATTTGGTTTTCTCATCCCCTCCAATATGTTTGCTGTTGTGTCGTTGCGGCAATTGTCTGAAATAGAACATGCAGTCTATAATCATATAGATTTTGCTAAAGAATGTATAGCTTTAGCTGATGAAGTAGATGCCGCAATTCGCAGGTATGGTACGTTTAACCATCCTATTTGTGGGCGGGTTTATGCTTTTGAAGTGGATGGGTTTGGCAATGTGCTTTGTATGGATGATGCTAATATTCCCAGTCTGTTGTCTGCTCCTTATTTGGGATATTGTTCTTTCAAGGATGCAGTTTACCAAAATACTCGTAAATTGATATGGAGCGATAATAATCCTTATTTTTTTAAAGGAAAAGCTGGAGAAGGAATAGGCGGTCCACATGTAGGATTGAACTATATTTGGCCAATGAGTATCATAATGAAAGCTTTTACGACTGATGATGAGGAAGAAATACGCAGTTGTTTGAAGCAACTGCGCGATACGGACGGTGAAACAGGTTTTATGCATGAGTCTTTTAATGCGGAAAATGCAGCTGATTTCACACGTCCTTGGTTTGCTTGGGCAAACACGCTGTTTGGCGAGCTAATCCTTAAAGTAGTTCAGACATATCCTAACCTTTTATTACAAACGTTATGAAATATATTTGGGGGGTGTTTACTGCCATCTCATTGGCTCTCTTTTCATGTGGCAGCGGAAGCAAGGAATCTGTAGAAAACTATGGTATCATACCGATGCCCAATGATATAACTCTATCCCGAGGAAAGTATTTTTTGCAAGGGGAGAAAACTGTGGCTGTGTCTTCCGGAGAGAATGAAATGAAAGTTTTTCGTTATTTAGAGAACTTTTTGAAGAACACACAGGTAACATTAAGAGCTGTTTCTCCAACAGAGAAGGCCGATATTTATCTGTTAATTGATAATTCTCTAAAAGATGAGGCTTATACATTGGAGGTGGCTTCCGATGCTATACGGATTTGTTCTAACGAAACTGCAGCAGGACTGTTTTATGGTGTTCAATCTTTATTGCAATTGATGCCGGCAGAAATCTATGCTTCCGATCGTAGGTATGAGGGACGTATTGAAATTCCAATTGTCAGTATTAAGGATGCTCCTCGTTTTCCTTATCGTGGTGCTTTGATGGATGTTGGTCGTAATTTCCTTCCCAAAGAAGAGGTACTGAAGTTTCTTGATTTGATGGCTTTCTATAAGTTGAATAAATTTCATTTTCATTTGACTGACGATCAAGGTTGGAGAATTGAGATAAAAAAATATCCGAAGTTGGTAGAGGTGGGGTCGCATCGTAGTCAAACTCAAGTAGGACATTCTGATTATTATTACCCACGGCGGTTTGACGGAAAAAAACAAGCGGGATATTATACACAAGAAGAAATTAGAGAGATTGTTAAGTATGCTTCTGACCGTTTTATAACAGTAATTCCTGAGATAGAAATGCCGGGACATGCTTCTGCTGCATTGGCGTCATATCCAGAGCTTTCTTGTGGGTTGAGAAAAGATTATGTGGTACGCGATTACTTTGATGTTTTTGATGAAGTCTATTGTCCTAAGGAGCATACGTTTGATTTCTTGGAAAATGTATTGGTGGAAGTTATGGAACTCTTTCCTAGTCATTACATTCATATTGGAGGTGATGAATGTCCTAAGAAAGCTTGGAAAAAGTGTATTCATTGTCAAACTCTGATGAAGAAAGAGGGACTACCAGATGAAGAAGCTTTACAAAGTTGGTTTATTCATAAGATTGAACAATTTGTTAACAGCAGGGGACGTGATATTATCGGTTGGGATGAGATATTGGAAGGCGGGCTTGCTCCTAATGCTACTGTTATGTCGTGGCGTGGTGAAGAAGGTGGTATTATAGCGGCCCGTCAAAAGCATAAGGTTATTATGACACCGAGTAAACGATGCTATATAGATTATTATCAAGAGAGCCCAGAATATGCTCCACTGGCGATAGGTGGTTTCCTTCCGTTGGATAGTGTATATTTTTATAACCCACTACCAGCTGGATTGACTACCGAAGAGCAGTCTTATATAATAGGTACGCAGGCGAATATTTGGGGAGAATATATTCAAACTCCTGAAGCATTTGAATATATGGCTTTTCCTCGTTTGTTGGCTATGTCCGAAGTGCAGTGGACGCAACCTGAATATAAAGATTTTGTGTTTTTTACTCGCAGGTTGGATAAGGAGTTCAAACGGTTGGACTATTGTCAGGTGAATTCTTGCCGCAATTTTTATGAAGTGAATTATGCGGGAGTGTGGAATGAGAATCATGAGACCTATGAAGTGGCTTTATCTTCTTTTTGTCCGGATGCGGAGATACACTATGCGATTAATGATTCTGTGATAACGGCTTCTTCTTCTCTGTACAAGTCACCAATATTGTTGAGTAAAGATGCAGTTATTTACGCAGCCGTTTATAAGGAAGGCAAATCTATGGGTAGGGTGACTCATAAAGAATTTGCCATAAACAAGGCCACTGGATGTGATTACAAGTGTGTTCCTAAAACAGAGTGGGAACATTTGGATGAAAGCTTTGGATTGACTGACGGATATTGTGGATATGCTCAAGACATGCGTAGATGGGTAAGCTTCTATCAGGATAGTGTACAGATTGTGGTGGAGTTGAAAGGTACGCAAAGAATAAAACAAGTAGCTTTTGCTTCCTTATGGCGTCCTTGGAATATGATTTGGCCGGCAAAGGCAATGAGTGTTTCCGTTTCGGCAGACGGGAAAAACTTTTTTGGAGTAGGTAATAAAGTTTTATCATATGATTTTACGTTGACGGAAAGCACTCGCTTTCCTGCTTCTCTTTCATTTCCTGAAGTGGAAGCTACATTTGTACGCTTGGACTTGTTGAGTGGAGGCTTATGTCCAAAAGGATATTTCAATGAAGGAGAACAAAGCAGATTGGCGATAGATGAAATAGAAATAAACTAATCAATTAGATTCTTATGAAGAAAATATCAATTCTTTTGTTAGTGTTATGGGGAATTATCCCATCAATGCTTTTTGCACAACGGCAATTGTCTTTTCAAAATGGAAAGTTTAAAATAGTTCAGTTCACAGACTTACATTGGACATCAGGTTCACCGAAGTGTGCTGAAACGGAAAGAACTATTCGTACGATACTGAAATCCGAAAATCCGGATATTGCCATATTGACTGGAGACATAGTGACAGAAGCCCCTGCAATTAATGGCTGGATGTCGGTTGTAGAAATATTTAATAATGCCAAAGTGCCATTTGTTGTAACTATGGGTAACCATGATGCGGAGCACATGGCTAAGGATAGCATTTATGATTTGTTGCAAAAATCTCCATACTATGTTGGAACGAAGGGGCCTGGAGATGTTATGGGGTGTGGTAATTGTGTGATACCGATTTTTGATTCGATGACAAAGAAAAAGGTAGAATCAGTGCTTTATTGTATAGACTCTAATGATTATCAGCCTGACAAACTTTATGGAGTTTACGATTGGATACATTTCGACCAAATAGCATGGTATCGTAAACAAAGTGCTCATTTTGCTTCTTGTAATAATGGACGTCCTTTACCTTCATTGGCATTCTTTCACATACCTTTATTAGAATATAATGAACTGATAGGTGATGGTAAGACATTTGGTAATGATAGAGAAGGTGGAGTTGCTTCTTCAAAGGTCAATTCTGGTATATTTGCTTCGTTTCTTGATAGGAAAGATGTAATGGGGGTATTCGCCGGTCACGACCATGATAATGATTATGTTGGTATTAATAAAAGAATACTGCTTGGATATGGTCGGGTGACTGGTGCGGATGCTTACGGAGAATTGATTAGAGGTGCACGTATCATTGAACTGTATGAAGGTGAATTTAAGTTTGATACTTGGATTGCTACGCTTTCAGGTCGTGAGGCGATCTATTACTATCCCTCCGGATTAAATTCAGATGAGGAACGGGTGATGAATTATTTTCCGGCAATGAATGTAGCATCACCTAAACAAGGGGTAGCTTATACTTATTATGAAGGTCAATGTAAACGAGTGGCTGACATTACTTCTTGTTTGAAAGTAAAGGAAGGTATTATGAAGAACTTTTTGATAAAGGATGCTGCCATTGCTGATCACTTTGCCTATGAATTCCGTACTTTGATTTACATTTCCAAAAGAGGCGTATATCGCTTCTATACCATTTCGGATGATGGTTCTAAACTTTATATTGATGATAAGCTGATAGTTGATAATGATGGTGGACATAGTGTTCGTCGTGCCGAAGGTAAGGTTGCTCTTGAGAAAGGTTATCATGCATTGCATTTATTGTATTTTGAAAATTATATGGGGCAGGAACTGGAGGTCGGATTTTTAGGACGAGATATTCCCGAAACTCCCATTCCGGCCGAGATGCTGTTTTTGCCGGATTAGAATTTTTTTCTCCGTACCGGGTGGTGCCGTTCATCGTACAATCCTGGTATGGAGCATTTGTTTGAGAACCGGTATTTTGCTTTTTTCATGCCATTAAACAATAAGAAAAGCATGACGTCTTTTTTAATGTATTGTCAACTATAACTGCTATTTCATTCAGATTATGAGAATACAAAAATAGATACGTTTAAAATGTAATTATATGATTTACATTTATTTATCTCGTTTGCGTATGTTTCGTGGAAAATTACACAAGCTAATTGCCTAAAAAATGAATAGAACTGCAGTCTTTAGCTTGGTAATAGCAGTCGGACATTATTTGATGCCTTTTTCTGTATTCATAGGGAGAAATATTCTTTAGAGCCTTGAATTGGCGTGACAAGTTTTTTAGATTGTTTATTCCTACAGATTCCGCTACGGTTGAGATAGGAGCATTGCTGGTAAGTAGCAGTTGAGCAAACCTTTCTATTTTTAGAGAAAATATGTATTTTTGAATGGACTGTTGGGTAACTCCTTTGAAACGAATCTCTAGTAACCTACGTGACAAGGGGACTTGTTTTACGAGATCTGATACGGTGATATGTTCAGTCAGGTGCTTATTGATATATTTCAAAACTGTTTGGATATGCGTATCGGTAGTAGAATAAAAATCGGTTGAAAGTCTGTTTATAATATTTATGGGTTGCAGTACTACATCTTGATAGTTGACTTTCTCTTCGTTCAGTAGGCGTACGATGAGTTCTGCTGCCTCAAATCCGCCTCTTACAATATTGTGGCTTATGCTGGATAAAGGAGGATCAGATAAGTTACATATAATTTCGTCATTATCCACACCCAATATTGCTATCTTGTCGGGTACTCTGATATTATTTACTTTACATAATTCAGTAATGCGATTACCTTGATTATCATCACAAGCAAAGAGTGCCGTAGGCAGGGGGAGCGATTGCAACCATTTGAGTAAAGGAGGAGCTTCATAAAACCAAAGATCATCGAGAGATTGCTCTTGATATGATTGGAAACAATTACCAAAACCATGTTCGGCTATACATTTATAGAAACCTTCGCAACGCTCTTGTGACCAAACCGTATCTCGATAGCCATAGAAAGCAAAATTTTGATACCCTTTTCTTAGAAAGAATTCTGCTGCCATCCTGCCAGTTTTGTAATAATCTCCAGTGATGTTTGGAATATTACTGAATCTTGCTTTGTAATCTTGTGCTATGGCAATAATTCCATTTTCACGGAAAATCTCTACATTGTCGTCGTTGTCGAATCTGCCGATAATAGCATCTGCATGCCACGTTTTTGCCCACTTCAGCACTCCCTTTATGCCATAGGTTTGTTTATAGGAAAGCGGCATTCGGCACACCACCCACGGTTCGTGGCTGTTTGCGTACATCAATACTCCTTTCAGTAGATTATAAGAGAAAGATTCAGTGAAATCGCTTAGCAGTATTAATCGAATCATAAATTATACGTTCCTTAACTATGCAAATGTAGAAAAAAAAAGTATTAGTTTTGTTTTCGATAAAGTTATTTTGCCAATCTTTATTTTTTTCGTAAATCCCGCCCCTCGTATTTGCAGATAGCTTCTATCCACTCTTCTGTCAGCGGTTTGGATTCGTGCTTGCTGAGGTCGTAAGCTACCATGACGGAAGTGCATATACATTTTACTTCCTGCGTCTCGATATCTATGACACGTTGCGCAAGATGAAAACTCTTCGTGCCTATTTGGGTCACGGCGGTCTGTACGGCAATGTGGTCAGAGCCGTAAATCTGGGCAAGGAAGTTGGCTTCGATGTGGACTACGACGATGCCGTCTTTCTGCCAGTCGACATGCGGGCATACGGAAGCGAAATACTCCGTCTTGCCTAAATCGTAAAAGGAAAAATAGACGGTGTTGTTGACGTGACCGAATTTATCGACGTCATTGAAACGTAGCTGTATGGGTAGTGTGTGGTTAAATTTAATATCTTCCATTGTTTTCTCCTAAACTTTGTTTGTAATCGGTGCGAATTTACTATTTTTGCGTGTTAATCACTGTATTTATAGAGTAAGAAATGATAGAAGACATTAAAAAAGCCTGCCAGGTAATGAGGGAAGGCGGGGTGATTCTGTACCCCACCGATACCATTTGGGGTATTGGTTGTGACGCTACCAACGAAGATGCGGTGCGCCGTGTATATGAAATAAAGCAGCGTCAGGACAGCAAAGCGATGCTGGTGTTGGTGGATTCTTCCGTAAAAGTGGATTTCTATGTCCGGGATGTTCCGGAGGTGGCGTGGGATTTGATAGACCTGGCAGACAAACCGTTGACTATTATTTATTCGGGAGCGCGTAATCTGGCGGCAAATTTGCTGGCGGAAGACGGAAGCGTGGGTATCAGAGTGACAAATGAAGATTTCTCCAAGCGTCTTTGCCAGCAGTTCCGTAAGGCGATTGTTTCTACTTCAGCCAATATCAGCGGGCAGCCTTCGCCGAAGAACTTCAGCGAAATAAGTGAGGAGGTAAAGTCAGCGGTGGATTATATCGTAGGCTACCGGCAGGAAGAGATGAGTAATCCGAAGCCGTCCAGCATTATCAAGTTGGATAAAGGCGGAGTGATTAAAATAATCCGTGAATAAAGGAAATGACTGGAGAAGAGAGAAGTTGGTTGCAACGCTTTATCATTTGGCGTGAGAAGAATGTCAAGGAGAAACGGTTTATCCTGGTTCTTAGCTTTCTGGTCGGTATCTTTACGGCATTTGCCGCATTGATATTGAAACTGTTGATACATTGGATACAAAATTTTCTTACAGAGAATTTCGACACAACAGAGGCTAATTACCAGTATCTGATATATCCGGTGGTGGGAATCTTTTTGGCCGGGTTGTTTGTACGTTATGTCGTAAAGGATGATATCAGTCATGGAGTTACGAAAATTCTATATGCCATATCCCGCAGGCAGGGACGTATCAAACGTCATAACACGTGGTCATCCATTATTGCCAGTTCCATAACAATCGGGTTCGGCGGTTCGGTCGGGGCAGAGGCGCCGATTGTGCTTACCGGTTCGGCCATCGGCTCCAACTTGGGCAGCCTGTTCAAAATGGAGCACCGCACACTGATGCTGTTGGTGGGATGTGGCGCTGCCGGGGCCGTGGCAGGTATTTTCAAAGCTCCGATAGCGGGACTTGTTTTTACGTTGGAGGTGCTTATGATAGACCTTACAATGTCTTCGCTGCTTCCGTTACTGATTTCGGCGGTGACGGCGGCAACCGTTTCTTATATCGTGACGGGTACGGAAGCCATGTTCAAGTTCCACCTTGACCAGGCTTTTGAATTGGAGCGTATCCCTTATGTGATCATGCTGGGTATTTTCTGCGGACTGGTTTCCCTCTACTTTACCCGTGCCATGAGTTCGGTGGAAGGAATGTTCGGTAAACTGAAACTGCCTTATAAGAAACTGCTGGTGGGCGGCGCTATGTTGAGTATTCTGATATTCCTTTTCCCGCCGCTTTACGGTGAAGGGTACGATACGATAGAATTACTGCTCAACGGTACAAGTAATGTTGAGTGGGATACGGTGATGAATAACTCTTTCTTCTACGGACACAGCCACTTGCTGCTGCTGTATTTGATATTGATAATTCTGTTTAAGGTTTTCGCTTCGAGCGCAACGAATGGCGGTGGTGGTTGCGGTGGTATTTTTGCGCCTTCTCTGTATTTGGGGTGTATCGCCGGGTTTGTTTTTTCCCATTTCAGCAATGATTTTGAGATGACTGCCTATCTGCCTGAAAAGAACTTTGCCTTGCTGGGCATGGCGGGAGTGATGAGTGGCGTTATGCACGCTCCGCTTACGGGAGTGTTCCTGATTGCCGAGCTTACGGGAGGGTACGACTTGTTCTTGCCGTTGATGATAGTCGCGGTCAGCTCTTATCTGACGATTATCGTTTTTGAACCGCACAGCATTTACTCCATGCGTCTGGCAAAGAAAGGTGAGTTGCTGACACATCATAAGGATAAAGCGGTGTTGACGCTGATGAAAGTGGAGAATGTGGTAGAGAAAGACTTTGTTGCGGTACATCCGGAAATGGATCTTGCCGAGTTGGTGAAAGCCATCTCCGCCTCACACCGCAACATATTTCCGGTGACGGACAATGAGGGTAAGCTGATTGGTATTGTCCTGCTGGACGACATACGCAATATCATGTTCCGGCAGGAACTGTATCATCGTTTTACGGTAGGCAAACTGATGACTTCCGCTCCGGCGCGCCTTTATGATACGGACAGCATGGAACAGGTGATGCGCACTTTTGACGATACGAAAGCATGGAACCTGCCGGTGGTGGACGGAGAAGGCAAGTATCTCGGTTTCGTGTCCAAATCAAAGATATTTAACTCGTACCGTCAGGTATTGGTACATTTCTCGGAAGATTAAAAGAGATGATTATGAAGAAAGAAGATTTACGGATTGTATATATGGGGACTCCTGAATTTGCGGTGGAGCCCTTGCGCTGCCTCGTAGAAGGCGGATATAATATAGTAGGGGTAATCACGATGCCCGACAAGCCGGCTGGACGTGGACATAAGGTGCAATTCTCTCCGGTGAAACAGTATGCGCTGGAGCATGACCTGCCGCTTCTCCAGCCGGAAAGATTGAAAGATGAAGCGTTTGTCGAGGCTTTGCGTGCCTGGAATGCCGATTTGCAGATTGTGGTTGCTTTCAGAATGTTGCCGGAGGTGGTTTGGAATATGCCGCGTCTGGGAACTTTCAATCTGCATGCTTCGTTGCTGCCGCAGTATCGTGGAGCTGCACCTATCAACTGGGCGGTGATTAACGGTGATACGGAAACGGGCATCACAACTTTTTTCCTGAAACATGAGATTGATACGGGAGAGGTCATCCAACAGGTTCGTGTGCCGATTGCGGATACGGACAATGTAGGTATTGTACACGATAAGTTGATGATGCTTGGCGGACGTCTGGTTACGGAGACTGTGGATGTCATTCTTGCAGATTCGGTGAAATCCGTTCCGCAGGAAGAAATGGCTGTAGTGGGCGAATTGCGTCCGGCTCCCAAAATATTCAAGGATACTTGTCGCATCGACTGGAACCAGCCTGTCAAGCGGATTTATGATTTTATCCGTGGTTTGTCTCCCTATCCAGCTGCGTGGACAGAATTGGTACAGTCCGACGGAACAGCGGTGGTTCTGAAAATTTTTGAAACAGAGAAGATAGAGCATCTGCATGAATCCGCTCCCGGAACTTTGCAGACCGATGGCAAGACGTATATCCGCATAGCCGGTACGGACGGCTGGATTGGTGTGCGTGCTTTGCAGCTTCCCGGCAAGAAACGCCTGAAAACGGATGAGTTGTTGCGTGGATTTAAACTGACCGGAGAATGTCGGGTGCATTAAGCGTTTATCCGAAATCTTTTTGTACATTTGTCTGTTGTAAATTCGTGTAACCTATTAGAATGTAACTGTTATGAAACCTATAATATCCCCTTCCATATTGTCTGCCAACTTTGCATACCTGGCAAATGATATTGAAATGATTAACGGCAGTGAAGCCGACTGGGTACACGTCGATATAATGGACGGCGTGTTTGTTCCCAATATATCTTTCGGTTTTCCGGTATTGAAGTATGTGGCAAAGCTTGCCGAGAAGCCTTTGGATGTGCATCTGATGATTGTACAGCCGGAAAAGTTCATCCCGGAAGTAAAGGCGTTGGGGGCACGTATAATGAACGTGCATTATGAGGCATGTCCGCATTTGCATAGGGTAGTGCAGCAAATCCGTGAAGCGGGAATGTTGCCGGCGGTTACTATCAATCCGGCTACCCCGGTATCTATGCTGAGAGATATTATCAACGATGTCTATATGGTGTTGATAATGGGGGTGAATCCGGGATTCGGCGGTCAGAAATTTATAGCACATACTGTTGATAAGGTACGTGAGTTGCGCGAACTGATAACAGTGACCGGTTCGGAAGCCCTGATAGAGGTCGACGGCGGTGTCAATCTGGATACAGGCTCCCGTCTGGTAGATGCAGGAGCCGATGCCTTGGTTGCCGGCAATGCCGTATTTTCTGCTTCCGACCCAACAGAAGCAATCCGTGCTTTGAAAAATCTGTAATATTTATTGATAACAGACAACTTACAACGGCATCCTTTCCTGCGACTGTTGATGCCGTTGGTTGGTGGAATAGTATATGGGGATAAATATCCTTATATACTGTCCGTCGGTTGGTGGATAGCTGTCATTCTGCTGTTGATAGGGACATATATTCTTGGCCGTAAGTATTATGTTCTTTGCAAGCTATATGGGGCTGTCGTGTTTTTGGCCTGTTTTGTATTGGGGTGGACTTTAGTGAGTGTGCAGTTGAAGCAAGCCGAATATATATTCCCGAATACGGAAAAACCTTCCACTTACCGGATTACTCTTACGACAAAGCCGGAAATCAAGAAAAACAGTATTTTATTTCGCGTTGCTTTGCGGGGAGAAGTGCTGAAAGATACGTTTTTATATAACTTTTCAGAAAAGACTTTTCTGTTTTATTTCCCTAAAGATTCGGCGGCATATTCCTTGAAAAGAGGGGATGAACTGTTGGTGTGCACCCGTTTGTCTCCACCTGCCAATAACGGTAATCCGGATGAGTTCGATTACGCCCGTTATCTTCTTCGGAAAGGGATAAGCGGAACAGCGTACGTACGTGCCGGACATTGGTGTGCGATTGGTTGCGACAGCACTCTCACTTTTCGTCAGCAGGCTTTGGAGTGCCGGAGCAGGCTGGTTGCTTTATATCGGGACATGGGGTTTCGGGGAGATGAATTGGCGGTACTCTCTGCGCTTACAATAGGAGACAAAGAAGAGCTGAGTGAGAGTATCGTAGAGACGTATTCGGTTGCCGGAGCCAGCCATGTACTGGCACTTTCCGGGCTGCATATCGGCTTTATTTCCGCCCTGTTGCTGTTTGTCTTGTCTCCTTTGTGGATTAGGTGGCGGTTTTTAAAGCCGTTTTTGTTTCTGTCTGTAATCCTCTTGTTGTGGGGATTTGCTTTCCTTACAGGGTTGTCTTCTTCCGTGGTACGTGCGGTTGTCATGTGCTCATTTGGATTACTTTCCATGCTGATACCTGCCTGCCGGAAGCTTACTTTGAATACATTGGGGGTTACGGCTTTCCTGATGCTGCTGTTTAACCCTGTCTGGCTGTTTGATGTGGGATTTCAGTTGTCTTTTTCGGCTGTTGCAGCTATTGTACTGTTACAACCCGGACTATACGGGTTGTTATCGGTGAAGAACCGCCTTTTGCGTAAGGTGTGGGGGCTGGTTACTGTTTCCGTTGCCGCCCAGATAGGAACGGCTCCGTTGGTAATGCTCTATTTTTCACGCTTTTCCACACACTTCCTCTTGACTAATTTGTTGGTAATCCCGTTGGTTTCGTTGATTGTGTATGCGGCTGTTATATTGCTTGTCCTGACTCCTTTTCCTGTCTTGCAACAGCTCTTTGCCGATGTGGTAGAAATGCCGCTAAGGATGCAGAATGCTTTGCTCCGTTGGATAGAACAGCTCCCTTTGGCTTCCATAGACCGGATTTGGGTCGATATATGGGATGTCTTCCTGTTTTATTGTTGCCTGTTGTTGTTCTGCCGTGTTTGGATGAGGCGTACGGCAGCGAATGTATATATCGCTTTGTCAGCCCTGCTGCTATGCGTCTCCTATCATTCGTATGCGTTTATCACAGATGCTCCCCGGCGCAGCATTGTTTTTTATAATGTCCGTGGCTGTCCGGCAGTGCATTGTCTGGCAGATAACTCCGCTTCATGGCTGGTCTGCGCCGATACACTGCCCGATGTCACCCGGTTGGAACGTTCGCTTTCTTCCTACTGGAACCGTTTGCGCCTGAAACGTCCTGACGTGATTGAGGGAGATTGTTTGCTTCCTGAAATTTCAGTCCGTAACAAAACCGTTTTCTATGCAGGGAAACGCATCTGTCTGTTGTACGACGACCGTTGGGGCAACAAGATATCCGGTGTGCCTGTTTCTATTGATTATCTGTATGTTTCTCACGGTTATAAGGGAGATATGCAGGAACTCGTTTCCTTGTTTGAAGTAGGTACGGTAGTGATTGACGCATCTCTTTCCGAATACTATCGGGAGAGGATTATCAGCGATTGTGTCCGGTTGGGAATTCCTTATCTTCCTCTTTCCGAAAAAGGTTCTGTGCACATATTATTATAAATCATAAACTTTTTCGTACTTTTGCCCTTTCTTTTGTTGCAGGTGAGACGAAGTTGTTCCGGATATGCAACGTAAACTGTAAAATAGCGAGTAACTATATGTTGACCAAAGTAATAGATCAATCTAAAATAGACCACTTTGCCAAGTGGCTGGAACGTGCGGATAAAATAGTTATTGTTGCCCATGTGGCTCCCGACGGAGATGCAGTAGGCTCTTCTCTGGGGTTGTGGCATTTTCTTAATACGCAGGACAAGGATGCGACTGTCATTGTTCCCAATGCTTTTCCCGATTTCCTGAAATGGATGCCCGGCAGCAAGGATATACTTCTGTACGACCGTTATAAAGAGTTTGCCGACAAATTGATAGCGGAAGCCGATGTCATCTGTTGCCTCGATTTCAACGCTATCAGCCGTATCGATACTATGGCAGACGCCGTGTTGGCTTCTCCTGCGCGGAAGATACTGGTAGACCATCATTTGAATCCTGAAGATTTTTGCAGAATCATCATTTCCCATCCCGAAATATCCTCGACTTCCGAGCTGGTGTTCCGCCTGATTTGCCGCATGGGATATTTCAGTGACATCACCAAAGAGGGAGCTGAATGTATCTATACCGGTATGATGACCGATACGGGTGGCTTTACGTACAACTCCAATAACCGTGAAATTTATTTTATAATCAGTGAGTTGCTTTCGAAAGGTATCGACAAGGATGATATTTACCGGAAAGTGTACAACACCTATTCCGAAAGCCGTCTGCGTCTTATGGGGCATGTGCTGTCGCAGATGAAAGTCTATCCGGAGCATCGTGCCGCCCTGATTACGCTGACTAAGAAGGAACAAGGCAATTTCAATTATATCCGTGGCGATAGCGAAGGGTTCGTAAACATACCGTTGAGCATTAAAAATGTTGTTTTCTCCTGCTTCCTGCGTGAAGATACGGAAAAGCCGATGATAAAGGTATCCCTGCGTTCGGTAGGCAGTTTCCCCTGCAACCGGCTGGCTACAGAATTCTTTAACGGCGGCGGGCATTTAAATGCTTCCGGCGGAGAATTTTACGGTACATTGGAAGAGGCTAAAAAAGTGCTGGAACTTGCATTGGAAAAATTCAAACCGCTGCTTAATGCCAAAGGATAAAAAAACAGCGGTTGTAAAGGTTAAAAGATACGAACTTTCTACTTGCAACTTTTAACTTTCGGGTAAATCAGATATTTTTGTACGAAATTACTAAATAACAGAAATGAAGAAACTTACTTTATTCTTTTTATCCTTACTGGCATTCGGCTTGGGTTTTCAGGCGTGTGATGACGGCAAGACCTATGCGGAGATGCTTGATGAGGAAAAAGACGGTATAAATGACTTTATCAAAAAGGAAGGCATCAAGGTCATCTCGCAAAGCGAATTTTATGCGCAGGATTCTACTACCAACGTCGAGGAGAATGAGTATGTGCAGCTTGCCAGCGGAGTGTACATGCAGATAGTGGATAAAGGCTCTGAAAATGCAGCCGACACTGTGAAAAACAACGATGAAGTGCTGGTGCGTTTTATGGAATATAGCATTCTTGACAAAGATACCACATTGTCCAACCTGAATGCGGTGGAAACCGTAGATGCATTCCGCTATGCGGTAACTTCTTCGTCCATTGCAGGTACATTCCTGCAGGGATATATGATGACTTATTATTCCTCACCGACAGTTCCGGCAGGCTGGCTTGTCCCGTTGACTTATGTTCGCGACATGGCTCATGTCAAACTGATTGTTCCTTCCAAGATGGGACATCAGACAGCCATGCAATATGTCTACCCTTATTTTTATGACATCCGGAAATATCAAATCTGGAAATAACTAACCATTTATTTAAATAATTAACCTATGACTCTAATCAAATCTATCTCTGGAATCCGCGGAACAATAGGCGGTGGTGCAGGCGAGGGGTTGAACCCGCTCGACATTGTGAAGTTTACTTCGGCATACGCTACGCTTATCCGCAAAACGTGTACAGTAAAAAGCAACAAAATTGTAGTAGGCCGTGATGCACGCATCTCGGGCGAGATGGTAAAAAATGTGGTGGTAGGCACGCTCATGGGTATGGGCTGGGATGTAGTGGACATCGATTTGGCTTCTACTCCGACTACCGAACTGGCTGTTACCATGGAAGGTGCCAGCGGAGGTATCATCCTGACTGCTTCTCACAATCCCAAGCAATGGAATGCCTTGAAACTTCTGAATGAGAAAGGAGAGTTCCTGAACAAGGAGGAGGGCAACGAAGTGCTTCGTATTGCCGAAGCTGAAGAGTTCGACTTTGCCGAAGTGGACAAGCTCGGCTCTTATCGCAAAGACCTTACTTATAACCAAAAGCATATCGACAGTGTGTTGGCGCTTGACCTGGTGGATGTGGAAGCTATCAGGAAAGCCGATTTCCGTGTAGCCATCGATTGTGTAAACTCCGTAGGCGGCATTATTCTTCCGCAACTGCTGGAACAGCTCGGAGTGAAGCATGTGGAGAAACTCTACTGCGAGCCTACCGGTAATTTCCAGCACAATCCGGAACCTTTGGAAAAGAATTTGGGCGACATCATGAACCTTATGAAAGGCGGTAAGGCAGACGTTGCTTTTGTGGTAGACCCGGATGTAGACCGTTTGGCCATGATTTGTGAGGACGGTAAGATGTACGGTGAAGAATATACGCTGGTTACCGTGGCCGACTATGTGTTGAAGCACACTCCGGGCAATACGGTTTCCAACCTGAGTTCTACCCGTGCGTTGCGTGACGTAACACGTAAGTACGGTCAGGAATATTCCGCTTCTGCTGTAGGCGAAGTGAATGTAACTACCAAGATGAAAGAGGTAGGCGCTGTTATCGGTGGCGAAGGCAATGGTGGAGTTATTTATCCTGCCAGTCACTACGGACGCGATGCTTTGGTAGGTATTGCCTTGTTCCTCAGTCACCTGGCGCACGAAGGTAAGAAGGTTAGCGAATTGCGTGCCACTTATCCGGCCTATTTCATGGCTAAGAACCGTGTAGACCTGACTCCGGATACGGATGTCGATGCCATCCTTGCCAAAGTAAAAGAAATCTATAAGAACGAAGAAATCAATGATATTGACGGGGTAAAGATTGACTTTCCCGACAAATGGGTACATCTGCGCAAGAGTAACACGGAACCGATTATTCGCGTTTACAGCGAGGCGGCTACGCCGGAAGCAGCCGAAGAAATCGGTCGGCAGATTATGAAAGTAATTGAAGACTTGGCAAAATAATTGTACCGTTCTTTAGAACACAGAAACACAAAGATGCAGAGAATAGCTAAACTCTGTTTCTTTGTGTTTCTGTGTTTTTTATGTTGTTACAGTTGAATGATCCTCCCTATCTCTTGCTCAAAATTGGGAGTAAATATCCCTTTCCCTATATTTTCTTTAATTTCCTCTGTACTCCAGAAGCGTCCGCCATCCAGTTCGTCGCTGGGATGTATCTCTCCGTCATATACGGTTTTGTGCACAAAGACAAGCTCCTTTTCGCGTGCGGATTCAAAAACATAGCTGGTGACAGTTTCCGGTGCGAAGTCGGTTATCCCTAATTCCTCGCGCACTTCCCGTTTCAGCGCCATTGCTACGCTTTCACCTAAATCTACGTGTCCGCCTACCGAGGTATCCCACTTGCCGGGTTGTATGTCTTTCCATTCGGGACGTTTTTGCAGGTATAATTCTCCTTTGGAATTGAATACATGCAGATGAATTACGGGGTGCAGCAGTTTGCTTCCGTTGTGACACTCACCGCGGGTGGCTGCACCTATGATGTTTCCCTGCTCGTCAACAAGAGGAAACATTTCCTGGTTATTGTCGCTGTTCATTAATTCTGAGCTTTTTGTTGGTTTTATCGATGAAAATGTTACATTCTCCGAGAATAGTTACGGTATCAGCAAAGACGAATCACCGTAACTCAAAAATCGGAAATCATGGGCAAGCGCATAATCGTAAATCTTGCGCCAATCTCCATGCAGAAACGCTGAGACAAGCAGCAGCAATGTACTTTGCGGCTGGTGGAAGTTGGTAACCATGGCTTTTACGATTCTATATTCGTATCCCGGAGCAATGATGATTTGCGTGCTGGAATGCAACGTTTCCATGTGATGCCGGTCGAGGTAGGCTATGATTGCCTGCAAAGCATCTACAGCGGGTGTTGCTGCTGTTTCAAGCGCCGTTTCATAAGGTTGCCATTGTTTTACATGCAAATCTTCTTCCGTAGCGTTAGGATTGTGCAGCAGAGTAACGCCTATGTGATAGAGGCTTTCCAGTGTACGTACAGAGGTTGTCCCTACTGCAATGGCTTTTCCTTCATGTGCTACCAGCTTCTCCAGCGTACTCCGATTGACGGATATGTATTCCGTGTGCATTTCGTGCCCTTCTATCTCTTCGCTTTTGACGGGCTTGAAAGTGCCGGCTCCTACGTGCAGGGTCAGTTCTTCCAATGCTACCCCTTTTTCACGCAAAGCGTCCAAAACCCGTGGAGTGAAGTGCAGACCGGCTGTCGGTGCGGCTACCGAACCTTTTATCTTGGAATAAACGGTCTGGTAAGTCTCCTTGTCACTCTCCTGCGTCTCCCGGTTCAGATAAGGAGGGATGGGTAGTTCGCCGAACACTTCGAGAATATCGGCGAATGTTATTTCCGGATTGTTCCAGCGGAAATCCACCCAATGGCTGGTTCCATGGCACGCTCCGCGTTCGGCAGTCAGGGTAAGCGGCTTTCCTTTTACGGTTATTTCCCGTTTGAGCGCACCTTCTTTCCATTTCTTCAGATTGCCTATCATGCAGAGCCATGCGGCATGCTCCGTTTGCTGGAAGTTGAGGGCATAGTCGTTGGGTTGGACAGGTTCGAGGCAGAATACTTCGATAAGTGCTCCCGTTTCTTTATGGAAGTGCAGGCGCGCCTGAATAACTTTGGTATTATTGAAAATCATCAGGCTGTTTGCCGGCAGATAGTCGGGCAGGGAAGTGAATATGTCTTCGGTAACTTCACCGTGACGATACAGCAATAACTTGGATTGGTCACGCACGGGCAATGGAAACTTGGCAATGCGCTCATCCGGTAACGGATAATTGAATTCGCTGATTCTAATATGTTTGGGATCTTCTTTCATATCTTTATTTTATTAGGGGACTGCAAAGGTACGGATATTTGGGAAGATTTGGATTATATACAGCCAATTAATGACATATCAGTCATAAGGTCATTCCGGTTCATGGATACACAATGTATTTCTTGCCAATACAAAAAAGGTATGTTTGTATATAATCATCAAATAATTTCTAACTTTGCGAGAGATAAAAGAAGATGTCTGAACCGTATGTTTATAATGGTTCCGATGTGTCTTCCGGATAATGATTAAAAAACAGAATGGAAATTATGAAAATAGGAGATAAAGTGCGCTTCCTCAGTGAAGTAGGTGGCGGTGTTGTAACGGGATTCCGGGGAAAAGATATAGTGTTGGTGGAAGATGCCGATGGGTTTGACATTCCGATGCCGGTGCGTGAATGTGTGGTGATTGAAACGGATGATTACAATATTCCTACTCCTGCTTCCAAAGCAGCCAAGAAGAAGGCGGAGGAGCAATCGACTGCGCGTATGGCTTCGGCAGCCTCGAAGCCGGTATCTTCCGTTTTGGACTCCGGACGGCAGATAGAGTGTCCGGCTAAACCTCAGGTATCTGTTTATCGTCAGCCGGAAATGAAAGGCGGAGATGTGCTGAATGTGTATCTTGCCTTTGTTCCGGAAGATATCAAGGCGGTAAGCACTACTCCGTTTGAGGCTTATTTGGTGAATGATAGCAATTACTGCATGTATTATACCTATTCGAGTGCGGAGGGCAAGTCGTGGACTGCCCGTTCTCATGGTTTGATAGAACCGAATACGAAACTCTTGTTAGAGGAATTTGAAAAATCGGAATTGAACGACCGGGAGCGTGTAGCTGTTCAGTTGGTGGCGTTCAAGGACAACCGCTCTTTCGCTATGAAGTCTGCTGCCAATGTGGAAATCCGCATCGATACGGTGAAATTCTATAAGTTGCATACTTTTCAGCCTACCGATTTCTTTGATACTCCAGCACTGGTGTACGATGTAGTGAGGAATGATGCTCCCGCCAGGCAGGTTTATGTGTCGGCTGAGGACTTACAGGATGCTCTGATGCAAAAGAAAGCAACAGACGGTCCGTCCAGACCCCGGACTATCGTGAAGCGGGGCGGCAAAAATGAAATCATCGAAATAGACCTGCATATCGGTGAACTGTTGGATGATACGCGCGGCATGAGTAACAGCGAGATATTGAACTATCAGCTGGATAAATTTCGTGAGGTGATGGAACAGTATAGGAATAAGCGTGAACAACGCATAGTCTTTATTCACGGCAAGGGTGACGGTGTGCTTCGTAAAGCGTTGCTGGATGAGCTGAAACGGAAATATCCGACTTGTAAGACGCAGGATGCTTCCTTTCAGGAGTATGGATTTGGAGCTACTATGGTGACGGTAAAATAAGGTATATGCGATGCAGGCTGGTAAGGAAAACAGGATTCTTATCTTAATCCTTCTATGTTTGGCAGTGGCATTGCCGGGTGCCTGTACTTATAAAGGCGGCAGTGGCAGAGTTTCTGAAATGCAGGAATTCGATTCTTTTTTCAGCACTCACAGCGATTCCGTAGTGATGGCGCCGCGCTGGATGAAAGCACAGGCATTGCAGAGAATGGAAAGGACCAAAGATAGTATGGTGCGGTATAATTATCTTGCTGTTGCCTTGAAAACCTGTCTGGCTACTTCCGACTTCGACTCCGCACAACTTTTGCTCCGGCAAGTTGAGGCGTTTGCCGGCAGACAGCCTTTTTCGCATCGGTTGGCCGATTTGCAGTCCGAATGTTTTAATATAAAGGGTAATGTCTATTCGCGAAAGGGCTATATAGATTCTGCCGCGGTCTGCTTCAAGGAGGCCTATGAAGCAAGATTGAAAGGAACAAAATTCGAGGTGATTCCTGATATCCTGATAAATCTTGCTGATGCTACCAACCATTTGGGCAGACCGGATATGGGTGCTTTCTGGTATAGAAAGGCTCTGCTGATGTGCGATTCGCTGAAGATGCCTTACAGAAAGAAAATCTCTATTTATTACGGATTGTCACAAGGATACCTGGCTTTGCGCGATTACGAGCAATGCGACTATTATTCGGAACTTGCGGGCAAGAATTATGCGGATATGTTTCCGGATGAGAAGCATTTCTACCTGAACAATCGTGGAAACTCTTATTATTACCGGGGAGATTACTCCACGGCAATCGGTTATTTTAGAAAAGTAGTGGAGCTTGTGAAAGATTACCCCGATATGTCTTGGGCGCTTAATCTGAGCTATCTGAACCTGAGCGACTGCTTTCTGCAACTGAATAAAACCGATTCGGTAGTCAAATACCTGGAGTTATGCCAGCCGTTCTTTGAAGAACTCGGTTCTACTACTGCTCTTTATTATATTGATACTCAAAAGATAGAACTGGCGTTGCAGTGCAAGGACTTTGCGGAGGCAAGGCGATTGTTGGCGATGAGTAAGGCTTCGCCGGAAATAGATGCGGATATGATACATATCCGTAACAAGTATTTGCAGCAGTTTTACGAAGAAACCGGCAACTATAGGCAAGCGTATGATTACTTGAAAGAGAATAAACGTCTGGACGACTCCATTCGCAATGAGCGTATAAGGATGCGTACGGCAGATTTGACATTGCGCTATCAGCAGGACTCTACCTTGATGGCGCATAAAGTGCTGTTCCAGAAACAGGAAAACGAGATGCTGATATTGAGGCAGACCCGTCTCGTGACATTAGCGGTTGCCGTTATTGCCCTTTTGATTGCAGCTTTCCTATTTCTTTATAATAGGAAAAAGCGGGATCTGCTGCTTGCCCAAAACCGAAGAACGGTCTCTACACTCCGTCTTGAAAACATCCGCAACCGCCTGTCTCCTCATTTTATATTCAACGTTCTCAATCAGGAGGTGGTAAACCGCAAGGAAGAGGAAAAGCAGGAGTTGGTATCGTTGGTGAAACTGATGCGTCGAAATCTGGAACTGGCGGAGCAGTTGTGTGTCACCTTAGCCGAAGAACTGGACTTTGTCAAGACGTATATCGACTTGGAGCGCCGTTCGCTCGGAGCAACTTTCCATCCGGTTATTGAAATAGCCGGAGATGTACTGCCCGAGCAGGTCTGGCTACCTTCCATGATGATACAGATTCCGGTGGAAAATTCCGTGAAACACGCATTGCGTGGCAAGGAAGGAGAGCGGAACCTGTGGATTGCCGCAGATCGTCGGGAAGGCGGTGTTTGCATCAGGATTACGGATAACGGCGGCGGTTACCATCCGGAGAGCCGGAACAGAGGCACTGGTACAGGTATGAAAGTCATCATGCAAACCATCCAGATTTTGAATATGAAAAATCAGGCTGCAATTGATATATCTGTACATAATGTCACTTTGCCGAGTGGTGAAACTGGCTGTGAAGTAACTTTTTTATTACCGGATAAGTACGATTATAGAATTTAAGAGTAACCGCTTAGTGGCATTTTTTTTATTGATAGAGCCGGCTGCGGAAGAATAGTTCGTAAATGCCTATTTGCTGTTTTGTATGGAAACGAGAAAATATTTATATTCGCCAGACCAAAACATGGAATATGGACAAATACAAAGTCATTATAGTAGATGATGATGACGTAGCTCTTGAAAATTTGAGCTTTGAGTTGTGGAAAGATGCCCGCTTCTCTTTGGAAGGTACTGCACGGAATGGTAGGAAAGGGAAGAAGCTTATTATGAAAGTGCAACCCGATTTGCTGTTTTTGGATGTAGAGATGCCGGACATGACGGGGCTGGAACTGTTGCAGGAGATACGCGATTATGTATCGTGGAATATGAGGGTCGTATTTTATACGGCGTATGACAAGTATATGATACAGGCTATTCGGGAAGCGGCATTCGATTATCTGCTGAAACCTTTCGATGAACGGGATTTGAAAGAGATTCTGACACGCTTTACCCAACAGGTTGAAACCACCGGGCAGCGGGTATCGTTTCCGGTAGGAAATCCCATGCATACCGGACAGACTTTCATCGTTTTTACTCCAACTAATGATATGCGTGCGTTGCGCCCTGCCGAGATAGGATTTTTCCGTTATTGTTCCGAACGCAAACAGTGGGAGGTCGTGCTGAATGACCAGTTGCCTCTGGCTTTGCGCCGCGGTATGACTGCCGAACAGATTACATCGTTCTCTCCGTGTTTTGTGCAGATACATCAATCGTATATTATCAATATAGATTATCTGATGCTCATACGGGATAACAGGTGTGTGCTATACCCGCCTTTTGATAAAATTACGGAGTTACTTGTCTCGAAGAAATTTAAGAAGGAATTGCAGGAACGTTTCTGTTTGTGAAAGCAGGCTGATGATTGGTATGTGAAGTTGAATGTCCATTACTCTAACAATGTTGACAAACAGAAAAAAGGATACCGGGGACATTTGCCGGTATCCTTTTTCTGTTTTATATGTTTTCCGTACCTATGCCGGAAATACATGTTACTTTACTTCAATGCCTTTGTTTTGCAGTGTAACGTTCAAAACTTTTGCATAGTCGGAATATTGCTTTTCATTCAAAGTTCTTTTCATTAATTTCAGATTACCGTAAACAGCGTTACGTAGCAACTTTTCCTGATTTTTCTTTGAGTTTGTGGCACGTGACATCTGCTCGTTAAAGTATTCGCAAATGTTGGTAACCTCTTTTTGCTGGTTAGCGGACAATTTCAAATATTTGCTCAGCTTGCTTACATTGATGTTACCTTCCCAACTTGCAGTTGTTGTTGGCTGGTTTCCTGCTGCGAATGTGCTGGCAGACAGACATACCGCTGCCACTAATGTTAATCCAAAACGTTTCATAATACCTACTTTTTTAATTGTTATACCTAAAAACTAATCTAATAAAAATCTAATACCTACTGAAAACAGTCGTAAGCGTTTAGCTTTTCTTTTTACCTATGCAAATGTATGATTATGTTTTATAACACAAAAATGAAAATAAAGAAAAGTGCAGGTTTTACCTTCATTTCTTGATTTATATCAATTAGTGATTGTGAAAATGCACAAAAAATAGTTCTGTTTTGTAATGTAAATGTAATATTAAAGGGTATTATGTGTTAATGTGATAGAGAATGTACATTATAAGTATACAAAAAGAAATGCTTGTAGAATGGAGTGGAACGCTTTCATTCTTCTACAAACATTAAATCGCTGATAATGCCATCCGATACAAAAATCCCTTTACGGCTAAGACAGAGACGGTTGTTGTCGTATATTTCCAGATTTCCGCAGTCCAGATGCGGACGTGCCATATCGATGCAGTATTGCCACAGTTCTTTGCCGAATTTCTGTTCTATATCATTCAGGGGCACTCCCCAACGGGTACGAATGGAAGTCATGATGCATTCGTTATAGCAGGTGGTCCGGTCCAAATGCTCCTGTTCGGACAAGCGTTGATTGTTTTCGATGGCATGTATGTATTTTTCCAGGGAAGCCACATTCCATTCGCGGGTATCCGTATTGAATGAATGTGCCGAAGGGCCACAGCCCAAGTAAGGAATTCCTTTCCAGTAAGATGTATTGTGGCGGGAATACATGTCCGAACGGCAGAAATTGGATATCTCGTAGTGCTCGTAGCCGGCACTGCCAAGCGTATCTATCAGGGTGGAGAAGAATCGGACGCTGCTTTCTTCGTCTACTTCGCGGATACGGTGCGCTTGCAGCAGCTCGTAAATGCGAGTGCCTTCTTCGTATGTCAGGTGGTAAGCGGAGATGTGCTCTACGTTGAGGCTGACGGCTTGTTGTAAATCACGTTTCCAGCGTTCATCCGTTTCGCCGGGCAGTCCGTAGATAAGGTCGATGCTTATGTTGTTGAAGCCTGCATGGCGGCAGTGCTTTACGGCATTGACGGCTTGTGCTGCGTTGTGGCGGCGGTTTAGCAGTTTCAGAGTGGAATCGTCGAAAGTCTGTATCCCCATACTGATGCGGTTGAAAGGCAAATTTTGCAGCATGGCGGCATAGGCTTCGGTCAAGTCGTCGGGATTAGCTTCGAGGGTAATCTCCCGGCAGTGTTCCATTCCATAGTATTTCCGGATGGTTTCAAATACTTCGCGGAAATCCTCTTCGGCAAGCTGTGAGGGGGTTCCACCACCGAAGTAAATCGTTTCGACTGGCTCTCCCCTCAGATATTCTTTCCGCATCTGCAACTCCTTGCACAACGCATGGATATAGCGGCTTTTCAGTTCGCTGCGGGTGGTGGAGTAGAAATCGCAATAGATGCAGCGTGTCTTGCAAAAGGGAATATGGATGTAGATGCCTGCCATGAGCCTGTAAATTGGTTGGGGTGCAAATATACGATATTTTCTGTTTGTAGATTGAGTGGTTCTTCATCTTTACTTGTATTTAATATTAAAATGGATATTGAAATGCGGAAGGACTGCCGTATGGAAGCCGTTCTTCTTGGGCTTAGGTCAGCAATATATACATTATCAATATTACTGTTTCAATACTGTTTGATAACTTTTTTGTCATCACTTGGCATGGATTACTCTCTATCCCTCTGTGGAAAGGGGATAGAGTGAGTGATGACAACTGTGACGACAGTGATGACAATCTATTTGTCGTCACTGTTTTTTGCGGTATATTCTCCGTTTTTATATGCTAATTACCTTATAATCAATATTGAAAGTAGTGTATAATGAATTGCGTTAATATCGGTTAAAACATTGCATTTTCTTTATCATAGCCGCAAATATGGTATAGTGTACACGCTTTTCCTATTATGCAATAGGTAAATTAGAGCGACTTTCTTCGGCAAATGATGAAAAAAGCTTTTTGCTTTAAGTTGTTATTCCTTGTTGTTTTTGTGATTTTGATAGATGTATAATGTAGTAAACCTACATATATAACTTCGTTTTCCAATTGCGGGCTCTACGGTTGCCAGTTGCAGGCTCTGCGGTTGCCAGTTGGAAACCCGGCAGCCCCCAATTGCGGAACGAGGTTTTCCTTGATGTTTCACTTTGTTTTTGTACGTTTATAATAGGATTATGTACTGTGTTTTTGCGGATAAACAACTGAGAAATAATTTTTTTTGCGAGTTGTAGAATTTTCTTTTGGCTGTTTGTTCTCTGTTTATTTCTATAGCTATTTGTACATACATATTTCCCATGTTTTCTTTTTTTGACTTAAAACCCGGTTGGGTTTTGATTTGTAGTTTTTATCTTTGCAGCATACAAACCTGAATAAATAATAGATATCATGAAAAAACGAATTGTTACCGGATTATTTACTGCCCTGGCTGTGATGGCAAACGCGCAGTCTTTTACCGAATGGCAGAATCCGGAAGTGAATGCTGTGAACCGTGCCCCGATGCACACCAATTATTTTGCTTACGAATCGGAAGGCGTGGCACAGACGGGAGTTAAAGAGCACTCTTCCCGTTTTATGACCTTAAACGGTACTTGGAAATTCTTTTGGGTGAAGGATGCAGACGCCCGCCCCGTTGATTTCTGGAAGCCGGGGTTCAATGATAAAGGCTGGTGCGATATGCCTGTTCCCGGTGTTTGGGAGCTGAATGGCTTTGGAGATCCTATTTACGTGAACGTAGGTTATGCCTGGCGCAATCAGTTCAAGAATAATCCGCCGCAAGTGCCTGTTGTGGACAATCATGTCGGTTCATACCGCCGGGAGATTGTAGTGCCTGCTACCTGGAAAGGTAAGGACATTATAGCTCATTTCGGTTCGGTGACTTCCAATATGTACCTGTGGGTGAACGGCAAGTATGTAGGTTACAGCGAGGATAGCAAACTGGAGGCAGAATTCGACCTCACCTCTTACCTGAAACCGGGACAGAAGAACCTGATAGCTTTTCAGGTGTTCCGCTGGTGCGACGGTACATATCTTGAAGATCAGGATTTCTTCCGTTATAGCGGAGTGGGACGCGACTGCTATCTGTATGCCCGCGATAAGAAACGTATCGAGGATGTCCGTGTCACTCCGGATTTGGATGCTGACTACAAAAACGGCTCTTTGCGTGTGGAAGTCAGTCTGAAAGGTAACGGTAATACCGCCTTGGAGCTATTGGATGCCGAAGGCAAGCAGGTGGCAACGGCAACTGTACGCGGTAACGGGGTTGCCGTAATGAACCTTGACAATCCGCACAAATGGACAGCGGAAACTCCGTATCTTTATACATTACGTGCAGCTTTGCAAGGTAGTGGCGAGGTTATTCCCATAAAAGTGGGTTTCCGTAAAATTGAACTGAAGAATGCGCAGGTATTGGTAAACGGCAAGCCCGTCCTGTTCAAGGGAGCCAACCGTCACGAAATGGATCCTGATTACGGTTATGTCGTTTCCCGTGAGCGTATGATTCAGGATATTCAGCTTATGAAGCAGTTCAATCTGAATGCGGTGCGTACCTGCCACTATCCCGATAATAATCTGTGGTATGATTTGTGCGACCAATACGGTATTTATGTGGTAGCGGAAGCCAATATCGAGTCTCACGGAATGGGATATGAAGAATCCACTCTTGCCAAACGTGCCGATTACAAGAAAGCTCATATGGAGCGTAATCAGCGTAATGTACAGCGCAGTTTCAACCATCCGAGCATCATTTTCTGGTCATTGGGTAATGAAGCCGGTTATGGGCCTAACTTTGAAGCGGCTTATGACTGGGTGAAAGCGGAAGACCCGAGCCGTGCCGTGCAATACGAACAGGCCGGAAAGACAGGAAAGACCGATATATTCTGTCCGATGTATTATGGATATAACGATTGTCTGAAATATTGTGAGGATGATTCTATGAACAGACCTCTCATTCAGTGTGAGTATGCGCATGCCATGGGTAATTCGGAAGGCGGCTTCAAAGAATATTGGGATATGATTCGCAAATATCCCAAATATCAGGGTGGTTTCATTTGGGATTTTGTAGACCAGTCCGTACGTTGGACCGGTAAGAACGGTAAGATGATTTATGCCTATGGCGGTGACTTCAACCGCTTTGATGCCAGCGATGTCAATTTCTGTGACAACGGTCTTGTCAGTCCCGACCGCGTACCCAATCCTCATATGTACGAGGTAGGACGTATCTATCAGAATATCTGGACAACTCCGGCCGATTTGCAGCGTGGAGAAATTAATGTATTCAACGAAAACTTCTTCCGTGACCTTTCGGGCTGTTATCTGGAGTGGGAAATGCTGAAAGACGGCAAGGTGATGCGCAACGGTCGTGTGGATGACCTGAATGTAGCTCCGCAGCAGACTGCTAAAGTCAAACTGGATTTGGGAACTGTCTGCCAGTGTGCCGAGTGGTTGCTTAACGTGTCTTATAAATTGAAGGAACGTGAAGGTCTGCTTCCGGCAGGGCATATTGTCGCTAAAGACCAATTGACGCTGAATGCCTATCAGGCTCCTGCAATGGATTTGAAGAACACGGAATTGAGCAACGTGGAAGTGGCCGCTCCCGTGATACAGGAGAATGACTGCAACTATCTTATTGTCTCCGGTGAGGCTTTCCGCATGGAGTTCAACAAGCATACCGGTTACCTGACCAAATACGAAGTGAACGGTCTGGATATGATTAAGGAAGGTGAGGCGCTTACGCCCAACTTCTGGCGTGCTCCTACCGACAATGATTTCGGCGCTAACCTGCAACGTAAATATGCTGTCTGGAAGAATCCGGAGATAAAACTGACTTCTTTCAGTCAGCACACCGAGAACGGACAAGTGATTGTGGACGCGGCTTATAAACTGCCGGAAGCATCGGCGGAGTTAAGTCTGACATATGTTATCAACAACAGTGGCGCTGTTAAAATCACTCAAAAGATGGTTGCCGATAAGAATGCCAAAGTAGCCAACCTCTTCCGTTTCGGCATGCAGATGCCTATGCCCCGCAGCTTTGAAACTGTAGAATACTACGGCCGTGGTCCGGTGGAGAACTATGCAGACCGTAACCATTGTACCGACCTCGGTATCTATCGGCAGAGCGTATCGGAGCAGTTCTATCCGTATATCCGTCCGCAGGAGAATGGCACAAAGACGGATATCCGCTGGTGGAAGATGCTGGATGCAGCCGGTAACGGTATAGAGGCAGTTGCTGCCGCTCCGTTCTCCGCATCGGCTTTACACTATACGATTGAATCTTTGGATGAAGGCTGGAGCAAGCGCCAGGGACACTCTCAGGAGGTGGAAGAGGCGGATTTGACAAACTTCTGCATTGATAAGGTTCAAGCCGGTTTGGGATGCGAGGATAGTTGGGGACGCATAGCCCGTCCTGAGTATCAGGTGCCTTATGCTGATTATGAATTTACGTTTATCCTGACTCCGGTACGTCATAACATCGGAATACAATGAGGAAACCGGCCGGAAGTAAACGTTTTCCGTAGAGGTACGTTGCATCCAGCCGGACTCTTCTGATATGCAAGGCATCGGACTGCCATCCCAAAGTCGGTTATGAGACTTTCGGGGGAGTCCGGTGCTTTGTTCTGTTTACACCTTAGGAGCGATTTATTTTGCTCCGTCCAGATACCCTTTTTTGAACATATTGACAAAGAGAAAGAACAGGGAAAGTAGTAACGGGCCGAATATGACCCCCATAAATCCAAAAAGAGAGAGGCCGATAACCACTCCGAAGACAGTGATGAGCGGATGAATATCGGCCATTTTCTTTTGAATGACGAAACGTATCAGATTATCGAGTTGCGAGATGACAAGGGAACCGAATATGACCAGTCCGATTGCTTGGAACCAGTTGCCGATAAGTGCCATGTATATGGCTATGGGAATCCATACCAATGCCGTACCTGCCATGGGTATGATACTGGCAAAACCTGTAAGAAAGCCCGAAAACAGAATATTGGGAGCATCGAATATCCAATAGCCGAGCATGGCTACTCCGCCTTGTATTACGGCAAGCAAAGGTATGCCGATGGCATTGGAATGGACAATCATATTGATTTCGTGTACTATCTCCTGTGTGTTGGTTTCATTGAAAGGAAGAAGTTCGTTGACATATTGCTCCATTTTCTTTCCGCCTATCAGCATGAAGTAGAGGACAAATACCAATACAAACATGTTGACGATGAAGCTGCTGATGCCTCCCATTAATGTCTGTCCGATGCGTGGAAGAGATGAAATGAAGAATGAAAGGCTGTTTCCGCTTAGTACATTGTATCCGGTTCTGGCCTTGATAATGGAGGCGGCTTCTTCAAAAGGTGCAATGACTGCCTGCGGATCAAGGTTGATGTTCTGCAGGTTTACTACCGCCAGCCATACTACCAATGCCAGAGGAACGAGAAAGCATAAAATAGCTTCTGCCGTAATGACGGTGGCAGCTATGCTCCGTTTTATCTTTCGCTTTTCGGACAGATAAATCATCTGGCGCCTGACCAGTATATAGATGGTCAATGCACCCAACAGACCGCCTAAGAAGGGAGTGATTTGCCTGGCGAGGATAATCCCCAACCCGATAATGATGGTAATCAATGAATATTTCCAGTATTGCTCTTTTGTACTCATAGAATATGTTGTTTCTTTGAAAAAGAAACATTATAAGAGCCGGAAATGTTTTTGAGGAATATGCGGAGATTGAATTTTATCCTTCATCCAGCCAGCCTTTTCCCTGACGTACGATTTCTGCCTCGCCACCGGTGCAGTCCACTACTGTGGAACCCTCTATGCCACCTATTCCACCGTCGATAACCAGGTCGACGATATTGCCGAACTTCTCATCAATCAGTTCGGGGTCGGTGCAGTATTCAATGTCTTCGTTTTCGTTATGGGGGAGTGTGGCGGTCATGATAGGGGCATCCAGCAGGCGTGCCAGTTCCTGTATTATCGGATGGTCGGGCATACGGATTCCTACTTCTTTCCGGTTGCGGAATATCTTCGGCAGACGGACTGTGCCGTTTAAGATAAAGGTGAAAGCGCCCGGAAGGTTGCGCTTCATTAATTTAAACGTGTTGTTGTCGAACTTGGCATATTCGCTGATACTGCTCAGGTCGTAGCAGATGATGGAAAGGTTGTTCTTCTTGGGGTCGGTGTTTTTGAGTTGGCAGATACGTTCTATCGCACGTTCCTTCAGTCCGTGGCAGCCGATGGCATACATGGTGTCGGTGGGGTAGATGATGATGCCCCCGTCGTTCAGAATGTCGATTACTTGTTGCAAATCTGCCGGGTTGTTGTTCTTTTCATAAAGTTTCAGAAGCATGATATTGTCGGACTTGGTTTAAAAGTATATTACAAAAGTAATAATAAGTTTCTTGAAATCAAATGTATAAGGATGGATTTTATTTTGAGGAGCGCTTTTTGCGGAGTTCTTCCGCCAATCGCCATTGCAAGGCTGCTTCAACCTCTTTTCCGGCTTGCATCAAAGCGTCCCCGAAGAGTTCGTGAGCCCCGGCATGTTCGGGCTTTAGGGTGGTGGCTTTGTCCAGGTCGGCTATGGCACCTTCAATGTTTCCGAGTTTAAGCCGCAACTTTCCACGGTTGTACACGGTTTTGAATTCGGCGGGGCGCAAGCGTACGGCACGGTTCAGGCATTCTTCGGCTTCCTGGTATTGGTTTTCGTTGAAGAGGGTGACGCCTTTTCGCACCCAGGCATCCGTGTATTCGGGATAAAGCTCCAAAGCTTTGTCATAATTGGCAAGGGCGGCACGGGCGTCGCGGGCTTGGGTGATGCACTCGTTCCCCATGGCATAATATTCGCGGGCGTAGTCTTGCAGGCGCTTCCGCTGTTTTTCCATGTCTTGTTTCAGGCAGGTGTTGTCTGCTTTCAGCCGGTTGATGATATTCAGCTTTTTGCGGATAAGACGTTGCACTACGGGTTTCTCGATGTCATAACGGGAATGGATGGCCTTGAAGAATTCATTGAGGAAGGTCTCGAAGTCTCCCTGGTCGAAGGCTTTGGCTGCCGCTACATATTGCACATCTGCCTGTGCCTGCTTCAAGGCACGGTCAATGGCCTGGCGGTTGTTGAAGCGTTGGGCGAATCCTACAATTTCGGGACGTACGAATACATCGGCGCGGCTGACGGGCTTTTTCAGTTGTATCCCTTCCAGCGATGTGCACCGGCTGAGTGCCACGTATGCTTGTCCACCGGCAAATACGCCACCGGTGAAGTCGATGACTACTCGGCTGAAAGTCAGTCCCTGGCTTTTATGGACAGTGATGGCCCATGCCAGTCGTACAGGATATTGGGTGAAAGTTCCTAATTCCTCTTCCTCAATCTGTTTTTTTTCTTCGTTGTATTTGTAGCGGATATTCCGCCAGGACTCCCGTTTCACATCACATTCCTTGCCGTCGTCGGTAATGATGTAGAGTGTTTCTTCAATAGGGTCGAAGCCGCTGACAATGCCGATTGTACCGTTTACCCACCGGCGGTCGAAATCGTTTTTAATGAAAATGATTTGAGCGCCCGGTTTGAGTACCAGCTCCTGAGAGGTGGGAAGGCTGCTTTCGGGAAAGTCGCCCATGATTTCACCATGAAACGTAACGGGATCTCCCGGAAGCTCGGCAAGTTTTTTGTCATTGATATAATCCACATTATCGCGGCGGGTGGCGAGGGTGATGTACATATCGGCTTCGGACTGTTCTATCTGTGTACCGTAGCGGGTATTGAGGAGTTGCAGGTCGGCAGCGCCCACTGTATTGCTCCGTATATGGTCCAGTACGTTGACAAATACCTTGTCGGTCTGACGGTAGACGGTTTGCAGTTCAATGGACACGAGGTCTATCTGTCCGAATACTCTTGCAGAGAAGAAATAAGGGGTAGGATAGAAACGGTTCAGTATGTCCCGTTCGTCTCCTTTCACTACGGGTTCCAACTGGAATACATCGCCCACCAGCAGGATTTGTTTTCCGCCGAAAGGCTCCCTGAGGTTGCGTGAGTAAACCCGTAAAATACGGTCGACGGCATCGATGATATCTGCCCGTACCATGGAAATCTCGTCGATGATAACCAATTCCAGTTCTTCAAGCAGCTTGCGGTGAGGTTTGGTGTATTTAAAGAATTCGTGGATGCGTCCCCGTTGCAAGCTGAAATTGGGGTCATCGGGCAGCAGAGGATAAAACGGCAGTTTGAAGAAACTGTGCAGCGTGCTTCCCCCCGCATTGATGGCGGCAATTCCCGTAGGAGCCAGCACAACGTGTTTCTTCTTGGTATGTTCGCAGATATACCGGAGAAAGGTAGACTTTCCCGTACCCGCTTTCCCCGTCAGGAAAACAGACTGGCGGGTGTACTGTATGAGGTTCAAGGCATCTTGAAACTCCTTGTTCTGAGTGTCGGGTACGAAGGACATATGCATAGCTGGCTTTCAACCCTCAACTTTCGATTATTCCGTATTGTTTTAGTGCATTGGCTATGCCGTTGTCGTCAACGCTCGTAGTGACGTAACCGGCTGCGGCTTTAACATCGTCTTTGGCATTGCCCATAGCCACTCCGATGCCTGCATGACGCAACATGCTGATATCGTTTCCACCGTCGCCGAAAGCCATCGTTTCTTCCAGACGGATGCCGAAATGCCGGATTATCTCGTCGATGCCGCGTTGTTTGGTATTTCCTTTGGCGGTGACATCTACAAATGCCGGATGCCAGCGTCCCATTTCGCAGTTGGGAATGGAAGGCAGCAGGAGTTGTTCTTCTTCAATATTGATAAAGGGCGTCAGTTGGTAGTACTCCTTGTCCGAATGGTTGTCTGTATAGGGTTTGGGTGGGATGGGGTCTGTTTTGAGTTGTCTGTTGAATATCTCTGTTACGAGTTCGCCCGGCTGATTGACGCAAATATCGTGTTCGCCCACCAGTATGCAGGGGAGATTGCGCTCGTGACAGAAGCCTGTCAGTGCATCGACTTCGGCTGCCGGTATGGGACTTTTGTAGATAACGGTATCGTCCACAAAACAATAGGCGCCGTTCATGGTGATGTAGCCGTCTATCAGTTTCCGTTCCTGCAGGGCGGCGAGGTTATTGATGATGACACGCGGACGTCCGGTAGAAATGAATATCTGTATGCCTTTGGCTTTGGCGGCTTCCAGCGCTTCGATGGTGGAAACGGGAATCTGGTGGGTCTTGAAGCTCACCAGTGTACCGTCGATGTCAAAAAACAGGGCTTTAATCATATATGTCTCTTTTAAATTGGTTGGCAAATTTACTCAAAAGCAAAGATATTTCGTACTTTTGCGAATAATTTTATATACTGTCGTTAAACTCGGAAACTCAATTAAAATAGCTTGAACCTTATGAAGTATAATTTTGATGAAGTGATTGAACGCCGCGGTACGGACTCCGTAAAATGGGACGGCGTGGAGAATGTGTGGGGACGTAAAGATTTGCTTCCCATGTGGGTGGCCGATATGGATTTCCGTACGCCGCCTTTTGTGATGGATGCGTTGCGCCGTCGTCTCGACCACGAGGTTTTGGGATATACTTTTGCCTGTGAGGAGTGGTATACCTCTATTTGCAGTTGGTTGCACAAGCGTCACCAGTGGGATGTTACGCGTGATATGCTGACGTTTGTTCCCGGAATTGTACGCGGGCAGGCCTTTGCGCTGCAATGCTTTACCAAACCGGGCGACAAGGTAATGGTAATGACTCCGGTGTACCATCCTTTTTTCCTGGTGACCGAACGTTTGGGACGCGAAGTGGTCTATTCTCCGCTCGATTTGTACGACGGGCATTATCATATTGATTTTGAGCGTTTCTCTAAGGATATCCGGGGATGCAGGTTGCTTATCCTTTGTAATCCCCATAATCCGGGCGGACGTGTATGGACGGTCGAAGAGCTGCGTCGGATAGCGGATGTTTGTAAAGAGAGCGGGACTATGGTCGTTTCCGACGAGATACACGCGGATCTTACCTTACCCCCTTACAAGCATCATCCTTTCGCCACGGTGTCCGAGGCTGCCGCACAGAATTCTCTTACTTTTATGGCTCCCAGCAAGGCTTTCAATATGCCGGGATTGGGCAGTTCGTATGCCATAGCGGTGAATGAGGATATTCGTCGGCGTTTCCGGGAGTTTATGGAGGCGGGCGAGTTCTGCGAAGGGCATTTATTTGCTTACATCGGCGCTGCAGCTGCCTATACGCACGGTGAAGAGTGGCTGGAACAGGTACTCGGATATGTACAGGCCAATATCGACTTTACGGAGAATTATCTGAAAGAACATGTTCCGGGCATCGGTATGATACGCCCGCAGGCCTCTTATCTCGTTTTTCTGGATTGTAGGGCATTGGGGCTGCCGCAAGAGAAGTTGGCAAGACTGTTTGCAGAAAAAGCTCATCTGGCCCTGAATGACGGGACGATGTTCGGCAAACCGGGAGAAGGCTTTATGCGGTTGAATGTAGGCTGTCCCCGTTCGGTGCTGCAAAAAGCACTGGAGCAACTGTCCGCAGCGGTTAAGGAAGAGATGGCAAAGGGATAGGGCTGGCAGAAATACATGGTTGAATGGCGGCGTTACCTATTTATAATGACTGTTGTTCTTTAATATACCTATATCAGGTGATTGCGGCATCGGGTGCGATGCCGTATCTTTGCAACATCAGATTTAAAGAATGAATTAGTTAGTCATAATTACGTAACCACTTTTATGAAGATAAAAGGATCCCCGTTTTCCGATGCGACATCGTGAAGCGGGGATTTGTTTTGTGGCGGATGTGGCGGAGATACCTGCCGGACTGATGAAGTTCCAGCGGCAGGTCAATATGTTTTTCTCCTATGGGGAAACGGGTTTTGCATTCTTTCTTCCGGCAGGCTGTGTGGAAGAAAGGATTATAAAGTGTCTTTAATATCGCTCAGTTCCACCAGCTTGTTCACAATGGCATAGATGGTGAGGCCTGCGGGAGAATGTATCTGCAACTTGCGTGCAATGTTGCGGCGGTGGGTGATGACGGTATGGATAGACAGATACAGTTTGTCGGCAATCGCCTTGTTGGTCATGCCTTTTACGACGCAGGTAATGATTTCCTTTTCACGTTGGCTGAGCGTTTCCTGTTCGCTGTCTTTCTCATCTTCTTCTTCGGTATGGAGAAGACGGTTGATTTTTGTGGTAATCATTTCGATATCGTCACAGATGGCGATGCTTTCGTCATACTCTTTCAGCGCGTTATTGTCGATGACGGAACATACCAATGCGATGTATTTGATACTGTTTCCGTTATGGTTTGTCTTGAAAGAGGGCAGGTCGAACCAACCGCCGAAAGTAGGGTTTACGATTACAATATCGCGAGTGTGCAGATGTATAAAGTTCTGCAATGCTTCCGGTGACGACACCTCGATGGGGTGCGCATTCAGATTGGGAATACGTTTGAGTACTGCCGCAAGACCACTTCGTACAATGACCGAAGTTTCTGCAACAACTATTTTCAGAGAAATATTATTGTTCATCTTTCAGCCTTTTTTCTATTTGCGCTACGGCGGGAACAAACATATAGTCTTCTACCTGGCAATGCGATGCAAGGTCCTGTTCGCAATTGAAGATGTCGAAAAGGACGGCGTTCAGAAGATTGTTGTTCTCTTTTTCCGGATAGTACTTGATGATGATGTTTTTCAGTTCCTTCAGCTTGGTGTCTATCTGGTTGTGCTTGCTGGCGAAAGTGGCGATGTTGTACACATCGGACGGTCTGCCTTGCAGCAGTTGCTCCACGTAAGTGAAGACGGCTTTGTTTTCGTACTCCATGTGGCGGCGCACTTCCTTGGCGTATTCGTCAAAGAACTTAAGGATGAGATAAGCCACATCATTGTCTCTGGAGCAGTCTATGGCTTCTATCAGCTTGCGGCGCATGGCAGGCAGGTTGAAGTCGAGGAAGTAGGCGTGTGCGCGTTTCAGATAATCCATCAGTGCCGGAATCGAGAATGAATCATTGTCCGCACTGTACGAGTATTGCTCCTCGCTGATGAAATTGGCTACGGCGAGGAAAGTGCGGTAGTCTACATGCTGGGCTTCGCAGACATCCTTTACACTCTTGTCTCCGAAGCCGAGCGACAGCCCGAAACGGCTCATCACCATTAATAAGGAGTAATTGTCACAGATGAGGTCGCTCATCTTGTCCGTAGCCCGATATTTATGTTGTTCATTCATTGCAGGTTATTCCTTTCCACTCTATGTTTCGGGCGCAAAGTAACGGCTTTTCTTCGAGAACTGCAATCGCTATTTGTAGGTATTTTGACCGGTGTGATATACTAATCCGGATTGATTTTTTATCTTTGTCGAGATTAACGGTAAAACTTCTTTGCTATGAAACGGACTTTATTGGCCTTGATTGCCGCCATTGTATCTTTGGGAAGCGCCGAACCGCTTTCCGCCTGTACCTCTGCCGTAATTTCCGGCAAGGTTACCCCCGACGGACGTCCTTTGTTGTGGAAGAACCGCGATACGGACTTTCCGCAAAACAGCGTGAGATACTTCTCCGGCGGTCGCTATCCTTTTGTAGCCGTTGTGAACAGTGTGGAAGACAATCCGACGGATGTGTGGATAGGTACGAACGCCGCAGGCTTCTCCATTATGAATACGCAATCCTATAATCTGGTCGAGGTGAAACCCGGCGAGGAACGTGGAGAGGCTAACGGACGGGTAATGCGGCGTGCGTTGGAAGTGTGTGCCACGGTAAAGGATTTCTGCCAATTTCTCGATACGCTGTCCAAGCCCAGCCTGATAGAGGCCAACTTCGGTGTGATTGATGCCAAAGGCGGTGCTGCTATGTTCGAAGTGGATTATTACGAGTATGTGATGTACGATGCCAACAATCCTAAGGATGCGCCTTGCGGATACATTGCACGCACCAACTTCTCTTTTTCCGGCAAGGTGAATGAGGGAGCGGGTTATGTCCGCTTTATGCAGGAAGATAAACTGCTGATGCCGGCCTCTGCCACGGGACAGATTACGCCGCAATGGATATTTAGGGAGCTTTCCCGCTCTTTTGCCAATCCGCTTTTGGGGATTGATTTGAAGAGCGGGGATTTCAATCGTCCTAAGACAACGGGGTGGTTTGTAGACCAGGACTTCATTGCACGCAGCAGTACGGCAAGTTCGGTGGTGGTGCAGGGCGTGAAAGAAGGGGAGCGGCCCGAACTCACTACGATGTGGACAATTCTGGGGTATCCGCCTACCGGAGTGGCAATGCCCGTCTGGGTGAAAGGGGCGGACAAGGCTTTGCCGAGGTTGCTGGTTCGTGATGAAGCAAAGAAGGTTTCTCCTTTGGGCAATTGGTCGGTAATACTGGCAGGGGATGTTTTCTCTTACGGGCAAGGTATGGGCAGCAACCGCTATATGAACTGGGAAAGGCTTTATAATGCCGATAAGAACGGCTATATGCAGTTGCTGGCTCCGGTAGAGGATGAGGTGTTCCGGCGCACCGTACCGGTATTGAAAGAGTGGCGCAGGAAAGGGGAAGCGGATGTAAAGGCGATGCGGTCGCTCTATAATGAACTGGATGCGTTCATTGAAGCCGAATATGCGGAGTTGTTTGAATTTTAATTACTTATTATTGATTTTATACATGAAACACAAACTGATTATCTGCATTTCCGCTCTTTGTCTGGGGCTTGCCGGAAATGTGCAGGCGCAAAACAAGAAAATGTATCGGAACGGTTGGATCGATTTCAACAAGAACGGGGTGAAGGACATTTATTTCTGTTTATTTGGGTATTTGAAGAATTATTGGAGATAAACTATTTTTATTACATAAGTTTTTCTTCTGTCTCAAATATTTTTTTGATTACGGAATTGTGAGGGTGATATCCCTTTTATCTTTTTAAAGATTGTGCTAAAATAACGCTGATAAGTGAAACCTAAACGGTCGGATATTTCGGAGATACTAAGATCGGTGTTCAGTAGTAAATTTTCAGCTTTTTCTATCTTGCGCTGGTTGATGTATTCGTTTATTCCCATACCGGTAATTTGCTTGAGTTTATTGTAAAGTGATGTGCGTCCCATTGCCATTTCAGTTTGCAGAAATTGATTGTCGAGGCCATATTTATCAATGTTATTGTCAATTACGTCGTTTAGGTGAGTGATGAAACGCAATTTTTCCTCTTGCTCTCGTTTGCTTTTTGCCAATGCCAGTTTGAGTTTATAATTCATACGCTTTTGCAGTAACCATATTCCACTTATACAAATAATCAAGAATAAGAGTATGCAAAGGCTGATAAACCAAGGCCTTTGCCACATAGGGCCCTGAACGTAAATATTGAGTAATTGGGTGGATTCGTCCCAATTATTGTTGGCATTGCAATTTACCAATAAGGTATAGTTACCGGGTTTCAAAGTGCCCAATTCTATTTTGCGGGATTTACTTTGGATTTTCCGTGGTTCATCTCCTTCAAGAAGATAATTGAAGAGATGCTTACGAAAGGGGGTACTTTCATCAACAATTACTTTAAAGCTGATTGATGAGTGATGATAGGGTACTGTTAACCGTTTATGCAGTATTACGTCTCTGGTAACATCTTTGCCGTCTAAGTTAATGCTAAGCAGGTTTACGATGGGTATATCTTTGTCCGATATTTCAATATTTTTATCTATCACTGTCAGTCCTTGTGTACCTCCCATATAAATATTCTTACTGGGTGACAGCGGTATGGGAGTGAATATGTATCCGTTGGGCTTTATGCCGTCCGTTTTATCTAACATCACTATGCGATCTTCATTCCTGAGATAGACAAGTAACTGATTGTTAGCTCCTATCCATATGCGGTTTTTGTCATCCGAAGTTAGGCTTTGAATATTATGGAATAGTACGTTTTGTATCTTTTCAGCTTGCTGACTTGCTGCATTATAATGATATAAGGCATAATTGCTACCTATCCAAAATTTGCCTTGATTGTCAATACATGCCGAAGAGAGAGACTCGTCATCCGAAACACCGAAAAGTTGTGTAATGTTTTTTGAGGTCTTCTCAATCTGTAGTAAATTTTTGTAGCTTAATATATAGATGTATTGATTGTCGGCATGAATAGGTTGTGCGTGTATGAACGATTCGCGATCTAAGTGAGATGGAATTGGAAGCTGTTTGGTATGTTGTGTATGTCGATTATATACATAGATGTTGGAGCCGAAAATGTAGATTTCATCGGAAGTTGCATATAGATTTATTAGATCACCTTGGGTAAACTCTTTTCGAGTAGTGTGGTTGTCTATAAGTAAAAAGGAGGTTAATTTAGCTGTACGTTTGTCGAAAATATAGAGTCCGTCATTGAAGCAGGATATAAGTAGTTTTTCTGGTGAAAACTCGGTGATAGATACTACTTTTTTACCATTTGTAGTAGATAGATGCTGGAACAATCCGGTATGCTGGTTATAGGCATTAAGTCCTCCTCCGTCCGTTCCAATCCACAACAAGGTATCAATATCTTCATACAATGCGGTAACTGTAAGTTCGCTTAATCCGTATGGGAAATTAGGCGGTGTATCTTGGTAAGTCTTGATTTGATTTTCTGTAATGAAAAACAATCCACTATGCATGCTTCCGCCCCAGATATTATTCTTTGTATCTTTATAGAGGCAAAAAATGGAGTTATTCGGTAGGGAATGCGAATTACCTGAAATGTGCTTTATACATTCCACTTTATCGGTACGTAAGTCTAATAGGTTAATTCCTCCACCGTCTGTTCCCATCCAGATGATACTATCTTTTTCCATAAAGTCGAATACCACATTGTGTGTGAGTTTCCCATTCTGTGTGGAGAAGTGTTTGTCGAGAGTCCCATCGTGTCGATACCTGAAAACTCCATTACCATAAATTGATACATATAGGCATCCCTTACTATCAACAAATATATTATTAACATTACGTTCCTGCACAAACGGACAACGTGACATAGTTTGTTTTTCAAGGTCATACATCCAAATTCCGTCTTGTTTGGTAGAGGCAATGTATGTGTGACTGTCCCAAGAGGAAATTTTATTAATACATTTATTTAAATCTCCTTTGGTTTCATGTACTAATGGAGTAAGCAATTTGTTGTGATAATTATAACTGTAAACCGTTTGTCTGCCACCCAGCAATAAAACGCTATCGGCTTGCAAACAGCTCCATGCTTCGAATACTTTGTCTTTGTATAGGATTGGGGTGAAGAGTTTAAGTACCGGATCGAATGTTCCTACTCCATGGTTCGTAGATAGGTATAGCTTTTGGTCGGTCCCTTCGGTTATGAATTTGATATAATTATCGGGTAAGGAAGTTGGATTGGAAGGATTGTGAAGGTAGTATTTCAGTTCAGATTGATCCCAACTGTTGAGCCCGTTTTTCGTCCCAATCCACACTACACCGACATGGTCACGAAAAATACATTGTACCTTGGAATCTGTTAACCCTTCATTGAGTGATAAAGGGATAAAAGAATATGTTCTCAGAACGGCATTTAAGGGCAAAACCAATAGAAAAACAAAGAGTGTGATAACTGTGTGTTTCATGATTTAAAGCTTTTAAATTGGCTGTAAATATAAGGTATTTTAGATGAAAATCACTTGAAATAAACATTTATTGATGTCTTAAGGATATTTTTTGATATGTAAAATCGGAATTTGATGTTTTAAAGCTATTTGTTGAGTTGAAGAAAAAGTTTCATTTATAATTTTGTAAACATCAAACGAAATTTATTTTAATACTTAATCTATTTTATTATGAACAACGTAAAAATAGTTTTTAGCTGCTTACTCTTGTGTATGCTTGCATTTGTCTCTTCAACATGGGCACAAGTGACACAGACGTATAACGGTGTTGTGATGGATGCCGCAAGTGGCGAACCTTTGATTGGAGTGAACATCACTCAGAAAGGTACAACGACAGGTACAATTACCGATGTAGATGGTAAGTTTACCATTCGCACCAACGAAGGAGTAGTCTTATCCATCTCTTATATAGGCTATGAAGCTCAAGAAGTGAGGTTGGGAAAAGATACAGAATTACGTATTTCTCTTAATGAAGATCAAAACCAATTGGACGAGGTGGTAGTAATTGGTTATGGTGTAGTGAAGAAATCAGACCTTACAGGTTCTGTTTCATCCGTTTCGACAAAGCAGTATAAAGAACAGCCGGTGAAACGTGTGAGCGAAATCCTTCAAGGCCGTGTTACGGGGGTGCAAGTAACAAATACTGATGGTATGCCTGGGGGAGGCGTGAAAATACGTGTACGCGGTACCACTTCAATCAATACAGGATGTGAACCATTATATGTAACTGACGGTGTGATTGGCGGCGGACTTGATATGAATCCTGATGATATCGCTTCAATTGAGGTGTTGAAAGACGCTTCTGCCACTGCTATTTACGGTTCACGTGGTGCCAATGGTGTAATACTTATTACTACTAAAAAAGGTACGGAAGGCAAACCACGTATTTCAGTAGAAGCTAATATTGGTATCTCAAACATCATCAAAAAGTATGATTTACTTTCACCTTACGAATATGCACAAGCACTGAACTATTATAGAGGTGGTGCTACGATATCGGATGAAGATATGGAGGCATACCGTACAGGACAAAAAGGTATTGATTGGCAAGAAAAAATGTTGCAGACCGGAGTGAGTCAGAACTACAAGGTCAGTATTTCGGGTGGTAGTAAGAAAAATCGCTATTATATATCTGCCAACTTTCTCGACCAATCTGCTATGACTATTACCACTAAAAATCAGCGGTCACAAATGCGTATCAACCTTGATAACGAACTTACAGATCGTCTTGCTATGTCGACTAAACTTAATATGAATTACTCGCATCTTCACAATGGTGACATTGACATGATGACTTTCTTGAATTATTCGCCCACCATGGAAATGCGCGATCCTGAAACAGGGATATACAACAAGGATCCATATAATGCTGTTGATTCCAACCCCTATGGGCGACGTATAGAAAACTATAGTGACTCTTATAACTACGGTTTTAGTGGAAATATGAACTTTACTTATAAGATAATTGATGGTTTGACATTCTCAGCACAGGGCTCTCTTAGCTACAGTCATTCACCCAACTACAACTTTTCGTCGGCACTGACTGCTCCCGGTGCGTTGAGTGCAATGTCAAATAGTAGCAGTCATGGTGTGACGTGGCAAAACATTGAGAATGTTACTTATGACAAGTTCTTTAATAAAGATCATCATTTAACTGCTACTGCTGTATTCGAATTGAACGGCTATGAAGGCAAGAGTCTTTCAATAGGGGGTAGTGATTTGAATAACGAATTTGTGGGATATTGGAATGTGAATAACGCCAAAAATATCACTGCAGGTAACGGATACTCCGCTTCATCTATGGTTTCAGCTTTGGGACGTGTGATGTATAGTTATAAGGGACGCTATATGGCTACTGCTACACTGCGTGCTGATGGTTCTTCAAAATTCAGTAAAGGAAACAAATGGGGATATTTCCCGTCAGTGGCTTTGGCATGGAATGTAGTGGAAGAAAGGTTTATGAAAAATCAGAAGATATTTGATCAATTAAAATTACGCGCCAGTTTTGGTGTATCAGGTAATTCCGATATCGGCTCTTATTCTACTTTGGGTACACTTAGCGAGAAAAACTATGATTCCTGGGGAAGCGGGCAGATATGGAATGGATACTGGAGCGGTTCGCTCTCTACTCCCGATGTTACATGGGAAAGTACTTATCAATATAATGTAGGTGTAGATGTTTCGGTGCTAAGCGGACGCTTGAACTTCACAGCGGAATGGTTCCGTAAAGATACTAAGGACTTGTTGTTGCGTAAACCTATTCCATCTTATAACGGTGGTGGTAGTTTTTGGGTAAACAATGGTGAAATTCGGAATCGTGGTGTGGAATTTAACTTAGCTGCTACTCCAGTAGCTACTAAGAACTTGCGTTGGGAAACCTCCTTCAATGCTTCTTGGTTACACAATGAAGTGATTGATTTAGCTGGAGATCCTTTCATCGTAGGCGAGAACCTTACAGGATTTGGTGCCGGTCCTATCGAAATTAAGAAAGTAGGTCATCCTATCGGTTCGTTTTATGTATATGAATGGCAGAATTTTAGCAAAGACGGTTTGAATCTTTATAAGCATCAGGCTGACGGTAGCTTTACTACTACTCCTACCAGTGATGATTTGGTAGTAAAGGGACAGGCTGAACCAAGTTGGACATTTGGTTGGAACAATACAGTGACTTGGAAGAACTGGACATTCAATTGCTTCTTTAACGCCGCTTTGGGAAGTGATCGTCTTAATATGAGTCGATTTGCAATGTCATCTATGGTGGGTAAATATAAGTTCATCACTCTTGCCGATGCTTATTATAAGAGTTGGGATATGGTAGAGAATAAGACGGAAGCCCTTTACTCTACTCATAAGAATAGTGAAAACAAGGATTTTCCAGATTCTGATTTCTATTTGGAAAACGCTTCTTACATCAAATTGAAAAATATCAGCATAGCTTATACGGTTCCGCGTAAGTGGGCTCGTATAGCTGACTTGCAGCTCTCGGTAAGTGCTCAGAATGTCTTTACTCTGACTCACTACAGTGGTATGGATCCAGAAGTAATCAATGCGGGTCCTTACGGACTCAATGGAGTGGACATGGGTGCTTATCCAATCCCGCGTACTTTTACGTTTGGTTTGAAACTTAATTTCTAAGAACTATAAAGACTCTAAATATGAAAAAAATATATCAATCATTAATAATAGCCGGTATGGCATTTTCGTCATTTACACTGATCGGTTGTCAAGATTTTCTGACTGAAGATCCCAAAGGACAAATGGTAGTAGATAACTTCTTTCAGACTAAAGGTGATTTGGATAAATCTCTTAATGCAATGTACGGTATTTTAGCTAATGCTATGTATGCTAACAATGCAATAGGTTTCGATGCTGTACGAGGCGATGATATAAGTACTCACCCTGCCAGTAACAAACAGCCTATCCGCGAAGTAGATAGCTACGATGTGTCTGATAACAATACTTGGGTAGACGAACTGTGGACTCGGCGTTGGGAAGTGGTAAAAGCTGCCAATTTCATTATCGAAAATGCTGGACGTACTCCCGTAGAAAAAGAATATGTAGATGCTACATTAGGACAAGCTTATTATTGGCGTGCCTATTCATACTATTATTTAGTTACTACTTGGGGGCGTGTACCGATGGTCTTAAAAGATGCTGTGGAGTATAATATGCCTTTGGCGGAAGTGGAAGACATTTATGATCTTATTGTAAAAGACTTGAATAATGCCGAAAACATGCTACCTGATAACTATGTCAATGAACCGTATGCACGTAACGGTATAAATATTGCAGTGAATAAAGCTTCTGCTAAGGCTACCTTAAGCTATGTTTATATGACGATGGCAGGATGGCCTTTGAACTTGGGTACAGAATATTATAAACTTGCTGCTCAAAAAGCTAAGGAAGTGATTGATGGTGTGAAAAACGGTACATGGAATTATCGCTTGCTTGATGAATACAAACAAGTTTATTCAATGGAATGGAACGACAAAAATCCTGAAGTACTTTTAGGTTTACATTATAGCCTTGCTTCGGGTGCATTAACTAATGCCGTAGTATGTGACTTTATGCAGGATATGGCTTATGGTGGCGGCTGGGAAGATACACATGGTGAAATTAAGTTTTGGAAAGAATTTCCTGAAGGTCCTCGTAAAGAGGCAAGTTACTTTCCTAAAATCATACTGCAAAGTGAGGCGAAACAAGGTACACTGCGTGATTGGTGGGAAGATCCAAATCCTCAATCTCCTCGTGCTTGCTTAGCTCCATGCTTTATGAAGAAAGTAGAAGGACTGAATGGTACCGAATTTGACTACACAAATCCTGCTGCTCTCAGCTTTGAAGGTGAAAAACAGCATCAGGTAATTCGTCTTTCAGAAGTGTATTGTTGGTATGCTGAAGCTGTGGGACGTGCCAAATTGGGTGGAGCCGATAAATCTGAGGCTGTACGTGTGCTTAATGAAGTACGCAACCGTGCTGATGGTAAGAATAGTAATATTTATAGTATTTCGATGAGTGATGAAGAGTTAGCTGAAGCGGCTTACAACGAACACGGTTGGGAAGTAGGTGGCTATTATTGGGCAAATATCGCAACTCGTGCACGCGATATGTTTCGTATGAACCGCTTGAAAGATCACTTTGAATATCGTAAAAATAATCCTCAAGTAGAGGTCGCTCCTGGTATATTTGTTTGCGAATCCATACCTGTGACAGGTGTGTGGGATGATAGTAAAATGTATTTCCCATATCCGGCGCGCGACGTAGCAAATAATCCTAATCTGAAACATTAATTTTAGAGAACTAATATCATGAATTTAAAATATTTTTGTTTAGCTGTTTTTACTGCTGTTCTGCCTATGTTTACAGCGTGTAGTGACTTTGAGAGAGATAAAGTGGATGTGATAGATATGGTTTCGTCGGACAATGTCATCTCTTTTGAGGCGACTCCGTCTGCGGATCAAGATCAGACCATTCAAGTGGAAACCGATGCATCGTGGAAAATAGCGATAACTCAAAGTGAGGATTCATGGCTTACCGTGACTCCTATGGAGGGCATGGGTAACGCTACACTTACTTTCCATGCTGATAAGAATAAGGGAGCTGCACGTAGTGCAATAGTGACAATATCTGCCGAACGGGCAGAACAACAGAATATAACCGTGAAGCAAAAAGCTCAAAAGAAAGGTGACAAGTATAATTTTGACAGCTTTAAAGGTGTATATTTTTCCGGTTTGAATGATGCTTCTAATGCCATTACTCTGGTAGATGATGAAAGATGTGAAGACGGTAAGGGTATACGTATCTATACCCGTCCTGGAGAAGAGCATATGGGGACAAACGGAGACCGCTTTAAGGTGAATACCGACAAAATGTATTATTCCGGACGTTATGAGTGGCGTGTGTTTATTCCTAAATTGGGTATGAACGATCGTACCAGCGTGGCTGGTTTTATTTATAATGACGACCGTCATGAACTTGACTTTGAGATTTCTTCCGGTACTGCCGAAAATCGTGCCAAATATGGTGCTGCTGATGATGAACTGCTTTGTCTCATCTCCAGCCAAGCTAATCCGGTGGTGAGTGAGACTGTTGTCATTAAAGCTGATGCATGGCACAACATCGCCATTGATATGAAACTTAATGAAGAGGGCAAGTATATTGCCGAATGGCTGGTAAATGATATCCCTGTCATTTCGAAGACCATGAATTATGGTGAAGAGATTGCCTTCCGTGCCATTTTCAGCGTGGAGAATTTGATGGGTATGGGAGATCATGCTGCTACTCAAGAAAATTATGCTATCTTCGATTGGTTTGAGTATATCCCTTATGACTACTCTAAGAAACCGATTGGTGGTGATGCTGAAGAGCCCGAACCTGACGGTAAGGTGGTGAAGTGGGAGTTCGATGACAACAAGGCTCCTGCTGAATGGATGGTACCTGGTACTGCAACTTTTGCTGATGGTTGGATGGTACTTCCGATGCCTGGATGTAATACTAAGATTAATGATAACATGGGTGCCGGTAAGGTTACTTTTGAAATTGATGTACCGCAAATTGGTGTTGGCGAGAAATACGTGTCTGGTCCTAATATTGGAGTTAACAATATTTCCGGTGTGGAACGCTCTTTCTCTATGTTTATATGGGCAGGAAGTCAGGCAGACCGCGATGCTGTGGGTGCTTTACCGGGTCAGATGTTGGTACGTTGCTATACCGAAGCTTTGGGGGTATTTAATGTACCGATTGATCCGGGTAAACATACTTTCGCACTCGATTTGCGTTTGAATGAGGAAGACCAATATTATTGTACTTGGATAATAGATGGAGAAAAGGTGAAGACATTCCAAACTTGGTATACTTCAGTTGAAAACAAATTCGATTTGCAATTCAGTACCATGGCAAACGGAGGAGGCTGGCAAGGTCAGGTAGAGTGTACAGATACTTATGAAACGAAGTATAACTATATCGAATATAAGAGATATAGCAATGATGGAAGCGAAGAAGAAAACATTCTTATTTTCGAATTCGATGAAGTTCCAACAGGTTGGAATTTGGGAGATGCTTCAATAGGCGAAGGTTCTTTAAATATCTCTAATGCGCAAGTAGTGAGAACTGATATTACTGCCAGAGCTGCAAAATACTCTTTCGAGTTAGATGTACCTTTAGTTCCAGCTGGCGAGAAATGGTTTAATGGACTCAATATTTTTGCTACTAATGCAGATGAGCGTTCTTTCTCACTTTATCTCTGTCCGGGTGCACAGGAATGGCGTGAGGCTGTTGGTGCCATTCCGGGACAGATGCTTGTACGTTGCTATACTGAAGTGATGGATCCTTTCTTCTTGGCTATTGATCCGGGTGTACATACTTTTGAATTGGATTTACAACTCAACGAAGACGGATATTTGCCTATATGGTATATGGATGGTGAGGAAATGGTTCGTAAGCAAACAACATATACTCCAAAAGATTTTACATTTGGATTGGAATTCCGCAGCTTTGCCGATGGGGGAAATTGGCAAGGCGATAGCAACTGTACTGATACCTATACTGGTAAATATAATTGGTTTAAGTATAAACCTTATTAATTTAACATTAAATCCTCTCGATAGATTCGGCCCCAAATGGCTTTTATATTTGGATAGGGATGGGGGAGTCTATTGTTAATAAGAAAGTAATTACAGCTCTTTCATTTAATCTGTAGTATTTCTAACGCAAGTGATATATAAATCCAAACTGGTAATATCATTGAAAGGTTAATTGAAAAAATGGTATAAATTAATTAGGAGAAGATGAAAAAAATGACTACTATTAGAAGTTTTGTATATTTGATATTGGTTACATTTGTCGTAGCTTCCTGTGGCAAGAAGCAGATCGAAACTTTACAGACAAAGCAATTACACCCTTGGGTGGTATATGGAGAAGGACATTCGTTTGCTGACCTTGAGCCGGTAAAAGATATGATTGCTACTATCAGTGTGTTCGGTAATCCTTCGCGCGATTATATAGATAAATGTCATGCAGCAGGCATTGAGGTGTATCATGCTGTGGGTGGCAATGAAAAGACAATCGATAGTCCCGAAAAGATAGCAGCTGTGGTAGAAAGTTATGTGAACGACTGCATGAATAACGGATACGATGGTATTGATCTTGACTTTGAACATCTTGCGCCTAATGTTCGTGCTACTTATTCGGACTTTTTGCAAAGGGCATCTAATGCTTTACATGCCGTAGGCAAAAAGATGAGTCATTGTGTAGGTTTTTACCCTGCTCTCTATGTTGATGAAAATACGCATTTGTTTTATGATCCGATGGTATTGGAACGTACTTGCGACCTTGTACGTGTAATGTGCTACGATATGTATTGTGCTCCCTGTGTCGGTGTGAAGGAGCTTGCTGACCGTGACGACTGCCAGGGCGTAGGTCCTACATCTAATTATCTTTGGACGTGTGAATGTATGCTTTATTGGAAAAAGCGTATCAGTACCGATAAATTGGTAATGGCACTTCCCGCCTATGGTAACGATTATAAAATTACAGTTCCTGTTGCTGGTCGTCAGATTTATGCTTCTGTACCGGATAAGGTTATAGGTGAGCTTCCTACTCCTACTTGGCTTTGCTATGAGAAAGTGAATATGTATCTTTACGATCATGAAGACGGAAGTCGCCATCTGTTCTATGCTGCCGATGCTCGTAGCACTGAGGAGTTGCTCCAACTGGCTGACGAGTTGCAAATGCCTCAAATTGGTTTTTGGCATTTCAGTAGTGTATCATCCGAAATGTGGAAAGTGACACGTAATTGGATGAAGGAATAATAACTTCTTAGAGTATGTGTCAAAACGTTTTGTTATTTTTTAATCTTCTAGATATAGATGATATCAATATTTTTCTTGTTTTGACACATGCTCTTTATTAATAAATTGTTGGTATATGAAAAAAATAATAGTGCTATGTCTGCTTTTGTTATGTTTTCAATGGAGTCAAGCGCAGAAAACAAATAATCATAAATGGGATTTCAATGATCTGGAGGGTTGGAAGTACGGTCATCAAGATAATAATCCTGCTAATCAATGTGAAATCAAGAATGGTATATTAAAGATATTCACAAGAGCAAAATCGAGAGACAGAAAGAAAATTTGTACAGTTGATAAAATATATACTTCCGGCAGATATACTTGGAAAACTTATATTCCGCAGATGGGGAAACACGACCAGGCAAGTGTGGGTTCGTGGATATATTACGATGATCATCATGAACTAGACTTTGAAGTAGGATACGGAACCTCTAAGGCAAGGAAAGAGGTAGGAGCGGAAGACAATGATATGCTGGTATATATGACAAATCAGGATTTTCCGTTTACATCCGTACCTATTAAGATTAAGCCCGGCTGGCATATATTTGAGATAGATCTTAAATTAGTTAGAGAAAAATATTATGCTACTTGGTTGATTGATAAGAAGAAAAGACATGAAGCACAGCTTCAATTTGGAAGTGAGATAACTTTCCATATTTTCTGTAGCGTTGAGAATCTATTGTTTTTGGGTGATCAAATTCCGCAACAGGAGAACTATGGACTATATGATTATGTGAAATATAAGTATCATGAATAAGAAAAATATAAGCATATGAAAAAAGCATTTCTGTTATCTTTTTTTGTTATGTTTATCTTAAGTGGCTCAAGAAAATAAATACTGCGTTCAAAATTTTTGGAATGATGAAGCCGATCTTGAAGTGTTTCAAGTAGATAACGGTGTAAAAATAAAATTCGGAAAAGATGCAGACGGTGTTATCTGCTTTCTGACTAAACCAGGAAAAGAATCTATAATCAGGAGTTCTGATTATGCGAAAAAGGATCGAACTGTTTTTGCGGGAACTCCGAATAGAGAAGTTAAAAAATTAGGGAACCGCATATTGGGTAAACTGAACGGATGGAATGATTTTAATTAATATCTTACAAGTAGTAATTATAGGTTTTAGTAATAATATAAATCAGAATGAGAAAAATATTTTTATCTTTGTTGGCGTTGCTTATGATTGGATGTACCGATAAACAAGTAATGGCAGGTTATGATATCGTGCCGCTACCTCAATCAGTGAAAACCAAACAAGAAGCTCCTTTTATAATCACTAAAAATACCGTGATTACTTATCCCGAAGGTGATACTTTGTTGCAACGTAACGCTAAGTTCTTATCCGAATATGTGCAACATGCTACGGGATATGAACTGGCTGTAAAAAACAGTACTGCTCAGAAATCAATTGTGCTTGATATCAATCCAGAAGTGAAAGGTAAAGAGGGCTATCGACTGGTAATAACCTCTCAAAATATACGCATTGAGGGTACTACGGCCAAAGGTGTATTCTATGGAGTACAGACTTTACGTAAGGCAATACCCGCTGTGGCTGATGGGGCTGTCATAACTTTGCCATCGGTCGAAATTGTCGACTCACCCAGATTTGAATACCGCGGTATGCACTTGGATGTGTGTCGTCACTTTTTTCCGATAGAATTTGTAAAAGAATATATTGACTTGTTGGCTTTGCACAATATGAATACATTGCATTTTCATTTGTCTGACGACCAAGGTTGGCGTATCGAGATAAAGAAATATCCAAAGCTTACAGAAGTGGGTTCTGTACGTCATCGCACGGTAGTGGGACGCATAGATAGTGGTAAATATGACAGTATCACCGTACAAGGTTATTATACTCAAGAGCAATTGCGTGACTTGGTGCAATATGCTACTGAACGTTATGTGAACATCGTCCCTGAAATTGATCTTCCCGGACACATGCTGGCAGCGTTGGCTGCTTATCCCGAATTGGGTTGTACTGGTGGTCCATATGAGGTTTGTCCCGATTGGGGTGTATTTACTGATGTACTCTGCATAGGTAATGAGAAGACTTTTGAGTTTCTTGAAGGAGTGTTGAGTGAAGTTATTGATATTTTCCCCTCTAAGTATATACACATAGGTGGAGATGAGACTCCTCGTGACCGCTGGAAAGAGTGTCTCAAATGTCAAGCTCGTATCAAGACCGAAAGATTGAAAAAAGATCAGCGCTTTACAGCTGAAGACCGTTTGCAGAGTTATTGTATGGCACGGATAGAGCGTTTTTTAAACAAGAAAGGACGTTGTATCATTGGTTGGGATGAGATACTTGATGGTGATATTGCTCCGAATGCAACAGTGATGTCGTGGCGCGGTTCAGAGGGTGGTATTAAGGCTGCGCAAATGGGGCATAAGTCGATTATGGTTCCTCATATGTATTGTTACTTTGACTACTACCAGTCAAAAGATACGGATAAAGAACCTTTAGCAATAGGCGGATATATTCCTATGGAAAAGGTGTACAGCTTGGAACCTACAACTGGGTTGACCCAAGAACAAGCGAAGTTCATTTGGGGCGTACAAGCTAATCTTTGGACAGAATATATAACTACTACCGATCATATTGAATATATGGTATTGCCGCGTATGGCTGCGTTGGCAGAAGTACAATGGACACAGCCCGATCGTAAAGATTACAAAAACTTCACGTGTCGCGTTCTGAAGTTGATGAAACTTTATGAGCGTGATGGATTGAATTATGCGGAACATATCTGTGAAGAAAAGTCTGAATTGCAATAATAAACAAAATACAGCTTTAGATTGCTCTTTGAAAATTGTTTTGTAGGACCATAACTATCATTCTTCATATAAAAAGTTGATCTCTAAGATTCAACCTATTGGAGGTTTTATGGAATTTGATATTTCGGAAAACGTCGCAAGAGTTTTAATGAGAATTTTCATATGCCTTCTTATTGTTTAAGGTCATTTACTAAATATCCTTACGATAGCTGGGAACGGAGATATGCAAGTATCTCCGTTTCTTGTTCCGGATGGAACCAGCGTATCTCTTCGTCCCTCTTGAACCACGTCATCTGCTTACGGGAGTAGATGCGTGAATTCTGCTGGATTTTCTCAATGGCAAAAGGCAGTGTCCATTCACCGTCCAGATAGTTGAAGATTTCCTTGTAGCCTACGGTGTTCAGTGAATTGAGTGCACGGTGAGGGTAGACACTGCGGGCTTCCTCTACCAGTCCGTCCGTTATCATCTGTTCTACGCGTTGGTTGATACGGGCATATAATTCTTCACGGTCACGGGTGAGTCCTATTTTGATGATGCGGAAGGGGCGTTCTTTCTTTTGCTGTGTGCGGAAAGAGGTGTAGGTCTTGCCAGTCATATAACAGATTTCCAGTGCGTGGATTACCCGTTTGTGGTTCTTCAGGTCTACGATTTTGTAGTATTCCGGGTCCAGCAGTTTCAGTTCGGCACAGAGGTGCTCCAAACCTTCCGTTTCGTATTTGTGCAGCATAAGCCGGCGGGTTTCGGCATCTACGGTAGGAATGTCGTCAATACCTTTGCATACGGCATCTACGTACATCATGGAGCCGCCGGTCAGGAGTACGACCTCGTGCCGGGTATAGAGTTGCTCAAGAAGTTGCAGTACTTCGGCTTCATATTGGGCGGCACTGTAATAGTCGGTCAGTTGCAGTGTGCCTACAAAGTAATGCCGTACCCGTTGCAGTTGTTCCGGGGTAGGGGCGGCCGTACCGATTTTCAAATCGGCATAAAGCTGTCGTGAATCGGCGGAAATGATACATGTTCCGAAGTGTTCCGCCAGTCGGAGACTGAGTTCTGTCTTTCCTACTCCCGTGGGGCCTATAAGTACTATCAATGTTTTCATGAGATTGCAACAAAATAATTCGGGCGAAAAACAATTGCATCCTTTGAAACGAATGTATCCTCAAGGGAAGTCTCGTTGTCATTGGAGCAGGTGCTATTCGCCCGAACCGGTTTATCAGAATTTGTCGTCTTCGTAAGCAATACCTGCGGCTCCATCGTCCAAACCGCCGAATCCTTCTTTATCGAAGTCTTCCATGTCGAAGTCCTGGTCGCCGTAGAAGCTTTCGTCCAAGTCGAGCGAGCCGCTGGCAGCAGCCATTTCTTCAAAGTCAACGGTCTGCTTGGGAGCCTCTCCGGCTTTCTTGGTGCATTTTGCTCCGGTCATATTCTTGCCGGTGATGATTTCGGAGAGTTCGATGAAGAAACAACGTTCTGTCATGTAGTCGAACACGTACAGGAGTTTCTGCTTTTCGTCCTCTACCAATTCGCTGACCTGAGTGTCTTTCATCACCCAACTGTCTATTTCCGGATTGTCGTCCATTTCTTCGAGGGTAACTTCTTTTTCCTTTTCCCAATCATCGTCGCAGATGAAGAAAGAGGTCATCTGGTCGTCGGTATAACCTACTGATTTCACGATGGCTTCGTGAAAATCATAGAACGTGGCTTCCGGGTCAATCTGTATTTCTCTGATGAAGTCGTCCGCTTCATCGGAGATGAGGGTAAATCTATATATCATATTATTAACTTTTTATTTGCTTGCAGGAATAATGCCGCGAGCCGATTCGCGTATAAAGTTTACAATATAGCTGATTTCTGGGGTCATTTCCATTTCATTCTCAATCTTTTTCAAAGCTTCCGTATTGTTCAGTCCACTTTGATAGATAATGCGGTAGGCGTTGTGAATGGCCTCGATGGTTTCGTTGGAGAAACCGCGACGGCGCAGTCCCACGATGTTGATGCCTGCATAGCAGATGGGCTCCCGTCCGGCTATGATGTACGGCGGTATGTCTTTGCTGAAGCGGCATCCGCCCTGTATCATGCCGAATCCGCCTACGTGGCAGAACTGGTGCATCAGTACGTTGGCGCTGATGATGGAATTGTCGTCTATGACAATCTCGCCTGCCATTTTTGTGGAATTGCCGATGATGCAACCGTTACCGATAAAGGCATCGTGTGCAACATGTACACCTTCCATCAGCAGGTTGTTGCTGCCAACGATTGTCTTTCCTTTGGCAGCCGTACCCCGGTTGATTGTCACGTTCTCGCGGATGGTATTATTATTGCCTATCTCGGCGGTAGTCTCTTCTCCCCGGAATTTCAGGTCTTGCGGGATAGCACCGATTACAGCTCCGGGAAAGATTGTATTCCCGTTGCCGATGCGTGAACCGTACAGAATGTTGGCATTCGCCATAATCTTATTGTTATCGCCGATTACCACATTCTTGTCGATGAAAACAAAAGGAGCAATCTCTACGTTTTCCCCGATTTTCGCTTCGGGATGAATATACGCTAAGGGACTTATCATAATTAATTTACTTGTTTTTTACTATTTGAGCCATAAATTCAGCCTCACACACTACCTTTTCGCCTACAAATACATAGCCTTTCATAGTAGAGATACCCCGGCGAATAGGAGCCAGCAGTTCGACACGGAAAATCAAAGTATCTCCCGGCACAACTTTCTGGCGGAACTTGACGCCGTCTATCTTCATAAAGTAGGTGGAATAGCGTTCGGGTTCGTCTACGGAGTTCAGAACAAGTAAACCGCCTGTCTGCGCCATGGCCTCTACCTGCAATACGCCCGGCATGACGGGTTCTTGCGGGAAGTGTCCCTGGAAGAAAGGTTCGTTGGCTGTTACGTTTTTGACACCTACGATGTAGTTGGCACCTATCTCAATTACTTTATCTACCAGTTGGAACGGATAGCGGTGCGGCAACAGTTCACGGATGCGGTTTACATCCATAATGGGTTCGCGGTTGCAGTCGTAAGTAGGGGCCTGTATCTCGTGCAGACGGATTTCCTTACGCATCTGGCGGGCAAACTTGTTGTTGATGGTATGTCCCGGACGTGTGGCAATGATACGTCCCTTGATGGGCTTGCCAATCAGAGCCAGGTCACCGATAACGTCCAGCAGTTTGTGGCGGGCGCATTCGTTGGGCCATACCAGCGGTTTGTGGTTGATGTAACCCAACTGTTTGGCGTCCATGTGAGGCACGCCCATTACGTCGGCAAGCTTGTCGTAGGCATCCTGCGGCATTTCACGTTCATAGATAACAATGGCGTTGTCCAGGTCGCCGCCTTTGATAAGTCCGGCTTGCAACAGCGGTTCTATCTCGCGTACAAATACGAAAGTGCGGCTGGCTGCTACTTCATCCTTGAACTTTGCCATATCTTCCAATGTGGCAAACTGGTTGGGGATGATGGTCGAGTCATAGGATACCAGTACGTTCAGACTGAAGTTTTCATCGGGCAATACGATGATGGATGAGCCGGTGGCATCGTCACGGAATTCAATCTTGGATTTGATGATATAGAAATCCTTTACGGCACTTTGTTCCACCGTACCTACACGTTCTATTTCGTTGACATAATATTGGGCACTTCCATCCAGGATAGGAAATTCCGGACCGTTCACCTGAATAAGGCAGTTATCTATGCCCAAAGCGTAAAGCGCAGCCATGCCGTGCTCTACGGTACTTATCTTAACCCCGTTTTTGGAAAGCACGGTGCCGCGTGTCGTTTCGGTCACGTTATCGGCAACAGCGTCAATGATAGGCTGACCTTCCAGGTCGGTACGCTGAATCTTATATCCGTGATTGTCCGGAGCAGGGTTGAAAGTAACGGTCAGATCAAGTCCAGTGTGAAGACCTTTCCCACTGAGTGAAAAGCTGTCTTTCAGAGTCTTTTGTTTCAACATTGGTTACTTATTTAATTGTTTTTTTAATTCATCGAGTTCTTTGCGGAGCGCATTCAACTCAAAGTACATATCCGGCAGCTTGCGGAATACGGACTGTGACTTGAAGTAGGGCTTCACTTCCATAGGCGGCGTACCTATTAATACACTGCCTTCTTTAATACTGCTGGGAACACCGGATTGTGCGCCAAGGTTCACTTTGTTTCCGATGTGGATGTGTCCGGCTATACCCACCTGACCGCCAAACATACACCATTCGCCTACTTTGGTGGAACCGGCTATGCCCACTTGGGCCGCCATTACCGTATGCGAACCGATTTCATCATTATGTGCCACCTGCACCAGATTATCCAGTTTTACACCGCTGTGAACGATAGTCGCTCCCATCGTGGCACGGTCTACACACGTATTGGCGCCGATTTCCACATTGTCTTCCAATAGGGTGATTCCGATTTGGGGAATCTTTTCATACCCTTCGGGAGTGGGGGCGAAACCGAAACCGTCTGCACCGATTACACAACCGGCATGCAGGATGCAACGGTTGCCTACGCGACAATCGTGGTAGATTGTTGCATTTGCGTAAATAATGCAATCATTGCCTACTTTAGCGCCGCTTCCGATAGTGGCATGCGGATGAATTACCGTATTGTCGCCCACTTCTGCATGGTCTCCTACATAAGCAAAAGGCGCAATGTAAACATCTTTGCCTATTTTGGCAGTTTCGGCAACGTATGCGCGTGGGTCGATGCCGGTGCGTTTCGGTTTGCTCTGTTCATACAGGTTTAATAATTTGGCAAGGCTTTCGTAGGCATTGTCTACCTTAATCATGGTAGCTTTTACTTCCTGTTCGGGAGTGAAATCCTTATTAACCAAAACAATACTCGATTGGGTTTCATACAGATAAGGTATGTATTTAGGGTTGGATAAGAAAGAGATTGCCCCCGGTATTCCTTCTTCAATCTTGGCGAAGGTATGCACGGTTGCATTCTCGTCTCCTACGATTTCTCCTTGTATAAATGTTGCAATTTGTTTAGCAGAGAACTCCATGTTTTATTGTTGTTAGATGGTTTCAAAACACAAATAACGGACTTTTTTTTTATATATCCTTGTCCTGCGGTGAATATTTTATACTTATCTATGCAAACGTTGATAACATAAGTAGTACTTTTTTACTTTTTTTGAGAGTAGGGAGATGTTGAGCATGTCCGATGCTTCGGCTATGTTTTTAATGGAGCCGTCGTTGTACAGGATGTCGATGCTGTCGTCTGCCGGGTCGTACATATTCTTCTCAATGCTTGGGGTAGAGATAAAATAACCGGCTTCGGAAAGAGGGATATCCAGCTGTTTGCCGATTTGCCGGGTGATTTCTTCTTTACGCTCCTCGCTGAAAGGTTCGGTGGAGATTTCCACTTTGAATATGTTACGGTTAACCATACCCATACTTAGTGTGGAAAGCACCCTGTCCGGATGTGTGCTCCATACTTTCAGGGCAGTCCAAAGATCGTTGTCGTCCAGTTGGATAAAGTTTTCCAGGCAGTCCGGGTTATTGTAGAATATTTCCCGGTTGATATCATTGTATAAAAAGAATTTCAGTGCGGGCGGGGCAAATAAGTCCACGCCTTTGCCGGCTAACTCCTTGGCACGCAGCAAGGTGCTGATGAGCATCTTTTCGTAGGCAACCGATGTCTTATGCAGATATACCTGCCAGTACATCAGGCGGCGTGCAGTGAGGAAGTTTTCGATAGAGTAGATTCCTTTGGATTCTACGACCAGATGGTCGTCTTTTACATCGAGCATCTTGATGATGCGTGCCGAACCTATGTTACCTTCCGTTACTCCGGTATAGAAGCTGTCGCGGCGCAGGTAGTCGAGGCGGTCCATGTCCAGTTGTCCGCTTACCAGCTGGTGGAGGAAACGCTTGGGGTATTCATCCTTGAATATTTGGATGGCAAGTGTCAGTTGCCCGTTCATTTCTTTGTTGATGCGTTCCATGAGCATCAGGGAAATGTCTTCGTGCGAGACACCTTTTACAATAGTATCTTCAAGCACGTGCGAGAACGGACCGTGCCCGATGTCGTGCATGAGGATAGCCGCCTGTACGGCTTCCGCTTCACTGTCGAAAATGAAGTTTCCTTTGGCGGTAAGTTGCTGGATAGCTTCACTCATAAGGTAGAATGCCCCCAGTGAGTGCTGGAACCGGGTATGCTGTGCGCCGGGATACACCACGGACGATAATCCCAATTGTTTGATACGGGTGAGGCGTTGCAAAAGGGGATGCCGTACAAGGTCGTACAGCAGTCCTTTGGGTATGTTGATGAATCCGAACACCGGATCGTTGATGATTTTACGTTCGTAAGGCATAGCTAAGTATTTGAGGACAAAGGTAATTTGTTTTTAGGAGATGACAAAATATGATGCTATACAAGGAAGTTCATCACCAGTCGTGTTGAGATGATAACCTCTAAGTTGTAAATCGCAGTAGGTTTATATTTTGAGATAGTATTATGCAAAATTTGCACATTACTGTCTCTGTCAAGTTCTCCTTCTTTGAAAACATTTGCAATGTGGCGGGCTATGACAGATTGGTCCTTTTGAAACCTTCGAGCATATCGTGCGGGATTATCATGTATTGATACGAACCGGGCAGAATCAGGCGAACAACTACCCATTTCGCCGATTCTGCCCGGTTATGTTTAAAATAAGTTTTTATTTGCTTCTCAGAGTATTGCTTTCAGCTGTTCCGCCATCTGAGCCTGTACTTCCTGTGCGGCTTTGCGTGCAGCGGCTGCGAAATTTTCGGTCTTGTCTACATAGATGATACCGCGGCTGGAGTTAACAATCAGCCCGCAAGTCTTGTTCATGCCGTACTTGCAGACCTCTTCCAATGAACCGCCTTGTGCACCTACGCCGGGCACTAAAAGGAAGTGGTTGGGAACAATCTTACGAATATCTTCGAAAGCACGTCCTTGGGTGGCGCCTACCACGTACATCATTTGCTCGTCGTTTGCCCATTCCTGTGACTTGCGCAATACTTTTTCGAAGAGACGTTCACCGTTTTTGTCTTCCGTCAGTTGGAAGTCGTGCGAACCTTTGTTGCTGGTCAGTGCGAGCAGGATAACCCATTTGCCTTCGTAGGTGAGAAATGGAGTAACGCTGTCTTCGCCCATATAAGGAGCTACGGTTACCGAGTCTATGTCCAGTCCTTCAAAGAAAGTACGTGCATACATGGCAGAGGTATTGCCGATGTCGCCGCGTTTGGCATCGGCGATGATAAACTGGTCGGGATAGTTCTGCTTGATGTAGTTCACGGTCTTTTCAAAGGCAATCCAGCCTTTTACTCCCATGCTCTCATAGAAAGCGAGATTCGGTTTGTAGGCGATACACAGGTCGGCTGTTGCATCGATAATCGCTTTGTTGAAGGCAAAGATGGGGTCTTCTTCTTTCAGCAGGTGTTCCGGAATCTTTTTGATATCCGTGTCCAGACCTACGCATAGAAATGATTTCTTGCGTTTGATATTCTCAAAGAGTTGTTGTTTGTTCATATCGCAATTTGTTGGTTTAATGGTTTTACTTTTTAAATAAATATCCCTTGATGCTCATTCTTATATCTTCGTCACTGTTCTTTTCATAATGGATATCGAATGCAGTCAGCATGAACAGGTTCTTGGAAGAATTGCATCGGAAAGAGGTAGGCGGTATATGACCGTGCTTGCTGTTCTTTTCCAACATTTCCAATGTGCTGAGTTCGATATATGCGCTATCGTTCAGATTGTCCGTCCGGGTATCGAGTGAAACGGGCAATATTCCATTTTCAAGATATTGGCGGGGGATGGTAAGAAAACGGCTTGATATACCGTCGCTGGGTATGGTGATAAATCGCGTGTAGCCTTTGGGAACACTGATGTTCGTTTGGCTGTCGATTGCTCCGCTATAGGTAACCTTGCCGCTATCAGTGCCGGCGGGCGCTGCATTTGTTTCAATATCCGCTGCCACGGAATAGAGGTTGTAGGTTACGTTTCTGTCTATCAGATGAGTGACGCTCTCCGTGCCGAACCAGCTGTTCAGGTATCTGAATTTACTGTTTATCCGTATCGCCTGCTTTTCCGGCAGCGAGTACATCCATTCCTCATATTGTTGTAGCGAGAGGGGGGCTTTTGCCCGGCAACTGCGTTGCATCTCGGCTTTGATTTCGTTAAGAATGACATTCTTTGTAATGCCGGCATAGTTGACGGGCAATGCCGACGTCAGCAAAAAGATGATGGCAAACGAAATGGGTATCCAGTTGATACGCCGTGCCTTGATGGCGAACAACCCGATACAGACAAAATAGAACCAGCCGTTGAGTGTGGCGAGATAGAGCCGGTTGACGGTAATGCCGTAATCGTTGAACCGTCGCACGATGCCTATGGTCATCAGCAACAGCAGAGGCAGTATCAGTACGGGCATCCAGCGGGCAATCCAGTTGTCAAACCGTTTGTTATTTTCAAGGCGTGCGGGATACAGACCGAATTGAATGGCGATGCACACCGTCATTAATGCTACGATGAGCCATGACACCCAGCCTGTAGGCAGTTCCCAACTGACAAGAATGCGGGCGGCATACATGTAAAGCACTGTCAGATATCCGGCTGTAAGCGGAAGGAACAGGTAGTGTATGATGCCGTTCAGGAATTCGGATGAGTGGGGTTCGCGGTTGTGTTTGTCCTCTCCCTGCGGCAACAATCCGAGAAACAGTATCAAGGCGAGCGTTATGCTGCACAGATAATAGATATAGGCATAGCACTTTCCGCTGAAATGGATGTCGAACAGCTGGTGCAGTGAGAACAACAGCAGACTGATGCCTGCCCATAGGATGAGGCCTATGATTTGTGTGACAGCGAACGAAGAAACGGCGTTCAGTGCAAAATTCCAACTGGCAATGTCATTCTTCTCGCGCAGGAACGAGAGGAAGAATGTGGAAAGCCCTATGGTGAGAATGGCTGCCGTGTGGGCGATGCCGATTTCAATCCATGAACTCTCTGTACCGAGATAACGGTAGAGCAGAAAAGCATCGGCTATGAGCAGGGCGTGTGCGGCAAGTTGTATGCCTGTCTTCCACATCTGGCTTTTTACTTCTTCGCTCCACAGATGAAGCGTGAGCGAAAGTAGGATACCTACCGACAGGTAGTAGCCGGTTATAAACAGCAACCGTTCTTCGCCTGTCCAGCTTATTGATGTCAGATGAATGAGATAGGCAGTGAATGCAAAGATAAAGGCTACCGTAACCGGGAAGCGCTTCAGGCAGTTCTGAAACGCTTCGGTAACCGTGTGAAACGCTTTCTCTACTGATAGCCCTTTCATAACTACAATTCGCTTTCTTTCAGTCGCTCTGCATTTTCCGCAACAATCAGATGGTCGATGCAATCCTGAATATCACCGTCCATAAAGGCGGCAAGGTTATAAATGGTATAGTTGATGCGGTGGTCGGTAATACGTCCCTGCGGATAGTTGTAGGTACGTATCTTTGCCGAGCGGTCACCGGTAGAGACCATTGTCTTGCGTTTGGAAGCGATGTCGTCGATGTATTTCTGGTGCTCTTTGTCGTATATAAAGGTACGCAGGCGCGACAGGGCGCGTTCTTTGTTCTTCGGCTGGTCGCGCGTTTCGGTACATTCGATGAGAATTTCCTCTACGACACCCGTATTCGGGTTCTTCCAGTTATAGCGCAGGCGTACGCCGGATTCCACCTTATTTACGTTCTGACCGCCCGCACCGCCGCTTCGGAAGGTATCCCATTTGATTTCTCCCTCGTTGATGACTACATCGAACTCTTCGGCTTCGGGCAGTACCGCCACGGATGCGGCGGATGTGTGTACACGTCCCTGCGTTTCGGTGGCAGGTACGCGTTGTACGCGATGTACGCCCGATTCATATTTCAGCGTGCCATATACGTTGTCTCCCGTTACGGAGCAGATGATTTCCTTGAAACCGCCGGCTGCGCCTTCGTTGGCGCTGGATATATCCAGTCTCCAGCCTTTAGCCTCACAATACTTGGTGTACATGCGGAAGAGGTCGCCTGCAAAAATGGCGGCTTCGTCTCCACCTGCACCACCGCGGATTTCGAGAATGGCGTTGCGGCTGTCCTGCGGGTCGGCGGGGACAAGCAGGAGCTTTATCTCTTCTTCCAGTTCAGGTTGGCGTGCCTGGCAGGCATCAAGTTCTTCGCGTGCCATTTCACGCATCTCGGCGTCGGTTTCGTTGGCGATGATTTCTTTGGCTTCCTCGATGCCGTTCAGTACCTGCATGTACTCTTTGCGGGCATTCATCAGGTCGCCCAGTTCTTTGTACTCTTTGGTGAGTTTGACGTAGCGCTTCTGGTCGGCAATCACCGCCGGGTCGGTAATCAGTGTGGACACTTCTTCGAAGCGGGCAACGAGGCCTTCCAGTTTCTCTAATATGGTGTTGTTATCTGCCATTTAATTAAAGTGGTAATGTTATGAGATGACAAGTCGGCATTAATATCTGAACTCTCCGAATTCACTCTTGATAATCAGTTCTTTCTTATCGCTCTCTTCGATACGTCCTACAATCTGTGCATCGATGTTGAAGCTTTTGCTGATGGCAATCACTTCTTCCGCATGCTCAGGAGAAAGATATACTTCCAGACGGTGTCCCATATTGAATACCTTGTACATTTCGCTCCAGTCCGTATCGCTTTGCTCCTTGATGGTCCTGAACAGCGGCGGAACGGGGAAAAGGTTGTCTTTGACAACGCGGCAGTTATCTCCGACAAAGTGCAGCACTTTGGTCTGCGCACCGCCGGAGCAGTGTACCATACCGTGAATTTCGGGACGGAGCGCATCGAGCAGTTTCTTAACTACCGGCGCATATGTACGGGTGGGAGAGAGCACCAGCTTTCCGGCATCCAACGGACTGCCTTCCACGCTGTCTGTCAGTTTCAGCTTTCCGCTGTATACCAATTCGTCGGGTACGGCTTTGTCATAGCTTTCCGGATATTTCTCCGCCAGATATTTGGCGAATACGTCGTGGCGGGCGCTGGTAAGTCCGTTGCTGCCCATACCGCCGTTATACTCTTTTTCGTAAGTGGCTTGTCCGCAAGAGGAGAGGCCTACAATCACGTCTCCCGGACGGATATTGGCATTGTCGATAACATCCGAACGCTTCATGCGGCAGGTTACCGTAGAGTCAACGATGATGGTACGCACCAGGTCGCCCACATCGGCGGTCTCGCCACCGGTGGCATATACGCCTACGCCCATTTCGCGGAGTTCGGCAAGCAGTTCGTCCGTACCGTTGATGATGGCGGAAATCACTTCTCCGGGCACAAGCAGCTTGTTGCGTCCGATGGTGCTCGATACCAGGATATTGTCCACAGCACCTACACAGAGCAGGTCGTCGATGTTCATAATCAGCGCATCCTGTGCGATGCCTTTCCAGACGGAGAGGTCGCCTGTCTCTTTCCAGTACATGTAGGCCAGACTGGATTTTGTTCCTGCGCCGTCTGCGTGCATGATATTACAATACTCAGGGTCACCACCCAGGATATCGGGGATGATTTTGCAGAAAGCCTGCGGGAATATACCTTTGTCGATGTTCTTAATGGCGTTGTGCACATCTTCTTTGGATGCGCTGACGCCTCTCATCATATATCGTTGATTACTCATGGGATAATAAGTTTGTTCAATTGAGCACAAAAGTAGTGATTATTTCGCTTATAGCCTTAGCTTTGCGTAAAAAATATCCCCTCATCCGGCATCGTACTTGCAAGTCTGTGCGGGTGCGACACCGGATGAGGGGATGTTTGATATTCAATACCGTCTCTTTAGAACTCTACCTTAGGTGCTTGTTCGCTTCCTTCGGCGGCTTCAAAGTAGGCACGCTTCTCAAAGCCGAAAAGACCAGCAAGAATGTTTTTGGGGAAGCGGCGGATTGCCGTATTGAATTTCTTCGCCGCATTGTTGAAGTTGGTACGTGCCACGTTGATGCGGTTTTCCGTACCTTCCAACTGGGCTTGGAGCTCCAGGAAGTTCTGGTTGGCTTTCAGGTCGGGATAGTTTTCGGTAATGGCGAGCAGCTTGCCGAGAGCAGAAGTAACCGCGCCCTGTGCCTTTTGGTATTCGGCCAGCTTTTCCGGTGTCAGGTCGTTGGCGTCTACGGTCATCTGGGTGGCCTTGCTACGGGCTTCTACCACACCTTCCAGCGTTTCCTTTTCGTGAGAGGCATATCCTTTGACTGTGTTTACGAGATTCGGTATCAGGTCGGCACGACGTTGATATTGTGTTTCTACGTTAGACCATTGCCCGCTGACGTTTTCGTCCATGGTAACGAGTCTGTTATAACCGCTGACTCCCCAAATGGCGAGAAGGGCTACGACAACAATGATGATAATGGTTGATTTTTTCATACTTCTTTTTTTGTTATTAATGATGCAATCTGAATTGGTTTGTTACAGGAGACGCCCGGCCGTTCCGCTCAGAACCGTGAACCGGCTCCGCCGCCACCGCCCATGCCACCTCCGAAGCTGCCGCCGCTGAATCCTCCGCCACCGCTGCCGAAGCCGCCGCCTCCGAAAATGACGGGACCGCCGCCACCTCCGCCCCGATAGTTCTCATCGTAAGACTGCTGGCGGCGTACTACCTTATGTCCGCAATTGCGGCAGGTGTAGGTGACATCTTCCGTCCGTACTCCGTTGCGGCGTGAGATAAGCACGCTGTTGCTCCGTTGCAGCTTATGCAGGCCGCATTGCGGGCATTTGCTTGCAGCGCGTGTTTTCAGTATTCCTGCCGCGATGGCGATGGCAAAGAACCCCGCAACGGCCAGAATCAATCCTATCGGAGAGCCGCCGTCACTTTCGTCCGGGTCGTTTACCATACTTCCGTCAAGACGGGCGCATACGGCACGAATGCCGGCCACCATACCGGCATCCCAGTTACTGTCTTTCAGGTAAGGAATCATGTCCCGCGTTTGAATGCGTTTGCAAATGGCGTCGGGCAGGTCTCCTTCCAGTCCGTATCCGGTATAGAACTGAATACAACGCTGGTCGGTTACCAGCAGGATAACCAGTCCGTTATTCTTTCCTTTCTTGCCAACGCCCCATTCGTTGAGCAACCGGTGCGAGAAGTCAAAACAGTCTTCACTGCCGATGGACGGGACAACCGCCACTACGGTTTCAATGCCGGTTTGCTGTTCCAGGGCATAGAGCATGCGGTCTATTTCGTCGCATGTCGAAGTGGAAAGGATACCGGCGGGGTTGCAAACGTAGCGTGTCTTGTCCTGAAGATGTACTTTAGGAATGTTTCCGGTGGTGTAAATCTCTTGTGCATGCAGGGAAACAAGCATGCACAAGAGGAATGCTATGGAGATAAATCGTTTCATACTTATTGTATTTGTAGGGGCTAAGGTAGGAAAAATCACGTCAACGTATGTATTTCCCTACGAATTTCTTTACATGCTCCGTATATTCCTGCGGATAGTCCTTGTAGGACATGGCATGTGCGGAACCCGGAACAATCCACAGCTCTTTCGGTTCCGGCTTGGCTTCGTAAAGAGGGTAGACCATCCATGTAGGCACATAGGAGTCCGCATCGCCGTGTATAAAGAGCATGGGCAAGGTACACTTCCTGACCTGCTCCAAAGCCGAAGCTTCACGGAAATCCCATCCGTACTCTTGCTTGCAAAGCCGGCTTGCCACATGCAGCAGCGGGAAAGCGGGCAAGCCGTATTGTGCTTTCAGTTCGCCCCGGAATTCATCCCATACGCTGGTATAGCCGCAGTCCTCAACGAAACATTTGATGAACGGCTGCTGGTGTATTCCATGTTCCACTTCGCCGGACACCATCATGGTGGTGGCAGCTCCCATCGAGATGCCGTGCACCACCATTTCCGTACCGCTGCTGCGCATACGGGTGCTGTCGCCTGCGGTCACCGTTTCATTGTTCCTGCCGAAAAGCTCGTCGGCGGTTGCGGTCCATTGCAGTACGTCGAGACGGTCGAGCCAGCCCATTTGTATCTCGGCACCCTCGCTTGCACCATGACCGTGCAGGTCGGGCAGAAGGATGTTGTACTTCAGTTGCCGGTTGTACAGGTAGCCGATGTTGAGCATGCGGATGGAGTTGTCGGTATAGCCGTGCACAATGACGGCCGTTTTACGGGTGGGTTCGGCGGCGGCTACATACAGCGCATGCAGGGTTTCGCCCCGGTCGTTCTTTATATAGAAGTCGCGTAGCGCCCCTGCCGTCTGCAGGCTGTCCACCCACGGCTTCAGCTCGGGATATTGCCCGAACATGTATTCGTAGGAAGCCTGGTTGTTGCGGGAGCGTGTAATCAGTTCATCCGGGTTCAGCGCATGCCCCAGCATATAGTATCCGCCGCACAACAGGGCGGTACAAAGCGCAGCGAGACCTATGAATGAATATTTCAGTATTTTTTTCATGTTACTTGTTCCAAATTTCCCATGCGGCAAAGGCTTGCAGCAGCAACATTTCAAGTCCGTTCTTGGTGACGGCTCCCTGCGCTTTGCCTTTCTTCATGAAGAGTGTTTCATTTGGATTATACAACAAATCGTAGAGCAAATGGTTGGGAGTAAGCAGTTCGTAGGGTATGTCCGGGCAGAAATCCACTTTGGGGAACATGCCCACGGGCGTACAGTTTACGATGACCGTATGTCCGGCCATGATTTCGGGAGTCAGCTCCCCGTAGGTCAGGAACTTGTCGTCCTTTTTGGTACGTGACACGAAAGTGCTTTCTATTCCTAAATTCTCCAGGCCGCGATATACGGCTTTGGATGCTCCGCCTGTGCCCAGGATAAGCGCTTTCTTGTGCTGGGGTTGCAGCAGGGGTTCGATGGATTGCGTAAATCCGATGATGTCCGAGTTGCAGCCTATCAGCTTGATTTTGCCTTTGGGAAGGCGGACAATCTTGATAACGTTGACCGCACCAATCTTGGCTGTGTCCTTATCCAGTTCGTCGAGGTAGGGTATAACCTGTTCTTTATAGGGAATGGTTACATTGAGTCCACAGAGATTGGGGTTTTCTTCAATCACTTCCATGAAGTCTTCGATGCGGGGAATCTCGAAGTTCACATATTCGGCGTCAATGTTCTCTGCTTTAAATTTCTCGTTGAAGTAGCCGATGGAGAACGAATGTTTCAGCGGGTAACCGATTAAACCGTATTTCTGCATATCCAAAATGTGTTAAAGGGGGAATATAAGTGACTATTTCTTAGCAATGTATAAGGTGCATATTCCGAAAGTCAATCGCTTGAAGCGTACCTCGCTGAACCCTGCCTTGCGGATTACTCCCTGCATGATTTCGCCTTGCGGAAAGGCGCGGATACTTTGGGGCAGATAGGTGTAGGCGCTGTTGTCTTTCGAAATGAACTTGCCGAGCAGCGGGATGACGGCTTTGGAGTAGACGGTAAAGAGTTGTTTCATCGGGAAGCGGTCCGGTGTGGAGAGTTCCAGAATGACGAGATGTCCGCCGGGTACGAGTACGCGGCACATTTCGGACAATCCTTTATCCAGTCCGTCAAAGTTACGGATGCCGAACGCCACGGTCACGGCATCGAAGCTTTCATCGGCAAACGAGAGAGAGGTGCAGTCCTCCCGGGCAAAGGAAATCCTGTCCGAGAGGTGCGCCTGTTTTACTTTTTCACGTCCCACGTTCATCATGCCTTCGGATATGTCGGTCCCGATGAGCATATCGGGCTGCAATTCGCGGCAGGCAAGTATGGCAAAGTCTCCGGTTCCGGTCGCTACGTCCATGATGCGCCGGGGGCTGAAAGGGCGGAGCGTGTCAATCGCTTTCTTGCGCCAGCTGCGGTCTATGCCCATCGACAGGGTATGGTTCAGCTTGTCGTAAGCGGGGGCGATGTTGTCGAACATCTCTTCAACCTGTTCGCTCTTCTTGCCGTCGTTGCCGTAAGGCTTGATGTGTTCTTGGGGGTAGTCCATCCGTCAATCGTTACTTTAAGTACTCCGTTACGTTCTTTTCAATACGTTTGGCGATGTTGCTTGTGTCCTCTTTAACGAACTTCTCGCCGGTGATGTGCTCGTACAGCTCGATGTAACGTTCGCTGATGGAAGTCACGATTTCGTCGGTCATTTCCGGAACCTGCTGTCCCTCTTTGCCCTGGAAACCGTTGTCCATTAGCCATTCGCGCACGAATTCCTTTGAAAGCTGCTTTTGCGGTTCGCCTTTGGCAAAGCGTTCTTCGTAGCCTTCGGAGTAGAAATAGCGGCTGGAGTCCGGTGTGTGGATTTCGTCCATCAGGTAGATAGTGCCGTTGTGCTTGCCGAATTCGTACTTGGTGTCAACGAGAATCAGGCCGCGTTCTGCAGCGATTTCCGTACCGCGTTTGAAGAGCGCCATTGTATATTTCTCCAGAATTGCATACTCTTCGGGAGTGGCCAGGCCTTTGGCAAGAATCTCCTCTTTGGAGATGTCGGCGTCATGCTCGCCGATTTCGGCTTTTGTGGTCGGGGTGATGATGGGTTCGGGGAATTTCTGGTTCTCCTTCATGCCTTCGGGCAGCTTTACGCCGCAGATTTCGCGGACACCGCTCTTGTAGGCGCGCCATGCACTGCCGCAGAGATAGCCGCGTACAATCATCTCAACCGGGAAGCCTTCGCACATTACGCCCACGGTTACCATAGGGTCGGGGGTGGCTGTTTTCCAGTTGGGGCAGATGTCGGTGGTGGCATCGAGGAACTTGGCTGCAATCTGGTTCAGCATCTGTCCTTTGAAAGGAATACCTTTCGGCAATACTACGTCGAAGGCTGAAATGCGGTCGGTAGCGACCATAACTAACTTTTCGCCATTGATGTTGTACACATCGCGCACTTTTCCATGATAGACACTTTGCTGTCCGGGAAAGTTGAAATCTGTTGCTGTTAATGCATTCATTTTAGTGATATTTATGAGTTGGATATTTACTGTCTAAGCCGGGAGTTGCTGTCCGGCGGCTTGTTCTGCTTTCCGTTTCTCCCGTTCGGCTTTCGCTTCTTTGTCAAACTTTTCGTAGGCTTCCACAATCTGAGTAACCAGTTTGTGGCGTACAATGTCTTTTTTGTTCAGCTCGATGAAGCTGATTCCTTTCACGCCTTTCAGGATGCGGAGCGCTTGCACCAGTCCGGAAGTCTGTGACTGGGGAAGGTCGATTTGCGTCATATCCCCCGTTACAATCATTTTGGTATTCATGCCCATACGGGTGAGGAACATCTTTATCTGTTGGGTGGTGGTGTTCTGCGCTTCATCCAGAATTACTACGGCATCGTTCAGCGTGCGTCCGCGCATGAAAGCGAGCGGAGCAATCTGAATGATGTTCAGCTCCATGTACTCTTTCAGTTTGGCGGCGGGAACCATGTCCTGCAAGGCGTCGTAAAGCGGTTGCAGGTACGGGTCTATCTTGTCCTTCATGTCGCCGGGCAGGAAGCCGAGTTTCTCTCCGGCCTCTACGGCGGGACGGCTGAGGATTATTTTCTTTATCTCCTTGTTCTTCAACGCGCGTACGGCAAGGGCGATGGCCGTATAGGTCTTGCCCGACCCGGCAGGGCCTATGGCAAATACCATGTCGTTCCTGCTAAATGCCTCTACCAGTTTCAACTGGTTTTCGCTGCGCGGAATAATGGGCTTTCCCGTTACGCTGAACACGATGACATTGCCCGACTTTTCAGCCTGCGGGGCGTTCCCTTTGACGATATCGATGATGACTTCCTCTTTCAGAGAATTATATTCGGCACAATATTTTTCGAGTTTGGTGATGTTTTCTTCAAACGCGCACATCTCCTCTTCATCTCCCAGCACTTTGATGACATTGCCGCGGGCAACGATGCGGAGTTTGGGATACAAAGCTTTTATCAGTTGCATATTGGCGTTGTTTACGCCGTAAAAGATAACCGGGTCGATATCCTCAAGAACAATCAGTTTTTCTATCATCGATATGTTTTAAAGTTCAATTCTTTTTTTCAGGTAAAACGTTTTGCAAATGTAGTGAAACGTTTGAATACTTGGACGGTTCTGCGTGTTATTTTTTTGCACCGGCTTGCATGGCGGCATCTCTTTGTTGTCATTGTTTATTCAAAATAGAGTGTTGTTCCGCCGTCGGAGTCTGCGTATTTCCGCAGGAGTTCCTGTATCATTCCGGCGGCTTCCGCCAGCCCTTCGCGTCCGTTGTATCCGTTGACAATGGCAAGGATACGCCGGGTTTCGAGTCCCATTTTGGTACGTTCGTTGTCGCTGGTGGGAGTGCCTATGCCGCCTGCCCGGTCGCGGTAGACGGGAAGCCCCTCGATGTTCAGCGTTCCGCGCCCGATGCCTTCGAAGGGCTCTTCCGCACGTCCGATGCCGAGTTCAAGGCTGTCTCCCTGTATCTTGTCCGCATCGAAGCCGCCGATGGAATATCCGGTGCGGAGCGATACGAGGTTGATGAGGTCTACCAGCGTGTCGATTTGGTACAGTTCGAGCCCCCGCATAAGACGGCGGCGCAATGCTTCGGCGGAAGGACGGTAACGGCTGGGATCTTTGCCGCAACGCTTGTAGGCTTCGCGGGTGGCGGCGATGGCGGGTTGCTGTTTGATGCTTTCCGCGGTTTCACCGGCTCTCAGTTCGCGGGTGAAAGCGTTGATTTCCCGCCACAGTTCTGCGTTGTGTACGGAGTTGGTTACTTGCGCCATGACGGCAACGCCCTGAAAGGCGGGGCAGAGGCGCTTAATCTCTTCGGATAAGGTGATGTGGTACATGGGGCTTCTCATTGTGTATGGTTTACTGTCGGTTCGTCGTGGATAAACTTGGAATTTAACGGCGTTAAACTTCAGGTTTAATCCTAATGAACCCAGAGTTTAATAGGATTAAACTCGAAGTTTATTGTGGATAAATAAAAATAAACTAAGTGCGGGATAGGTCTGGCACAGGCAGGTTTGCAGTATCACCCGCCTGTACTTCTCCGGTCACCATTCGTATCTTTCCTCAAAGCTGTCGTATATGGGACGTAACTCCGGGCAAAGGGCACGGAAAACGGATGCAATCTCCGCCTGTTCTGCGGGCGAGATAAGTCTCTTGCCTTTGCGGCTGGCAAAGTAATAGCTGCGGCAGGTGAAGCAGTTCTGTACACATCTTCTGACTTCGCTTACGATTCTGCTGGGCACGGCATCGAACATCCGGGACATTCCGCAGGCATAACGCTTGAGGTCGGAGCTACGGTAGAAGGTACAGCCGCCCTTGCCATGCAGCGAAGCAATGTAGCGCGGGTCTATGGCGGTTATGATATTGCTTGCGTATTGCGATGTCTTCATCGGAAGCTCCGTTATCAGGGCATGCAGGCATCCCGAACGTTGCGGACACTGCCCGTCTGTGGCAAAACAATGGGCATATTCGAAAGGAATGTCTTCCCGGTTTTGTTTCATATCATTGGAGGTATTGGTTTGTTCGTATAATGTGAGTCGAGAATTGGAGTTGCTTCAACTTATCGGCACGGTACAAAAGTAGCCATAAACTGCAACTCTTTCAAATATAGGCGTTACTTTCTTTCTTCCTTTTCCTGTCCGTTCAACATAATTCCCGACAGGATACGTCCCGACTTGATGCCCAGACGCCGTGCCGAGAAAAAGTCCTCATGCTGCCGGTAGGTACAGATGCCTGCATTCTCTATCTGCCGGGGCGGCACTCCGAAGTCGGAGAGTTGCAAACGGTTGGCTGCCCACAAATCTATATGGTATTTGTGCGTTTCGGGCTTCCATACGGATATGTATTCCATCGGGAAATTTTCGGTGCGAAACACTTCATATACCTCATCGCCCACCTCGAACGAGTCGAGGGAGATGCCCGGCCCTATGCAGGCAATAACATCCGTTCCCCTTGTTCCGTAGGCAGACTGCATCCGGTGAAGGGTTTTGGCAAGAATGCGGTTTACCGTTCCCCGCCAGCCTGCATGGACTGCGGCAACAATGCGGCGTTGCCTGTCATATAATAATACGGGAATGCAATCGGCGGTGGAGATGCAGATGCAGCAGCCGGGCATGCGGGTAATGAGTGCATCGATGCCTTGCAGCATGGCTTGCCGTTCGCTATGCGTTGCGTTCAGATAGGTATCGTCGATGATGAGGGAATCGGTGCCGTGGGTCTGAAAGGGGATGATAAGTTCTTGGGGGCGCACAGGCAGGGCGGCGCATAACAGTTCCCGGTTTTTGCGTACGCAATCCGCATCGTCTCCGGTATAAGGAGTGCAGTTGAAAGAAGCATAGCTGCCGGTGCTGCATCCGCCATGCCGGGTGGTTACAAAACAAGAAATGTCGGGATATGGGGCAAGTACCTCATATCCCAACATTCTTTTATCTTTTGTGAGGGGAATCATTTTCTGTCATCCTCCCAATCCTCTTCCTCGTATTCAAAGTCTTCAAGGGCCTCGATGTCCTCGTCGTCAACGTATTCGTAGCTGAGGTCTTCGTCCTCGCCTTCGTCTTTCAGTTCTTCTTTCAGGTGGCTCATGTCTTTGGCGCGGTGGGCAATGCTTTCAATCTTGCCTTCTATCTTGTTGCTTTCCTTGTTCAGCTCTTCCCATAGCATATCTTTCAGTGTGGAGATGCCCAGACCGGAAATGGCCGAAATGAATACGTGCGGAATGCTTTCGGGCAGTGTAGGCTCTATCTCGTCCATCAGCTCCTGATCCAGCATATCGCATTTCGTGATGGCAAGCACACGCTGTTTGTCCAGCATTTCGGGATTGAAAGTACGCAATTCGTTCAGCAGAATTTCATATTCCTTACGGATGTCGTCGCTGTCGGCAGGAACCATGAACAGCAACAGTGAGTTGCGTTCGATGTGGCGCAGGAAACGGAGTCCCAAACCTTTGCCCGCACTTGCCCCTTCGATGATGCCGGGAATGTCCGCCATAACGAATGACTTTCCGTCGCGATAGGACACGATACCCAGATTGGGCTCCAATGTAGTGAAGGGATAGTTGGCTATTTTCGGTTTTGCCGAAGACACAGCCGAGAGCAGTGTCGACTTTCCTGCATTGGGGAAGCCTACCAGACCGACGTCCGCCAGCAGTTTCAGCTCCATGATAACCGTCATTTCCTGCATCGGTTCGCCCGGCTGTGCGAAGCGGGGAGCCTGACGGGTGGCGGTTTTGAAGTGCCAGTTACCCAGTCCGCCGCGTCCGCCTTTCAGCAGAATGACTTCCTGACCGTGCTCGGTTACATCGCATATGTATTCACCGGTTTCGGCATTGTACACTACCGTGCCGCAGGGCACTTCGATTATTTTATCCTCTCCATCCTTGCCGAAGCTGCGGTTCTTGGAGCCCGACTCGCCGTGGCCTGCCATGATGTGGCGGTCGTAGCGCAGGTGCAGCAGGGTCCAGTAGTTGCGGTTGCCGCGGAGAATCACGTGGCCGCCTCGTCCTCCGTCACCTCCGTCGGGGCCGCCATTGGGAATGTATTTTTCACGTCTCATGTGCGTGGAGCCTCGACCGCCCTTACCGGAGCGGCAATAGATTTTTACGTAGTCAACAAAATTCGATTCAGCCATATTCTTTTTACTTTTTAGGTTTCTTTATTGTTACCGTCGGGATAACAGGTGCAAAATTAGTGATTTCAAGCGATATGCTCAAATTTGGGTTGTGATTTGTTAGGTTGGATGGATTGATAACGTTATTTTTGTTCATTGATTTACATCCTAATACAATAATCTTAATGAGTGAACTGAGAACGATTCCCAATATAGGTGCCTGCACGGAGCAGGACTTGATACTGATGGGGTATACCACTATCGCCTCATTGCGTGGCAAGAGCGCCGAAGAACTTTATGCCGAGGAGTGCCGGTTGCGCGGTTGCACTCTTGACCGCTGCCAGTTGTATCTTTATCGTGCCGTGGAATACTTTGTAAACACCGGGAATCCCGACCCGATGAAGTGCAAGTGGTGGTTCTGGAAAGATGATTTTGTTGAGCCTTCTCCCTGCGGTGCGGTTTGCGTGGAGTGTGCTTCTTTTCCGCTGGAATGCGGCGGATGCAGGAAAATAAAAGGAAAAGTATTCTGGTTGCGGTATACGGGTGATGATGTCTGCCGCATTTATGACTGCTGCCGCACCAAGAGGAAAAAGAATTGCGGTGATTGTCCGGACTTGCCTTGCGGGTATTTTGTGAAAGACCCCACTGTTTCGGATGAACAGAACGAGGCGAATCTGTGTAAAATGGTGGAACGGCTGAGAGCCGATGTAGGAAATAATATAAATTACGCGAACCGCACGGACGAGTAGTCATCCGTAGTGATTCGCGTAATTTGCGTTAAAAATATCTGCTTTAGATATCAAATATTATTTCGCAGCGTCAATTGCTTTGCAAACATCTGCCGTAATAGTATCCAGTTCGCCTATACCTTTAATGTGTGCGTACAGCTTTTCGTTCTTATACCAATCGATAAGCGGAGCTGTCTGTGAATGATATACGGTAAGACGTTTCTTGATAGTCTCTTCGTTGTCGTCGGCACGGCCTGATTCCTGTCCGCGCTTGATGAGGCGTTTCATCAGTTCGTCTTCGGGAACGTCAAGGTCCAGCATAACGTTTACGCTTTGTCCGCGTTCGGCAAGCATTTTCTTCAATGCTTCTGCCTGTGCGATAGTACGGGGGAAGCCGTCGAAAATAACGCCTTTGCTATCCTTGAAGCTGTCCAGTGTGCTTGCCAGGATGTCGATAATCAGTTCGTCCGGCAACAGTTGTCCCTGGTCGATGTAGCCTTTGGCTGTCTTGCCCAGCTCAGTGCCGTTCTTGATTTCTGCGCGGAGCACGTCTCCGGTGGAAATGTGGTTGATACCGTACTTCTCTACAATTCTCTCGCTTTGTGTTCCCTTACCTGAACCGGGAGCACCGAAAATTACAATGTTCAACATTTGTTTAGCTATTATTTTTGATTTACAAATTAATACCTTTGCCTTGCTGCCTTTTCCCGGTTTCAGTCTACTACGGTATAGATGTCGGGATAGTTGCGTCCGAATCCGTCATAGTCCAGACCATAGCCTACGATGAAGTCGTTGGGAATGTTCATGGCTACGTATTCGATGTTCAAGTCCACTTTCAACTTGTCGGGTTTCACCAGTAACGAGGCAATGTGAATTTCCTTGGGGCCGCGTGTGCCGAGGGTTTCCAGCAGGCGTTGCATGGTGAGGCCGGTATCTACGATATCTTCGACAATGACAATGGTGCGTCCGGAGATGTCTTCGTTGATGCCGATCACTTCTTTGATTACTCCCGTAGAAGATACTCCCTGATAAGAGGCAAGTTTAACGAAAGAAATCTCACAAGGAATGGTGATGCGCTTCATCAGGTCGGAAGTAAACATGAACGAGCCGTTCAACACGCTTAGGAAAAGCGGATTCTTACCCGCCAAATCGCGGTTGATTTCGTTCGCTACACGGGTTACTTCTTTCAATATGTCCTGTTCCTTAATGGAAACAGTGAACATTTTGTCTTTTATTTGTATGGTATCCATAAATGGGAGTTTTTAGAAAGTTGGCGCAAAAATAGTGATTTTTATTCTACTCCGTGCATCATCTTCTGCAATTTCTTTGAGAGTAGGAAAAGGATAAGCGATGCGGTGGCGGACATTACGACAAATACCATGAAGAAGTCGTACATCGTTTCTATGCGGTAGCCAAGCAGTGTCTTTACTTTTCCGGCTTCGGGATAGAGCCCGCTCAGCGTACCCGCAAACTTGTTGGCTGTGGCCGTGGAGAGGTACCATATACCCATCATCAGCGAAGCAAAGCGGATAGGAGTGAGCTTGTTCACCATGGACAATCCGATAGGCGAAAGGGCAATTTCGCCCATGGTGTGGATGAAATAAAGTCCTGTGAGCCAGATGAGGCTTACCTTGACGCCTGGTTGCACATCCTTTACAGCGAAGCAGATAACGAGATAACCCAAGGAGAGAAGCAGCAAGCCGATGGCCTGTTTGGTGGGAGAGGCGGGTTCCATGCCCCGTTTATTGAGGAAGCCCCATACTCCCGGCATGACGGCTGCCAGTATCACTACGAAGAATGGATTGAATGACTGTATCCAGGAAGCCGGCATTTCCCAACCGAAGATAACGCGGTCGGTCTGTTCGGAAGCGAAAAGCGTCAGTGAAGCGCCTGCCTGTTCGTAGGCTGCCCAAAAGAAGATTACGAAGAAAGCGATGATATAGATGACAAAGATGCGGTCGCGTTCAATCTTCGTAAGCGAGCCTTCCAACAGGATGCTGACAGGAAAGACGATACAGGCGGTGAAGATGCCGATGCTGATCCAGTCGTTGCCGAAACACCAGTAGAAGAAAACGGCAAGCGCTATTGTCAATACTCCCAATAAGAGATAATTACGTTTTTTCTTGCTGTTGTGCGTAGTGGATTGGGCGGCTGTCTTTGTAGCTTGCGGTTGTTCCTTTTTAGCATCGGGAATGATGCCGAGCTGCTTGCCGTCGGGACCGATAAGGTATTTATTCTTCTGTGTCTCGAACAATATGACCGTAAAGACGGTGACAATTGCGGCAATCAGAAAGCCCCATTTGAAGTCGTTCGGATTACCGGTTTCGCCAAAATAGCCGCATACCAGCGGGGCAAGGAAAGAGCCTACGTTGACGCCCATATAGAATATGGTATAGGCGGAGTCCAACCGTCTGTCGCCCGGTTCGTACAATTGTCCCACGAGGGAAGATACCGTAGGTTTGAAACATCCGTTTCCCAATATAAGGAAGGTGAGTCCGCCATACATCAGCCAGTGCGACAGTTGGACAGCGTCCAGCATGGACGCGCTGAAGAACATCAGAAACTGTCCCAATGCCATCATGATGGCTCCCCAGAAGACAGAACGGCGGATGCCCCAGTATTTGTCGGCAATATATCCGCCGATAAGCGGGGTGAGGTAGACCAGTCCGGTGTAGCTGCCGTAGATGGAGGCGGCGTGTTCTTTGTCGAACAGCAAGGCCTGTGTCAGGAACAGAATGAAAATAGCCCGCATGCCATAGTAGCTGAAACGTTCTGCGGTACTGGTGGCGAAAATCAGGTAAAGTCCTTTAGGGTGTTTGGATGTGCTCATTGGTTATGTGTTAATTGTCTTTATATGTTTTGAGCCGCAAAAGTAGTTATTATTTTTTGTACCTTTGCTCGTAACTTAAACGAATAAACTGCAATGATAAAAATATTTCCTACCATTCAGATAAAAGAACTGGATGCCTATACGATAGAGAATGAGCCGATTGCTTCCATAGACCTTATGGAGCGCGCTTCGCAGGCTCTGGCAAAAGCCATATCCGAGCGCTGGGGAGCGGAAACCCCTTTTACGGTATTTGCCGGCCCCGGCAACAATGGGGGAGACGCGCTGGCTGTTTCGCGTCTGCTGGCAGAGCAGGGATATCGGGTGGAGGTATATCTCTTTAATACGAAAGGTACTTTGTCTCCGGATTGCGAAACGAACAAGGAACGCTTGGCAAGGGTTTCCGGAATTGATTTTCATGAGATAACCACGCAATTCGTGCCGCCAGTGCTGACAGCGGAGCATGTGGTTGTAGACGGACTGTTCGGCAGCGGACTGAACAAACCTTTGAGCGGTGGTTTCGCTGCGGTAGTGAAGTACATCAACTCCTCGCCGGCTACGGTAGTTGCCATTGATGTGCCTTCCGGTTTAATGGGAGAGGACAATACCTATAATATTCAGGCTAATATCATCCGTGCAGACCTGACGCTAAGCTTGCAACTGCCGAAGCTGGCTTTTCTCTTTGCCGAGAACGAACCGTTTGTGGGCGAGTGGCAGTTGCTGGATATCGGTTTGAGTGAGGAAGCCATTACAGAAAAGGAAACGGATTTTGCGTTGACGGAACACGAGGATATGGCATCGGTGCTGAAGCCACGCGGCAAGTTTGCACATAAAGGAAGCTTTGGACGCGCCTTGTTGATAGCAGGTTCGCAAGGAATGGCGGGAGCGTCGGTACTTGCGGCACGTGCTTGCTTGCGCTCCGGAGTGGGATTGCTTACGGTTCATATTCCTTTTTGCAATAACTTTATCGTGCAGACTGCCGTACCGGAGGCCATGACGGAAATAGATATAAACGATGTCCGTTTTTCTTGTGCCACTGATGCTGACGACTATCAGGCGGTGGGTATCGGTCCGGGCTTAGGCAGGGCGGAAGATACCGAAGCAGCTTTACTGGATCAGATAGATTCTTGCCAGACGCCCATGATAGTGGATGCCGATGCGTTGAACCTGTTGGGCGAACATCGCAGTTACATCGGTCGTTTGCCCAAAGGCAGCATTCTCACTCCGCATCCCAAAGAATTGGAACGGTTGGTTGGGAAATGTCAGAACTCGTACGAACGTTTGACAAAAGCCTGTGAACTGGCAAAAAGCGCCGGAGTATACATTATATTGAAAGGTGCTTATTCCGTTATTATTGCACCGTCGGGAAAGTGCTGGTTTAATCCTACCGGAAATCCCGGCATGGCGACAGGGGGTAGCGGTGATGTGCTTACGGGTGTCGTATTGGCCTTGCTGGCGCAAGGATACGATGCGGAAACTGCTGCACGTATGGCCGCTTATGTCCATGGACTGGCGGGAGATATTGCTTGCAAGAAGCATGGAGCAATGGGTATGACGGCAGGGGATATTGTTACTTGCTTACCGTTGGCATGGCGGATGCTGGAGGAGAAATTGTAAACTGCATGTTAATGTTGGTATTTCAATATTCTGATGTTTTAAAAACTAATAGATTCGTTTTTTACATTCTTGTAGTAATATGGAAACAACCTTGCTTCAGTTCATATTTAATGTAGCACTTTTCTGCTCTCTTCAAGTCGCGCAATACCTCGGACAGCACCAGCTTCAATGTATCCGAACTGACATCCTGTAACGGACGTCCGTCTTCATCCTCTACTTTCTGGAAGCGTTTCCAACTGACATCGAATGTCGTGCCGTAGCAATGAGCGGAATTTTCGGATGCATTGCCGTTGCGACGGCGCAGACGCTTGACATCGTCTTTTGTACGCAGTACGGAAGTTACTGTAATCTTGTTCGGATTCAAGCCTTTGGCAGCCAGGGAATCGAGAAAGTTATAACCGATTGTATCGAGCAGGGCAGCCGCTCCCGGAATGAGATACGGGACGGAATGCGTCAAAGAATCAACCGCGTACAAATCATTTGTAGCGATATACTGCAACTTTTCTTTCATCTTTTCCGCTTCCTCGCGCGATGCTAATGGACGGATGCCGATAGCTTGCGCCACATTCAAATGCTTTTCATTCAAATCGCCGAAAGAACGTTTGTAACTGATAACACCCCGTATGTTGTGCGGTTCATTCAGCTTGAGGGACATGTCTTTTTTCTTACATCCAGCCAGGCAGCAAGTTATTGCCATGCCTGCCAATAAAAACAGGGAAATGAAACGGCTTTTATTATACATAATTAATTCTGAACTTTGTAGAATTGTGTAATTTGTGGTGAAAACTCCTGCAAAGATAGTGTAATCCTATAGAACAATTGGAAGAGTTTGCTGCTTTTTTCCCCTCTTTTTGTACCTTTGCAGCCAAATTCAGGAATAAAAAGAAACGTGCAGCGATATTTTATCTATTTGGCCTACGACGGCACAGCTTATCATGGCTGGCAGATTCAGCCCAACGGTGCAAGTGTGCAGGAGTGTTTGATGAAAGCACTCTCTACCTTGTTGCGGCGTGAAGTGGAGGTGGTGGGTGCCGGACGCACCGATGCCGGTGTACATGCTTCCCTAATGGTGGCACATTTTGATAGTGAAACTCCGTTGGATGTAATATTCATGACGGATAAGCTGAACCGCCTGCTTCCCCCGGATATTTCCGTTTACCGTCTGCGTGCCGTACGTCCCGATGCTCATGCGCGCTTTGATGCCACGGCACGTACATACAAATACTATGTTACTACGGCCAAGATGCCTTTCAATCGTCAGTATCGTTGCCGTCTGTTCCAGACTCCGGACTTTGAACGGATGAACGAAGCTGCCCGGACTTTGTTTGAATATACGGATTTTACCAGTTTCAGCAAGTTGCATACCGATGTCAAAACCAATAATTGCAAGATAATGCACGCTGCCTGGACGCAGGTAGATGAAGTGACCTGGGTATTTACCATTCAGGCCGACCGTTTTCTGCGGAACATGGTACGTGCTGTAGTGGGTACATTGCTCGAAGTCGGCAGGGGTAAACTTACCATCGGGGGCTTTCGCCGGGTTATCGAACAAAAAGACCGGTGCCGTGCAGGCACTTCCGTTCCCGGTAACGCTTTGTTCCTTGTAGATGTTGCCTATCCTGAAGAAACTTTTATTAGCGGTTAGTGGTTAGTGATTAGTAGTTAGTGATAAGTGATTACTTTTACTCTTTCTCTTCTTGTAATATAACTAATTCATAACTTATAACTCATAATTCATAGCTAAAATCAATGTGGTTATTATTAGCCTTTCTCTCGGCAGCCTTGCTGGGATTTTATGATGCTTTCAAGAAGCAGGCGCTCAAAGACAATGCCGTGCTTCCGGTCTTGTTTTTGAATACGGTATTTTCCAGTTTAATATTTCTTCCGTTTATTCTGGTATCGTGTTTTGCTCCTGCTGTGTTGGGAGGTACGATGTTTGATGTTCCTGTAGTGGGATGGGGTGTGCATAAATTTATCATCATCAAATCTTTCATCGTTCTTTCCTCGTGGATATTCGGATATTTCGGAATGAAGCACTTGCCGCTTACCATTGTAGGCCCGATTAATGCAACGCGTCCGGTAATGGTACTTGTGGGAGCCATGCTTGTATTCGGCGAGCGGCTCAATCTGTATCAATGGATAGGTGTGATGTTGGCAGTCTTGTCGTTCTTTATGCTGAGCCGTTCCGGTAAGAAAGAGGGTATCGACTTCAAGCACAATAAATGGATTCTTTTTATTGTACTGGCGGCCGTGACGGGCGCTGTCAGCGGATTATACGACAAATATCTGATGAAGCAGCTGCCGCCTATGGTGGTGCAGTCATGGTACAACATCTATCAGGTGTTTATCATGTGCCCCATTATCCTGTTGCTGTGGTATCCCAAGAGAAAGGAAAGTACACCGTTCCGTTGGGATTGGACTATCATCGGTATATCCGTCTTTCTTTGTGCGGCAGACTTTGTGTATTTCTATGCCTTGAGTTATGAGGATTCCATGATTTCTATCGTATCTATGGTACGACGTGGCAGTGTGGTTGTTTCTTTCCTGTTTGGCGCCCTTTTCTTCCGTGAAAAGAATTTAAAAAGCAAGGCGGTAGACCTCATTTTGGTGCTGATTGGAATGTTCTTCCTATATTTGGGGAGCAAATAGAATTTCAATAGCGCGTATGGCAGAAGATTTGTGTATCAGTAATGGCGGCAAAGAAGAGAAGTATCGTATGTTGCTTCCGCAAATTAAGTGTCTGATTGACGGAGAGGATGACCTTATCGCCAATTTGGCTAATGTTGCGGCTGCACTGAAAGAGACTTTTCACTTTTTCTGGGTGGGATTTTATCTGGTGAAAGGTGAGGAGTTGGTGCTTGCCCCTTTTCAGGGTCCGGTGGCTTGTACCAGAATAAAGAAAGGGCGTGGCGTTTGCGGAAAGGCCTGGGAGAGGGCTGAAATATTGGTTGTACCGGATGTGGATGCTTTTCCTGGTCATATAGCATGCAGTTCTTTGTCGCGTTCGGAAATAGTGCTTCCGCTTCTTCGTGCAAAGGGAGAAGTATGGGGTGTGCTGGATGTGGACAGTGAAAACTTGAATAGTTTTGATGAGGTGGATGCGCGTTTTTTGCAGGAGTTGTGTTCTTATCTGTAAGGTGATTTTTATAATAATAAGATTTTAGTATTGATAAAATATTATAGGGATATGGTGAAGAAGTTGATAGTCTTTTTATTTGTAGTAGGTATGGGAATTGGTTCTTTGTCGGCGCAACTGGCAAAAACTTGTTTTACCAATATGCCCGATTCTCTGAGTCCGTTGCTTACAGCTGTAAATCGTGCCGACTTCATTGACTTCTTGGAGAGCAAGATGAAAGCGGAAGTAACCAATCGTTTTGGCGGTAAGTCGGAAATGACTGAGCTTACTCCCGATTATATCCGTGTGCAGGTAACACCTCAAAGTACCTGGCAGATGAAACTTTTGTCAGTGAACGACAGTACCCGTCTTATCTGTACTGTTTCTACAGTTTGTGCTCCGGCTTGTGACAGTCATATCAAGTTTTATACTACCGGTTGGGAAGAGTTACCCGCTGCATCCTATCTGGCATCATTACCTAATATGGATGATTTTATTGTGCCTGCTTCCGATACGGTAGATGTGTACCGCTATCAGGATGCTCGCCTTCAGGCTGATATGCTTTTACTGAAAGCCGACCTTTCGGGTAAGGACGCTACGCTGACTTTTACTTTTACCACTCCCGACTATATGGAAAAAGAAGCAGCGGAAAGACTAAAACCGTTTCTCCGCGATCCTATAATCTATACGTGGAAAGAAGGGAAGTTCAATAATTAAGTATAAGGTATAAAATAATAAGGCTTACAGAAGCTAAGCTAATGTAGAGTATCAGAGGGGCAGTGTAGCTTTCCTTATCTCTTATACTTAATTTTCATACTTAATTCTTCATGTTTGATTTTTATTTTACTTTGATTTTGTCGAATCCTTCTCCGTATACTCCGATTACCTGACTTTGTGACACAAAGGCATTCGGGTCTATGTCTTTTATCAGCCGGAAGATAATGGTTGATTCCCGTTTTTTGGCAAGTACAAACAGCATTTTTATTTCCTTGCCGGTATAGAATCCGGAAGCATTTATAACTGTCGCGCCGCGGTGAGGATACACATTGATATGTCTGGCTATCTCCTCATACTTTTCGCTGATGATGAAAAACTGCACGGATTGGCGTGCACTATTTACTACTTGATCCAGAACGAAACTACAGATGTATAGAGTGACATAGCCGTATACTACTTTTTCCCAGTCTTTCAGCACGAAGTAGCTGGAAGAGATGATAATAAGGTCACAAAACAGCATGACCCGTCCCAGTGTAATGTCCCTGTATTTGTTAATGATAGCTGCGATAATATCCGTTCCGCCCGTACTTCCGTTCGAAGAGAAAGCAATGCCGATGCCGCCGCCACAGAAAGATGCTCCGATGACACATGCCATGAAAGGCTGGTCGTTCAGTAGGTGAACGCCGTCTGTCAGTTGCTGAATGATTGGCAGAAAGGAAGTCAGGGTAAAAACGGCAAAAATTGTCTTGATGCTGAACTTCCATCCTAAAATACGGATAGCAAGCAATAACAGTAGGAAGTTGATGCCGAAATAAACATATTGTACCGGCAGTCCTGTTGCAAAATATACCAGTGAGGCAATACCTGGTACTCCGCCTGTGGTAATATCGTTGGGAAGCAGGAATACTGTCCACCCGATACCATACATAATCATGCCTAAAGCAATCATTAAATAATCCCGCATTTCACGAAATATGTTCTGCCGGGAAGGAATGTGCATGTTCATTTGTAGTTTGCAGTTAGATTTGCGGCAAAGATAGATATTTTATCAATCTCGAAATATAAGTTATCGGTTATTTGTATTAGTTCGGATGAAATAAATTTGCTTGTGGTAATCACACTATGTTGATTGTTGAATTTATAAAATTTTTGGTTGACAAGCATTCATGATGTTTTTTCGGTTTACATCTTGGTTTACATGCACCCCCTGAAACCGCCTAAATCTATGCTTGTAGTAACCTCTTAAAAGCAGAAAACCTCGACAGTTAATTGCTTAACTATCAAGGTTTTCATTAAGAGCGGAAGACGGGGCTCAAACCCGCGACCCTCAGCTTGGAAGGCTAATGCTCTATCAACTGAGCTACTTCCGCAATTTTTTGTGGGCAAAGATGGATTCGAACCACCGAAGGCGTAAGCCAGCAGATTTACAGTCTGCCCCATTTGGCCACTCTGGTATTTGCCCTTTTGCACTTAAGATTCTATCTCAATTCTCTCATTGAGTAGCTTTGTTTCTCAATTGCGGTGCAAAGATACGACTATTTTTGTAAACTCCAAGCAAAATCTATCATTTTTATTGCAGTAATTGCACATTCATCACCTTTATTACCCAGCTTGCCGCCTGCGCGATCCTCCGCTTGCTCCATTGTATTGGTGGTAATTAATCCGTAAATTACTGGAACATCGCCACTTGCATTTAATTGAGTGATGCCTTGAGTTGCACCCATGCAAACGTAATCAAAATGCGGTGTTTCTCCACGAACTACGCAACCAATTGCAATTACAGCGTCAACTTCGCTGTATTCTATAAGTTGATTGGCACCGAAAGTTAGTTCAAAACTTCCGGGAACGGTTTTTACCATGATATTTTCGTCTTTAGCTCCGTGTTTTTTTAAGGTGTCAACTGCTCCTTTTAAAAGAGCGCCGGTGATATTGTAATTCCATTCGGATACTACAATACCGAATTTCATATTCTCTGCACTAGGCACTGAGTTGAAATCATAATCCGAAAGGTTGTGATAAGCTGTAGCCATAATAAATTAAAGATTAAAAATTAAATAAATTGGAAAGTATAAATGAAGAGCACGGATTACACGGCACTCACGGTTTTGACTTCCGTGTATATCCGTGTAATCCGTGCTCGAAATATCTTATAAATAGGGTATGAATTACTTCTTTAAGAGCTTAGCTTGTTCGATGTATTTATCAATGTCCATAGCTTGATATGAACGGAAGTATTTATCCTTAATAGAAGTATATGCTTTGATGGCATCGTCATACTTACCCTGCTTAACCAGAATTTCTCCGGCTTGCTTCAGATAGATAGGGCTAAGTGTATTATTATCTGCTTCATCAGCTGCTTTCAGCAACATGGAAGATGCCTTATCGAGTTGACCGAGTTGAGCGTAGCAATTACCCATAGCGCCTTTCATTGCAGGAGCTACCATTTGGTCATCTCCGTCAAAGCTCTCCAATGCTTTTACGGCTTCATCGAATTTGCCAAGATGTGCATAGCAAAGACCAGCATATGCCTTGGCAAGATTGGCTGCATCTGTACCGCTGTATTGGTCGGCTATCTTGATGAAACCTACGTAACCGATGCTATCGCCGTTCAGGGCTTCTGCAAAAGCATCAGCTTCAAAATATTCTTGTCCTTTAAAAAGGGCTGCCTGTGCTTTTTCCTCACGAGGTGCTGCATAGAGGTTCTTGTACATTACTATACCTGCTATAATGATGATTATAGCTAAAATAGCACCGATAATTGTCTTTTTGTTTTTGATGAGAAATGCCTCTGATTGTGTAAGTGCGTCTTCCACGTTTAAGGCTTCGTTCGTCTTTTTTTGTTCTGCCATTTCTTATATATTCTTTTTGTTATTATTCATTAATAGCTAATTCGACCCGCAAAAGTAAGTTTTTTATAGCTATCAACGAAATTTAGCGGCATCTTTTTTTATTTTGTATTCCAAAACCATAGATTTATTTTGTTTTGCGTTGTCTTTCAGGATACAATGAAGATAAGTTGCGGGCGGTAACTTAGCTGCATCAAACATTCGTAATCTGGAATGTCCCAGTTACGAAGTCTATCTAATAGATTATGGATGCGGCAAATTTAACAAAAAAGTACACATTATGGAATAATGTTCATGATCTCCGTTCGCGAGGTCTTAACATAACAAGGACGGCGCAACGTCTTGGCATCTCTCGTGATACTGTCAGACATCTTCAGCATTTGAGTTCAGAAGAACTTTTCCAGAAATGCCGGAGCATACGTCCATGCAAACTTCATGCCTATGAGCAGGAAGTCTTATCCCTTCTCAACTGTTTTCCTTCCATTTCCAGCAGTCGTGTCCATGACTATTTGAAGGAACATCATCCGGCCTTTCCAAAAGTCTGCGAAAAGACTGTGCATAATTACGTGCAATTCATTCGGAAGAAATACCATATTCTTTCGACACGATAAGCAGGTTCCGCCGTTTATGGCGGAATCCGGATTTTCATGTACCTATCCTTTAACACAACAATATTATACATTATCATATATGAATACCCAAAGCTTTACAGACGGAACAAACCATTCCCTTTCCAAGACGCTGCAAGGAAAGTGCACTACACGTCCCTGTTATGAGATAAGCACTTCGCAATTTTCAGACATGAAAATCAGACGGCTCATGCGTAAGTACGGTTTCGGAGGATACAGCATCTACCGGTATCTTGTAAACGAGGCTCTCCATCAAGGGGACTATTTCCTTCCCTGGTGTGAGGAGACAGCCCGGAAAACCGCTTCCTACTGGAATACTTCTTTGGAAGATGTTACCCGGATTGTGAAGGGTTGCATACAAGTCGGCCTGTTCAATGGCGGACTGTACAGGAAGTACCGGGTACTTACTTCGGAGGACATACAGCAGAACTATCTAAAGACCTGCTGCATGCTTTCCCAGCTTCCCAACATATCCGAAGAGCTGGAGCTTGCGGTCAGTTGATTCATAAGACTATTATCCACTTTAAATAAATAAGCTTATGCCAAAAACAGCAAAAAAAGGTTTCACCTATTTCAGATTTGAAACCGACCATTTTTATGATCCGAAAGTCAAGCGGCTAAAGAACAAATTCGGAATGGAAGGCTGGGGCGTTTTTCATTTCATCGTGAATGAGATCTTTCGTGTGGAAGGATGCTACATGGTGATGGATGCCGACGGCCTGTTCGACATAGCGGACTATTCCCGCATGGATGAGTGCCGTATTGCCGCCATCATCGATTATTGTACAGACCTGGGACTGTTCGACAAAAGGCTCTGGCAAGAGAAACAAATCCTTACCAGCAAATACATACAGGAACTGTATACCGGTATCTGTAAAGCCATTCACCGCAGGCCTGCCATTCCCGGAGAACTTCTTCTTTATTCACCGGAAAATTTGCAGGAAACAGTGCCCGCATCATATCCTGTCCCGGAAGAGCGGGCATCCACTATGGAAGCCAACGTTTCAGTCTTATCCGAAAAAAAGAAGGCTTCCCGACCGGAATCTCCCTATACCCATCCGTTACCGGCTTCAGGAGTATCACATGAGGTTCTTCGCGAAAAAGCTGAAATACTTCGCGAAAATAAACCACAAAATAAAAACAAAGAAAACATATCCTCCCCAAACCCCTCAAACATTCCTTCGGGAAATTCGGATGAGGAGAATTTTCTTTCAAGGAAGCTCAAAAGCATGGGCGTATCCGAGAACAATATCCGGTGGGTACATTTCCTGAGAGGATATTATCCGGATTTTCCAGTCGAGACAGCTATCCGGGAGATTGAGCAGAGCCATTTCCAGCTTACCACGTTCAATTATCTGGAACCCCTGATAAACAACTATATCGCCAAGTACAATGCCGAATACGGACAGGCGGACCGTGAAAGGAAACAGGCTGAGACGATGCGCTCCATGCGCAAGACCCTCGATCTTCTGGGGATAGCCGCAAGAGACCAGCAGGAGATCATGCAGCTTGCCGCCGTCGCACCTGTGGTACTGGCTTCCGTCCTGAAGGAAACCTGGGGCAACAGGAAAATTAAAAGCCCCACAAGGTTTATCCTGAACCGTATGCGCCAGGCCGTACCCATGTCGGCATAGAGAATGAATTTTAGGAACAATCAAACATAACAAGTCATGACATCACAGGAAGCCAATTCGATACCGTTGGAAGATATTCTCTCCTATTACGGGCATAATCCTTCCCGGCACTTCGGGGGATATGACATGTACAGTTCGCCTTTCCGGCGTGACAGCTCGCCGAGTTTCAAGGTTTTCAAAGAGGAAAACCGCTGGTATGATTTCGGCGAGGGCACTCATGGCAGGGCCGTAGACCTGGTCATGCGCATTGAGAACTGTTCCTTTCCGGAGGCTATGCGCCGTATCGGGGAAATGGGCCTTACAGGACAGGCCGGTGTTACCTCCGGACAGACTTCCGTCCGGGAGAAGAGAGCACTTTCGGGAAGTTCGATGAAGATTCTGGAAACCGTTCCCTTGGGAAACTGCCATCTGCTTGAGTATGCGGCCTCGCGTGGTATCGATGCGGACGTCATCCGTAAATATTGTGTGGAGGTTCACTACTGTTTTGAAAAGAACCCCCGCGAGAAATACGCGATTGGATTTGCCAATGACCATCAGGGGTTCGAATTGCGGAACAGCATGTTCAAGGGGTGTGCCAATACCAAGGACATTACCAGCATTGCAGAAGGCAACCGTTCCTGTGCCGTTTTCGAAGGTTTCTTCGACCTGCTCAGCTTCAAGCAGTATGCAAAGGACCATCCTGAATTGCCGGCACTGAGGAAGCTGGATGTGTGTGTGCTCAACTCCACAGCCATTGTCGAACGTTCGAAAGATTTCCTTTCAAGGTATGAGAAAGTACATGCTTTCCTTGACAATGACGGCCCGGGACGGGAGGCTTTCCGAAAAATGCAACGGTTCCTTCCAAAAGGTACGATATTGGTGAATGAGTCCGAGCGTCTGTATCCGTCATGCAATGATTTTAACGAATTCCTGCAGAAAATGAAATGTCCGGTAAGCGGGCATGAGATGTGAAGAGCAAAAAACAGAATAATGAAAACATTTGAAGAAATATACCGGGATGTAACAGAACGTAGCGGCTGCAATTCCGGAGAGACATTTGCAAGGGCCATGTTTGAAGAAGGTATGAGACAAAACCTTGAGTGTTGCATGGATAAGGCAGCCGGTTCCTATACGGATCTCATGGCCTTTGCAGGATGGTTTGGAAACCGTCTGGCCAGGGAGTCGGTCAGGTGTAATGCCGCCCGCGTAAGTTTCTCCCAGAATATTACAATTGAAGGGAAAAGATACACCACCCGGTTCGGGACTGTGACTTTCAGTACAGAAGAAAAGAAGAGCCTTGCAGAGCGGGCGGAAGAGATTGCCGAAAGACTGTTGTCATCCGGTCCGGCGCATGACCTGAAAGCGGTATTGAAAGAAGCCGTACTGACCGGCTACGATTTACAGAAGGATGATTTTGATGAAGATTAAACAATCAAGTATGAAACAGGAGAATGACATACCGGATAAAATTATGGAGCGTATCCGCAAGCTGATACGCCTGAAAAAGTCGACAACCTCGGAAGGAGAGGCGAACAATGCGGCCATACTGGTGAACCGGCTTCTGAGGGAGTATAACCTTTCCCTGCTTGACATAAATGAAAGGCAGCCAGAGGAGAAGTTCCAGATCAGGAGATCTGACAGGCTCAGTTTCAAGGATACATTCGGCAGTTACTGGAAGCGTGATCTGCTTCGTGTCCTGTGCCAATATAATTACTGCCGGCTGCTTATTTATCAAGGAACCACAGATATGACCATTGTTGGAACCGAAGAAAATATTGCAGCCGTAAGCGTCCTGTATGATTATCTGCGTTCTGCCTTCCGCAGGCTGGCGAATAAAAGACATCTAGAGTACGTGTCTTCAAAACAGGGGTATTACCGTACCGGAAAATACAAAAAGAAATATATCCGCTCATATCTTGAGGGAGCATCATCCGGACTGAGAGAACAATTTGAAGCCATACGCAATATTCCGGCGGAAACAGTCCGTGATACCGCCCTGGTACTTTGTCAGGGCGCACTTATAGACAAGTATCTGGAAAAAATCAGGACATGTAAAAAAGTCCTGACAAGAAATGCACAGACTGACTATCCCGCCTATTATTCTGGCATGGGTGACGGGCTGAGTATCAATCTGGACAGGCAAATAAAAGGGGGATGCATATGAGAGTATTCTGGATAGTTTTTGCCACTGTATATATACTGGGTTGGGTGTGGCTCTGTTATTCCGCCATGCATGCCCCCAGTGATCTGGATTTGTGGGGTGAAGAGATAGAATAAGCCATTTAAACTATAATAATATGTACTTTATACATTATATACAGACCTATGCGTCGGTAAACAGGAAAGGCAGTGAACTCCAGGAGTATATCCTGAAATTCAAAGACTGCCTGCTCAAGGACCGGAATGCACTGGATGACCTGAAAGAAGAGATTCACTGTCGGATAGAAGAGCTGGATGCCAAATATCCGCGTACCAAACCCCTGCATTTTGTTGCAGGAAAGGATACCGCCCCCCAATGGTACATCCATGTGGAAGGTAAATCGGACAACCTGGTATGCATCATATCGGTTACGAAAGTGAAATGCCTGTTAGGAGAAGGAACTGTTATCTTTCCCGGGGAAGAACCGGGCAACGGTAAGCCATGAGGAATACATTCTGGTTTGCTGTGGACTATGACGGTACGGGGCATCTTTTCACTTACAAGCCTGAAAGGGATACCGGCATATGGATCGGCAAGGAAGCCCTGCATATTCCCCAGGGAGCGTTCAAGGAAATGTTTCCCGGTATCACCTGGCAGGATATTCCCATAGCGGTAACATTGGAAGTGCTTCCTCGTGAGGAGACCTTCCGGCTACGCCTGTCAAAGAGTTGCAGTTATCTTTTCAGGAAATATATCCGTATCCCGAGGAAAGGAGAACAATCAAAACATTGGAGTCATGAATAAATCAGATGCAGAAAGAATTTTCCTCTTGGCAACCAAAAAGAGTGCTGAAAGAGACGGCACGACCTATTGTATAGGCGTGTTCAAATTAGGTACTTCAAATATGGAGTTTATTGTAGGAGAAACTGACAATGACCGGGAATACAAGGCCGGTGATGAAGTCACGTATATCTATAGTGCCGACTATACAAGTGATATGCAAAATGCATTGAACTGGCTGAATAGCATAAAATGAAAAAGGAATGGACTATGGAAATATTAACGGCATTACAATGGGCTAAAAAGGGTTTTATACCCAATGAGGGGGCGGAAGGTACAGAACAATGGACTAATTGTTATTACTCTGCCAAAGCTGTCTATTTCAAAGACTGTGAAGTACATGAAGATAAGGAAGCTGCAAAAGCCATCCTCTCTGCCAAAAGGAAAGAATATCGGGATGTAGCCAAGAAACGGGAAGAGAAGAGAAAACAGAATGCCGAATACCGGGAGAAAATGAAAACTCATTGGCAATGGTTACAAGAGGGAAGAATTCCTGACCCTCATGCACGTTGGAGAGTTGGAGAGGAATTGAATAGAATTTATAATACCTGTTCTTATGGCAGTAGATACTGTTATTGCCATGAGAGATATACCCATGAACCTAAAAATGATGAAGAGATACAAAAAGCCATTTTGGATTTTCATAAAAACGGAGATAGCTGGGGCTGAATATAAACAGTATAGAGATGAATAGATACATGGACTGGGAACTCTATGAAGAACCGCCTGAAGGATTCTCTATTGACAAACATACCGGTTCTCCTCTATTCGGATATGATTTCTTTACAAACGGTAAAAGTGTCCTGAAGGGTCAAAAGAGGGTTCTTGTGAAGGCCAACATACCTGCCAATGACGTAGCGGTTAATCACCCAACGAGCAAAATGCAGAAGCCCAAGAGCAAAGAGCCCAAACAAGACCCGATGATTAACCGTAATGTACGTCAAAGGGTAAACGTCTTTGCCCGCGAGAGATTTAAAGTGAAGCTGTTACAAGAAATAGAATTTGATTTAATGGTGTGTCAGCTGGAAGGATGGAGCATGGGAAGCTATGTCTGTGAGATTAAACAATTGATTGATGATATATTTCAGAAAATGACAAAAGAAATGAATAAAACTGTATTATGAAATATCTGGCAGTTGAAATAAATGACATTACAAATATAGAGCATAAGCGGGATATGCGTTTTTCATAAATGGAATAAAAGTTTTAATGGCATTCAGATTTTAACCATGAAAGCGTATCCCCGCTTAATCTACAGAATCACATCAAACCAATATTAATAAAAATGGAAATACAAGGAAAAATCATCGCCGTTCTTCCCATCAGGGATGGGATCGGCAAGACATCCGGCAATGAATGGAAGAGCCGGGAATTCGTTCTCGAGACAGAAGAAAACAAGCCGCAGAGCCTGTGCCTTCAGCTGATGAACGCCAACATTGACCGGTATGCCGTCGAGGTCGGCCAGACTGTGCATGTGAAATTCGATTGTGCCGCCCGCCAGTGGGAGAACCGTTGGTTCAATACCCTGACTGCCTGGGAAGTGGTTGTCATCAAGGAAAAGGAGGAGAAGCCGGTATGATAAAAAAGGCATTTCTTCTGGCAGGCTTCCTTGCCTGCGGCCTGGCTGTATCGGCACAGTCCTATTCGCTGCGTACCAACATAATCGGTCTGGCTACGGCCAACCTGAACCTGGAGGCGTCCATGACACTGGACCGCAAGTGGTCGCTGCATCTGCCGCTTCAGTACAACCCTTTCAAGTTTTCGAAGAACCGCCAGTTCCGCAATTTCTATGCATCGCCTGGTGTACGTTACTGGCTGCTTGAGAGTTATATGGGAGGGTTCATCGGCATGCATGGCACTGCCGGTACATACAGTGTAGGCAACCTTTTCGGCAGCAAATACCGTTATGAGGGTGAAGGTTACGGTGTGGGTATAAGTATCGGCCGGGCATACCAGTTGGGACGATGCTGGAACCTTGAGTGGGAGCTCGGAGCCGGGGCAGTGTGGCTGGGATATGACAAATATCTGTGTAAACGTTGCGGTGACCTTGTGGAAAAGGACTACGGCTGGCATTTTCTTCCTACCCGCGCCGCACTGAACATGGTTTATCTTTTTTAATTTCCCCCACCGATGAGAAAGACAAGACGTATCATACCTTACGCATTGCTCTCGGGACTGCTTGTCTCATGTGTTACAGACCACAAGCTGGCACGTGTACGCATCTCCCAGCCTCAAATGAAAGAAGCGGTCGCAGATACAGGATTCCGCCTGCCCCGGCAGATAACATGGACGGATGACAAAGGAAAGGAGCATATTGTGACCGAGGCCACGAAAGACAGCGTTACGGGTGAATACATTACCCAGATGGAACTCTCCGAAATCACCGTCGTGGCAAAGAGCAAGCAGGTGGCGGAAAGGAACGGCAAGATCAACCTGGATTTCATCGTCACAGTACCCGGTGAGCTGATCAGCAACAAATGGCAGGTCCAGCTCACGCCTGTAGCCTACAAGTCTGCCGATACGTTGTATCTGGACAGGATTTTTCTTTCCGGGGCTGACTTTGCCAAGATGCAGAGAAAAGGTTACATGCGTTACCAGGCATTTATGAACTCCATTATTCCGGACAGTCTCTACCTTCAGAAACTATTCGACGAGAAAGGCTACAGGAAAGCCCTGGCCGAACTTGAAGAAGAGTACTTTCAGGCATGGAAACATGAGGTTATCAGCAAAGAACGCTGGATTGACTGGTCGGACAAGGCCAATGCGCGTTTTGCACTGTTCAATTACAGGATGGAGCGTAACAAACAGACCATAGCCGGCTATAACTCAATACTCGAATATCTTCCGGCTTACCGGCTGCGTCGTGAGATGGATGGTAAGTATATTCCTTCCAAATGGAAAATATTTGCCGAGGGAAACTATAAGATCCGTACCCGGAACATAACACCGGAGGATTCGGCTTCCATCACCAGACGCTTCACCGACTATGCGAAGATGGCCGAGAACCGGAAAAGGAAAGAGCAGGCCGGTGAAATGTACGAGAAGTATGTGCGCTTTCCATATGAAGCGGCACGCCTGGATACGGTCATCAAGGAAGGCGATAACTTCGTATATTATTATAAGCAGGAACTTCTGGCTACGGAAAATACGAAAAAGATAGACCTGACCCTGGATGGGCAGATTCTTTCAAAGGATGAGACAAAGACGCAGCTCCCCCCTTCGGATACAATCACCTACTTCATATCAAGCATGGTGCAGTTTTTGGACCGCAGTCCACGTTACAAAAAGAAAATCATCACCCGTAAGGATGAAGTCAACCTTCGGGCATATGTGACCTACAAGAGCGGAGCCACCGAATTTTCCGAGGACATCGGGGATAACAGAGCGGAAATCGACAAGGTGTTCGAAACCATTCATGGTATCAATTATACAGGGGAGTTCCTCATCGACAGTATCCGTATGACAGCCACGTCATCTCCCGAGGGCAGTGCCGATATGAACCTTTTCCTTTCAAAGGGACGTGCACTGGCACTCAAGAAATACCTTGCCCTTCGCAGCGATGACCGCGAAGGAGTCGATACACTTTTCCGCCCGCGTTGGATCGGCGAGGACTGGAACCGGCTGCATGAACTGGTACTGGCAGATGACAGCCTGGAAAACAAGGCATATCTTCTGCGTATCATGAAAGAGACGGACAATCCGGATAACCGGGAGTATGCCCTGCGTAAATATCCCGCCGACTACATGCGTATCCGGGGAAAGCATTATCCGTTACTGCGCGGTGTGGAGTTCAAATTCCATCTTCATCGCCGGAACATGCTCCAGGATACGATAGTCATGCCGGTTATTGACACTACCTACATGCAGGCAGTAAAAATGATAGAAGACAGACAATACCGGCAGGCCCTTGCCATACTGGACGTATCTTATCCGGATGACTACAATACGGCAGTGTGCCTGATGTCCCTGGGCTATGACAAGCGTGCGCTTGAAATCATGACGGAACAGGCGGACACTTCGGACAGGAACTATCTGCTGGCCATCCTGTACAGCCGCCTGAAAAGAGAGGAAGACGCCCTCAAAATGTATGTCAAGTCATGTGACCAGGATGCTTCCAAGATATGGAGAGGAAGACTCGATCCGGAAATTAACAAACTGATAGTAACTTATAATTTATATAAAGATGAACTATATTAACAAGCTGGCATCCTTCGCGGTTCTTGTAATCGCACTGAGTGGTTGTGACTTCAACGAGGATTTCTGCATAAGAAACGGGGAACTTGTTGCCTGGTGTGATTTCAGCGGAATCAAGGAGCCGCTGCCCATACCGGCGCAGCGGCACATGATTGCGTTTCCTCTCGGGCATACGGATATCCCTTCAGGTACGGAAACGGCCTTTATACAGGATACCCTTCGCTGGAGTATTCCCCAAGGTGAATACCGCTTCCTGTTCTATACAGGAAATTACAAAGTAAGCGATATTCAGAACTACCATGAAGCGTGTCTTACCGTACAGACAGATACAGTGGAAGGCGGGGCTTACATCCCGGAAATACAGGACTTCTGCTGTTCGGTCATGTTCAGCGAACATCTGGAGTATCAAAATACCAAAAGGGTGGAAGTCAGCCCCTCGGCATTCGTCCAGCGTCTGAACATACAGATCAATGTATCCGGTAATACTGTTCCCCTATCTTCTTTGAAGGGTACGCTTTCAGGCATTTCCACCGGGCGATATCTCGTCTCCCGTGAAAGGACAGGGAATGCAAGCCTCACTACCATATTTGCACGCAAACAGGATTTTAACCGGTGGCGTACAAGCCTGTATGTATTCGGTTTCAGTCCCGTAGCGGAGAATATACTGACAGTGAAGGTTGAGATGGATGAAGAGGAATCCGCATTCAATGAAGAGCAGACGGTTGACCTGACACCGTACATCAGAGGTTTCGAAGGTGAGGAACTTTCATTGGAACTCAATCTGCATGTCGGTAAAGAGCTGACCATAGACCAGCCGGTTGTCATTCCGGATTGGGAGGAGATACCTGAAACAGAATTATAAAACTATAACTAATATTTTTTTTATGAAAACAAGATTTTTTCTTTCAGCGGTAATGACCGCAGGTTTACTGGCTTCATGCAGTAACAGTGAAGAGATATTTATTGAAAACGAAACAGGCCGGGAACATACGCTTGCACAGCTGAATATCCTGCCAACCGTAGGAACAGAGACCAGGGCCGGTTTTATCCCCAAAACGGACTGGGCGGCGGGTGATGCTCTGGGGCTGTTCATGTACAAGGCAACCAGATGGGGTGATGCCTATCCGCGTTATGATGCCCAAAACAACAAGTCAACCAAAGAGACAAACGGCTGGTCGCAGGCCAGTCCGGTATATCTCCTTTCGGACGAGGCAACAATATGGGCATACTACCCGTATAACGGTGCGGTAACCGATGGAACAAAAATACCCGTCCCTATCAACGCAGGCACATCCGTCGATTACATGTGGGGAAAAAGTTCCAACCAAGTGTCGGTAATTGAAACCGAGGCTAAAATACCGATGAGACATGCCCTCTCACAGTTTGTCATCCGTTTGAAAGTTTCCCCCGAGTATCATAACGACGGGAATCTTACATCGGCCAAGCTGAAAGCATCGGCCGCCAAGTTTGCCACCGTCGGGACGATGAACCTGAACGATGAGGGGAAAATCACATTCCAGCCGACCAGTACCGAATTGTCATGGAGCCCGAACACTACCGTCCCTGCCCAGGGAGAGCAGGCGGTAGACTATGCCGCAGCCATTTATCCGATGAGCATTTCCGAGGGTGAGGTATCGCTCGAGGTCGTAATCGATGGTGCGACCTATGCATATTCCATTCCGCAGATTCTTTGGGAAGCCGGAAAGAGATATATCTACTCGGTCACCATGCGCTCCAATGATGCGGAAATCGGTGGGGAGAACGGGCAGTCTGTAACGATAGAGGGTTGGACATCCACTGAGGAGGATATCACACTTGTACCGGTCAAATAAATTAGTAACCTATGGGGGAGCCTTCCGGTTCCCCATAAAACAGAAATCATGATAAAATTGATAAAACCGATTGTTTGCGCAGTACTGCTGCTTTCCTTTTCATCCTGCGGTGAAGATGCCGCAGAGAGGGAAACCGTCGCCGGCAGCGGGCTTGTCACATTCACCGCCGTCACCGGGGATACGGGAACACGAAACACCCAGGAGGGCAGCTTTGAGACAGGCGATGCCATAGGCGTGTTTGCCATTGAACCGAAGACCGGTGTATATTGGGCAGTGAACAATGAATACATCTATGACGGCAGCACATTCAAACCTGCGACGGAAGCGGATAATATTATTGTAACGGTGGGAACCGATTTCGACTTCTATATATACTATCCTTTCAAGGAAGGAGAAACGGACATTACTTCCATATCCCATTCTGCCGGAGATCAGGATGAGAAGTCCGGATGGCTGTCAGCGGATTTCATGACTGCGACCTATACGGAACCGGTTCTGAACTATACGATACCGCTGGATTTCAGACACAGACTCTCAACAGTGGAAGTCAGGATCGAGCGTAACGAAGGAGTCCGGGAGGCTGCCATAGAGAATGTGAAACGCACGAGCCGTTTCAACCTGCTTACCGGTGAGGTTGTTACGGACGAAAGCAGAGGTAACTGCCGGATGTACAGATATTCCCAGCAGGGAGATGCCACAACGGTATTCCGCGTGACCGTTCCCGCCCAGACGCTTACGACTTCCTCCAACTATGTAACCCTTACGGGAGATACGGACATAAAACTTCGTGGAACTTCCGATATGGTCACCTATGCCGGTCAGATACACAATTACAGTATCGACTACAAGAAACAGATTACCGTTCTGGATTATACAGCGGGCGGGACCACCACAGGTGCGGGACTCTACAATATCGGAAGTACCTGTACAGTGAGGGCAAACGTGAATGGCGGTTATGAGTTTGCAGGGTGGTATGAGGCAGGCAGGATCGTATCCGATGCGATACAGTACAGTTTCGAGGTTCTGACAGACCGTACCCTTGAACCCAAATACCGGAATTACGGCAGTTGGTCGGTTACTTTGACGGCAAGCCCTTCATCCCTGGGCTGGAAAGGAGGCAACTCGACGCTTACTGCGGGAGCTTTGCGTGACGTATTTGTAAATGGCATAAAGGAAAACTCACAAACCGGTTCCCCGTCCATTACCGGTGGCTCGGACGGTTTCTTCCTTTCAGGAAATACGGTAACGGTAGCGGAGAACAACACCGCATCCGCACGCAGCTGTGTCTTTACGGCAAACTACGGTGGAAATTCCGCCACAGCCACAATCAGCCAGGAGGCAGCCCCGGTCAGCTACTATTTCAGCTATACGGATGGCAGCACTACCCATAGTGAACGTACCGAGGCGAGTGCCGGTTCATTCACATTGAGTATAACAAGCTATAAAGTGACAGGTAACAGCCGCAGGGATCTTTCCTGGAGTGTGTCAGGAGACAGCTGGATTCATGTGTCCGGAAGTTCGGTAAGTTATGACGAAAACCCGGGGAAAGAAATCCGTAGTGGAAACGTGACGCTCACACAGGCAGAAAGTGGAAAAACAATAACATTGACTGTAAGACAAAAAGGAAAGACTTCCGTAGATATTGATCCCTAATTGAAGAATTAACCATAAACGATATGATAAAGGCATATAAATGTATTATGACAGCCATGCTTCTTTGTCCTACTGTTCTTACGGGCTGTTCGGATGAAAAGGACCCGCTTGAACAGGAAGGGGAAAAAGAGCTCCGGGTGGAGAACTGTTTCAGCCGTGGTGTCGGGACAGATGTGGACGGCTCTCTTGTAAAGGATTTCGGGATGGTATTGCTTGATGATGCAGGCGATACTTACGCCAGCGTACCGGGACCGGTACATGTGACGTACGATGACGGCTGGATCTTTCCGGAAGTCACGCTCACTGAAGCTACCTGCAGACTGTTTGCTTTTTCTCCTTTCCAGGAAATTCCGGGAAAGGAACTGCCCGTAAGCCTGGTTTCCCAGACAGATTATCTGGCTTCGGAGGAGTTGCGGCTCAACTGGCAGAACCACAGGGCAAGCATTGAGATGAAACACCTGCTTTCCCTTCTGGAATTTACAGTGGAAGGGAGCGATGCATGTACCTTGAACATGGAAGAACTTCCTGTGGAAGGCGCATATGACCTTACAAGCGGAAGCCTGTCCGTGAAAGATAATAACGGAAGCATTGCTTCCAAAGGAAACATACTGCTTCTGTTCCCTGGCAAAACGGAAGAACGCAGGATACAGATCCATTACCGGGACAATGTTTACGACTGGTACCTTCCGGCCAATACGTTTGAGGCCGGAAAGAGATACACCTACATATTGTCCCTAAGCAAAGAAGGGATGCTCATTCTCTCCGGTGTGAGCGTCCGTCCCTGGCAGGCAGGTGGAGATTATACCGGATCAATTAAACCGAATGAATAATGACGACAAAGAAAAATGTATTGCTAACCCTCATGTTTCTGCTTACTACCATACAGGTATCTGCACAGGACATGAATTCGACTGTAAACACAATGCTTGACGGCTGGGCCAGACCCATATATCTGGCAGGCATGCTTATCGGCCTGATTGCCGGTTTGGTACGGAACTATGACAATATTGCGGCCAAGAATGACAACGGAAACAGAATGGACGGTGTCATTGCGGTCGTTTGGATGGTAGGTTATGGTCTGGCCGGTTCGGTTGTCATCAATGCCATAAGGACGGCAGCCATGGGTATAAACCTGAGTGTCTGATATGGAATACAAAGTAAGAAAAGGTCTGGAAACTCCCTGCCGGATCGGTATTTTCCTTTCCGGGGATTATTGGGTGGTATATTCCGCCAGTGTAGCGGCTATCGGACTGTGTGTCCTTGCAGCCGCCCAGGGGTTGACTGAAGGGCACTGGGAATTCTTCTGGAGCATGCTGGGCATATGCAGTGTGGCGGAGCCTCTGCTGTGCTATATGTTCTGGAGAAAGACCTTGTCCCGGAAGTTCAAGAACCGGAACCGGGAGATTACCCTGAGCAATCTGGAAATGACCCGTACCCTTTACCGTATCCGGAAAAGACACAGAAAGGAGCAGTTATGACAACAAACTACACATACGGACTTTTGGACATCATGGGAGACGGGGCCATGCTGGGACAGTCAGGTAGCCTGACCGTTTCCTTCCGTCTTACAGAACCGGAATGCTATAGCCTTTCCCCGGAAGATATAGACCGGAGAAACCTCATGTTGGAGGAAGCCTTCCGCTTTCTTCCCGATGGGAGCTATGTGCATAAGCAGGATATCTTTCTCAAGCGCAGCTACTCTCCGGAAAAGGCCGACAGTTTCCTTTCCCGGGCGGACGCGCGCCATTTCGCCGGACGTACCTATCTGGAGCATATATGCCTGATGCATTTCACGTTCGCTTCCCTTGAGACATTGAAAAAGGCGTATGCAGCCTCTCCGGTGAGATACAGGGAAGAACTGCACAGGAGTGATGAGCAAAAACTGAAGGACTTCCTTGAAGGTGTGGAAAATGCCATGAGCATCATCCGTAATATTCCCAATGTAAGTGTCCGGCAGCTTGACGGGACGGAAATGGTGGAACTGATGGGAGAATATACCAATCTGTTCGGTGGAAAACGCGAAACAAGGGATATGCGGTTTTCTTCCACCATGAGCATAGGGGAAGAAAAGGTCAAGTATTACAGCATCTGCGATGAAGCACACCTGCCGGAAAGTATCATTTCCTCATGTGTCAGAGACTATTCGCTGCCCAAAGCGGGCAGCGAGCTGTTCCATACTCCTTTGGAAAGCCTGGGAGTCTATCTGCCATGCAACCATATTGTCAATCAGGTTATTTTCTTTGAAGGTGATAAAAAACTGCGGGCGAGGGTGAACAGCAATATTGATGTTTATAAAAAGAACAGCAGCATAAGAAAGAGCATCGAGTCGGAGTACAGGAAATTGGATGAGGTTCGCAATGAAATCATGGAGGAGAACACACCGCTTGTACGCACTTATTTCTCCCTGTGCTTTTTTGACCGCGACGAAAAGGAACTGGAGAATGCCGAGAAGAAGATCCGGGAATGCCTGAACCTGGCCGGCTTCGGATACTACATCCCTTCGTTCGAGCATCTGGCGGCCGCACATCTGGCTTCCGTACCGGGACAGGTGAACTGCTTGCCGGGGGAGTATATGTTTCTTTCCACGCTCTCCGTTTCACTGTGCCTTTTTCTTGCCTGCAGTACACTCCGTTCCGATGCGGAAGGTATTCAGCTACAGGACAGACTATACCGTATCCCGATCAAAAAGGATATATGGGATGCCGGAAAGAGAAGGGCGGATGCACGCAACGGGATGATCATCGCCGGTTCCGGCGGGGGAAAATCCACTTTCGCCGAGAATTTCACTTATCAGCTTCTTGAACAGGACTATACGGTTGTAGTGGTGGAGTTCGGAAAAAGTTTCAGCCAGCTCTGCAAACTTTATCCCAAAGAGTCGCTTCACGTGGATTATGACGGAAAGACACCGTTGGGTATCAATCCGTTCGACCTGCAGGGACGCAGGCCGGACAATACGGACTTGGAAACGATCTCGGGAATCGTGCAGCGTTATTGGAAACACATGTTCACAGGAAAGGAACCGGAGAGGGAAACGGCACTGAACCTGTTCATAGAGGACTATTACGAACAGCCGGGAAAGGAACACAATTTTGTGGGATTCTATAACCATGTAAAACAGAATTATCCGGATATCCTGGAAAGGAAAAACATTCCGGAGAAGTATTTTGAGCTCTCTTCGTTTCTTCTGAACTGCGGGGAGTTCCTGCCGGGAAAAAGATATGAGAATGTGACGAAGGATACCAAAGAGGATTTTCTGGCCAAGAAATTCATAGTATTCGAACTCACCCGGATCAAACAGGACAGGTTCCTCTCGAACCTGGTCATGACGATGATATTCTCGGTCATACAGTCGAAGATACTTTCCGACAGGAGCAAGCGGGGAATCCTCATATTCGACGAGTATGCGGAAACGGCACAAATGAAGGATACGGCCACGAATACGGGCATACACAGCTCGGTAGCGTTCTGCTACCAGAAGATCAGGAAAGAGAACGGCGCCGTCTACACCATCGTACAGACTCCCGACCAGTTGCCCGATGACGAGAATACGCAGAACATCATCGGTAATACGGACATGCTTTACGTACTGCCCACCAAGGAGGTGATTTACAGCAGCATCATAGAGAAGTTCAAAATTACCGACCAGGCACATATCGACCTGATGAAATCCATGCGGAACAACTTCTCTGGCAGGCAGCCGTACAGTGAATGTTTCTTACGTATGGGAGAGAAATATGCCACCGTTACCCGCCTGGAACTGTCTCCGGAGAAGTTCCTTGCCTTCCAGACGGAAGGGAGCATATGGGCCGAGCTGGAAAAGAAAACGCAAAGGATGGGTATGGAAGATGCCATCCGTGAATATCTGGAGGAACATCCGGAGAGAAAAGTAAAGAAATTATCATCAAACAGATAACAGTATGAAAAAGACTTTGATTTTGGGACTCATGACATTGCTCCTTTCAGGGACTGTCCGGGCACAATGGATTGTGAGCGATCCGGAAAACACCTATCAGGGTGTTCTTTCTGTACAGCAGCTCAAGAACACCGTCTCCTCGCTCAGGGAGCAGAAGAAAATACTGGATGAAAGCCTGGATTACATGAGGAAGGTGAATGCCACAGTGAGTAACAGCATGACTGTAAAGTATCTCATTGAAAGGCAATTGAAACTGAGTACGGAGTGCGGAAAGCTTCTGGGAAGGGCCGGCAAATCGGGAATGAAGTCGTCAACCCTTTCCTCACTGACATCATGCGTAGGACAGATCGTGAGCAACAACGGACGGCTGATCAGCCTTGTGAAAAGCGTTCTTTCGACCTCACTGAGGATGAACGATGCGGAGAGGCTGGCACTTCTCAGGGATATAGAGAAACAGACCGAACAGGATGAGCGGAACATATGGAAAATAAATCGTCTTGTCAGTGAGTATGAAACTTTGAAACGTGCCCTGCAATGATGGAGGAAGGAGAATTCAGCGTGCTGTTCCACTCCTACCGGGAACTTAGGGAGGCGGTAGCTGTTAACGGCTTCTACTCGCTGGTGGCGGGACTGATCATAGCAACTTTCATATTCAAGTTGCTTGATATGGCAAATGACATGATTAAGGAGGAGAAAGGATTCAATGCCAAGCATTTCTTTGAACTGGGCAGGGAATATATTTTCTGCTCGGCCCTGATAGCAATCCTGCCTCTTTTACTGGGATGGCTGGAAGCGATATTCGCTATGGGGGCGGACAAGGTGGTAGAATCCATAGGCGGGAAATACAACTCGGACAACATCTGGAGGGCCACGCTTCTTGGTGACCTGGAGAACATGGTCGAGGAAGGCAGCTGGAACGTGGCGGGAACGATCTTCACGCATATACTGACCTCACAGGTGGGGACGCTTTTTGCCCTGGCATATGATTATATCACCACCCTGTTCCTGGCGACAAGGTATGTCATACTTCTCCTTCTGGAAATAGTCTCTCCCGTGGCCATCGCATGCCTTTACAACAAGGATCTGAGGAGTTCTTTCTTTGTATGGGCAAAGAACCTGTTCGGATGCTATATGCTGTACCCGGCTTTCGTAATAGTAAGCGTATTCAGCGATCTTATAGTGAAGAATTACATCCGGCAGGATTCATGGCCGATATGGATCATGTTGTTTTTCTCGATCATCCTGAAAACAAGCCTGCTTGCGGCGGCCAAGGCTACGGTCAACAAATGGTTATGAGTATGAAAAAGATATTAAGAAAAGAAAGGGAAACATTCTCCATTATGACAAACATGAAGGAAATACTCGGGGACTTCAATGCGCTGGCCGACGCCCGTAAGAAAAGCTCCCTTCTGGTGAAGCTGGCATTCGGCTTCTGCGCGCTGACGGTGTCGGCCGTGTTGTTTTTCAGCTATTCACTGCTCAGCAGCATGGGAAACAAGATACTTGTGGTAAATGAGAACGGTGAATACCTGAAGCAGAAGGCTATGGATACGGATAAGCTCTACGAGGAGCTGCTGCGGGCTCACTGCAGTTCCACAGCCTATTATCTGAACAGTTTCGACAGGCTTTCATGGCAGGAGAACCAGGCGCATGCCCTGTTTCTGGTAAGCAAGCCGGACGCAACGGCCATATTTGCAAAGTATCGTGCGGACAGGGCTTATGGGGATGCGCTGGAACTGGGAGCGGTATACCGGAATAAATTCGAGAAGATAATTTCCCTTTCGGTTGAGAACGGCCAGTATCATGTCATCTTTTCTTCCGTACTGGCCATCATAAACGGAAGTGATACGAAGGAAGTAAGGATTATCAGTGAAGGTACGGCCATACGTGTGAGACCGCGTTTCCCTGAAAATATATCCGGTTTTTTCTTCCGGACGTATAACCAGCAATACGAGAACTTATGACACAGTCGGAAAAAAGCAGGATCATCATTCTGGGAGGAGCAGGTATCGTGACCGCCCTGCTGGTCTGGGGGATTATAGCCAGTTTACCGGCCGGTCAGGATAAGGAAGAGGATACAGAGGAAGTGACACTTCGGGGCCGGATCAAGGAAAGTTTTACATTGGAAGACATGCTGAAAAGCGTAGAGAAAGACAACCGGGGCATGATGAACCCTTCAACAGTCTATGAGGGTGTACCGGACCGGAGAGAACCGTCCGGAACGGATGCTGAAAATGAAGAAGAGATACGGCGGATCAGGGAACTGATAAGACAGAACGAGGCGGAGATTACAGGTGGCAGTGCAGCGGTAACAGGCGGAATGCAGCCTTCTTTCCCGGGAAAGGAAAATACTCCCGTACCTGAAAAGAAAAAAGAGGAGAAAAAAGAAGAGTTGCATACCGATACGTTGGAAAGCGCGCCTGAGGCAAAACCGCGCAGGAGTTTTAATAGCGTGCGGCTTGTCCGGCAGGATGAAAAGAATGTCATCAGGGCATTTGTACACTCGACACAAACCGTAATGACCGGATCGACACTGAAGATGCAACTGGCCGAGAACTGCCTTACCGATGACGGGCAGCGTATCCGTAAGGGAACACCGGTGTTCGGGGAAGTAATGAAGATTGACGGGGAACGCGTACTGGTAAGGATTACTTCGGTAAATCTGGGAGGCAACATACTTCCTTTCGAAAAGGAAGTATATTCAGAGGATGCAATGGAAGGGATTTACGTCCCGGGAAATGCCAAGGCGGAAACGATACAGGAAGCGGAAGCGGCCGGAGTAAGCGGGGCCGGCACTAACATTGCCGGCGGACTTGATGTAGGCAGCCAGCTTGTGGCGGGGGCGGCAAACAGCGTCATCAGTGCAACCAAATCGGCTGCGAGCAAGAATATCCGTAAAGTAAAAGTGACCATCAAGACCAATTACAGGATATTGCTGAAGGAAGCAAAAAAATAGAGCATTAAATGATACAAGAATTTCGTCCTACTCTCACGAGCCGGACGAAATGAAACAACGCAAATTTTAGAATATTTTATTTATGACGTAGCTGGTACAAAGATAAGAATTTTGATAAGAACAGAGAAATAACACTTATAACATATTGAAAAAAATGAAACAATGGCAAAGGTTTATGTGGCAAGCAGCTGGCAAAATGAATACCAGCAATCGATAGTCTCCTTCCTGCGCCGGAATGGGCACGAGGTATACGATTTCATGAACCCCGAGGGAAAAACGGATTTTCACTGGTCGCAGGTTAGTGAGAACTGGCAGCAGATGGATACGGATGAACACCTGGACGCGTTGGAGCACCCGCTTGCCCAGACAGGCTTTAAATCGGACTTCGATGCCATGAGGTGGGCTGATGTTTGTGTACTTGTACTTCCCTGCGGAGCTTCCGCGCATTCCGAGGCGGGATGGATGAAGGGAGCCGGCAAGAAAGTGGTTGTGTATCAGAACCGGCCGCAAAAACCGGAGCTGATGTACAAACTCTTTGACGGGATATTCCCGATGGCTGCAGATATAGCCCGGTTTCTGAAAGAACTTGATAATATGAATGATTTAAAATCAACGTAATGGAACATGATTTTTTAACCGAAAACATAATTCGTTTTTATAAAAGCGGATACGCTGTTCCAACATTTTGGTTCATTTTTCTTGCAGTATATCTATTAATGTTATTTGTGCCCTGGAATAAAAACAAATAAGTATGATACAAAATAGAACTTACATCACAGTCATTTTTCTCCTGAGTTTTCTTTCAGGGAAAGCCCAAAAAATAGAAGAGCTCACCGCCATACCTCTGGAAATCGGCTATGAAAAGACGTTACACCTGATATTTCCTACCGAAGTGAAATACTACAGCATCGGTGGAGATTACGTCATCGGTGAGAAAGTAACGAACTGTCCGGAGATTATACGTTTGAAAGCTGCGGAGGAGAATTTTCCGGGTGAAACAAATCTCTCTGTGGTAACCGCCGATACGAAATTCTACTCCTATGCCATACGTTACAATGCGCATCCGAAAGAAAGCTATATGCGTATAAATGGGGAGGCTCCCATACCGCATATCCTGCCAGTGGGTAAAGACAAGCAACTGTTTCTTATCTTCCCCGCTACAGTCTCTTATGTGGACTACGGCAGTACGAATGTGGAAGTAGAGAAAGCCGAGGGAGTGGACAATATCCTGGCTGTAAAAGCCATGCGAGCCTATACAGAAGATACGAACATTTCCGTAGTGGTTGAAAATGGTAAATTCTATACGTTTGACCTGCGCTATGTACCCGCCCCGGAACGTTTCAGTTTCGTTATTGATAAGGAAGATACACAAAAAGTGGCCATACTTGATGAAAAGGAACGTTCAAGCGAACAGAAAGAAAGGATCAGAGAAGCAATAGGCAAACGGCTACCCCTGGATCTGGGACTCAAAGATAAAAATGCCGGCATGGAGTTCGAGATTGGAAACATCTTTATCGACGCGGACATACTGTTGTTGCGTATGACACTGACAAACCGTACCCAAATCGGTTATACGACGGATTTTATGAGATTCTATATTCAGGATGCCAAGATCCGCAAGAAAACAGCGGTGCAGCAGCTTGAGCAGAATATCTTGTTCACCTTCGACTATCCGGAGGAGATACCGGCACACGAGAGCCGGACATTTACGGTGGCTATGAACAAATTTACCATTCCGGATAAAAAGAGACTCGTCATCGAGATCCAGGAAAAGAACGGTGGCCGGCATTTCCTGTATAAACTGAAGAACAAGTCGCTCCTGGATGCAGAAGAGGTATTCAGGAATAGAGAACAGCAGGAGACGGAAGAGGAAGCCGACAGGATATTAAGGAGGATAGCCCGATGAGAGTGCTTCTGTTCATATTGTTTTTCCCTTTTTCTTTCTCCGGGCATGATGACGGAAAGGAACTGCTTAATATGGCACTTGATAGGTGTGAACACCTGGAAAGTTTGGAAGATTACCGGGATATACTTTCCCGGTACGGAATGACAGACAAGCTCCCGCTGGCCTGCCCCCTGAAAGAGAAGTTCCGTATCAGCAGCACGTATGGCGGCAGGATTCATCCTCTAACGAAAAAACGTAGTTTCCATTCGGGTATTGACATGGCTGTGGAACTGGCCGCACCCGTCTATGCCACCGCTTCGGGTACGGTTACTTTCGCGGGGAGAAAAGGCGGATATGGAAGATGTGTCGTTATACGGCATTCTTACGGCTTTGAAACGCTGTATGCTCATCTGGCTGCGTATTATACCACAAAAGGGAAAAAACTCGTGAAAGGGGCTGTAATCGGCTTTGCAGGGAGTACGGGAAGAAGTACCGGCTATCACCTACATTATGAGATAAGGAAATACGGCAAAACTATAAAACCATATTGGTATGGATATGACAATCAAAGATGAAATAGAACAACTTATCCTGCGGTGTATCGCTTCCGACGGGCTGAAGGCTTGTCCGAAGGATCTGGCTTTCCTGGAGAAATACGGGCTGAAGAACCTGTTTTTCTTTTCTGTGGAATATGGAATGGAAGGTGCGGATACACAGTCACTCGACGGCAGGGCAAAAAGCCAGATAAGATGGAATCTCTATGTGACGGACTTCCCTCTCCTGCGGCGTATGTATGAGCGGGAAGGGAAAGGAGCATTGATGGAGTGCCTTTATTTGGAGGAAAGATATTTCAGGAAGTTCCTAAGCATAACCGGACAGGAGGATAAGCCATGACAAATCTGTCGGTTGTCAATTACATAGAGCGGATCAACCGGACGTACCGCTTCATCCGGATGGAAAGTACAGGCAGTCTAAGTGAACTGGCCGCCAAAGTGCGGGTAAGCGAGAGAACCATCAGCAATTATCTGGAGGAACTCCGGTTGATGGGAGCGGAAATAAAGTTCAGCAGGGTAAGGAATACCTATTATTTTGATAACCGGTTCGTGCTTTATGCGACGTTCGAAGCACGTATTGAGGCGGAGGTATTGAATGATTCAGAATAGCATCTTGTATGCAATTATAACAAATCTTTTAAAAACAATTAATTATGAGAAAAGTAAAATTCTTATTGTTGGCGGCATTGACGGCGATGTTCGTTGGCTGCCAGAGTGATGAAGTTTTGGAGCAGGACTCCGGCAATGACAGACCGACTCCTACCGGTGATACACGTATTACCATTGAAGGAGAAGGTATGAAAGATGTAACAACCCGTTCTTCGGATGGAAGAGTTGATTTTACTGGGGGATATGCAACGGGAGCAGGATTATATGATGGACGCAAGCATGTTTGGGTTGAAGCCCATCCTGATGCTGGTTATGAGGTGAGCTATTTTTATGGCGGACCATCAAGCGAGCCTAAAAAGTATGACTATGTACAATCTGGAACATCCGTATTTGATGTAGACTTAAGTGGTCAGGATCATACTTTCCATTGCGGGTTCAAGGAGAAGAAACGTAATTTGACTGTCAATGCAGGCTCCGGTGGTTCCGTTTCCCCATCAGGAACAAACAGCTACCAGGTGGAAAATGCAATCAATATTACAGCCACTCCAAATACAGGATATAAATTTTCCGGTTGGATTGTGACGGAGGGAGATGCAACTATCGCAAATTCAGGAAATTCAAGTACCACTGCAACCTTGCATAGTTCTAACAGTACTATTACAGCAAACTTTAGCATGAATTCCATAGATATATACTTTCATGGAAAACAATCTGATGGATTTGATGATATGTATATCAGTTCAAACGTGATTTTACCTTTTGAAGTTAGACTCACAGCCTGGCAGACAATAATAGAATGGGATGACCGCTATGATCCACCCCAGGAAACAAGTTATGAAAGAACTACTACTGTAACGTTAAAAGCCGGACAAAAAGAGTCTGACCATAATAATTTCTGGCTTGGAGTATCCAATGGTGGCAGTTGGGGTTGGAACATCTATGTAAATGGTATTGAAAAGATCAATGGAGATACCTATGTTTACAATGGAATAACTTATAATATTGTGGTTTTATAATAAAATAACAACTACTATCTCCTGTTAAACATAAGAAGGTGTCTCACACCTTTGGACACCTTCTTTTTTAACATAATATAGATTCCTATCTGCACAATATTTTGTATTATGCCATTAAAATCTTAATCATCTGAACTCATCATAAGTATTTCCCTGGACATAATGAAATTTGCTATCAGAAAATTCCTCAAAATAAATACCACCTTGTGCCCATATAATACTTGCTTTCCCCGGAAGTCCCGGATCTAATGTTCCATATACATCCGGTTGCTCCTTAAATTCCCATACAGATTGCCCCACATTTAACGTTCTGGTCCAATCCCTGCTTTGGAAGCTTTCTGTTGGCGGCTGTGCACCTCCCCATTCATCCTGTTTATCTACATAAAATTCTCCTTGCACCTGATAAGTAATTGTAATGGGAGATGTAATCGGATAATCAGATGTAACAATAAACTTCACATAATGGGGATAGCCTTGAACTCGGTCAAGAGAAACTGATAATTGGTTTTCAATCAACTCCGGTATATCTTGCTCAAAATTTGCTGCAATAGTACTGTTAGAACTATGCAAAAATGAAGTCCCGGTGCATCACTGCAGCGGGACTTCTCCACTTTAAATTCATCTTATGTCATGCCAATGAATTACATTTCCATACCGGTATCCGTCGTCAATTCTTTTATCCGGGCCATCTGTTTGTCCAGGAAATAATCAGCATACAGACTGTATGTCCCGTTTTCATAGAAACAGATCAGTCCTTTGCGGTAATTCAGGATATCGGCATCTTTTGAGGAGTACACCGGAATCAACCCAGCATTCATCATCACAATACTTTCCACAAGACGTGCCGTACGTTTGTTGCAGTCGATGAATGGCTGTATCCGTGCAATGTTGCAATGAAGATACACTGCACGTTCAAGAGGGTTCTCCAGCTCCGTCTGCCGATAAAGCACTTCGCTTAGTTTGAAACGTATTTCATATACGTCCCGAGGAGGTATATAATCGGTTCCAGATATCCTTACCGGACGTGTGCGAAACTGTCCGGCTTCTTCGTCGGAAACTAATCCGGAAGACAAACCTGAATGCAGCCGGAGCAGAGTACGTTCATCTATTACTTCAATATTCTTCCCCTTATGGATATATTCCATTTCAGAGACAAAAAGGTTATGCAGGTTCTTCAGCATTTTTGCATCCTCATATCGTTTTTCCGATGTGATGCCGTCTTTTAGAAGGGCTTCCGTCTCAACGTATGTATATGTGTTCCCTTCAATCTTTCCAGAATAATAGCACCACACTACAGCCAGATTATGTATCTCAGGTGATGTCAGATCACTCAATTTTGCCAATGGAGACTGAAGTATCTGTTCTGCCTTTTGTAATTGCTTATTTGAAAATATATTCATAACATATAAATTTTAGTGCCAGCTCTGAGGCGTTACTTTCACATAATTTGTTGTTTCATCCCAAATATACCCTCCCGTATAATTGCGATTAAACAGATAATCGGCATCACACCGGAGCAATATCCACTTATCCGAATTTTCAGCTCTCCAATACAGATGTACAAGCGGACTTGCATACCCAACGCCGTCATGTGTGGGGTTTAAATGTTTAACCGGAAACTGACAACTCATGATACCTTTCCAAAAACGTGTTCCTTCCGGGATGCTCACAGAGATCATGCCTAATTCATCACGCCATTCCTCATCGTTTACGGCTCCTTCTTTCTTGTCGCTTGGTCTGTATGAATTGGACTTCAGCTTAAATTCACGTTCCCACACAGCTTTTATTTTTCCTTTCAAGGCTTTTTCTCCTTTGTTTGACAAAGTATATACCAAATTCCACGGAGTATCATCAGGCACAGGATATACAAGAATAGAAGTATATCCTTGTCCTTCCACTTCCATCATGCGTAATGCCGGCAGATTATCCGGTGCAGGTGCTTTTACTTCATACAGCCATTCCTCATCCGTACTGCCATAGTCATAATCTACTGCCTTGCACCACATTGTTTCTCCTTTCTTACGGAACAGAGGAACAAGCTGGTATGTACCGGGAGCGGAAGTAATATAGCACTGGATACGCTTACCGTCCCATGCACCATTGGTCTTGATGTCTATCGGCTGGAATTTCTCCACTATCTCATTGGTTCCTTCCCTCATGAATACAAAGCGCAGTTCTCCTTCCGATGTACCGCACCAGGGATAGTAGAATGTACCGAAAACCTTACCTTCATTCTGATAGCAATCATAGCCGTATTCCGTATAGTTCGGCCAAATGGTAAATTCGTAATCTTCCGGATTCGGATTGAGTATGATTTCATCCGTCTTACCATATCGGCTCCAATATTCCACATCTATATCAACCTGTTCCTTGTTTACCGGGGAATTATAGTTTCCTGTCATTTTCAAGGTGTAGGTGTATTTCATACCTGCCTGCCATTCATGCAGTACCGGGAATGTATAGGTATGTTCCTGCCCGTCAATGGTAAAACTTACATATACCGGTTCGTCGTGCGCCGGCTTGGGCATAAGGATGGCATCCACAATCACCGGGTTGGCATCATTGAGCATGTAGTTCCCGCCGGCCTTGATTATCCCCCGACCTGTTCCGTAATCCTTTGTTATCGTTCCTGCCGTGGCATCAAGCGTTCCAGCCGTATATACATTCTTGAAAGTCATGTCCGATACCAGCCCCGTACCCATGTATTCGTCTTTCATCAGGCGTACGCGTACCAATGTCATCGCATGCTTCATTTCCAGACTTGCAGTCGGAATATCCTTTGTTACCTTAGCCGTTCCATACAATATGTCGTCTTGGTCTGTCAAGTCGAAAGCAACCTTCGCATAGTCGGTCACAGCTTTGTCATACGGCAGATATGCTACTACATCGGCATCTCCTTCCACCGGTACATCCCGGTCTGCATTCCAGGTTTTCCCGTCAAAAAGATAAGAGGCGTTCTTTGTTGTCTGGCCGGTTCCACTTGTAGCGACAAAGACCCCCATGTCATGTCCCGGCATGAATGCTTCTATAATCCCTCTGGTCTGCGACATTGATTGTAGCGATGCAGTAATGCCCAACTGTATTTTGTCCGGCTTTTCATCCGGTTCATCCTTGTCTCCCGGTCCTACTACCGGCGGTTCGGGTTCCGGCAATACCCCATCCTCTCCGCATGAAAAAAGCGTGCATGCGAGTGAAGCTGCCAATATGTATCCGTATATCTTCATTGTTCTTAGTTCTTAAAATAAAGTATATTACTTAATAAGTATATTATATATTTTACTTGTTTACATACTTTCTCCAGAATTCTTCCAGCTTGTCGCGGTCCAAAGTCCCGTCTTCCCTGACGAAGCATCCCACTATTTTTTCAAGTACCGTTTTGACTCCCCTGCAACGGTGATCGGACGCGAATGACCTTAGCTCCCATACCAGATCCTCTGTTATTGCAATGCTTTGGTTATATGCCTTTCCTGCCGTTTTTTTTTCTTTCACAGGATTTTCTCCTACTATACCTTCCAAAGATATCCCTTTTGATTTGAACTCTTTCATAACGTCTATACAGTTATTCCTATTTTGCATTTAACTTTTCAATTCTCAGGAGAAATTCCTCTGTCAATTTGCGGTAATCCTCCGCTCCATTGGATGAAGGCGCATAATCGAAAATGCTCATGGCATTGTATTGGGCTTCTCCCAATGCCACATTGTTACGGATCACCACCTCGAATACGCTTTCTCCCAATGTCTCCTTCAGGCTTTCCCTGATATCCAGGTCCAGTTTCCTCTTGGCATTATATCTGGTCATGAAGTAACCGAGTATCCGGACGCCGGCTCCGAGCTTCCTTTTCAGCAGACTGATGATATAGTGTATTTTCTCAATTCCTTTCATTGCGAAATAATTTCCGTCTGTAGGTATGATTACAAAATCACTTGCCATTAATGCGTTCTGTGTGATAATCCCCAATGAAGGCGGGCAGTCTATCAATATATGATCATACTTTTCTTCCAGGCCTTTTATGATTTCCCTGAAAAGGAATTCTCTGCCGGGAGCCGTATTCATTACCACTTCCATTGCCGCCAGATCCAATGATGTCGGTATGACATCCACCTTTTCCAACCATTTTTGCGGTTTCAGCCTCAAAGGTTTGTCCTGCATACAATCCTGCAATACACTCTCAAGCAGGCTGTCCTGGGAAAGGCTTGCCATTTCTTCCCCGAATGTCGCTATCGTCGTATTTGCCTGCGGATCTGCATCGATAATGCAAACCTTTTTGCCATAGAACTTTGCAATTCCGGCTGCCAGATTCAATAAGGATGTGGTCTTTGCAACCCCGCCCTTATGATTTACACATGCTGTCGTTAATGTTTTCATTATATTTATATCTCCTTGATTATTACGGTGTAAAGATAGTAATAATTGTGCATTACTGCAAATATTTTACCATGTTTTTACTTATTAAGTATGATACTTGAATATATTTTATATTGTATTAATTAAAATATCAATATGTATATATAAGTAATTTACTTGTTTTATTTGTAAAGCATAAATATATAAAAAGTATTTTACTTTCAAGAGAAAACCGGTGTATCAGCCGGGATGCTTAATAAATGTAAAACGCAACGGCGTTGCGGCAAATTAAAATACTTTCGTTCAAAACATGAAAGCAGAAAATGCTTACGGCATGTGATAAAGTGGCAGGGAAGGTTGAAATCGTTTCATGTGTTACCGGAGAAGTTCCGAACGGTTTAAGAAATGAAAAAGCCCCCGGCCTGTTAAAAGTAACGCCAATCACTTTGTAACATTACGCAGAACCGCGCAACCGGGGGCAAGTACCCTCTGTTACGGTTCTGCTTTTTTATGTTACAAAAATGATTGGCGTTGCAAAGATACAATAAAATTATATATATGACATTATTCGAGATATTAAACCTAAACAAGGAACTATTGGAGCTTTTGGCCGAAATGGGTTCCAAGCCGGATGACTACAAGTATATCAGTCTGTATAAAGAGTATGAGAAGATGCGCAATACCGGCGACAAAGTAACCTATTGTGTTACAGTCCTTTCTGCCAGGCATGGTGTCTGTGAACGTAAGGTGTACGAGATTATCGGACGTTTTAAAAAGAAGTGTATGCATCACGCAGTATGAGTGTGCTATTTTTTTTGTTTTCATGGGTGAATAAGAAGAACTTTGCGCCTGAATTATGAACACAACCATTATATAACACGCTCAAAAGACTATAACAATGGAAAAGACTTACTCCCAGGCCCCGCTTCCTTTCGTGGGTCAGAAACGCATGTTCGCATCGGAATTCAGGAAGGTTCTGAAGCGTTTCAGTGACAAGACTGTTTTCATCGACCTGTTCGGTGGTTCCGGCCTGCTGTCGCATATCACCAAACGGGAACGGCCGGATGCCACTGTAATCTACAATGACCACGACAACTATCGTGAACGTCTGGGGAATATTCATCGTACCAATGAACTGCTGGAGGACCTGCGTGAGACAGCCAAAGGTTATCCCCGGCATAAAAAGATCACAGGCAGTATGCGCGATGTGTTTTTAGAGCGCATACTTCAGGACGAGCAAAACGGTTTTGTGGATTATCTTACCCTTTCATCATCCCTTCTTTTCTCCATGAAGTATGTTCTGAACTTTGAAGAATTGAAGAAGCAGAACCTTTATAACAAGTTGCGCCAAAACGATTACAACTGTGACGGTTATCTTGACGGTCTGGAAGTGGTCTGTTGTGACTATAAGGAACTTGCGGATAAGTACAATGCCGATACGGATGTTGTCTTTCTGGTTGATCCGCCCTACATGGCAACGGATATCAGTACATACAAAATGGACTGGAGGCTGCAGGATTACCTGGATGTACTGCTTGTCCTAAGCGGGCATCCGTTTGTCTATTTCACTTCCGGAAAATCACCCATACTGGATTTCTGTGAGTGGATGGAGCAACATCCTGGTATAGGCAATCCTTTCAGGGGGACATGCAAGTCCACACTTACGGCACGAATGAACTACAACTCGTCCTATACGGATATCATGCTTTACAAAGGGACTGCAGAAGCAGCTTAAGAACGTCCTTATATACCATCATATACATTTTACCACCTTGAATTCATCTTAGAGGACACTCCGGATGTGATATCCTGAGTGTCCGTTCTCTTTTTATTGTATATCGCAACGCAATTGCGATGAACCGCCGTACCTTGCTTCCCGAAAGCATATCATTATAATTAAAACAGACAGTTATGTTGAATAAAAGCAGTGCATTACCGGGAACAGCCCGGTTAAAGGCGATCCTGGAAGATCCGGATACGATTCTACAAATTGAAAACCCTACCGAGAAAATGCAACTGGCCGCAGTACAGAAAAAGCCGGAACTCATTGGGCATCTTCCTTTTGCCACAGAAAAGGTACAGCTCTCGGCTGTCATCACCTCTGCGGAAAGCATCTTCCTGATACACAACCCTTCACCGACAGCCTGTTTCGTCGCTATGGAAGGGATATTGGGACTAAGTCTTTTCCCCGGCCGGACAGTACTGGAAGCGGCAAAAGAACTGGTGCTGCAGATGCAGAAAGACAAAGCCGGGGAAAGGTCGAGTACAGCAGCCATTGAAAAATTCATGAAAGAAGTCGAACCTTTTAAAAACTGACACATATATGCCTACCGTTTTAGAACGACTGGCCGCCCTTTTCAGCCGGGATATGAGGGCGGTTCTCCGAAATCCCCGCGCCATCAGCATGATTGAAAACCCTTCCGAGCGTGTCCAGATGGCGGCAATACGAAGGGACAGAAGTGTTATCTGCTTCATAGACAAGCCTGCGGAAAAGGTACAGCTTGCCGCAATCAAGGGAGCCCCGCATAATATCCATTTCATTGCCACACCCAGTGAAAAAGTGCAGCTTACCGTCATACGCAACAGGCCTGTCTATATCGGTTTCATTTCTTCCCCTACGGAAAAGGCCCAGATAATGGCCGTGGAAAGAAAACCGGAATGCATCTCCCTGATAAAAAAGCCTGCGGAAAAAGTACAGTTAATGGCCGTATTGAGAAATCCTCAATACATCGCTTCCATCAAGGAACCTGCAGAGAAGGTACAATTGGCGGCCGTACAGAAAGCTCCGGAGTATATCCGGTATATTGAAGAGCCGACAAAGAAAGTACAACATATGGCCGTACAAGGAGATCCGGGAGTATTCCGGTATATCAAATCCCCTTCCGAGACAGTACAGCTGGCCGCAGTACAAGCCAGGGGAGAAAATATCGGTTATGTATCCGCACCTTCGGAAATCATGCAGTTTGCTGCAGTCAGGGAGAATCCCGGTAATGTCCGGTTCATTGAAGAACCGGCGGAGAAAGTACAGCTTTTTGTTCTGCATACTGACAAAAAAGCCGCACAGCTCATCCGGCATCCTTCGGAAGAGGTGAAAAGACAGGCAGAGGAGATGTACGGTGTCAAACTGGAAGGTGTTGCTGAGATAAAAAACGAAACGGAAACAGAAGCAGGAACTGCAACATCGAAGGACAAGGACAATGCCGATGCAAATGAAAACGCTTCTGCCGGGAAGAAAAGCAGGGAGACGCAAAAGCCGTCCGCCAAAACCGTAAAGGCCGCCACCGAAAAACTGGACGGGGAGATAAAGGACATCAATATGGAATATGACAAAGCCGTCCGGGAGATCCGGCAGAAAGAAGATGCCGGTTCCCGTCAGTCCGCGCTTCGGAGTGCCGGGGCAAACAGGGACAGACAGCTTGCTAAAGCCGTCGGGCAATTCAGTGAGTCGTCAACTTCCGGAAAGAAAGGGTACGATATGGAAAACATCATCAAGGATTTGCGCAAGGAAGGTGTCAAGGTGGAGAATATGCAGGCTACGGAATGGAATGCCCTGCTCAAAGGCAAGAGTATAAGTTCTTCCGCCGGTTCCACCACCCGGAAGGCCGCGACAAAAAGCCGTGCGTTGATGCTTTCGAAAACGCCGGTGGGATATACGCTCAAAGCCATAGGTACGACCAACCGGATGAGCCGGCAGGCCAGTGCCGATATGTAGAAGTTGAGTTCGTAATCTAATAGTATTACTTGTTTACTTATTTACTTTAATTTTATTTGAAGTAAATAAGTAAACAAGTTTTTCTTTCCGGATAAATCATATTGTCGTACTAACCGATAGTTAAGCTGATGGAAAATACATCTGAAAATGTTTTCACAAATGAAGAACAGGATATCATAGCGCGCAGCAAGGCGGCAGGATGTTATATGCAGGCTCCGAACGGACAGCCCACAAATTTGAATGAAAGGCAGTGGGTACAGGTCAGAACCGGAGCCTTCAAGGCATGGTTCGGAGATTGGGAAAAGGCCGCACGCATAAAAAAACTGTATAATGCCAGACCTGTGGAAATAACAGGCAATGAGATTGCACCGGGGGATGATCTGAAACAATACAAGAAGAATGCCCTGGAATACGGCAAGAACCTGCGGGGTGAATATACGAATAAGGATACAAACACCCCGATATCCCTGACCGGCGGTAACAGTCGCGGCGGCATCCGGGAAATACTGCAGCATGACTACAAGGACAAGGAGCATCTTCAGAGCATTGCCGCCATTCCTCGGATTATAGAGGATTCGATTTTCATAGACGAGCTTCCCAACGAGGATGTCGGCAAGTATCCGGGGATAAAGTCGTTTTCCTATTATGTATGCGAGTTAAAGATAGGCGGGAGCAATTATACCGTCAAGGCGGTTATCGCCAATCAATACAACGGCATCAGATACTATGACCACAGACTCTCAAGCATAGAAAAGAGCGAATTGCTCTCAATTATCCCAACAATACAAAAAGCTGGAATTGAAAGTAATCCGCTCCTTTCCAATTTCAAAGATAAGCGTTTGTTTTCTATTCTCCAAACAAACAGCTCAAAAGTTGTGGATGAGAACGGGGAGCCGTTGGTGGTCTATCATGGTACATCCCTTTCAAGGGAGCAGGAAGGGCACAAAACCCGGTTCAGGATTGACGATGACTGGGTGATAGATGTGACCGACGCCCCTTTCCACACTTTCAGGGGCGGCGCATATGGCGGATTGATTTTCACCTCCTTTGACGAGGGAAAGGCCAGTAGCATCGGGTCGATACGCAGTATGGAACTGCCGGACGATGAAAACGGAGAAGAACAGTGGACGGAGGTAAGCTACGTATATGACCTCTTTGCCAATGCCAGGAAGCCTTTCGATGTAAAAGACGGGAATGCAGTCCGAGAGGTTCTGGATGAGTTAGGGGAAAATATTACAGCTTACGACTTCTATCTCGGTCTGGAACTCCCTGTTTCCCGAGAGGACGCGGAGAAAATGCTGGCAGGCGGTAACTCCTGGCGTATAGTGGAGACACCTACCATGCAGAAAGTCATCAGGGCAAAGGGCTATGATGCCATCCGGAGTATGGATGAGGGCGTCGAATGCCTGGCCGTTCTTGCTCCGAACCAACTGAAGGCGGCCGGCAAATATTTGTATTCGGAGCGGAACACCGGCGCTTTTTCGCCGGACATTGACGACATCCGTTTCCGGCAGGTATACCATGGCAGTCCGGCCTCCTTCGAACATTTCGACCGTGCCTTTACCGGAACCGGCGAAGGGGCGCAGGCCTACGGCTGGGGCACTTATGTGACAGAAGTGGACGCAATAGCCAAAAGGTATGCGGCCATCGGCATAAAGCGGGGAAACCACATCACCTATGACGGGGAGCCTTTATCCTCGGTACTTGACAACGAATATTATTTTGATGGCGTATGGAGAGTATGGAAACGTCAGATCCTTTCTTCCACCGACGTGGACAGTTTGAAACGGAACATTTCTTCCGTGTATATGGACGGGCGTGCTGCGGGCACATACAGCAGAAGGCGAAAGGCATTCGAGCAGCAGAAAAAGGATTTGCTTTCCGACATCGATGCCGGCAGGATATGCATTGAACTGCCACGCCACCTTTATACAGTGGAAATTCCGGAAAGCAACGGGACGAACTACCTGCGATGGGAGTCTCCGGTATCGCCGGAACAGCAAGGACAAATATTCCTGCAACTGCGAAAAGAGCATATACTTTTCTCCGGTGTTACAAGCGATTTTTGGAATGGCAAGTCCCATGTATGGAACAGTGGCAAGGAGTTCTATGGCTTTCTGGACTATATGTTCATAGATTTGGAAACGGACACTGATTCGGGACGTCTCGCCAGCGAGTTTCTTTCGCGGGCGGGTTTTACCGGTATTGACTATCCGGCGGAGTATTCGACCGGCGGCCGGGCTGACGGTGCACGGAACTATGTCATTTTCAATGAGGCCGACCTGAAGATAACCGCCCATGAACGTTTCCGTTTCATAGGAGAAAAAGGGGCTTCCAACCTTGACCGGTTTGAAGGAGTCTGTTCGCGTCTGGAAAACCTTGCAGTGGCCCGCGAAATGGAAAAGTCAGGCAAGGATGCCGGAACAATAAAAATGGCGACAGGCTGGGAACGCGGAGTTGACAGCAAGTGGCGCTATGAGACACCGGATTTCGAATACCATCCGGCCGGAGATCTGGGCTACTCACGCCTGTTGGAAAAACAGTCCTGGTACGGGGAGTTTGAAAATCTTCTTGACCGGCAAATAGAGGGGAAGATGCTCCCTGAGGCGGAGTGGAAACGTTTTGCGGAACTGACGGAACTGGCAGCCGGACTGAAGGAACAGGATGCACTGCGTGAACGGATTTATCTGGATGACTATGTGAAAGACGATGAACTGTTCCATGCCTATCCTGAAATGAAACAAACCCGGTTGGAGTTTGTAGACCTGCCATCGGCTGACTACGGCGGAACCTATCTCCATTCGGATAACAGGATAGTAGTAAACATTTCCCGGACAGATGATGTAAAGTCCGTCCTGGCACATGAGATACAACATGCCATACAACGCATGGAGGGATTTGCAAGGGGAAGCAGCCCGGAGGAATTTAAAAATACGGCAGAGAATGTGATTCTGGATATCGTACAGGCCACTGACGGAAGGATTTTAGAGGGTGGAGGTTTCGACAACACCCCGAAAGGTATATTCGCTGCGCTTGGCCGGGAAGTACCCTATGGGACAATATTGAGGCGTTACGATTACCCTCTCAGCCTCGTGGCTGAAAAATACGGGTACGAAAATATCTTTGACCTGGTGAATGACATTGACCGGTTCAAAAGCAGCATACAGAAATACCGTTCCACTGCTGGGGAAGTGGAAGCGCGTAATGTGCAGGCCAGGATGAATTTTACTTCCGGCCAAAGACGGAACACGCTTGCCGTTTCCACCGAGGATATTGCCCGCAGCGAACAGATATTCCTTTCAAGGGAGGCTCGGATGGATGAACTCGCACGCCATGCGTCTTTTCTGGCCGGAAAACAGCATATTCCTTTGGAAGTGGTCCGTCGTGCCGATGAGGTAAGCTCTCCTGACGTGCGCGGCCTACTTTCCTGCGGAAAAGACATCCGGGGATGGTATGACATTCCCTCGCAGCATATATGCCTGTATCTTCCGCACGCCCGGGGGAAAGAGGATATCGAACGTACCCTGTTGCATGAAGGTGTGGCGCATTATGGTCTGCGCAGACTTATCGGGGACGGGCATATGGATGCGTTCCTGGACGAAGTGTTTGCCGGCTGCGGGGAAAAGTTGCGCGGTGAAATTACCCGCCTGGCCGGGACGGAAAAATTAGACATACGGGTTGCCACTGAGGAGCATCTAGCGCATATAGCAGAGAACGGTATCGAACTGTTCGTTTGGGAAAGGATCAGCCTGGCTTTCAGGAACCTTCTGCGGAAGCTGGGATTCAATATCGAGATCGGCACGAAAGAGCTTAGAAGTATACTCCATGCTAGTGGGGAGAACCTGAAAAAAGCGGAAACAGCAGCCGCACCTGAAAAAATCCGGATATCCGGAGGTGAGCTTATACTGGAGCCAAAACATGGCAGTGCCTGTATCAAGAAAAGAGGTTCGGAAGTGGATGTAACACCGGTACTGGAGAAGATGAGAGAAGCGGGTGTCAAACCGGTTTCCTTTACTCCGGAACAATGGAGAATGCTTTTTAGCGGAAAATCCTTGCAGCTGGCCGATGGCAGGATGCTTATGGTTGTCAAGGGACCTTCGGGCTATGGAGTAAGGCTCACCGGGATGGCAGCCTTAAAGAGGAAAGTTACAGAAATGGAATTATAACGGAAATAATTTGCGATATGAAAACGGATAGACACAAGTTTCTTGATAAGGCTGAACCGGAGAATGAACCGGCGGGGATATGTAGTTTTTCCTGGGGAAACCGGGAGCTCAGGATCTTTGGTGAACAAATGACCTTACAAGTCAACGGAATTTCCCATGATATGACTTCTGTGTTGGATGAACTTCGTGATATCGGGGCAAAACCGGAGAAGACAAGTCCCGCCAGATGGATATCACTACTGCGGGGAAAGCCGACTAACCTGCCGGGGTACGACAGACCGCTTATGATAATCAAAACCCCGTCCGGTTATACGGTCAGATGTCTGGAAACTACGAGTTGCAGGGATGATAAATCGTTGCAGATGGATTTACTGTAAAACAAGTAAATTACATATTAAGTATTAAAGTAAATTATTATAGTAGTATGGAGAATTGTGTCATTTATATCAAGCTGTTTATATTGGCAGTGGCTTCACTGATAACAGGAGTTTCCACCATAAGTCGCAAATGGTATATCAATTTCTTTGTTTTTTTGCTTTGCATAATTGTTGAAACCTGTCTGGCATATCTGTTTTTTCCGGCATATGTGTTTTATCCGGCATGTGCTTCCCTGGTCATATTCGTCCTGTCATGGTTATGGGAACGGGGCAAACCGAAAAGCCCCGGAGAAAACAATAACCCGATCAGGCTCCCCGTACAATCGGGAATATCGAAAAACTATCTGGAATTTTATTATTACTATTCCAATTTCCTGATTTATGGCGGAGCCGGTTCAGGAAAGACCAAGAGTATAGGCAAGTGGTTGTTGGAGGAATATATCCGTTTGGGGTTTGCCGGCTTTATATACGACTTCAAGGACATCGATTATACCCGGACTGCCTATAACCTGATAGAGAAGCATGGTTATCCGCACAAGTTTTATTATGTCAGCTTTGACAGGCCCGCGCGTTCATACCGTTTCAACCCGCTGAAAGTTGTAAAGGACCGCACCGAACTGTTGCAGCTCATGGAGGATATCCTGCTTGCGCTGCTTCCCAAGAAAGAACAGCAGAATGAATGGGTGGCCGGTGGGCTGGGTATTCTGCGTGGAGTGGCTTTCAGGTTTTGGGACGAGTTTCCCGAATACTGTACGCTGCCTCATATCATGGCGTTCATCATGACGGCTTCTTCCCGGCAGCTTTCCATGTTTCTTCAGCAGAATCTTGTTTCGGAAATGATGGCCGGTGCTTATCTGAAGGCAGAAGGCTCCGAGAAGACACAGGCCTCCTATCTTTCCACCCTGTGTAATAATCTGGCAACCATATCACAAAACGAGGAGATTGCCTATATCCTTTCGGGGGATGATTTTGATTTCAACCTGATCGACCCGGAAAACCCCAAACTGTTTGCCATCAGCAACAGCTTCTCCAAGAACTCGGTCTATGCACCTGTCATAGGCATGCTCATGAGTATATCGGCCAGACAGTTCACCATGCAGAACAAGATCCCGTTCGTGTATGTTCTGGATGAAATGACAACGGTGAACATCAAGAACTTTGAAACGCTGCCTTCAGTATTGCGTGAATATCTGTGCGCTTTCATCCTGCTGACACAGTCCGGTTCCAAGCTGGAGAACCTGTATGGTAAACTCGACAGGGCATCGGTGGAAGCCAATTTTGGAAATCTCTTTCTCGGACGTACCAAAGACGTGGAGGCATTGAAATATTACCCGTCGATATTCGGTAAGGAGGAAAAGGAGCGGAAATCCAGAAGTACCGGAAAAAGTGGCGGTGGTACGAACAGGAGCGTGACCGTATCCTCACAGAAAGAGGACATCTATCAAGGACGCGATTTTGCGGATTTGGAACCGGGAGAGTTTATCGGTTCGGCCACCCGTGCCAATGTAGACTATTTCAAGGTGAAGTTAAAGGAGTTCAACCAGAAGAACGAGAAACCTCTGCCGGATGTCAGGGTATTGGAACCTGAAGAAATCAGCAGGAATTTTGCAAGAATACTTGATGAAGTCCGTGAACTGTTTCCCTGTGAATAGTGATAACGGCACATAGGTTCTGGTTCTTGTATTACAGTAGAAGCCTTTGCGGATTATCCAATTGCTTCTCCTATCACAATCTCATATAGCACACAAGGAACTTTCACATACTATGATGATCCACATGCACCCTGTCAAACACCTATAGACTACTTTAGCAGCAAGATTCATACTAAGACTTTAAAGGTTGAAGAATCTGATTGGGAATGCTAAGTGATGCTATTCTATTAATCATATCCTCTGCTAAGGTAGATTTTGATATTTTTTTAATTCTCAATATAATTATATATAAAATAGAATAACCGTTTGGAATAAGAAAGAGGATGTATCTTTAGGATATGACCTATTTCTTTTTCCCCTGCGGAAACCTCCGCCCTTTCCTCGCCGGCAACGAAAAAAACTTTTCTTCCCAGTTGCCTTATCCGAAATTTTAAATACCTTTGTACTTGAAATGGTTCTGTTTTGTCCGTCCGGGCAAGCAGATTAAAAGGGAATCGGGTGAAAATCCCGGACAGTCCCGCTGCTGTGAAGCTCCATTTTCAACTTTGCGAAAAATACTTATGCCACTGATGTAACAATTACATTGGGAAGGTTTCGCGAGGGGAGTCAGTCAGAAGACCTGCCATCATTCATTACCTACTGTCCTCTGGGGTTAGGACAATGGTCTGTTTTAAGTTTACATTTTTTAAGCTTGTGAGTTTTTGAGTCCTTTAGCCAATGCAAAGCAATAACTTACAAACTCAAAAACTAAAGACCTAAATACTTAAATATTAAACATACAACGCGTATGATGTATTGCAAATGCAGAAGGCATCTGTCCTTCGATATTCTACTGTTCCTTGCGATTTGCATTGGAGGGAATACGCCCTTATGGGCACAAAGTAGGCTGGACAGCATCCAACAGTTGGACGAAGTGGTGGTCACCGCCAAGTCGTACAAGGAAGTCATCCCTGCGCAGAAAATGGACAAGCTCACTCTACAGTCGCTGAACAGTTTCTCCGTGGCCGATGCCATCCGTTACTTCTCGGGTATCCAAATCAAGGATTACGGAGGGATAGGTGGACTAAAAACTGTGAACATCCGCAGCCTGGGTACCCACCATGTGGGAATTTTCTATGACGGCATCCAATTGGGAAACGCCCAAAACGGACAGGTGGATTTGGGTAAATTCTCATTGGAGAACATGGAAGAAATCTCGCTTTACAACGGGCAGAAGAGCGAAATTTTCCAACCGGCCAAGGACTTCGGTTCTTCAGGCTCAGTGTACCTGCGTTCGCGCACGCCACAATTCGCCGAGGGAAAGAAGTATAATCTGAAAGCCACCGTCAAGGGAGGCTCATTCGATTTGATCGACCCTTCCATCCTCTACGAATACAAGTTCAGTGACCGGATGAGTGCTTCGTTCAACGCAGAGGTTATCAACTCGTCCGGAAAATACAAGTATCGCTACAAACGGGTGTATCCCAACACCCACCAGGTGATGTACGACACTACCGCCGTGCGCCAAAACGGTGATGTATTCTCCACTCGGATCGAAGCCGGACTCTATGGCAAAATACCCGAAGGCTTCTGGCGAATAAAAAGTTACTTTTATCACTCCAACAAGGGTATTCCCGGAGCCATTGTAAATAATGTATGGAAGAACTCGCAGCGGCAGACCGACCGGAATTTTTTTACACAGGGCACTTTCCAGAAATCCCTGTCCCGCCGGTTCGACCTGCAAGCTAACGTGAAGTACGCCTACGATTATATGAACTATGTTAACCCGGACACCACGTTAATGCTGATAGACAACACCTTCAAGCAACAGGAAGTGTATGCCTCTGTGGCAAGCAAATATGCCGTCAACCGCGTTTGGGACATCGCCCTTTCGGCCGACATGCAATATAACGTTCTACACTCGAACATGGACGGCTTTGTCTTCCCCCGCCGACTGACCACTCTGGTGGCAGTGGCCACTGCGCTCGACTTGGGTAAAGTGAAGATACAGAGCAGCTTGCTCGCCACTTGGGTGCGCGAACGCATTCGCTCCGGCAACACAGCTCAGGAAGATTCAGCCAAGGCAGCTCCCGACAAGCGGGAATTTACTCCTGCCGTCTTTCTGTCTTACAAGCCCTTCAAGAGACACGATTTCAACATCCGCGCCTTCTACAAGCAGATATTCCGTATGCCCACCTTCAACGATCTGTATTATACGGACATCGGCAATATTGCCCTGCGCCCCGAGTTCACCCACCAGTACAACCTTGGGATGCAGTATGGAAAGACGTTCAAACGCGGATGGATAAGCCGCATCGACCTGCAGGCAGATGCCTACTACAACGAGGTGACGGACAAAATCGTGGCCGTGCCCAAAGGAAACGGGCAGTACCGCTGGATGATGATGAACCTGGGCTACGTGGAAATACGGGGCATTGACGCCTCGTCCACCACAGAATTCCGCCTGCCTTGGGACATCCTGCTGAACCTGCGCCTGACCTACACCTACCAGAAAGCACAGGACTTTACGAAACGCAAAAGCGACGTGCTACAAAACCTGACCTATGGCGGTCAAATTCCTTATATACCTTGGCACAGCGGGTCGGTCATCGCCGGCATCCACTGGCGATCGTGGCAGTTGAACTACAGCTTCATCTATGTAGGCGAACGCTACCACAGTTCAGCCAACATACGCGAAGACTACGAACAGCCATGGTACACGCACGATATGGCCCTCATTAAAAACTTCAAAGTCAAGGATACCAACCTGCGCTTGGCACTGGAGGTCAACAACCTGCTGGCACAAGACTACGAGGTAGTACTGAACTATCCCATGCCCAAACGCAACTACAAACTGTCATTCACTGTTGAAATATGAAGCAGAACATACGCTACACACTTATCAGCCTCCTGACGCTCTGCACCCTCGGCAGTTGCCGGGACGATGTGGAGATGATTCTCTCCGAAGACGAATACACGGGCTACACCCGCACCCCGGACGGTTACCGCGGGTTCTACCTGCTCAACGAAGGTAACATGGGCAGCAACAAGTCCACACTGGACTACTATGACTTTACCACCGGCATATACACCCGCAACATCTATGCCGAGGTGAACCCCACCGTTCCCAAGGAACTGGGCGATGTGGGCAACGACATCGGCATCTACGGAAGCAAGATGTATGCCGTCATCAACTGCTCCAACAAAGTGGAGGTGATGGACTACCAGACCGCCAAACGAATCGGTCAGATAGACATTCCCAACTGCCGCTTTATCAAGTTTGCCGGGCGGTACGCCTATGTCACGTCCTATGCCGGGCCAGTGGAAATCAACCCTAACTACGAACAGATAGGTTACGTGGCCCGGGTTGACACCGCTACCCTGAAAGTGGTGGATCGCTGCCTGGTAGGATACCAACCCGACGAACTGGAAATAGTGGACGGGAAAATCTATGTGGCCAATTCCGGCGGATACATGGGTGCTGGCGAGACTTCGGGTTACGAACGCACCGTGTCAGTCATTGACATCTATACCTTCACCGAAGAAAGGCGCATTGATGTGGCCTACAACCTGGAACGCATTAAAGCCGACCGCCGGGGCGATCTGTGGGTAAGTTCGCGCGGCGATTACAAGGGGCTGCCCGCACGCCTCTTCTTCATCGACCGTAAAAAGCAGCAGGTAACCGACACCATCCCCATAGCCGCCACCAACTACTGGATAGACGATGATCTGCTTTACGTGTACGGCACAGAATGGAGCTACATTACCAACGACTGGAATATCAGTTACTCCATTGTCAATACCGTGACACACAAGATAGTTACCCGCAACATCATTACCGATGGCACTAATAAGGAAATCGAAATGCCTTACGGCATCATGGTGGATCCGGAAACCAAGGACATCTACATCACCGATGCAGGCAACTACGTGACACCCGGTGCCCTCTACTGCTTTGACAAATACGGGAAGAAGAAATGGGTGCAACGTTCGGGCAACATTCCCGGGCACTTCGCGCTGGTTCCCATTTACAAGTCGGACAGTGCACAGCCTGATCCGGTGCTGCAGTTCCAATGAAAAAACACTCTTAAAAACTGATATGATTAAATGGATGAGTTTATTAGTCTACAAGTTCTTAAACCAATGTAAAGGAATAACTTAGAAACTTACAAACTCAAAAACTAACAAACTAAATACTTAAATAAAAATGAGAAAACAGTACTCTTTTCTATTATTGGCCCTCACCCTACTACTTTCCGCATGTTCCTCGGAAGATGAGAGTATGGAAGGCATCCTGCCCCCCACCATCGCGGGGTTGGAAAGTGAATACACCCTGCTGGCAGGCGAAGAGCTGACTTTTGCCCCCACCGTGGAAAACGGAGAGCATGCCACCTGCCTTTGGACACTGGACGGTGCGGAAGTGTCGCGCGAAGCAACCTACACTTTCCTCGCTGGGAATGAAGCATATACCCACACCCTTTCTCTGCAAGTGAGCAATGAAGCCGGAAAGGACGAGAAAACCGCTCGCCTGAATGTCATCAGCCAGGGAAGCACCGTCACACTGGAAGCGCAAACCTACACGGTGGTCCCCATTGAGCTAAACGGCACCCCGCTGGGAGGAGGCACCTGGAAAGTGACCTCTGCAGCATCCGATCTGTACCGCCTCACCGGGGCCGATACCGATATCCCCTCGTTCATTGCCGCCCGCGAAGGACGCTACATCCTCACCGCCGAGAACGAAGGAAGCAAGACACATGTTCTTGTCAACGTAAAGGAGCGGTCCGGAAAGCTGACCTCCAATATTGCCTCCGTGCTTGACTATATGCCGGCACCCGGACAGTTTGTCAACGTGTTGCCCGAGTATGAGGAAGGAGACACCCACGAAGACATGGTACGCAAGGCCGGCGAGTGGCTGGTGGGGGACGAAGCCTATGCCATCACCCTGGGAGGCTGGGGCGGATACGTGGTCGTAGGCTTTGACCACACTATACCCAATGTGGCCGGATTGCGTGACTTCCGTATCAATGGCAATGCATTCGACGCAGCCGACAACGGACGACCCGATGCGCCCAAGGGAGGCAGCTGCGAGCCGGGCATAGTCATGGTGGCCTATGACAGGAACAAGAATGGACGACCCGATGAGGACGAGTGGTACGAAATAGCCGGAAGTGGAAACTTCACCACCAAAACTGAAGCTTGGTACAGTATCGCCGTGGAGAACGGGAACGACACCGATGTGTTCCGCGACTACGAAATGACCTACTACCGACCCACCCGGGAAGAACCCGAAGAGAGCGCCGAACCGGACAACCCGTTGGCCTACATCACCATCAAGGACTATATACGCTGGACCGACAATCGGGGCAACAATGAGTACAAGGTGAAGAACGTGTACCATACTCAAACCTACTATCCCGCCTGGGTAGACGAGAACCAACTAACCTTCCACGGTATCCGCCTGGCCAACAATGCCATTAACGAAGGCAAATTCAATCCGGGAATCAATTCGGGAAGCGTCTACTTCGTACTCTATTCTTTCCGATACGGCTATGTGGACAACAGCTCCAATGTGGATGATAACTCGGCCATTGACATAGACTGGGCCGTCGACCGGGAAGGCAACCCTGTGGAACTCCCCGGTGTGGACTTCATCAAGGTGTATAACGGTGTAAACCAAGAAAACGGCTGGTTGGGCGAATGCTCTACCGAAGTGGAACGCGGTGAAGACCTCCACATGCAGGGCAAGCGCATCCCCACTCTGGAAGAATGAAACGGACAGAGAGAAATAACCATATACTAACTAAAAATGAATTGAAAACATGTATTTGAACAAATTATTTAAACTGCTTGTGCTCCTCATAGGGCTGACCTTCAGCTTCACAGCCTGTGACGACCATTATGATGAACTGAAAGGGGACATCAACGACATTTACGGCCAAATAGACGAACTCAAGACCGACATCGAGGCATTGAAAGGACAGGTTAACTCCATTCAGGGCATCGTGGATGCCATCAATGGTGGAAAAGTGGTGACCGATGTAAAGGAGACCGAAGACGGACGGGGCTACGTAATCACTTTCAACGACGCCAGCACCATCGAAGTAATGAAGAAGACCAACGGCTCCGCCATCAGCATAATGGAAGTGGAGGGCGTGTACTACTGGGCCATCGTGACCAACGACATCCCTGCACAACTGCTCAATGAAGCAGGCGAACCTATTACTGTGACCGACAATACGGTTGAACTCACGCTGGACGAACACGGCTACCTGACACTGAACGGCAAGCGCGTGACCGATGCCAACGACGACTTCGTGCGCTTCAAGAAAGGCGAAAGCGGAGCTTTCTTTAAAGACATCATCGTGACGGATAAAAGCGTGACTTTCGTCCTGCCCGATGACTCACAGATTGTACTTAACAAGGAGACAGGTACTTTCCTACGCTTCGACACTGACCAGAAAATGCCTTTCTACCTGCTGAAACCAGGACGTGAAACCCGAATCAACATCAAGTTCTCGGCTAATCTCAAGACCCTCGAGGTGCTCTCTGCTCCCGAAGGATGGACCACGAACGTACATCGCGCCAACAGTTACGTGGCCGTGACTCCGCCCGCCAATGCTACCATGGGACTAGGGGAACTGCGCCTCCAGGGCACCGATGAAAACGGTCTCGTATACCTGGCCATCGCACGTGTCAGCGTGAAAGGAAGCGGATTTGCCGACCCGGCAGGCGTGTTCATCCTCAACGAAGGAAACATGACCACCGAAAACGGATCGCTCATCTACATTGACAAGGAAGGCAAAGTACTGGACTACGCCTACCGCACCATGAACGGTACGGAGCTGGGCAACGTGACGCAAGACATCTACATCTTTAACAAAAAGATGTACATCATTTCGCAGAACGGAAAGACCAATGCCGTAGGAACCGGGTTCGATAACGACGGCATGCTCGTGGTGGCCAATAGCGAGACCTTGGTCAAGGAAGCCACTTTCAATGAAGAACTTTCGGCCCTGAATTGGCCCACACACATCGCCGTGCTTGATGAGAAAAACATCTTTATCCGCGATAACTACGGCGTGCACCTCTTTGACAGCGAGGCAGGTATCGAAACCCTCATCGAAGGCTCCAAAGGGGCAGGCAAGCTGACCATGGCCGTAGCCGATGGAAAGGTGTTTGCTATCGCAGGCAGCAAGTTGCTCGTATTGGAAAAGGGAAAGACCACCGTTGGCAAGACCATTGACATGGGACAGCAGATTGCGGCTGTAGCCAAGGCCAACGACGGCAACCTTTGGGTAAGCATGCAAGGAAGCCCCGCGAAGATTGCCAAGGTGAACAGCAAGACCGGTGAAAGCATCAAGACAAACGTTGTGACCGAGGTTAATCTTAATGCTGGCGTAGGTGCCGGATGCTCCATCACAGCTTATCAGAATAAGCTGTACTACAGCGGACTGGGCAGTAAGATCTACCGTCACGACTTTGAAACGGGCACAACCACGATGCTGGGCGATGTCAAGGAATTCAATTCCGAAATGACCATGACCTACAATCCCATCGCCGTACACCCCATAACCGGGCACATCTACATGAACCGAATCAAGGGATATGGCTGGAATTTCCTCATCAACTCCATCTTTGAACTGGAAGACACCGGAAACGGACTGAAGATAGTGCATGAGTACCGCGACTACACCCACTTTCCAGCCGGCATCTTCTTCCCGGCCAGCTTCCCGCAAGCGGCAGGAGAATAATAAAACATGAGCAGCCATAGATTCTCTCTGCTATAGATTATGCTGTTCCGCCGTCCGCTCGGATTCTACCCGAGCGGACG
>OGRJ01000054.1_pt1 | contig 96226 bp, 90 predicted proteins | sample 1553411 | NCBI WGS metagenome assembly OGRJ01 (sample SAMEA2580084, study PRJEB22360) | human gut metagenome | biome: human gut; feature: human-associated habitat; material: faeces | place: Denmark | collected 2008/2010
CGGCCGCCCACGCCGATATCACCGGCCGGAACGTCGGTCTCGGGGCCGATGTGGCGCCACAGTTCGACCATGAAGGCCTGGCAGAAACGCATCACTTCGGCGTCGGACTTGCCCTTGGGGTTGAAGTCCGAACCGCCCTTCGCACCGCCCATCGGGAGCGTCGTCAGCGCGTTCTTGAAGATCTGCTCGAAGCCGAGGAATTTCAGGATCGAGGGGTTGACCGAAGGGTGGAACCGCAGCCCGCCCTTGTAGGGGCCGATGGCGTTGTTGAACTGGAAGCGGTAACCGGTGTTGACCTGCACGCAACCCCTGTCGTCGACCCACACCACCTTGAAGGTGAAACTGCGGTCGGGTTCGACGATCCGCTCGGCGATCTTGTTCGCCTCGAATTCGGGATGCCGGTTGTAGGTCTCCTCGACGGTCGTCAGTACCTCGCGGACGGCCTGCAAATACTCGCTTTCACCCGGGTGCCTGCGCTCGAGTTCAGCCATAAGTTTGTTCACATCCATAGTATCATCGTTATTTAGGATTGGTCGGCGATAATCGTTTTCGATCATTACAAATATAAACAAATTTCCGACGATATGTAACCGATAGAGCTATTATTTTTACGATTTATCGCCGGTTTCCGCCGAATCCGAATCGATAATCAGCTCCTCGGCCCGAATCTTGGGGACATAGTGGACGCCCTCCGAACGATAGTAACGCCGATCGCCGCCGGCGCCGATCTCGACCCGCTCGATCCGTTCGGCGCTCTTTCCGACGGCGAGGATCAGCAGCGGTTCGCAGGGCAGCCGCAGCCTCGTCCGAATCGCGTCGCGGTCGAACGCGCCGATACAGAGCCCGTTGAGCCCGATCTCGACGGCACGGAGCAACATGCTCTGCACGGCGATGCCCAGATCGATGTCGACCCAGCGGTCTTCGGGCACCGTCGAACAGACGACGATGAAGGCGTTGGGTTCCGTGCCCGCCAGCGGCAGATGCAGTTCGGGCAGCGCACCGCCCATGCGGACGTGCGCCAGCACCCCGGGAGCCTCGTCCGCCAGCACGAGCCGGAAGCGCAATACCTGCTGGTTGCGCGCAGAAGGGATTTTCGTACAGACGGAGACGATGCTGCGGAGCTGGTCCGCCCGCACGACGAACCGGGCGTCGTAACCGCGCACGCTGCGGTTCCTGGTCAGCAGCCGTTCCAGCGTCGCCGCCCGACGCGGTTGCGCCGCCGGCTGCGCCCGATAAGCCTCCATTCTTCGTTCGAGATAGTTGTCCGCCATCGTTTTTTCTTCTTTCGTTTCGACCGTTCGATACATTTGCAGGGCCGTCCCGCAGGACGCCCGCCTCCGCGTCGCGTCTACTCCTCCCCGGCGGGAGGTTCGGTGCGCACGATCCCCTTGTTGGAGCGCCCGTCGATATAGACCCACAGCGGCGCGGGGAAGCTCACGCGCCGCAGATATTCGCCCTCCTCGGCCGCCGGCATCGCACCGAGCCGCTCCGCATCGAACCGCCCGTCGCCCATGAAGGGGTTGATCGTCAGATAACCCACGCCCAGCGAAGTGACGTTCTGGAAAAAGTGCGTCCCCTGGCTCGGCTCGACGCGGAAGCGTTCCAATCCGCATTCGACGATCACGCGCGCCTCGGTGATCTGCTGCCACTTGACCGGAATGCCCAGAAAGGGATCGCTCGACCCCCACCGCCCCGGCCCGACGAGGATGTAACCGCGACCGGCTTCGCGCATCCGCGCGTTGAGCGCGTCGAGCTCGCCCGCGATCGCCTGCGTCGAGAGCGAGTCGAAACGTTCGGGCTTCACGTAGACGATGTCGCGGATGTCGTTCATGTTGCCCACGCCCAGCGCGTTTCGGGCATAGATGAGCGCATCGTCGGTCGGCACGCGGCGCCAGTCGAGCGCGCGGTTGTCGTTGTTGTCGATGATCGGGCGGATCTGCAACAGATTGAAGATCCGCTGCTGCCCGTAGGGGACGTCCATGTTGACGGCGAACTCCACCTCGACCGGACAGCGCATCTCCTCGACGCCCAGGCGCAGGATGTCGCGCACGATGTCCGCCAGCGGAAAGGTGTTGTATTTGAGAATGGCGTTGAAGGTAATCACCTTGCGCCCCTCGTCCATCGGCGAGTCGGAGATGCGGTCGTTCTCGCGGTCCCACACCGAAGCCACGAAGCGCGTCTGGCGCATCGGAGCCACCTCGCGCAGCGTCAGCCGCCGGATGTTGACCGCATCGTCGGTCGACGTGCGGAACGCTTCGGGGCGCAGGTCGAGCGCCAGCACCTCGTTCTGCGTATCGCGCAGCGCCAGTTCGGGCGTAGAGGTTTGCAGCACCTTCTGCGGGTAGCGGGGCGAGAAACGCAGCGTGCGGCCGCCGTCGACGACCAGCTTGCCCAGTCCGAGGGCGATGTTGCAGACCCCCTCTTCGGGCGTCTCGTCGCCTATGGGGTAGTAGTTGATCGACCGCGCCACGCCCGACAGGGTCGGGAAGAAGAGCCCGTCCTGCTCCGTGCCGCACACCTCCTGGATCACGACGGCCATCTTCTCCTCGGCGATCAGGTTCTGCGAAGACTGCACGTAGGCCTTTGACGCCGCGAAATAGGTCGATGCGTAGACGCTCTTGATCGCCTTCTGCAACAGACGCAGCTGGCGGTCTTCGTTCCCCTCCGTATAGGGAATCATATAGGTCGAATAGATGCCGGCGAAGGGCTGGTAGTGCGAATCTTCCAGCTTCGACGACGACCGCACCGCCAGCGGCCCGCTCACCGTGCGCACGTAGGCTTTCAGCGCCTCGCGCAGCTTGTAGGGAAGCGTCGAACTGACGAACTCCGAGAGAATCTCCTCGTCGGTCATCTCGGTGGTGAGCACATATTCCAGCCCGTTGTTGCGGATGAAGGCGTCGAAATAGTCGGTCGCCACCACCACCGTGCGGGGAATCGTCACGCGGACGTTCTCGTACTTGGCGTACTGGCAGTATTTCACCAGCATGCTGTTCATGAAGGCCAGTCCGCGCGCCTTGCCGCCGAGCGACCCCTCGCCGATACGCGCGAAAGCGATGGCGTCGGAATAAGTCGCGGGATCGAATTTGGCCACCACGCCCTGCCCCAGCAGCGTGCGGTAGTCGCGGATGAGCGTCACGAGCGCCGCGCGATGCTCTTCGGTCGTCCGGAAATGGCTCTTGTTGAGCTGGCGGATCGACGCGGCCAGCGGAAACAGTCCGCGCGAGTAGAGCCATTTCGAAAGGTTGTTCTGCGAGGTGTTGTACTCGAAAACGTCGTCGGGAACCGACGCGACGAGCCGCTGCATCTCGTGGAGATCCTTCGCCCGGCCGATCACACGCCCCGTCGAGAGGTCTTTGAAGAGAAAATCGCCGAAGGCGAACCGAGCGGCGATGAAGTCCGACAACTCCTGCAACAGCGTCTTCGAATTCTTGGCGATGAACCCTGCACCCAACTCGCGCGCCTGCGCGGCGAAGGCCGTCTGCGACGATTGCAGGAGTACCGGCATCAACGGGTTGTCGGCCCTCACCAGCCGGCACAGGTCGATGCCCGCGTCGAGCTTCTCGGTCGAAGGGGAGTCGCCCTTGTGCAGCACGAACCCCACGTCCGAGATGACGCCCAGCAGGTTTTTCTTATATCGCTCGTAGAGCGCCACGGCATCGGCGTAATTGGTCGCCAGCAGGATTTTGGGACGGGCGCGCTTGCGCAGGATCTGCTGCTGTTCGTTGAAGGCGTCTTTCAGGAACTCGGTGTTCTGTTGGAGGATCAGCTTGTAGAGCGCCGGCAGATAGGTCGAATAGAAACGCACCGAGTCCTCGACGAGCAGGATGGCCTGCACGCCCCCTGTGAGGATGTCCTCCTCGGCGTTCATTGCATCCTCGATGAGTTTGATGATGCCGATCACCAGATCGGTATTGCCGCTCCACGAGAAGATGTAGTCGATGCCCGAAGCGTCGCGCTCGTCGATACGGCGGTAGATGTCCTTCGAGAAACTGGTCAGCAACACGACAGGGATATGCCGGTGGCGCTCCTTGACGATCTTGGCGAAGTCGAACACGTCGGGTTCGCCCACGTTGTACATCGTGAGGATGAAGTCGAACCGGTCGTCCTCGCGGAGCAGGTCGAGCGCCTCGGCCGTCGAGCTGACGCGCAGCAGCGCCGGCGGGTTGGACATGTTCAGGTCGATGTACTCCTGGTTGATCTGCTGCTCGATATGGCCGTCCTCTTCCAGAATGTACCCGTCGTAGCTGCAACATACCAGCAGAATCTTGCGGATGCGGTGCTTCATGAACTCGTAGCCCGATGTCCGTTCGCCGTCCGTCGGCCCTGTCTCTGCGTTGTATTTCATTCGTTCGTTCGTTTTTCGTGAAAAATCCGCCGTTCCCGCTCATGTTCGAATACCAGCGCATCTTTCGAATCCTAAAAGTCGGTAAGCCTCAACAAATATAACGTTTTGTTTCGCATTCTCCAAGGAATTCCCGCCGCAGGGCTCGGGAATCGGACAATTTCCTCCGTGTCGCGTCCGGTCAGACCGCGGCTGAAACTCGCTTCGGGCCGGATGCCTGCCCGAATGCACCGCGAAAAAAGCGGAAGCAGCGGCGACACCGGCGCGAGAGTCCGGAGCGATCGTGTGAACGACGGGCGTTCCCTCCTTCGTCCGATCCGTTCCCTCCTCCGGTGCAATGCGGAAATTATGGTGCGCTCCGCGCAACGATGATTTATTTACTTTCCAAACTTTTTCGTATTTTTGACTGCGCCGAAGCTACTTTCGCTCGGCAATGTCCGAATAAATTTGACATTGCCCTCACTTATTCGTATATTTGATGTAGTTTGATTAAGATTCTTTGAGTATCAAACCATTAAGAAGAACTTGCATGAGAATGGGCAATGGATAAGAAATTGCTAACTTGTTTTATTACACTATATTCCTCATGCTTTTCAAATAACTCTTTTCTAAGTGCAAAGATACGATTTTTTCTCCAATTATAAGAATCCGTACCTTAAAAACTATCTATGTGATAAAGATAATGACATAACAGATTCGTAGCCGAGTTCACCAAACCACAGGCAAAGGTAACTCGTGTTCTTTTCGTCCAAGCAAGGTCAAGCCCTGCGGGTGTCGTGGAAAAATCATCCTCGCCCCGTGGGGCTTTCTGTATTTTTCCACACAACCTTGCCTGACGAGAACACGACCTTTTAGAGCCTGTAGTTTGGGAACTCCGGCCCCGAATAGCCGGACTAACAAAAAATATATAATGTTATGTCACAAGCAGTATTAAACAACAGTCAAGCAACAGGTCACACCGACCTGCTATCAGGTATCTTGAAGGTACAAGTGAGAAACGAAGAGAAGATTACGGAGCAAGACCGTATCTATTGCCAGAATCAGCAGGACGAGCTTTACAAGACGCTCGACCAGATTGCCTGGTGGTACAACATCTTCAAGAGAGAAGCCGAAAAATATGAGGGTAAAATCAAACTCAAGCACGAGCCGAACGGTAAGATTACCACAAGCAGCTATGACCTCCACTATCGCTACAATAATGACGAGAAGGATTATACCCATCACGAGTTTACTCCTTTCAAGAACATCAATGAGTTGGTGGATAGCCGTCATAACGCTATCAGAAACTTTATCAACCGCATCATCGGCTATTTCAATAACACCTACAGTGTCTCTGTTGAAGCTCCAAAGATTGATGAGAAGACTCTCCCGATAGACTTCCGACCTGTATATAACACCTATGTAGATGTGGTTATCGAACATCTCGGAGGCAAGAGTTTCCGAGATACTGCCGAGGAAGAACTTATCAAACGCTTCTTGCAAACTGTCAGACCTTCTTGCTGGAGCAAGGTGAAGCCTGAACTGAAGAAGGATAAAATCATCTTCCCCGACATTGTTACTTGGGATTCTATCCATTATCAGTATTACAAGGAATATGACTTCGAATATGACTCTGACCGTAAGGTGAGCCAGTTCTGCGAAGGCATTGCTTTCGGTGCAGATGATGTACTCTGTGGCAGTATCGAGATGATTATGGGGCTTGACACCCGTAATGTAGATATATCCCGTTGGTACGACCTGACAACAACCAACGCCTTGAACATGAAGTTCTATGCCAATGGTCGTATCGATGTCAAGTTCAAGGACAGTGCAACAGCAGAGAGTTGTTTCAAGCGACTGCGACTAAATGAAATCAAACTAAGAGACGAGAACTGATGACCACACGATATGTATGACACTCCGTAGGTACTGCCTGCGGGGTGTCTTTCGTTTTTATCCACTTCAATCATTACAGCCATGTATGCCATCATACCACAACAGATACCGCAAGGCAAGCGTGCAGAGATCAACGAGAAGATTCTCTTTGCCATCAACTCCGGTAAGGATATGATTCCTGCGGAGAGTATATACAACTGCTATACGGGTATCGGAGGACTGCACAACCTCAAGCAGTCGGACTTCGCCAGCTACCACGAGTATGCCGAGGCAAAGAAGGAGTTTGAGATGGGACAGTTCTTCACACCGCACGAGGTATGTCGGGATATGGTAGATGTACTCTCTCCCACATCATCGGAGATGATTCTCGATATGTGTTGCGGTATGGGCAACTTCTTCAACCATCTGCCCAACCAACACAACGCCTATGGCTTTGACATAGACAGCAAGGCTGTGGCAGTGGCAAGGTATCTCTATCCCGATGCACATATCGAGAAGTGCGACATACAGCAGTACCACTCCGAGCAACGCTTTGATGCCATCATCGGTAATCCTCCGTTCAATCTGAAGTTTGACTTCCGACTATCACAGGAGTATTACATTGACAAAGCCTATCATCTGCTCAATCCTGCAGGGTTCCTGATGATCATCGTCCCTGCCTCTTTTATGCAGAACGAGTTCTGGGAGAAGAGCCGTGTAGGAAGAGTAAACGAGGACTTCTCCTTCATCGGACAGACAAGGTTAGCACCTCACGCCTTCACTTCGGTAGGTGTAGATAACTTCAACACCAAGATAATGGTCTTCCTGCGTCGTTCACAGCATATAGAGATGAATCCCTACAATGCCGAGGAGTTTGTCTCTATGGCAGAACTCAAGGAGCGTGTGAAGAAAGCCCGTGAGATGAAGCACCGCCTGCGTCTTGACCTTATGCGTGAGACCAACCGCATAGACAAGGAGGAGTTGGAACAGTTCGAGTACAAGCTCGCCAAGTATATGTACGAGTTGAAGGCTCACGCAAGGCTCAACAAGCATATCGACAAGGCTGTAGCTCTTGTTACCAAGTTTCGTAACCAGAAGCCTCCTGAGAATGCCACCAACGAGCAGATGAAGGAGTGGGAACGCAAGAAGCTCACTACTGCCAAGGTACTTGCCACCATACGCAAGTATATCACCTCACAGAATGTCGTACCACGCAAGGAGGTGGCATTAGTAAAGACCTCCTACGGCTTCAAGCTCAAGCAGTATGCACCACGACTGCTTGATAAGGTGGAACACAAGGCGGCAAGCATCAATGACCTCATATTGGATAGCACAGCGCTGCCTATGCCTGAGATAGCAACCGAAGAGAATATGCGACAGATACGCATTGCGGGGCGTATTATCCGCCGTAAGCGTAGGCTCTACGATATACAGAACCAGCCATTTTCGGATATGGAAACGGACGATACTCTTGCCGAATATCTCGATAATGCCACCTTCGTAAACAAGGATGGCGAGGTATGCGAGTTTACCCGATTGCAGAAGCACGACCTGAACCTTGTGCTTCAGAAGCGATACGCTCTGCTCAACTGGCAACAAGGCTCCGGCAAGACTGCCGCTGTATATCACAGAGCCAAATACCTGCTCAAATATGGCAAGGTACGCAATGTTGTGATACTTGCCCCTGCCATTGCCACCAATATGACCTGGACTCCGTTCCTCGCCATCAACAAGGAGCGATACAGAGTGATACGCACATACAAGGATCTTGAAGATGTGCCGAGAGGTATCTTCCTGCTGCTATCCACCTCTATGGTAGGCAAGCTCAAACGCGACCTTATGCGGTTTGTGAAACTGTCCTCAAGGAAATTATGCCTCGTGTTCGATGAGTCGGATGAGATTACCAATCCGTCATCACAGCGTACAAGGCATATCCTGACAGTCTTCCGCAGACTCAAGTACAAGATTCTCGATACGGGAACAACCACCCGTAACAATATCGCAGAGCTATACAGCCAGTTTGAGTTGCTCTATAACAACTCGGTCAATATGACTTGTTGGTGCAGCAGTATCTACCACGAGAACCGAGATAAGGAGATAGAGTGTGAAAGAAACCTCCATTGCGGAGAGCCGTTCCCAGCGTTCAGAGGTCATGTGCTGTTCCGTGCCTGCCACTGTCCGGGCAAGGCAACGGTATTCGGCATAGAGAAGCAGAATCAGGATGTCTATAACAAGGAAGAACTCTTCGACCTCATAGGCAAGACCATCATCACCCGTAAGTTCCGCGACTTTGCAGGCGAGAAATACAAGATACGGACTCATACCGTAAGCCCTTCAAAGGGTGAACACAAGGTATATCGTGTCATCATTGAGGAGTTCTGCCGTATATGCGAACTATACTACAATAGCACGGGTGATACAAAGAAGGATGCAGGACTGAGGCTTATGCGGCAGATCAAGCTGCTTATCAAGGCTTGCTCGGTTCCACACCTCATATCGGGATACTACGGCGATGACTATCCGAGCAAGACACGATACATAGAAACATTGATACGGAAGATACCGGGCAAGGTAGCCATCGGCTGTACCACACTTGCCGCCTTTGACCTCTATGAGAGTTATATCCGTGAACGCTTTCCCGACAGACCGATATATGTCGTGAAGGGAGATGTGGCATTCAAGAAGCGTCAAAGCATCGTGACGGAGTTCGACTCTACCATCAACGGCATGCTGATATGCACGCAGCAGAGCCTGAGCAGTTCGGTAAACATACCCACCTGCAACGATGTGATACTGGAGTCACTGCAATGGAACATACCCAAGATGGAGCAGTTCTACTTCCGCTTCATACGCCTTGACTCCAAGGAGATGAAGGATGTGCATTATGTCACCTACGAGGACTCCGTTGAGCAGAACCTGATGGCATTGGTACTCACCAAAGAGCGTCTCAACGAGTTCATCAAGACGGGAGAAGTGAAAGAGCAGTCGGAAATCTTCGAGGAGTTCGATATCACAATGTCCGTAATAGACAGTCTGCTGATACGCTCTACGGACAGCGAGGGTAAGATACATATCAGCTGGGGAAGCCAGCGAGTAACAAGTTAAACAGAAAGTCTATGGATAATATGGATTTAAGCAATGCCGAGGTTGCCGTAACCACACAGCACATTCTGGACGGGAAAGAGTACAAGGACTACTGGGTGCAGATGTCCGACTACAGCGACATGGGAGAATTTCTCTGTGCCTGCTCCGACCTCTTTCCCGAAGAAGAGGAACCGGAATATAGATATACCAAGTGGGAGAATATACCCGACAGGCTGATAAGGCGTGAATGGATATGTCCCAACTTCTTCGAGATACGCGATGCCATGGAAAGGCTCGATGAGAACGAAAGGGAGTATTTCGTCACTTGGAGCGAACACTTCGGATATGACATAACAACCGATGATCCGCATATGATGGTATCGCACTATCAGGATATATACGGTAACACCATACAAGAGACCGAAGAGGAACTTGCCGACATCGCTGATGATGCTTTGGTGTATACGGGCATATCGGGCAACTTCTGCGATATGCTTCCTCTTCAGTATGAGATATTCGATGATAACTACAACTAAAATAATGGATATATGGAAATCAGTTTCAAAGGACCGGTAATGCCGATTGACCCATACTCGCAGTTGGCATTTGTGGAGATACTAAACATCATACTCATTGCAAAGCATATTATGGATGTGAACAGGTATCTCATAGCAAGGAATGTAAACCCTCAGTTCGGCTCACTGTCGGGATATTTCCGGTGGTCGTTTGCCGATGAGAGGTTCACGCTGTGGCAACGCACGGACTACAACTCCGATATGTGCTTCTCACACCGCATACTGGATATGCCGTTCTGTATGCTTGCAGCAAAGGATAAAGAGAATGATGAGAGAGTATTCAACTAACCATCAAAGAATATGGAAACGACAATCAAGGTATCCAACAGAGAGATAGCGATACGAGCCTTCGATTATCTGAGGCACGATAGAAAGACCGACTCGGCACTGCGACTGGCTCACCACCTGCTGCACTATGACCGCATATCGCTCGGCATAGGCGAGGTGGATTGGGAGATAGATATGGCTATCCAAAAGTTCGGTGGCAATCCACGAACTGGATACCGATATTCGGCACATTTCAGTTTCAATGCAGAGACGGAGATGGAGAAAGAGAGATACGAAGAGATACTCAACGGTAATGAGTAACCGAAGGGCGGCCACAAGGTCGCTCTTCGCATTTATAGACATATGTACGGGAAACAGAATCCTGCCGTACACAGGTAACAACAAATGAACGAAGCAAAGAAAACACTCACAATGGAGTTCATAGAAAGCATAATGGACGAGAACTACACCCTCGTATGGGTGGACTATCGGGAAAGTTTTGATGAGAACCGAGACTTATTACAGAAATGCCTTGAAAAACAAGGTTGCGAGGATCTGTGGTCAAAGGTCGAGGATTGGTATGAGGATGCCGAGGAGCAGGCAACACAAGAGATTATCAAGGGACTGAAGAGCCACTGCATCGACTTCCACGACTTTGAGAAGGACGAGGTTGAAGCCTTCTTCGAGGAACACGATGATGAGATAAGGGACGAGATACGCGAGCGTGACGACTCCACAACGGTAAACGACCTTATCAAGAATACCAACGACATACCTATACGGGTGGAAGTGCTATCCAACTACGACTGCATCAACTCTTGTTGGTTGGAGTCACAAGGTGGCTTCCGCTACAAGGAGAGTTACTTCGGGGATATGATAGATACTCTTCGCCTCAACCCTGCAAAGGTGAAGAAAGCATTGACGGAGAAAGGCTACACCGTATATGGCAGGTTCCCGAACAAGAAGTATCGTGACGGTAAGGAACAAGTATCCTACGAGGATTTTTGTCAAGAGTTGGAGAACTCCTGCTGTGGAGCCAATCTGCTTACCTACATAGGGCTTGTAAACCTCAGAGACCTCTACGATGCCGACTTCAAAATCAAAGAGGTCATCATTCCCAAAGGTAATACCTGCGGCCTGTTCAGCTCAATGTATGGCGGTGGCAGTCTGATAGAGATGGAACTCAAAAGCGATGTAAGAATCCGACTAGATAAGGCACGCAAGGACGGCTACGGCTTCCGTCTGCGACTTGACAATGAACGCTCCAAATATGATTACTCCATCAAGCATGTATATGGCGTATGCGATACCTTCTTTGGTAAGCAGGTAAGCATCGTTTCAGCAAACTAAATCAGTATTAACCATAAAAATATCAATGTATGAAGAAGATTGAAGTAAAGGTAAGATACCTCTTCGAGGGTACTTACACCGTAGCGGCAGATGACCGCAATGAGGCACGCACAATGGTAACAAGAGATTGCGGGCTGGTATTGGGTGGAAACATCCACACCACACTCGATGATGACGATGTGGATTGGGAGTTTGATGTTCACCCCGATATGCAGATTCTATCCTACACAGAGTTGGAGAAGAAGCAAAAGCCGAAACGTCTGAAGATGGATTTCTCCGACAGGATAGAGACACTCCACAAGGATATTATAGATGCCATAAGGCAGTTGCTCTACTCGCACGGATTGACAGAAATAACCTTCCCCGAAGAGCAGGATGATCCTGTATGGGTGATATGGTTCAATTGGGACGGAGCCCCATACGAGTGCAAAGTAATGGGTGTCAAGGTAACGGATAACAGTATGACTGTGATTGCCCACGACAAGATTTGCAATGATGAAGTGACTTGCTCCACACCCTTTGAACTTGGAGCAAAGAATATCGACTGGCTATATGAGATATATGATGCTGTATGGCAGCAGTTGGAAGAGAACAGAGATAATAACGCTTAAAGATTACGACTATGAGATTAGACCCTGTAAATGCAGTGTCGAGCTTCCACTACTATATGTGGAATGCTTGGGACGAGGAAGAGTGCAAGATTACCTTCGGAGGTGCTTATAAGCACTTCTGGGAGAAATGGAACTCCCTTGCAAGCAAATCAATACTAGGAGCGGCAGAACGATTCTATGCCGAACTCTCGGACAACAACCGAGAACTGCTTGTCAATCGTGCTGTGGCACTCTATGACGGCAAGGCTACAAGAGAAGAACCTCACGATGATGATGTATATGTCTGTGATGCTTGCGGTTCAAGAAAAATTGAGATTCAGGTTTGGGTAAATGCCAATACCAATGAGTATCTAAGTGATGTAGATGATGACGATACGGACTGCAAATGGTGCGCTGACTGTGAACAGAGTCAGAATTTCTGCACCTTGAGCGATTACAAACAGAAGATGCAAGATTGGTGGAAAGACCTTGACTTTATCACATTGGAAAGTATAACCGGCTTGCACGAGACTAACTACTCATCGGAAGATTGTTCACAATCCTTTGTGGATGCCTGCAATGATTGGTGGAACGGTCAGGACTATGATACCCAACGAGAACTCTATTTCAAATCACAATCTTAATACTTACGACAATGACTGATAAAGAAATCATCGAAAGAATATGCGGCTCGTGTAACTGCGATGAAGCAACTGCAAAGGAGTATCTGAATGATGAGATACGCCACCTCAGAGAACTGCAAGAGGTAAACGACCTGCAAGAGAGCGATATTGAACTCTCTTGCAGCGGTCTCGGCATTGAGTCCGAGTGTATGGAGTATTTCACAATGGTATTAACCTACTAACATCTACTACTATGGCTTACTTTAAGAATATACATTCATTGGCGGAACTCAAGAAGGAGTACCGCAGATTGGCATTGGAGAACCACCCCGACAAAGGTGGTAGCACAGAAGTGATGCAGCAGATCAATGTGGAATTTGAACGGCTACACGAGATTTGGAAGAACGATACTACTGTATCGGCGAATGCTTCAGGCTATGAGAATGACTATGCAGGAGCATCGGCAAAGGAGTATGCCGACTTCGTATATAACGAATATCGTTGGAAAGGTCGCAACTATCAAGGCCAACACGCTCCTGAGATTGTGGAGTTGGTGCGTAACTGGATAAAGGAGACCTATCCCAAGTATAAGTTCTCGGTATCAAGGCACCACTATAATTCTATCCATATCTACCTTGTCAAAGCCGACTTCGAGGCATTCAAGAAGGATAAGGGCGTTGTGTTCCACCACGATGTGAACCATTATAACATTGATGTAGACCAAACGCTCACCGACAGAGCCAAGGAGGTTATGAAGAATGTCTGCGACTTTGTGATGTCGTATAACTTCGATGACAGCGATCCGATGACCGACTACTTCTGTACCAACTTCTACCTTACATTGGGAGTCGGCACCTATAAGAAGCCATACAAGGTAGAACTGCCAAAATTGGACTGTAAAGGCAAGAAGTCCGATGTATTCAAGCACCCTGAAGGTGCTGCACACAAGGCAATACGCCAAGCATTAGGCGGTGCATACTTCAGTTTTCATAACAGCCAGCGACTACAAGGCAAAATGGTGCTCGGTGAAGATTCATACGGGCATAGCGGCGACAAATACTTCTGGCCACTCTCATACTCCAGTGCCAAGACAGCCCAAAAACGAATGGATAAATTGGAGAAAGCGGGCATCCGTTGTAAACTCACAGGATACAATGGCGGCTGCATTGAGTTCCTTGGCTACACACCCGAAACGGAAGCACTACTTGAGAAAGAGAGGCAGGAGGTTATCATCGCTCATCGTGCTTGGCAGGCAAAGCAGGTGCAGACAGGATAGCATAAAAAATCATATAGAAGTCCTATCGACTTCTATATGATTCTGCGTGATAATCGCACAGATTATCACACTGTCCGATAACAAGCTTACCTTTTTTCGTATTAGGATACTTATCTGCAACAGTCCTATAATTGCATAGGGCATAGTTTATCTCGGCAGCCACTTCGTCATCAGTTACTATATCACAAGCTAATTTTATCAACTCTTTAGCTCTACCTCGAGCTGTTTGTGTATATTCATCTTTCTCCCAATTTCTTTTCTCGCATACCTGTCCCCAATAACTAGTACCACGATAATATTGAGTTAATCCCCAACAGAAATCAAAAGAATTTCGAAGTCCTGTAGCGTATTCAATTAGTAACTGAGCCTTTCTATTTGGCTCTGAAGTCAAGTCTAGACTCTGTTCCAAAGAGTACATTTTACAAGCAAAATCGTATCTAAATTCATACTTTAATTTTATTGGTTTCCTTTCAATGCTGAACGGATCATAATCCATATATACATTCAGATGCTTCTGATACGCCTTACTGACTGCTCCGAGATATTCTACGGCCTCCTTATAACGCATATTTCGCAGGCACTGTGTGCCGACTATATCATTGAGATAGTCAGAGCCTATATAGCCGCGAGTGTTCAAATATCGATCAAGTTCTGACACAGGCTTTCGCACATTTTGCACATATCTAATCGCGGTATTAAGACCTAAGCTATCTATCATCTCAAAGAAACTATTGCTATAGTCGTGGCTATTAAAGTTCTCCGAATACCTGTAACCAGACATAGTATATACCTCTGAGACCTTATATTCGTATCCATCTTTACTTTCAATCCAATCGTAAAGTTCTCTTTTGTTTACTATTCCGAACAATCTGTTATCAGCCATATTGGCAAGTTGCAATGCACGCGTTGACTTTCCTGCCTTAATCATTCTCGGACATACCTCAGTAAGCAAAATTCTGCGCATCATATCATTCCAGTAATAGAAACTTTCGCAATTAAATAATTTATAACCACGAGCTGTCTCTTTGCGGACCTCATCGGTAATACCGTTGACAATTTTGGAATCCAACCATTTCAACTGAGAGAACAACTTGTTCTCATAAGATGAGTTATAAGGTAGAGTCTTCGCATCTATATACATACGGAACACTTTGATTGATTCGTCAATAAAATCTGTTCTCTTGCTGTTTTCTGCCAGACCAATAAGATATGAGGCGTTGCTAACATCTCCGTTAAGGTCTGCCAAAAACGCTGCCGTGTAATACCACATTCCCGTATTGTCGCTTCTTCCGCTCTTAGCCATTTTTAGACACAGATCGTATAATTTTTTAACCTCAAATGAGCCTTCATAATCATCCTCCCAATAGTACTCTCCAAGAGGCTCAAGTTCTCTTACAAATGATTGCAATGTTCCTTCAATGTACCTACTATTAGGAGCATACTCACAAACTAAGTCTAACGCATCAATGGTTGATAGATTCTCCCCTGCACGACCTGCACAGAATAACATTGAGCCCACATCGCCCAACTCTGCAAAATAAGTTATAGCCTTCTCCGAGCGCTTAACACGAAACTCTGCTCCTGCTATATAAGGATGAATGAGCTGACGCATTAAATTCTCTTCAGGATAATGCACGATTTCTGAATTCCACAAGTTAATGCACTCTTCGTATCTACCCAAAGAGAATAACGCCCTAATTGCTTGCAGTAAATACCTATCTCGCAACTTGGGTTCGTTGACGGTTAGAGCCTTTTCAGCAATCTCCTCTATAGTCATTCTCGCACCAATCTTCATAGATGGATAATACCAGCGAGAATTACGCTTCAAGCGTATATATTCATTGGTCTTGGCAAGTAGCATAAAGTCAAGGATAGAGGTATCTTTTTGAGTAATCCATTGTATAAACTTATTGCCATTAGCCTCTTTACTATCATATATTCGTTCGAATTCATCCAACGTCATTTTATAGACAACATGATAGATGTCTTCCAATGGGATATCGATAGAAGTCATAAGTTGCCACTCCTTACAATTTCTACCCGATCCTGGATAATATCCTTCTACTTCTATAGATGGTTCTGGTTGGCTATTTTTAACCCTATACATATAGTATCCTCCGGGGGTATACCAAGGTTCCCAGCAAGCATACACTTCATTTGCGCCACAAAGTGCAAGTAGACTAATAGGCAAGTATTTTATCGATTTCATTGTGCGCGTAATTTTCAAGTTGTTTTTTATCTAAATGGTATAAAATGTTCCCGCTCGCAGGTTTACCAAAATTCGCCTCGACCAAATTCTTAACTTCAAGTATCTCGGCGAAAGTGGGTCTTTCATATCTGATATACTCATTATCTGCTACCGAACTATCTTCTGAAGAGACAATCGATACAAATTTGTTGTTATTAAACTTCACACCCCAGCCATACACTGGATATGCATAGTCGAGCGGAATTAGATATTCGGTTTTGCGCAAATAAGGCTTGACGTCTGCGATATGAAGGATAGAGTTATATGTGTTGGGATCCTTCAGAGCGCCAGTATTATATAGCATCAGAACACCTCTATCAACAGGCGGAGGTGTCTCTTGCATCTGATGTAATCTTATGGTTACACTCACTTTAATATTTTTAGCGACCAACTCTGATTTTACAAGTTCACACAATCTGTGATAACTGTTTCGGGTTGAGGCAGTCCAATCGCAGTCAAGCTGAATCTCACGGATCTCACCACACTTATTGTACGAAGCCATAGCCAGCAATCTCTCTACAATCAGAGGAGCGAATTCATTTTCCTTACCATTCATCGCTCTTAATGCTTCGATGGTGATATAGGTAACTGGAACTATCTCCACTCCAGTTGGCATTTCCGAAACAAATTTAGTTGTTGCTATTGGTACAATCTCTGCCGTTCCATTTAAGAAATCCTGTTCTGTTGCCACATCAAACATGCGAACATAAAGACGCTTAATGTTGTGCATCTCTAAAAAAGCCATCTCCGTAGAGTCGATGTCAAAGGTAGTCTTCCAGTAGTACATCGAATTTTGTTTGACAAGCTCATCAGTTTCAGTAATGGGCGTACCATGTCGCTGACCACAGTTGGTCATAGCCATTAAGGCTACTAGTAGAAAGAGTAATCTGGATACGTATTTCATATTGCTTTAGCTATTTTAACACATACAAATTTCTAAAAAAGAAATCGTACAGCCGAGAGATTTTTTCTCAACTGTACGAAATCATTTTTCGGGTGTATGAAATACTATTTGCTTTGTTATTTCATCGCTTTCCTTACAAAACTGGCGAACTCCATATCCTCATTGACCGATGATGTTTTCACATATATCAACTCGATAATCTTTATCAAGCGTTTACTCTCTGCGTATCTCAACCATTCAGGTACTAAGTCCCCGATGCGGCAGCGGTCCAAAGCATCTGCATCTTTCAATATCGCCATTACATGATATCCAGGATCTTTAGGTCGCATCCATTCGCATCCTGAGTGTTGTGTTACAGCCTGCTTAACTTGTTCACGTTCTGCATGGGATAATTGATACTTATCCCACAAGTTACTAAACTTATCAAAATAGTTTAAGACTGCATTTGCTCCATGTTCTGGCTCTTTTCCATCAGTTTCCCTTGCGAGGTCATGGATATATGCGCCACAGAATGCCAAAAGACCTTCGCGAGGTTTCTGAAGTATTGCTCCCAGCAAAGCACAGCCAATCATAGTGCGATAAATATGACCGATGCCGTGTATAGGCGCGTGGACCGGTCTTGTAAACATTGTATTTGTCAAGGGGAAGTCGGCGGGGTTAACTCCTATATAGCATAGAGCTTCATTAACGCTCGCAGGGTCTCTTAGAAGGTTTAGCGTAATATTACATCGACTGCCATTGTAATACTTCTCTAATACTTGCGCAAAGATGTCATTCGGGCATACAGCATCAAATAAAGTCATCGAAGAGCGGACTTTCATAGCATCTATTTCGCCAAAGATTTCTTGCGCACCTTTCCCATCAACATTTAGCAATGCTTGGGTTATCTCTCTTAATCTTCCTCCTAGTTTCTTGTGAGATAAATATGCTTCGGCTTCATCTTTTCCGTTAATACCATAATGTTGAGCATAGGCACTTCTACCTAGCCCCTTCAATTGAGGAAAGATGTACCATATCCAATGAGACCTCTTCCTACCAGAACGAATTTCCGACAGGGCTATCTCATAATCCTTATCTTGTACCTCAATAAAGCGCTCTATGTTATTTGGATTATATACTTGCTCCTTCTTACGAAAAATATCTAATATGCCCATAATGTGTATCTATAGTGTGTTGGAGTTTGTGCGCATCGCTAACATTATTGATTCACCGACCAAAGCTATATTAGCGAGGAGATAGTGTCGCTTCTTTCCTAGTTTAATGGTATGGCCAGCTATCTCCGCAGTTCGTAGTATCTTCGTTCGGGTTAGGTCATCATTAAAGCATGTTGCTGCTCCAGTCATAAAAGCAGTCCCAGAAGGACTTAACTGTAGTAAAATAGGGCCAGCGTCGATATCCATTCCGATATAACAAGTTCTATCCCAATACTCCTTTAATCCTGGAATTATTCCATCTTTCCAAAATAATGATTTTAATTGTTCGTATTGAGATTTGGCTAACGACTCGTCAATAAGTGACAGGTAATAGCAGTTCAAAGCAGAATAAGAGCCCTTAACAGGTGCACCCTCATACTGACTTCCATAGTCGTCAAGGAAGGATACAAGCAACCCCGTCTCTTTATCAATCCAGTCCGATTGGGCCTTATCAACCCACTTCTGAACAGTTGAACGATATTTACCGTTATTCATATCAGCGTACTTATCCAATGCTACGATAGCCCTTTCCCGTGTCAATTTTTGTAGGAACAAATACTGCTTTTGCATCTTTTACATTGCCATATGAATCTAATGATTTGGAACCATCCTTGAGTTCTACTTTTTCATAAATATTGGCTATATCGTAACTACTACTAGCTGCTGAGTTTGTATTATGGCTAGCAGAAACAAATATAGGTACACATATCACCAGTAATAATAGTTTAATATATCGCATCATATGTCACCTCCTTCTCCAAACTACATAACTTGTATTCTTCGGCATTCTACGGCGACCAGTATAATAGTTGTCTTCGCCAAATTCGTGGGTTGTTCCAGCCTCATCAACAGCCCAACCATAGGCAGATGAGCCGACAATATATACTGCCTGATCTACACCTAAATCAGCCAAGGCTTGCGCAAAGTCGTGGAAAGACTCAGTAGTACCTGTTTCAACCATAAATATCTCACCTTGGCGGTCGCATATTGCTCTACGAATAGATTTTCCCTTTGGCTCGTTGTCAATTACCTGACCATCTTTTACAAGAGGATACTGACGGAAGAAATAACCATTGTTCATAGTTGCTTCCTCGAAAAGAGAGGTGTTTTCAGCAACACCAATAGTTACTTTACCATTTATTGATGCGCAATATCCCTTCTTCGATAGTCCCCAAGCCTTGGGTTCTCCATTGAGTACAAAAGCTCCTACGATTCCGCCGTTGTCTGCTCTTACATCAGCAGCTTGGGCGGCATATATAATACTTTTATCCTCTTTATTCATCCTGCCAATATGTAGTGTTAACTCAGCATTGTGCGGTATAAAGATTCTAATTGGAATATCATTTATAAGAGTATCTCTAATTTCAGTATATCCAGGTGCAAGTGAATCTGGTTGATGACCTATCCATTCGTGAAGTATTGGCTCTGCTTCACGAACAGGTTCAAATAATGCAGGTTCGGGAGCTTTTAGCTCTTGAATTTCTTCTTCCTTCTGACGAGTTACAAAAAGTAAAATAACACCGACTAACGCTATACCTAAAATTGAAAGGATGATAATCCATACACTACGGGGCAAAGGATTCTTACTTCCTCCTTCGCCAAGAATGCGAATTTGGTCATCACGGATTTCCTTAAGCTCTTTCATAATTATTTAACCTCCTTTTCTAAGAGCTCCTTTAACTGCTTCAATGCCTCTTTAGAAGCTGTAACACTGTGGTTAAATGATGCCACATCTGAAAGTGTCAACTTCTGTTTAGGGACATTGATGTAGTAAATGTAGGAGCTATTAATAATTAGACTTTTACCAATACGAATGAAGATATTGCCCTCGCTTCCGAGTTGCGAAGAGATCATCTTTTCAATTTGTCCCAATTGGTATGACAACATGCGCACCTCATTGTCGGTTTGCACAAGCGTAGAATAGTTACCGTCTGATGCAATATAGACTATTTTCTCCGGCACTATACGAACCAAATCAATAGAGGTTGATATGACCAATTGTTTCTTCATTCGACTGTTTTTCTAAGCAAAAGTATACAGGTTTATTTATATGACAAAGCCAAATTTCTCATAATGTATGAAATAGCTGTCTAAGTGTATCAAATTTACTTTTTGCGAAAATCCCATGGCGCAATTCTCTGCGGATCTGCCCATAGTCCAATTTTTCTAATTCGCGAATTCACTTCGGCTTCCTGATATTCTAGTGTATCATCATATTTTGAAAAATGCCAAGCCATGCCGGCTTTAAGCATTTCTAATGAAACATCTTTCTTGTCACTTGTGTAAACATACGTTATATATCGCCCCCAAGCATCCTGACTTTGGACATCTACAGTAACAGTCTTGCCAAAAATAAGTGCAGACAAATACTCTCGAGACTTTGTTCCAAAAGCCTGCTTCTTTTCAGGAGCATCAATACCGTATATTCTAAACTTTATCTGAAGGTTATCTCTATTAATAGCCGTAAAGGTATCGCCATCTGATATTTTAACTACCTTAACTTGGAATGATTGTGCATTTGCCATCATTCCAAGTGTGATAAAGACAAGTAGGATGTAAAATCTTTTCATTATTCCATTTTGTTATATATCTCTGGAGTCATTCGAATTTTGGCATATTCAATACCGGAATAAGTATTAAACTCGAAGCAGATATCCATCTGATTAACTATCGCCAAGCGTATCATAGAATCATAAAGATCAGACCAGTTACTAGAAACATACTCTTTTAGGTATGATGTAGTAATTGAGCTCATATCATCAAGTGACATTTGTGGTAATCTTACTACATACACTAACTCTGAATCATTTTTTGCCAAATAAATTCGTCTCAAAGAGGCATCGCCCATATAATCAGTAGGAAGTTGCAAATTGTACCTATATACCAAATCCGACAGTTCGCTTATTGGGCACTTATAACTTTTACCCTCTAAAGCTTTTTTATAATCGTCGGGAGTAATTGTAACGGTATAAAGTGTTTCAGAGACAGCGTCATTATATCTATATATAACATTATATCCCTCCTTGAAGCATGTTGTCAGAAAAGCATCAGAATTTGGATCTTTGTACAACTCATACAACATTTCATGGCGATTTACAGAAGCATTTTCTGTCCAATAGTCAGTGCCTGTTTCTGACAGATAGACATTGCTAAATTGGTATATGTAAACTACTGCATCCTGCTCTTTATTAATTCGTTGTAATACTATTCCATCAGCAATACTAATAGGTAGTTCTTTGTTTGCTTCTGCAATATTCTGGTTGATATATGAGCTGTCGGTAAAAAATATATTTTGAGGATTCTCACTTTGATGTACATACACTATTGACAATGTAAATATTGAAAGTGAGAGTATGTACAACGCAAGAATAAATTTCTCAAGTTTATTCCAAGTACGTGTCAGTATAGGGACAATTAGTTCTACCTTGCTAGACTGTCGTAGATAAGAAAACCAAATAGCACCCCAACACAATTGTCTAAACGCCTGGGGATACATAGAAGAATCTTCCGAAACAGCTGCTATAACTAGGGACATGACTCCGTCCAAGACAATCATAGCAATATATGTGGTTGCTAATGCTACTGCATTTGAGTTTCTTTTATAGAACGCTATAATAGTCAATATAGCGGTCACCAACAAAGAACCCATCATTATCAAATAAGTAGATGTGAAAAACCATCCAAATCCCTGGCCAAAAGTTTGAGCAAGACCCATTATCACAGAGATAAGTGCACCCAAGCCAACACCTACCCATAAAAAGAATGCTAGCCATCCTGAAATACTTTTCTCTTCCTCTAGCGCCTCTGCTTTTGATGCTTCTTTCGATAGTTGTGCTTCATCTGCGACATATTTATCACACTTATCGTCAAAAGAAGGTTTTTCTTTTGTGAAAGAACATACTGTGCCACATTCTGGATTAAACTCTCTGTTTTTGCAAGTTGAGCATATTTTAATCTTATCTGCCACTTCCATAATAATAGTTGTTTGAGTTAGTATTTTCTAATCAAAGGCTGCTGACCTAATATTCTGGGCCTGAATTTTACTGCTTAATAATAAGTTTAGAGTTAATATTATCTATGGTAATAGTACCAAATCTCTCTAATACACTCTGCCCAAGGAGAAGTGGAGCCTGCTGATTGTGTGCAACTGATGCGTCAACATTTCTTAGCACAGCATCGCCAATCTTGATTTCGCGAAGTCGAATAATCGTACCTTCGTGAATCTCACCAGTCGCAGTGCTAAAATACTCTTTACCTTTAATGTCTTCTGCTGTTAAATATCCATTTTTAAGCATAAACGAGGCTTCTACTGATGAAATCGATACGGAACTTGCACCTGTATCAAAGATAAACTTCAAAGGCAGATTGTTAATGGTGCATGCGACTTCATAAACACCACTATACATCTTCTTCATTTGAATTTCAGAGATGACAGAAATCTCATCTTTTGTATCTTCCTCGTTATTAATAACAACTGCTGGTTTGTTCTTATACTCCTCAATGAGAGCTATAAAATCAGGGCGATTCCTAATGGGATCCATATCGTCGTCATTCTCAATATGAGCAAATGAACGGTATCCTTTCTCCAATGTTACTCTAAGAGCAGCGATAGCCTCGTCGGCCTTCCCCATTCTAGATAACAAACATGCACGATCGTAATATGGACCATTGTTATCAGGATCTGATGCTACAATCTTATCCATCCACTCGATAGCTTCATTATTCCTGCCAAGGAAAAGTAGTGCGTATTGACGACAGCTTCCAGACTTTGCCACTGTATCCTGCTTTAATATCTCTTCGAAATCCGCATTAGCCAGTTCGTTTTGTCCTTGCTTACGATAAAGCTCACCGCGCATTAGGAAAATATACGGGTACTCCTTATCTACATCAATACCGGCATTGTAGTTTTCCATAGCTGTTTTATCATCACCTTTAAGCTCATAGCACCAACCTCTCTTATAATAAGCATATGCATCGGTGGGTAAAATCTCAATCATTTTGGAGAAATCATTAATAGCCTCGTCATACCGTCCACTTTCACGGTAGAAATCTGCTCTTTCTGCCAAAGCATAGTAGTCTCTACCATTACCCATTTCTATACATTTTGTAATCTCTTCGATTGCCTTATTAGAATCTCCAAGTTCGTGGTAGCACTGACTTCTATAATAGTAAATCATAGGAGCTGACCCATATTCCTTCTCAATCTTATTGTATTCTGCTATTGCGCTTGCAAAATCATAGCTCCACTCATAGATATTTATCTTGAGCATCTTCCATCTCATCCGCTCACTATCCTTATTGCACATCGCACTGACCTTTGCAAGGGCATAACTGAGATGTTTTTTGAAGATTTCTTCAATATATGAAGACTCTGGGTCATCATCTTTATCAAAATAACGAATAGCATCATCAATAGCCTGATCTGTTTTACCGAGTTTGTCATAGGCCTGCATTCTAAATCGGTAAATTTCGCTATAGCTATCGTCGTACTTTTCGCACTTATCAGCCATATTAATTGCACCCTGGTAGTCTTCTCGCTGTATCATGTTTCGCACAAGTCCAATCATTGCAACTTGGTCTGCCTCATTATGTTTAAGCATCAATTGATAATCAGCATCTGCATTAGCATAATCCTTCATGTTATAATATACCCCTGCTCGTTGGTATAGTATTTCATGTATCGTTTCAAGATCATCACTTTTAGCAATCATCTTGTAGGCAGTCGAAAAGTCAGCAATGGCTTTGTCGTACATTTCCATATCGACATAAATATCAGCTCTCCACCAATAAGGAGCATACTTGGGAACATCTTCGTTTTTATCCCAATGCTTGATGGCATTATTGATATCCATTAAAGCCTGGCCAAATTTATTCTGATTTTGATACAGTCCAGCGCGGAAAATATATCCGTTTGATGATTTCGGGTTTTCGTTAATGTACTGGTTAACGTACTTCATCGCTTCCTTCTCATCCTTCTGTTCGAGAAGTTCATAGGCCTTACGTAAATTGTAATCAGATGACTGGCTCTTTTGAGCGAAGCATAAATGTAGCCCCATTATAAGGAGCAATGCGGTAGTGAGCAGGACTTTTTTCATTGTTTGAGTTATTTGTTATTATATTGGTTAAATACTAACCAAAGTTCAGTCTATAAATTCACATTAGCAAGAAACTAAAATACTAATGTATGAAATCATAGTTGCAGTATATAAAATTGTCATAGAAGGCACATTTTATAAGTGCAAAATTCACGGTTCTTTAATGGTTGTTTCTATTAAATTCAAGGCACAACTGAATTGTGCCTTGAAATGTAGTTTATTAAAAGTTGGGATCTATTAGAGAAGAAAAATCAGCTGGTTTACTATCGGAATGCTTCTCTAATATTTCTAATGCATTTTTAATTTGTTCATTAAGGTAATTAATGTTCAACTCTCCATTATAGTACCTTAAATAATAAGTCATATTTTGTATCTCTTTCTTATACCTTGCCTTGTAGTCATTGCTTACAAATGGTATTTCTCGGTCAGGATCCGATTGTGCACGCTTAATAATATTTTGAAATTCACGGTAGGAACGTTCATAATTTCTAAGTAATTCTTGTACAAGCGACATGCTATCTTTGAACCTTGTAGAATACATCCTATCAAAATAACTGATTGCATCGTCTACATCTTTCTTATTAAACGGTTCATACAACCATCTATTAGCCAATTTGACCATACAAGTATCTACAAAGCCCGCATTTGATTGCAGTGTTGTTATCTCACGTTCCTTGCTTCTTATTACTTTAATAAGTGAGTCTCGTTGTTGATTTGCTGCAACTGTAAGTCTCAATGAGTCGCGTTTACTATTAAGCCTCAAAGAGTCAATAACTTTCTTATTTACGCCAATGATACTATCTCTATGGAGTAGCATCCGATGAAGCGAATCTGCTACAAGTTTAATACTATCAACATTTTCAATTTTGTCCTTATTGGATTTACCTTTGAAAAATGTTCTCTGTTTATCCTGCGCCATAATATTAGAACTTAGGAACAGGGAAACTAAAATTATTGTTAGTCCTTTTATTTTCATTTTTCTAGTTATTTGCGTAAGGAATCAATACATAACCTCTATCAGTTCCATTATTATTGGAGCCATCTTTATGATATACAACATAAATTGTATACGTTTTAGATTTAGTCAGATTATTAAGAGTTACCGCACTATAATTGTACAATGAGGTTCCGCTCTGCGCGTTACCCTTTGTATCTTTATAGTTATCACCAGTTGTAGGCATCTTGTCCAATCCGACGATCACATAGTCAAAATTTGGTTCTCCGTTACTACGAATGTAAAAAGTAAAGGTGTCGTATCCCTTTATCGTAAATGACATAGTTGCATCGCTATTATGCCTATTATAGTTACTTGACGATTGATATGCTCGGTAAGAAGTACTTGGTGATGTCATGTTCGTCCATTGGTAATTTGTAGAGATATTTATTTCTTTACGAGTAAAAAACTCTTTAGCATTTCTTGCATAATCTGCAGCTCTCTGTTTTAGTGATTCTGTAGATTTTGCATTTGAACCATATTTTGAGCGGTTATTATCATACTCTTTTATCTTACTATTAGTTGTTGACATCAATGCGTTAAATGTCTCCTCTGTCATATTGCGATAATTCGCCATCTCATTGACTTTTGATTCAACTTGATAGTAATGTGAATTACCAATGTTTGACTTCACTGCGGCAAGTTTATTGGTCAAATCGGTACAATTTGACAAAGGATCCATAGTCCTATATTTTTCGGCATTTTGTATCTTAGTATTGGCATCGCTCACAGAATAGAATGTTGAGTACGAAGCCACCTTTTTAGCCTCTTTATAATTACTAATAATCTGTTCAATCCTGCGTAGGTCTGTCTCATACGATCCGGCAACAGCACTAGTCTCACCATAATCTACCTTCAATGTTCTTAGATGAGCTATGCGGTTAAGCATTGCTTTGTGGTCTGACTCTCGCCATGTAGAAGCCCCAAACTTAGCATGGCTTAATTTAGTAAAAATGGGAAGATACTTTTGAACCAGAGCTTTTGTCTGATAATCAATTTCTTCTTCAGTCATAAATCCTTCACTCTTGTACATGCCAAGTTTGTCAACGACCACATTATAAATAGAATCATTGAAAATGGTATTCTCCGTGTCGGAAAATCCATTTATATTAGCTTCTAGTGAAGACTTGTGTAGATTGTTCACTGGCACATCAGTAGGTGGAGCAACAATCGTCGGATAAAAGGCAAGAATGCCTGCAATAGCAATTGCTATTACTATTCCGAGTATCAATATTTTCTTACCTGTATTGCTCATATTGGTTAATTTTTCAAGAAATCAAATAATCCATCCTTTTTTTCTGTAGACTTTTCTTGTTTCGGGGTACTGCTTCTGCTATTTTGCTGGTGTGATGTTGGTGTGGTTCCAGCATCCTCAAGCGCCTTTATATAACCCTTTTTGTTACCTTCTGGCTTAATGGTTATATCATAATCGTTCGCTTTTGTATTAAAGTTCCCTGAGAAAGTCTTATGACGATTTGCTTTTATCGAAGCCACTAGTTCTTTAAATATTGCGGATTTGCCAAGAACATTCTCATAGGCCAGTATATCATCAAAACGTCTCTCATTCATTGCATCCCACAAACCTTTTAGCGGTTCGTGTTTTTCCATCTCAGTTCTGTTCCAGACATTATTATGGTCTATATATGAAATTGCTGCATCTACTGATTTTTCATCACTATTACTCTCTGAGCCTTTTGGTGCATAATTGTAGTTGCGTTTTTCTAACTCCTTAATGCGGCTCTTTAAATCAGCATTTTCTTTCGTTAATTTGCTGATTTCTTGATTATCGGCCTTACCTCCAATGAAGTCGTTTAAAGCATAACCACCGCAGACACCGAGCAGTAGGACTATTATAGAACATATTAGGCATGTAATCCAGAATTTGCGAGTGAATGGCTTGAATCGCAAGTAATTTTTATCATTGCGTGTAACATATCCATCTTCTGTTACATAACCTTTCACAGGCGAAGATTTCACTTTTCTGTTGCCTGATATCTTAATTGGATAATATCCTTCATCATTTTTTAGAGGAAGCAAAAACTCATAAGAGTACATCTCTTTTGTCATCTTAATATGCACTGGTTGCATTAAATTAACATGACCACTGCGTGGCTCATATCCTTCTGCGTAAATTTCGACCCATACATTATTAAGCATTGACTCGCTAATTTGGATATCGTCACCCTTATTAACCTGTTTCTTTGCTACGCATAATTCGTAATCTTCAACTCTTTGATTCCATTCATCAGTTATTTTTATATAATTGTACGGAAGCAATCTAACATATTGATTAGGAGTTGGTAGGGAATATTTAGCACCAGGAGTGATTGTACTAGATGTATGTATTGGCATATACCCATCACGCCTCCATTCAATATTAATCACATCTCCTTCAATAGCATACATCTGTCCGACGAAAGGTTGTTCACCAATATATGGCACAAATGAGTCAACCTGACCTGGAGACTTAATAACTACCATAGAATAAACCTTATGATCAGAAAGATTATCACCTGAAAGGCACCTAAGACTCGTTGAGTTATCCAAAAGGAATATACTCTTATAGTTCTTGTAGTAAGACTGGCACATATCTTTTAGGAGCTCGGCTAGAGTGTACTTTGCTTTCTGTCCATAGTATCTATATGCACACTTTTCGCCATTGCTTTTTGTAGTGATTCTAGATGCAGGTGCTGATTCATATGTTTTCGAAAGAAGTTGGGTTAATCTTTCATCATTTCTTTCGTTAGCAAGAATCTCTTTTTTAACAGCATCTACTATTTCAACAAGTTCCTTACCTGCAATAATAATTGAAGCAGGAACATATATCCATGCACTAATACAATCAGTGATACGACCCTCAATAAGCGAAGCTACAGTTAATATGTGTCCAGTATCAACGCTTGTAAGCATTAGTACTGCTGATGAACCATCCAAGTTATCAATGTTCTCAAGGTCTTTGCGGATATCCCAGACATTCTTAGTCCATACCTGGTCTCCGTTTATTTCAAATAAATCTGTATAACCCTGATTTATACGAACTATCTTTAAGCCTAATTTATTATTATCCATAGTTTGTTACTTTTTTAATCTGTCAAACAAGTTCTTAATCTTTCCAGTTTTGTATCCATAAGACCTCTTAATGAGTGTTCTAACAACCGTTGCTGCTGTATCTTCTTTGAATTTACAGTAGTTCTGGAAACATACTGTACCTAACGTAAATGGCTGGATCTCCACATTACCACCATTTATTTCATTGTCCTTACAAATCTTCTTCAAACCATTATAGAAACCTTGATAGTTCTCAGAGATATAGTTTCTCAGTTTTTCCTGCAACTCCTTGCCCACAGCTTTTGCTTTATCAACCTTAGTAATAAGGAGATATAAGCCATCTGTATCCTTTTTGAAAATTCCTGTTCTCTGGATATAAGCCACAGCTGCTTCTAGATAGATATTTTGAGGGAGGCCTTCATACTCTCTGTCCTCTGCACCATATTCTATCACAAAGAAATGAATCTTTCGATTATCAGTTCTGTTATCAATTAATATGTTGGTCAATGTCTTAAGAACATTCTGCTGCTCATCAGTCAAAGGCTCTCCGGCGTCTTGCTTATACATACATCTAACAAGCTCACCAGCAAGGTCTATACAAGTGATGGGATGCTCTTTTCTGTCTTCATCTTCGAGAATAAAGCCCATTTCATAAGTAGACGATATGGCTGTACCTTCGGGTAGTGTGCCAACAGCTCCATTAGTTTTGAACAGATTGGCCAATCTATTCATATAACCATAGCCCTGACAGTCTGGATCACGTTGCATACTCTTTGCGACCCTACCACTATTGGCAGAACTCAAAATTGCACCTAATGCACAACTTTTACCAGATGACGGAATACCCCAAAAGTAAACTTCTGTACATGGAGACTTTGTAATCTTTGTTATTGGTTTAGGAGCTTGGAATTTCTGAGGAGTGATGTTAGACATCATGTGTGCAATAAAATCGCCATCAATCCCCGCTCTTGAAAAGTCTGATATAATTCCGTTTTCCCACAACAAATTTGCAACCGTACCGCTAATGAAGTTATTATCCTCCGCGATAGCAGAAAGGAGGTCTTCTACACTAATTTTACCAGTATTAATATAGTTGACTATTCTATCATATATCGCCTTCTCTGGGTTATTGATTCTGGCATCTGTTCGTATTGCTTTAATCTGTCTAGCAAGTGCTCTAATGTCAACTCCTAGATATTGTTCTCTGCGCAACTCTCTTAAAAGGCGTGTGGCTTCTGCAAGGTAAGTACTATTAGGATGATTGTCTACAAAATTTTGCAGTTCAGGAATACTTCCTTTGTTAACGCTATCCCAAATCTCATCACTGGCGCCACTTTCCGCCAATTTCTGCAGTTCCTCAATTCTATCACGGGCAGAACTTCGATATTCGCCTTCTGGATACGAATCAAGGTAATTTTGGTAAGCCTCTTCTGTATTAATGCGTTTGGCTTCTTCCCAGTCTTCCTCCTCGCAGTTCGCAAATTTCTCTGCAACCTGATCCTGTATAGACTTCTTTACTGGTGTACCTGCTTCTCGAGCTGCATCTCGAAACTCTTCAAAACTCTTTATTCCGGCCTGTTTCAAGGCCTTTACTAGGTCATCGATGTTGTTGCTGTACTCATCGATATTATCAAATATAGTATCTAAATCAATCATATTATTGGAATTTTTCAATTACATAGTGAATGAACCGTAATCGCCTTCGTTTGAAGAGGAATCATCCTCAATACTAAATGTCATATCATCTTCAGGGCGGTCAATTTTGCTAGTTTTCTTAGCCTTTTTGCGTTTAGGTGTATATGAGTCACCTTCAGAGCCAATGAGTCTAAATGTACTTTTGGTATTTCTACTTTGAATGATGTACGGGAATAAAAGCAATATGTATAGTAGAACACCAATACCAATTGCAAGCATTGATGGGGTACCCATTGTTGTGTACACAGAGCGTAGATTATTTAGGTTCTCCTTAGCTTTTGTTACGCTTGGGTCAGATGATGAGAATGGTTCGACTCCATTAGGCTCGTCTGACATAATTTTACCAGAGAATTCACTTAGCGAGTTATTCCAATTTTCAATAGCACTTTCTATTTTTTTGATGTTGCCAATCATAAAAACATTCCATACGGTTGCTCCTGATGCATTATCAATCCACTTAACAGCAGATTCTTTCAAAGCATCATAATTATCAGCAATCAACTGAAGCCTAAGGGCCTCAACTTCATTTGTACGATGAACGATCTCCGTTTTATTTTGGGCCAATTTCTTGTCGTACTCTTTTATTCTATTATTTGCATAGGCCTCATAAGACTCGAACATACCCTTTGTTGTCTTTATGGACTCTGAGAAAGTCGTTTCCACCTGACTTCTGTTATCAAAAACCGTCCAGAAATGGGCATATGGAACCATTACCGCAATAAAGAATAATGGCGCAGAGAAGAAAAGAATACGCTCAAAAACAATCTTTCTGCTAAATTTCTCATCTGCCCCTTTCAAAATTTGAGGTATGATGAAAAATATAATAAGTACAAGATCGATTATCAATACACCCAACCCCGCATATAGGAAATCTCCATCAGTCAAATATGTGATTCCCATAAATGAGACATAACTGATAAATATCAGTGCAACAAATGCAATGATATGTCCCCATGAAAATTTTAATGTTTCATTAATTGCCATATATCTTCCTTATTTATTTTCAGGTAATAATTTTTCAAGTTCACTTATCTTCCTCTTATAGGATTCTATTAGTTTTCTAATGGCATCGTAATCTGTTCCATCATTTTCATCTTCAGATGTTGGCGGAGTTGTTTTACCATTATCATTTCCCGGATCCGTAGGACTTGGTTTGTTCCCAGGGATCTGTCCATCTTGGCCTGGCGTTTTACCAGTATCCCCAGGAGTATTGCCACCTACATTATCACCTGCTTCTCCGGGATTATCATTAATAGGTGTTTCTCCATCATTTGGATTATTGCCAGAAGAGCCCCCATCTCCAACATTAGGATTTGCAATTTCGTTATTGGCATTACCATTTGTATCTGGGAGTTCTGGTATCACGCCTGTTTTCAACGCTATTAGAGCATCGTCCACTTGAATCATTGGTGGCATATAATCAGATACTCGCTCACCAGTTGCCTGTAAAATATGAAGTACTTCTGTCACCGAGAGATCTTGGTTTAAACTCTTCATTAATGCTACCGTACCAGCAACTATTGGAGCAGCCATACTTGTACCATCAAATACGGCATATTCATTCACGGGTATAGAACTATAAATGCCCTTGCCTGGAGCAGAGATGTTAGAACCTCTACCATAATTGGTAAAGTCTGTACCTTTTATCTGCCTATCAACAGCGGCGACATTTACGGTGAAATTTGTTCTATTCTCTGGTGGAATGTTTGCGAGTATATTGTCATTACCTACTGCAAAAACGATTATCACATTATGCTCATTTGCGACATTAATAATACGTTTCCACACACGCTCCTCATTTTTGAATTGAGTTTTAGCAATATAATCCTGGTCTGGGAGAGGTAGTATATCTAGTCCTCTAAAATTCGGACCAATAGATACATTTACCACATTTGCTCCATTGTGGATGGCATACATTATTCCGCTTGTTACTGACGAGAATGTACACATACCATTGTCAAATACTTGTATTGGCATTAGTTTACATTTAGGCGCAACTCCAGATACACCTTTGTCAAACATCTTATCAGAGCCAACTGCCAATCCAGCTACATGTGTACCATGTCCCTGACCAACACTTAATCTATTATCCTGAGTGAACACATTGTAAGGGCTTACAATTCTTCCTTTAAGGATGTCATGTGTTGCATCAATACCATCATCAACAACTGCAACAGTGATATTTGGGCTTCCCTTAGTAATTTCCCAACCTTCTTCTACATCAATTGCATCAAGATGCCAGCCGATATTTGATGTATCCGTACTAATATCGCCAACAATGGTAAAAATTGACTCATCAACAATGAAAAACTCATAGTTTGGAAGCTGTGCATTCAAACCCTCTCTAATAGCGTCTCGCATATTTTCAGGAATAAGAATCTGTATCATTGGTACACTCTTATCAAAGCCAATGACTTGACACTCATTTTCTGAATATATTTTAGAAAGGTCTGATATAAACTGTTCAAGGTCTACATTCGCATCTTCAAAGTATATATTTAGCCTATTTGCAACAATATCTGGCACCCCAGGATTTGAAACAATAGGAGGCTCTTTACCGTCATTCCCTACGATAGGTGCTACAACATTATTATCAGGCAACTTGCCATCATCATCAACAATACCCTTGACAGGTCCATTGTTATCAATAACACGCCCGTCATTTGTCTCAATTACAGGTGTAGGCTCTACTGGGCTACTGCCTTCACATGACCTTAAAAGCCATGACAATAAGAACAGCAAAAGTAATAGGAGTAACAACCACAATAGCCACTTTAAACATCCTTTACCTGTAAACCAAGCCCAAAGGCGTTTATACCAAGGCAATTCCTTCTCATATTGAGCGGTAAATGTTGTATCGCCATTCAAAGTGTAATCAATAGGTGACTTATCCCAACCTATAAACTTATAACCTCTTTTGGCTTTAATTGCCGGAGTATTATCATTATTGAATATTGAACCATAAGGCAGTGTAAAGCAATCTGTACCCTCAATTGAACCGTGTTCACCAGCGACAAATTGACATGTTACATTATCTCTATTGAAGATAGCAGTGAAAGTTGTATCCTCATAGATAGCTTCCAAATCAGGCTGAATATCCCAGCCAACGAAAGAATAACCGTTATTAGGTACAGCCGATGGAATTTGCATTACATCTAGATATGTCCCCTTTTCTATGGAGCATTCAGTTGTTCCACTCAATGAGCCACCGACACCTGCTAAGAAGGTAATATGCACATTTTCTTTTTCTGCGGGAACATCATCTTCAATAGGTACCTCATCATATAGTGCTGTAAAAGAAAGAGGTCCATTAACCTTCATACCCAATGGATTTGGATCCCAACCCTTAAATGCATATCCCTTCTTAGGAGTTACGATAGGCAGATCAATATTTGATAATGTGGCACCATCAGGACGACTAACAACCCCAGCTAATTTATCTGAAAGAGTGCCATTTTCTCCTACAATAAAACGTACTTTGTGATTGCTTTGAATCTTTAAATCATGTATTACTGCACCCTTCACGACATGTTTGTGAGAGTCTGGCGACATACCCCAAGCAACTACTACTACTTTTTCATCATAGCAGAACATAAAGTCCTCATCAATATACTTGAGGGCACCTGTTAGAATCTGCTTATCCTCACCTGTCAGATTTTTACGTACTTTTTCATATGCTGCAATTGTTTTTTCTTTTATCGCAGCATACTTAGCCTTATCAACATCTGATAAATCACTATATGCACACGGTGTATGATTCCACTCGCGCACATACCATAATATCTGATCCTCATCTGAATATATAGGATGAGCTAGGAAGTCTCTATATTGAGGCTCTACATTCTTCTCAACTACTGAATATACGCTGTCAAATCTCTTGTACAGCGGGTCGCGACCGATTCCTTGGAAATCGGTAAAATCAGTAACCTCTGTGTAACAGAGTTTTCTCTTGCCATATAGAGTATGTTCTGCCATATACTTATTATTTATATATATAAGGTACTGCTAGTATCAATTATGTCTTTAATAGCTGCATTTGCTACTGGATCAACATGGGAGATATCACTGGCGAATAGTAATCCTATCGTAATAAAGTTCTCCCAACGCTGGTAACTATCCCAGAATGGCAACTTTTTTAGTGTCGCTAAATCAATGCGAGAATTGTTCATCTCATCTCTTGATTGATCAAGAGCCGAAAGGACTTCTAATAGAGGCTGAGGCTTTATATTCGAACTTGATGCTGCCGGGGACAAATCAATCTCCAAATGGCATGATTTTGCCTTTTGTGCAATATTTGCCATATCCTTTTCTGACATATATTCTCGACCTACTGTACTAACAAAGTTATTTAATGTCAAAGAGGCATAATCAGCTATTGCATTAGGGAGTCCATTTCTATCAAAAACATCGTAATATCTATTTATCTTATCCGAAATAGCTCGCTTAACACCAAGTTTGTTCAATAATGTTAGAATCATGAATGCTATCTCATCTGCATGAGGAAGCACATTTCCCATATTTTTTACTTGTTCGTTAATATGGTTGTTCCAATACTCAATGATGTGTTTAGCGATAACATCTGGGACAGTGGCTAGTAATTCACTTTCATCAGATATTACATCCTCTAATGTGACACCCATTTCTGCAAAGAACGATTTTAATTCACTCTCCTCCTTATTGTATCTCTTGCAGAGTTTCTGGATATTAGTAGACTTATCATCGTTAATATCAATCTCACAGAATGCACGAATCATCTTAATAGATGACACGCTCTGCGGTTCCTCAATATGACGAACTATGATGTCGTATGCAATGGTTCGAATGTCTGCAGACGATACCATCAAATCATCAATGATACGACCAAATCTTTCAGGTTTTTCACCAAAAGCAAATTCAGTCCTTAGTTTAATGTCTCCTGTAATTTGGCGGATTCTCACATTGTTTTCTTCCTTGTCATCAGACTCATAGTAAACGCTTAACCTATTGATGATTTCATCGCGTATTTCTATAAGTTGCTGCAAGTATCGTTCGTGTCTTGCGTCATCAAGTACTTCGGCGATGGCATCAAGATTCCTAATGATAGCCTTAGAACCATCATTGTTAATTGTTGCTACATCATCCCAAGCTTGTTGAGGTTTTGCAAAATGCTTTTTAACAAAGGGATTTGCAAGGAAACTTTCTCTCAAATCGTCAAAATATCCCGGGTATTCATCGAATATATGGACGCTACTCTCGGTAGTTCCCTTTTGCTCATTATATCCGTCAAACACTTGGTTTTTAGAGGACCAATAAAAGTCTCGAAGCAAATATACATTTTGGAAGCAAGGAGATGTAAATGAGCCTCCTAGAGGCACCCATTCATCAAGCCACTTCTCGGGCTCAATAATTTTTGGAATTGTTGTATTGAACCTTGCCCAGTGGTTGTCTAACTTTGAGGCTGCTTCAGGCGTATCATTCTTCGTTTTTTCAAGGTCGATGTTGAACTTTGTACAAATCAAAAATAGAGGTGCAATACCATTAGTCCTTGATAGTATATTGGCTCTAACATCAGGTGTTTCTCCGATGTTATCCTCAATCCAATTATGTATAGATGCTCCAATTGTAGGTTCAGTCTTTTGGTCATTATGATGACAGAAGAGTACTGAACTAATCTTCAAGGAACGAGAGTACTTATTAAACAAATAGGCAACCTTTCCTCTTCGAAGAATCGTAGGCAGAACTTCTCCCAGCTGCTGTTCCTTAATTTTTTCTCGGGATCTTGCACCTGGGAAATCCAATAAATCAATTTTCTTCAGGAATTTTCTTTCTGTTGCGATTTCCTCTGGCAATACAAATGTTAATTCTCCAATTAAAGCAGAGAGGTATGCTTTACTGAAATCTTTTGCAATAAGTTCGCCTTCACGATTATATACATCCGTATAAAGGACATCATCATTAGACTCTTTATGAATGCCACATACAGAATCAAGCCAATCAATCTTAAGCAATGTGCCTTTATCTCTTAGGACTGCGTCAAACGGTACATACACTTCAGTTGAAAAGTCTAATTTTTTGTACTCGTTAATAAGGGTACTGAACAATCTGTTTAACTCTGGATTATTATTCCATATAAGGCCAAAAATATTAACCCAGTTATCGCTTGCTACGTAACTAATAATAGGGGCAATAATTTTGCAAAAATTTGACTTGCAAATATTTGCAGCATTATTTCCAATGATATCATTGAGATAATCACAAATATCTCTAATATCATCCTCTGTAATGATATTGTGAGCCGGCGACTTACCGCTCCACAATTCTTTCATTTGAGACAGAGAATTATCTATATCAGTGTTAAGCATAACACTATCCGTATTAATCTTAACATCGTTATAATAAGAGTCTGCCAATAAAAGAATGATATCGACTACTGACAAGTTCGTGATTTTCACATAGTCAGCCATCTTTTTATTACTTTGCCTAATTGTAAAACGAGTTATAACACCAGTAGATTCCTGTTTGGTATTATTGCCTCCGCTAGGATTAATCTCATCAATAAAGCTATAGCGAACGCCATTGTTCTCAATAACAAATGGTGCATCAGGCGTTGACAGAAGACTACTCATCAGATAGGATTTTCCGACCTGACTCTCACCATATGCTGCAGCAGAACAGTTCTCTGAGAGAGCTTCTCCAATTCTTCTCAGCTTTCTGCGATAATTCTTAAACACTTCCCGTGGGAATGAGTCTTTCTCGTATTTATCTGCCCAAGCAACGGATTGCTTGATAACTTCGAGGTTAGTAATTATATCTTTAGTCATATATGCCAAATTCAATTTATTCAACCATTAAAAATCAAATGCTCCAGAATCCAACCAATACTGATCATCAACACCCAAACTCTGAATGTGAATCTCAATACTGCTATCAGACAATTCAACTCCATTTCTATCTTCGATAGAGCTAATAGTTAGATTCTCCTTATCTTCAGGATCACGGTCTATCGTAATCTTAAATGGCATTCGTTTTTTGAAACCCTCTACCTCGTCATTCGCCATTGACTGAACAGCTGCATCTGAAGGATTATTCCCGTTATCCAATGCTTTATTACGAATTTTGTTTACCAATTTCATATAGTTAAAGTCAATGGAATACAGCGCCCTTGACGGATAACTGGTCAAGCCGAATTGACGAACATTTAAGATATCAGGGATTCGGCTTACAGTCAGTTCTCCCTGCAACTTATCAGGAGTAATTAAGTACTCAATAGGCTGGCCATCTCTTGATGCTTCAATATAGTTGACCGTAGACTTCAGATTGCTCTTGAGTTTCTCCAAATTAATGGAGAACTTATCAAGATTGGAGTACTCGGAAGCATAATGGCCAATTACACCTCCCATAGCCACTATGGTCTTTGGATTGGTGATATATCCAGTGTTTTGACAGAAAGGATACCAATCACCAACATAGTAGTTGTTTAGAGTTATAAGTCGATTTGGCGATACAGGATAGTACTTTAGGAAGATGTTTCGTATTGCTGGTAACGATGACGGTCTTCCTGACAGTAAAATCACATCACAGGAATAAGCAAAGAACATTGTGGCAATCTTCTTCAAAAGTGGTTCAAACTCCTTTGAAATAATATCGGCTACGAACTCCTTATTGTACTCCCAAGTAAGAGATGTGATGTCTATTCCCATCCTTCTCTTAAAGTCGTCTATTACGCGTTGGTTAGGTTGGTTAACCTTAAATACATCGTCATACTTAACTATACAACTACAGCTATCATTTGATGCCAACTCCAAGAAATATGTCATCAACGGGATAGAATACTGTATATTGAAATCGCGCCTTGCAATGCGATCGGCAATAGTTTGACCATTATAATCTGGGCCAAAGAAATTCTTAATCTTTTGCCTATACTGTATTGGGTCAAGACTACGAAGAGCCTTGCGGAAAGCACTATGCTTTTCGTCAAGCAACATCACATTCTTGACTAAGGCCTTGAGCATATCATCGCCTGCAAAATAGAAACTATCGTAAAACTTTGGATCCGGGGTAATGGTAGTTAAGTCACCTTTTGTGTAAGAGTATTCGCTAATCATCAAATCGGATGTACCTGCTCCAATATCCAATGAGCCAACTGTAAGTGTAGGTTGCTGATTACCATCAACAATCTTTCCGTACAAATTGAAGAACTCGCTACATACTCCTTTGTATTTATGTCCTACCTCGCCATAGATATACACTAGTTGAGCACATGTTGCTTCATCATAATACCACGAGCCATCATTATCCTTCATTGAGCGTACAGCTGGTATGATATCGATGACAGGAGTGCCCTTACCGTATATAAATTTGCCATACAATGTGACTGCATCTTTAGCACACTTCACAAGAGCCTCTCTCTCAATCTTGGACATTGCGGTCGGGCAAGTAATAATTATTCGCTTTATCTTGCGTGGAACTGTTTTCCAGCCAACATCAATTCGATATGGTTCACTATTAATCTGGGTATTAGCCTGCGAGAGCATCTCCAAGAAGGCAAAGGTCATAAGGCTTCTTCTAGAGTAATGTGAAGAGCGCCCACCATCAGTGCCTGTCACATCGATTCGCCCATCGCTCATAAGATTGGAACTAATGCCTCGAATATTAAGTATATGGTTAGATTCTTCACCTGGAAGAACTAAAAATTCCCACTCCTTTTTGCTTGGCTTATTATCCCACAAGTATCTTTTAGGACTTGAGTATGTCGACAATGTCTCCTCTTCCCATGCTGAACTGCAAGCGCGATGTATAAGGGCACTTGCTTCCTGGCCAAGTCTGATAAAGCTAGGATACACAAATTGCTTGCTATCGTTAATGCCAAAGGATCCGAAATCAACTCTTCTAAAGGCTAAACGCATGTCGAAAGGTTCGTTGTAGGAGCGGATACGGACTTTGTCATCTTTTTCCTGTAACAAATCCGTGTAATCAATTAAACTCAAAGGCTTAACTTGATTAAAATTCGAATTATCTTCAATCAATAATGCAGTAGTTCTAGAATTGCCAATATCTATTACCATATCAACATTTCTCACTTCGACATCTTGGTCTTTATACAACTTTATAGCTGGGAACAATTTGTTTTGAGCCAAATAATTCACCAAGAAAATGTAAGATGCAATGTAAGACATCTTGTGAGTATTTGCGCCCTTGATTTGCGACACACTGCTGAGTGTAGGATGAACTAATTTGAAAATATACTCATCAATATAGCTCCAATTCTCCTTTGGAGAACAATAGTCCATTAAGAAAAACTCGTTGTCGCACAAAGCAAAATTCATCTCAGAGCAATACTGATCAGGGAAAACCGGAAACTCATTATATTCATTAGACGAATAACCAGCTCTTGTATCAAACGCGAGAATAACATCGTATTCAAGTTCAGTTTTACCTTCACTTCTAGGCACAAACTTAACTCGAGACCAGTTCATTGGGCTAAACTTAAAGCGCTTCTCTGTTCTTTTGAAAAAGTATGGAATAGGAATCCATTTATTCTCAAAATTCTTTAATGCGTTATGTTTGTCAGAGAAAGTCAACTTATATAGCTCGCCTCTGACTCCGTTGCACATTTCATCATCAATCTTGAGAGGATTGATTCCGTCATTTCGCAATTCTATAGGATCGTATTCGATTGTTGGGTCGTTCAGATAGCCTCCATCGAATAATTCGTGCTTGTCGTAAAACAAAACATTATCATCGGTAGTAACTTCATGAGCAAGGTCCAATCTCCATTGCCCATTACTTGTGTCGTACCATTCTCGGAACCACATTTTAAATTTATCCTGAGTATTCAATTTCAGCCTGAATGTCAACAATTGAATACCTGAATTCGCTATCAATGAGAAGCTGTCCATATTTTTTATTTTTAACTAAACATCAATTGTTATGATTTTTTGCATCTCCTAACAGGAGATGAATGTTTCGCATATGTATTTGTAATATAATGTTTTGGCCTTCAATGTATTAAAGTGTAATTAAACATGTCCCACATTGTACAATAGATTTTTAATACAAACATTTATTTTTGTCCGTTTCAAATGCTCCAAAATGGAGTATTTTGCGTAATTTTGCACTATGGATTATTGTCTCCTGTTAGGAGATTGACCATTTTGCTTAACTATTTATAGAAAGCTCTACAAAAAAGGAGTCCGCTCCCGAACTCCTCTAAAAAGCAGCAATCATAGCTTTCATAATAATTTCAGTATTTTCTTATTGGCTTTGTCTATTACTTGCGTTTCCAAAGAGGCCAGATATATCTGTGTAGTACTCTCTGAATCGTGTCCCATTCCTTCGCTGATTACAGATATTGGAATCCCTTCATCTCTGGCAATACTCGCCCACGAATGCCTTGCAACATACATTGTTAAAGGCAAAGTCAAACCTAACTCTTTGCCAATCGCTTTTAAGTTATGATTTATAAGTGTCAGGGCATTATGATACTGTTTTCGGGTATTTCCGGTTGGCTCCTTTATTATTGAGAGAAGAAATGGAGAACTCAATGAAGAGTATTGATCCACAATGTTTTCCATACAATCCTCCCAACGGATTGACAGTAATTGTCCCGTTTTCTTTCTTCGGTATGTAAGCACATTATCTTTCAGATTCTTTTTCTGTAAGTATGCCATATCCACAAATGCCATTCCTCGTGTGTAGAAACTGAACAGGAACATATCACGGGCAAAACTCTTGGATGGAGAATAGCTCAAATCCAAATCTTTCAATTTACGAACGAACTTCAACGGAATAGCTCTCTTTACAGTCTTTTCTGATGAAGTAAACACCTTCTTAAATGGATTCTTATTCTCTACATAGCCATCTTCCACAGCATTATTATATACCGCACGCAAGCGTTTCATATAGAAAGAGATTGTATTGGGAGCCAATTCCTTCGCTCTTAAATGATACTCATACGAAATAAGCATTTCCGAATCAATATCATCAAAACAAACATCTACACCTTCTCTAAACTTCCTAAAACTGTTAAGAGTCGCTTGATATGTTTCACTTGTGCGATGTTGTCCTTGTCTCCAGAGTTTAGCAATCATTTTCTCCATATACGAAAACAAGGTTATTTCAAATGATTGCTTATGAAACTCATCTACAATCGTGTCAACGGTAAATGGAGAATCTGAGATGGTCAATTTCTTTACAATACGATTGAAACACTTCTTGTCGTATTCTATATGATTTTGCATATACTGCAAATAATTTACACGAGACGAGTCATCATCCTTAATGATAAGATCTTCCAACTCAGGATTCCATTCACTTTGGGTAATTCGGAAGTTCGTTGCAATTTGCCGAACCTTTCGCATATAAATCACTTGGTAGTATAGACTACCTGCTTTCCCCTCAATAGTTGAGGGTCTGAACTTTAATTTTATAGATACCATAGTATATTCAATTAATCTTTGTTTTACAATAAGAGCCTTCTCTCAATTGCTTAAGGGAAGGCTCTTTAAATAACGGCTACGGGATATACAGCAATTGAAACTCTCTTTTTCTGCGGCGTTCGATGCTGGGGATAGGCTTGCCCTTGTAGCAACGGTACGAGATATACTCCTCGTAAATATCCCTGTCGCCGAACTCGATTTTCTTGATAAGGTTACTCTTCGGGCGTTTACCATATCCCAACAATCTGCTGTGGCCGACATTGTAAGCCAAAACCGTCAGTAGCAGAGCATCTTTCCCATATTGTCGGAAATACTTATATCGCTCCAATAAGGTCGGCTCTCAGCAACGAATCGGCCTGTGCTTCAGTAATGTCTGCTGTCAAGTTCTCGTGTAGAAGCAGTTTATGCCCGTAACCGATGTATGGCCATTTAGTATGGTCGTGCCACCCCTCAAACTCCTTGATAAGTGCTACCGCCTTATCGAACAGTTCCGCAGAAATCTCTTTTGGTAGTGGTGGTGAAGAGTCACCGCATCGTGTCTGTGCCTTGGCATATCCGCAAAGCAGAGTCAGACATATAATCATTAACTTTATTCTCATAGATTCTCTTTTAGTGATTGGTTATAGCGGCAGACACCCGACAAGCGAGTGCCTGCCACCTTTGTTTAAGGATTGATGTTGATTGGAGAGACGATAGTTCCTATGGGAGTAATCGTGTTACCCTCTGTGGTATCCTCTTCCTCTTTTGCCTCGTTGTTGAATGTGAAAGTGAGCTGATATACCTGATCGTGGTTATCCTCGAAATAGACATCTATCGTCTGCTGGTCCTCACACTCCGAAGTGTAGTACAAGCGGAACACATCTCTGTCCAGCGGATAACGGTCATTAGGTAGCAACACCATACCGTCATCCATTCTCAATGTACCCTCGCCATCGGGCTGAAAGTAACGGATTGTGTAGCGAGTATCCGAGAAATGCCCTTCACGCACAATCTCGCAGCGTATCTCCGCTGTCTCGCCCTGTACCAATCGCTTGGGAACGGGCATTGTCTCAACTGTAAAAGGATAGGCTTGCTGAACATCGAGGTCATCCTCGCAAGATGTGAAGCCCAATATTGCGGTCATCATGGCACCGCAAACCATCATATAGGAAAATAACTTTTTCATAACGCTTTTAATTTTAATTGATAATAAACTTGACACCTAAGCCGAACTGAGTACTGAACTTGCCGAGTGAGCCTCCCCAGAGGACACGCTCACGCACATTGGCAAGCAGGACTATACGGTCTGTTATATAACTCTCCAATTCAAGGGTAATGGCACCGCCATAGATAAAGGCATCCTTGGCAAGCAGCGTAGAGCCATCGTGTAGTAGCCTGTCGCCCCAATTCACCGTTTCGTAGCCTGCCAATGCAGAGCCGCCGATGGAGAGGAAAAAGGTCTTTGTAGGATCCGATAGGAACTTCATGTAGTAACCGCCCTCGGCTGTGAACTGGGCACGCGGTACAGATGTGCCGCGATAGTCGTAGTTCTTGAGCAGATACTCTGCACCCACCACCCAGCGGTTAGCCTTCTTGGTATATCCCGACATCGCTATTCCCGTGTAGTAGTTGAGCGGAGATTTCGAGCCGTTGACAAAGCCACCTCTGAGTTCCACACCCATCATCTTCGGGAGATAACGCTGGGCGTATGCCTGCCCTGATGACAGGGCAAGCGATACGACTGCGACAAGTAGAAACAGATACTTTTTCATGGTTACTTCACTTTAAGTTCATTGATTACCTTTGCTCTTACGATGTCCTCACTCTCCACGGTGAAGGTCTGGTGTCTGCCACCGCTCTTCTCATGCATCTCCACCACAAGCACCTTGTCGGCAGGGATGGTGAACTTGTCGAACACGAACACGGTACGCTCATCCTTGTTGCCCGCAACGGTTGTGGCATAATCGTATGCACGCAGAGGGAAGATGACTTGCTCCTGAATGGCTGTACGCTTCATCACCTGCTTATCCACAATCTTGAAGGTCACAAAGTCCACCTCGTATGGTACATTCGATGTGTTCTTCACCTGCGTATGGAAGTAGAGCAAGCCATTGTGAGTGTATAGTCCACGCAACAGATACTGGATACCGAAAGCCTTGCTGCCGATGTGCTTGATGTGGCGTTTGTTGTCCTTGTAGATAGCCTTGCTGATAAGGTGTACCAACTTCGGTGACTCACTGCCCAACTCCTGCAAGTAGATATCGAGAGCATTGTTAGGACGGTTCACCTCACTGCCATCGTGAATGAAATCCTTCATCTCGATATTCAGGAGCAGAGGCTCATCGGAGTACTTCACATTGAAGGTGTAGAAACTGCCACTCTCGGTAATCACCGACATATTGGTCTCATCGCGGAAGTTCTTTACCGTAGCCTTCACACGAATCACATTCTCCGAGCCGTCGGCCTTGCCAGCGATAAGGTTAGGCGAGCCAAGATCGACATAGCGTACTGCCGCAGGGAAGATGATGTGAGTAGTCTTGTCGTATGTCACCTCCAAGCCGTAAGGCGGTATCATACGGTCAAAGGTCAGCTTCTTTGTCAGACCGTGATAGAAGTCACCATCCTCCTGCTGCGGATAGATGTCCGTAGTGAGGGTAACATCACCGGTGACTGTGTTGGTTACTGCGGTTGAATCAACCGACTGTGCATTGGCACTTACAACGCCCATCGTGAGGGCAAGCATTACAAAAATCTTTTTCATGTCTTTAATGTTTTAATAGGTTATTGATTGTTTTGATAAAGCATCAGGGTATATCCTGATTTGAGGTGTACCTTCTCTTCACGCATCTTCTTGGAGATGTACTGCGACACGCCCTGTATGGCACCGCGACCTACTTCGGACAGCAGTTGGTCTCCGGCAGACTGGTTGGTGATGGATATGCTCGTTCCGAGGTTCTGTCCCAGATTTGCCGCCATCTCCTTTGCCGCACTCGCCTCCATGGAGCCGGGTATGAAGATCCCCGCCTGTCCGTCATTGTCGTGGACGGTAAGTTCTACGGGAATGATAGTTCCGTTATGCTCCACCTGAAGAATCTCGATGTCGAGTCTTTCGCCTTTGATGCTACCTTCGCCCGTGATGAGGGTGTTTCGTGGCAGTACATACTTTCCGACACGCATCGCCTCCAAGAGCCTGAGCCGCACACTCTGACCGCTGATGATCGTCTGGTCGCCATGCACACACGCCTTGATGGTGTTCCGTGCTGTCTGCTTCGGTGCTTCGCCTACTGCAGTGTGAAAGCCACCGCCTACAGATTGCGACAAGCCTGCTATCATCACCGAGTCGCTCACAGGCTGAGCCAGTGCCGACACTACGGGAGTCGTTACATGACCTACGGGCTGAGCCTTTGACTTTCCGCTTCGTGTCGTTGTCTCCACCTCCTCGGCTTTGCTCTCGGAGGTGGCAGTATTGCCGGGCATATACTTCGCTGCCAGCTCGTAGGACTTCTCCAAGAGTGCCACCTGGTCGGCATATGTCGGCTGGTTGCTCTGCTGTTGTGCCATCGACTGCTTCAGCTCCTCCAACTCAGCTTTCAATGCCTCCTTTTCGGGATCTTCACGCGGTTGTTCGTAGAAACTGCCGAGCGTGGCGTTGATGTCGTTGTAGGCAGATGTGGAGGATGAGAGCGAATTGTTCCTGCTTCCACTGCTGCGATAGGACGAGCCACCGCCTGTATATCTCGGCTCTTCGGGTATCTCGACCACCTCTTCCTTTTCGTCATCGGTGGTTATCGCTGAGAAGTCTTCGAGGGTACGCATTTTCTGCTCCTGCTTGACACGCATATCCTCCAGTTCGTAGGCGGCAATCTTGTCCGCCTCGATGCCTGCACCTCGCGGATCGGGAAGTTCGGCATTGAAGCCTACCTTCTGCTGTTCTGCCTGCACCTGCTCCTTCGATGGTTTGAAGATGAAATAGAATGATACAAGACATAGCATAACCATTCCGCCATACACAAGAATTTTCTTGATTTGCTCCTTTCTTTTCAGAGCGTTTGCATCGTTACTCATAGCTCTCTGAATTAAATTGGTTAAAGAACTCTTCCATCTCCCTTATCTTCTCATCCGAGAGGCTGTCGGCAGGAGCTGCCTCCTCCTCGACAATCAGGTTGGTGGCAGGCGGCTCACTTCTGACATACTCCTCATACCCGTAATCGGGAGCAGGCATAAAGATTACATAGAGGGCAAATCCCATATATGCCAGCAAGAGGCCGTAGATGATGAGGCGTTTGGTCGTCGATGTCTTGTTGTTCCAAGACTTGTTGATTGAATCCTTGATTTTCTGAATGTACTTTTTCATCGCTGTAAATGTTAATGGTGAATAATCGTATTTATCTGTCATAGACTCTCAGGTCCTTGTTCTCCACCACACGGAACGCCTCGAAGATGAATCCGTGAGGATTGTTGTCGCTGCGTGTGGAGTTGAGAAGCCGCCCTTTGGTTACAAGGCTACGCTCGGTGATACTCTTCTCGCGGATGATGGATAGCCTTGCGTATGTCACCACCTCGTAGGGATAGTGGTTGAAGTTGCAGCTTATGCTATCCACCTCGATACGCTGCGATACATTGCCCGAGATGATACGGTTGTAATATCCCTGCTCTGCAAGGTCGCTGTAGTGCTCGTATGCCGAGCGGTCGCTCAGAAACATTGCCCTCTGGATATTACCCTCGATGGCACTCTTGTCGGGTGCAAGTGTGAAGAAGAGTTCGTGGAAACGCTTCACATGCTCCCTTGCCTCCACAGGACGGTTCTGCTCCAAGTCCTGCGAGAGAGCCAGCATCAGCGACTTGCCCTCGTCAAGGACATATATCTTCTGTCGTTGTGCCTCGGCAAAGCTGTATGCCTTCCAAAGCGAAAAGCCCACAAGTGAAGCACAGACAAAGAGGTAGGCAATGCCGAAGAAGCGTATCTGTCTGAAGCCGGTCTCGATGTTTTTAAGTGATTTGAATTCCATTTGAATACTGTTTAATAGGTTATCGTTTAAGTAATCTTCCTGCGATGTTGCCGATGGCGGCACCTGTCGCACCTGCTGCGATGCTTCCCGTGCGGCTTGCTGTCTGTGCCACGTTCCTGCCATAGTTACCTGCACCGCCGCCTGCCTGGATTATCCAGTTGGCCACTGTCGGAATGGTGAAATATCCGATGATGCCGATAATGAGGAAGGTGATATAGACCGCATTCGACCCGTCAGGGATGAAGTTGGGATCGGACAACTGCTCTATGTCCTTCTGTAGCATAAGTACCTGTATGCGTGCAAGCACGCTACTGAAAAGGTCACTCACGGGCAGCCACAGATAGATGCTTATGTATCGGACAAACCACTGCGTGAGTGAGGCGTGGAAGCCGTCCCAACAGGATATCGCAAAGGATATGGGTCCGAGTATCGAGAGGACGATGAGGAAGAATGTTCTCAGCGTGTCTATGACAAGTGCTGCGGCATTGAACATCAGCTCCAACAGTTCACGAAAGAAGTTCTGAACAGCCTTTTTCATATTGTACATCGCACGATCCACATACATTCCGCAAGCCTCAATAGCATCCAACGCTCCCAGTTCATCGAGCTTGTTGTCAAAGGACTCCTTATCCACAAGGTAGGCTGTTTCGGGATTGCGTTTCATCGCCTCAAACTCCAACTTGTCCTTCTGCCTGCGATACTCGTTCATATCGAAGGTCTGCGTTTCAAGGATTCTGTGCGTTCCCGTCACGATGGGCGACATCACGCTGTTGAGCGTGCCCAACACCAATGTCGGAAAGAACATGATACACAGTCCGAGTGCAAAGGGACGCAGGAGCGGAAAGACATCTATAGGCTCGGCTCTTGCCAACGACTGCCACACACGATAGGCGACATAGAAGAGAGCACCCAATCCGGCAAGTCCTTTGGCGACACCCGTCATCTGCGAACAGAGGGGCATCATATCCACATACAGACTCTGGAGTATCTGATGCAGATTGTCAAAGTTTACTGCTAATAGTACCATAGTCGTAGGATTTCAGGTTTACCAATAGCGTTCACTCGGCGAGCCGTAGAGGGACATCACACGGTCAACATCGTTCTGTTTCTTAGCTCTTAGGTAGGATACCCCGATGTTCTTGTTGGTGTAGTACTGCACAAGCCCACGGTACTGGAGCATCTCGCTGTAACACTTGTCGATGATATCCATACGGTCCTTGTCGCTCATCGAGAGTCCGTTCTCATTGACCACCGATTTAAGGTCATTCAAGAGGTGGGCACTCTCTTCGAGCAGTTTGGTATATCCCAGAGCAATGGCACTGAGTTCCTCCACCGTGAAGTAGGGGTCGTTCAGCATACGCTCAAAGCTGTTCACATAGATGTCGGTGATGTCGCCTACAAGCAGGATTGTCTGCTGTACCTTGCGTGCATCGCGGACAAGGTTCTTGACCTTCTTCAGAGCATCGTAGTACTCCTTTCCCTGTTTGTAGATCTTTACAGTCTCCTGGAAGTTCTGAATCATCGTACTTGCCGTAGAGGATGTATGCACGATGTTCTTCGTGGCATTGATGATGCCTTGTGCGAGGTTGCCGGGGTCTGTCACCACCCACTGCGCCCTCGATGTCTGGCTGACAAAGAGAGCCACCAAACAGAGCATAAAAATTTTCAATCTCATACTGTTACGAATTAAAGGGTGAATACTTAATCATAAATCACAGTCCCATCTTGCGACCTCTTGATTTGGGTTTCTGTCGGATATGCTGCTTTCGGGACGGTCTCTCCTCGGAAGAGTCGCTCTGCTTTTTCTTCATTCCGTTGAAAAGCTCATCTGCATAAGGTCTTCTGCCAGTCATCCTGACAAATCGGGCATCGAGTTCCCGATATGCCTTTTCAGCCTTGGCGGAACACTCCTCCGAAGAAGCCTTCCTGTCAATACCATACTTGGCAAGGAAATCGGGACGGATGTGGATAGTGTCGTGAACATTATTGGGGAAATGTGCAATCTGCCCCAACTTCTCCAACTCCTCGTTCAGTTTGTTGAGATAAGGAACGGGAGGGCGTTCACAGATACTCTCGAAGATCTTCTCCACGGCTCGTGTCAGCCTTGCATCCACCTCAAGCACATCGGGTATCTCTCCCGTTGCTCTTTTCTGCCTATACATTGTAGGATCCATATCCTCTAACTGATGGTACAGACGGTAATCCTCCGTAAGTCCGAAGTAATCCTGCATAGATTGCGGGATGTTCCAATTCTGCATCAGTGACCAATAGAGGCACGAGATGACCTCCTGGCGTCTCTTTTCGTCTGATTTTAAGTTACTGTACATACTTCAAATGTTTAATGGTGAATAAAATGGGTTACTTGCTTCGCTTGCTCTCGGCAAGCTGCTTGATGGCGAGTTCGATATTGCCGTCCAACTTCTCGGTGAGCCGCTGCAACTCCAGTTTCTCGATCTCCTCGGTGGTGTAGCAGTAGTACTCTTCGGGAGATACCTCCGTGGCATAGACTGCCGACTGTGCTCCGCCAAGACCTATCCACACCTCCTTGTACTTCCTGCCGGGAGCATTGGAGAGGTTGATGGAGAGAATCTGTGCACGCTCCTTGTCGGTGAGTCCGAGCAAAGCCTGTATCTCATCGAACTTGTTCACATACTTACGCTGATCGAGAAGAATCTTGCAGTCGCTGTTGTTGATGATGGTACCCTTGACGATAGAGGAAGAGATAATGTCCTCGACCTCCTGCGTTACCACAACAGCCTCACCGAAGAACTTACGCACGGTCTTGAAGAGGTACTTCAGGTACTCGGCCATGCCCTCCTTGCTGATGGCTTTCCAAGCCTCCTCCAAGAGTATCATCTTGCGGATGCCCTTCAGCCTACGCATCTTGTTGATGAAGGTCTCCATAATGATGATGGTCACTATCGGGAAGAGTACCTTATTGTCCTTGATGTTATCCAACTCAAAGACGATAAACCGCTTGTTCAAGAGGTCCAGCTGCTTGTCGGAGTTCAGTAGGAAATCATACTCGCCACCTTTGTAGTAGGGCTCCAAGACATTGAGGAATCCCCACACATCGAAGTCCTTCTCGCGTGTACGCTTCTCCTTGAGAATATCCTGATACTCGTCACGGATAAACTCATAGAAGGTGTTGAACGATGGCTTGATGCTCTTGTCGGCACGAATACGCTCCAAGAAGAGGTTCACGGCATTGGAGAGTGCCACCTCCTCGGCTCTCGTCGGTGGTTCATCGTCCCTTTTCCACAGCGTGAGGATAAGTGTCTTGATGGACTCCTTCTTCTCTATGTCGAACACTCCGTCCTCGACATAGAAAGGATTGAAGGCTATCGGATCACTCTCCTCATAGGTGAAGTAGATACCGTCCTCGCCACCTGTACGGGCATTGATAAGGTTGCACAACCCCTGATAAGAGTTACCCGTATCGACAAGCAACACATGCGTACCTTGCTCGTAATACTGCCTTACCATATGGTTGGTGAAGAAGGATTTTCCACTGCCCGAAGGACCGAGGATGAACTTGTTGCGGTTGGTGATGATACCACGTTTCATAGGCAAATCCGAAATATCCAGATGGATAGGCTTGCCCGTCAAGCGGTCCACCATACGCATACCGAACGGAGAGAGCGAATCCTGTCCTGTGGTCTCCTCGATGAAGAGGCATAGTGCCTGCTCGATAAAGGTGTAGAAGGACTCCTCGGCAGGGAAGTCGCCTGCATTGCCGGGGATAGCAGCCCAGAAAAGCGTAGGTGTATCCACTGTATTGTGTCGGGGCTTGGCCTCCATCAAGGCGAGCTGACTGCCCACATCGTTCTTCACACGCTTAAGGCGTTCCCTGTCATCGCTCCACGCGAAGACATTGCAATGGGCACGGATAGCCGTCAGCCCCTGGCTGTGTGCCTCGTTCAGATACTCCTCAATCCACTCGCGATTAATCTGGTTGGAGCGGCTGTAACGCGATAGCGAGTGCATATTGCGTGCTGTCTGCTCGAACTTACGCAGCATCTCCGCAGAGTCATCGATGAAGAGGTACTGGTTCACGATGTGGTTGCAGGTGAGCAACACCCCGATAGGTGCGGCAAACGAGAGGCGGCAATCGCTACGGTCTGTCGAGAGACGCTCGTAACGGCTGTCGGTAGCCACGCTTGTCGGCAGGTCTTCGGGATCGGAGAGCGCATGCAGGCAGAGGTAGTTGTCGCCAATCTTCATCTCGCCAGCTCCGAGGGTGATGTCCTGCAAGCAGGTGGTGTCCTCCTGCGAGAGCGAGAAATACTTCTCGATGATGCCCGCACTTGACTCCGTGCCTGTAATCTCATCGCCCGTAAGACGGGTAAGCGTGATGAATCCGCTGTCGTTGATGATACGCTCGAACTGCTCGCAGCACTCCAGGAATCGGCTCACTGCCTCCTTGTCCTGCATCTCCTTCGGGATGATGAAGCCACGGGTAAGGGCATTGAAACTGCTGGTAGTGCTGCTATGCTCCTTGGTGGTCTTAGTAAGGAACAGGTAGCAGTAGTGCTTCAGGTAAGGACGCTCGTTGAAATGTCGCTCAAAGGAACGAGATAGGAAACTGAGGTCTTCCTTCTGCAACTGCGGGTTGTAGCTCTCCTCAATGAAGAAGTCCTGCTTATGCACGATACTGTAGTTCGGCAAGACCTTGACCGCCTTGGCCCACGCCGAGTGTATCGCCTCATACTCCGCCTGTGTGACGGTGAAGAGTTCGGGAAGCTCCACACGATAGCAGACCGTGATGTCGGCATCCTTGCTGATGATGCAGTCGTGCTCAACCGACAGAATCGGGAACTTGCTTTCGAGGGTAGCTGCTTTCATTACATTTCTCATGACTTTCTGTTTTTGAGGTTAGGAATAATCAATCGCAAGAATCGCTTGCGGCTGATGATGTAGCGGGGATGGTTCTTTGCAGCCTGTATCTTCATCAAGCCCCACTCGCCATACTTGGCATTCAGGTGGAAGGTCGCCCAGACTAGTACCGAAGCGGAGATGATTCCCAGTGCGATACATATCCATTGGTTTACGCCTGCCATATACAGCACCATAAAGGCTATGAGTATGGCGAGCAGACCGCCAGCGAAGATGAAGAGGTACTGGCTGCGTAGCCCCTTGAACTCGGGGCTACGACCAATCCCTTTGTTGATTTGATAGACCGCCATATTAGAGGAAGAATGAACGTAAGATGGTGGCGGCTACAATCAGGAAGATACAGGCACCGAACCAAGAGGCTGCGGTCTTCGAGGTGTCAGGGTCGCCCGAAGAGAACTTCGAATAGACCTTCACGCCACCAATAAGACCGACTACGGCTCCCACTGCGTAAATCAACTTGGTACCCGGATCAAAATACGATGTTACCATGTTGGTAGCCTCGGTGATACCTGCGATACCGTTACCCTGTGCGTAAGCACCTACTGTTGCAAGCATAAATGCTGCTGCGAATAATACTTTTTTCTTCATACGTCGAAATGTTTTTTAGTTATACAAAAAGTGATTTCGACTGCGAATATATAGCACCTAATCTATTGATTTTCAAATCGGTCTATACGCGTCATAACGTGTCGTCAGATGTCATATTTGGGGTCTTTTGAAGGGTGGATTTTGGGGTAAAAAGAGGGACAAGAAGGCTTGTTTGAAGGATGAAATTTCAACCTTATATTGTCGGGTTAAGCGGGCGAAAACTTCCAAAAATCACAAGTTTTTGCCCGCTTAAAGAGCAAAAAGTATAGGTGTAATGAAATAAACAATGGATTCTTTTGTCACTTCGCAATATTTTCATACCTTTGTGGTCGGAAAAAAACGCTTTTATTCCGACTTAAAATAGGCTAAAAATCGTATGCAAAGGACTGTGGAACATAAAGTTAAGGCAAAGATAACCTACGCAAGATATGGCGAGGTGTTTTTTGTGTCTACATTCCATCAATTTGATGTGGAATATGTAACCAAACTCCTTGCTCAATTTGAGAAAGAGGGTTTGATTACACGAATAGCCAAAGGCGTATATGTTAAGGCAAAAAAAACACGATTTGGAGTGGTATATCCTTCTGCTTTTGAACTGGTAACGGAGATTGCCAAGAGAGATAAGGCTATAGTATTTCCAACAGGTGAAACCGCTGCTAATAGATTGGGATTTTCCACACAAGTCCCAATGAATGCTTGTTTCATAACATCAGGAACTCCAAGAACTCTGAAATTGGGCAATAGAACTGTAACATTAAAACATGGCGTTCCAAGAAATTTTGCATACAAAGGAAAACTAATGCCCGAATTGGTACAGGCTCTTCGTAGCATTGGAGAGGATAATATAACAGAGAGCGTGGAAAAAAGAGTTGCTCAACTATTATCTGCAACACCTGAAACAGAAACAATTGAACACGATCTATTATTGGCACCGGTATGGGTAAGACAAATTATAAAAAGAAACCTCAAAACGGATACTGACAATGAGTAAATGGATAGACTTTTCGATAGATGAACGCAAGGCCATGATACAGGGCGTTGTGGAAGCAAAGAATATTGATGAAGCCGCAGCGGAGAAAGATTGGTGGGTAACAGCCATATTGTACGCCTTGTTCCACACAAAGGCTTCCGAGTATCTACTTTTCAAAGGCGGTACAAGTTTGAGTAAAGGTTGGGATATTATAGACCGTTTCAGTGAAGATATTGACTTGGCTCTTGGTCGTGACTTCTTCTTAAATGAGATGAATCTGTCGTGTGCCAACTGCACCAGCAACACTCAAATCCACAAGTTCAGAGAAAAGGCTCAGGATTATCTTTTCGGTGAATTTAAAGATGACTTGAAAGAACAACTGGCAAATTTAGGGTTGGATGTGATTGTACTTGCAGAAAATGAAGTCGTTGATGAAAATGGTGAACTAAAGAAGGTGGATCACGATAAAGACCCATCTGTGATTTTTGTTCAATATCCATCACTCTATAATAGCGACGCTCCCTATGCAATACCGACTGTGAAGATTGAAATCAGTGTCCTTTCTATGGCTGAACCATACGAAATGAAACGCATATCTTCATTGGTTGAACAGGTCTATAAGAATGAAGATGTTGATTCTGATATTGTTCAGACCATCAAGACCGTGAGTCCTGCAAGGACATTCTTAGAGAAGGCATTTTTGCTTTGTGAGGAATACCAAAAGAAAGAGCCAAGAACATATCGTATGTCTCGCCATTTCTATGATTTGGAAAAGTTATCACATACCGATTATATGGATAAGGCATTGAATGATTCTAACCTTTATTATGACATTGTAGAGCATAGAAAGAAATTCTATCATGTCGGATATGTAGATTATGATAAGGAACTGCCAGAATCCATTACGATTGTTCCAAGTGAAGAACTTGTCCCGAAATATGAGGTGGACTACAGCGATATGCGTTCCAGCTTTATCTATGGAGAGGCTCTGGAGTTTGCAGATTTGCTCAAGTTCCTCGAAACGTTGCAGGAACGATTCCGAAAAGTTCCTCCAAGAGCAACAGCAGAGTAATTATAGCTTAAACAACATAGCAAGGCAAGAATCATAATGCACGAGGCATTACGATACTTGCCTTACTTGTTAATTAAAATAGCGGACTCCATAAAAAACGCTGGCACCACGATTCACATCGGAGTGCCAGCCAACATTATTTAAGTAATAAAAATCATTAACCATGTACAAATACTAAGCATACTTATTTATATCGAACGACTTGACTTTACTTGCTTTCCTTCGTTTAGGCAGAGGATTTCCATTAGCATCCAAACATTCTTGGAGCAACTGATTTACTTTATCTCCATTGCTTACCTTATTGACAAGGAAGTCCAATATCACCGTATTAGCCAACTTATGATGAATGGTTGATGCTGCACGAATAGACTTCTGCTCGTCAGGATTATCTGAGTTTAGCACATCCACAAGGTTGTTCATATCCTCATATGTTAAGGACTTGTCAAAGTCCGGATCAGGTATTACTCCTTCAGGCTCCATCAACTCACGCTTATCCTCTTCGGTCAAACCCTTCTGAGGTTCGATGTTATCCTCTACATCATCGGGATTGATGTCCTTATCTACAGGCAGTTCTACCTCTTTCAAAGGTAAAGAACGGGTCGGAATCTTCCGGTCAGCTTCAATATCGTTATAATATATGATATTGGACTTTCCCATTACCTCATTCGGATCATCATCAACAGGAGGACTCTCTTCAACCTTTTGAGGCGTTACTGTTTGGATTGGTTTAGGCTTTTCCGTAAGCAAATCCTTACCGTATATTTTCTTACGCCTTTCACGCTTGGCTTTTTCTGCCATTCGTTTCTTTCGGTACTTCCATAATCTGACACGGGTTATGCGTGCCCAGTTATGCAGTTTGTCCCACAAACCGTAAATCTTACGGAAAAACAAGAACACCCACAGATGATAGAATACGAATAAGGCACATAAGACCTTTACTGCAAAATATATCTTTACTTCCATAGCTAAAAGAGTTTAGTTTTACTATCCTCAAAAATCTTATTGATAGTCGTAGCATTTTCAGCAATATGGTCTTTGATAATTCTACTGACATAGCCTGCCATACTAGTATCTGGTGCAGCAATTGATAAAAATCGCTTCATACATTCATGACTACTTCTATCAATATAGACCTGAACGCGATTTTTCATCATATAACTACCAAGGAATCTCTTTTTATATTCAGCTTTATCAATTCCTTTTGCCGAAGAAGTATCTTCAGATAGCGATGGATTCTCTACAAGAGCAACTATGGTCTGTTTCTTCACCATAGGAATATTAGTTCCCTGATGATTTTTGTGTTGCACAAATCGACTATAGATATACTTTACGATAACGCCTGCTGTTACCAAATAACAAGCTCCTGTTGTGATATTTACTATTGTTTCAATCATAACTAAAATGGCTTTAATGGTTTGTAATACTCTTTATTATATAACTCGTTAATCTCATCCCAGTGTTGCTGCAAATGCTCCACAAGGATATTACTGATGTAACCTGATACACTCATATCGGGAGCAATGACAGGCAACACCCGTTTGATGCAGTCCGCCACTTCGCGGTTAATATATACGTGAGAGCGGTTTGAGGCAGGTATATTCACAAGATACCTCTCTTTATATGTACCTGTTTCCTCACGCTTCTTTCGTGGCTTGGGGGTACTCGGTTTTGAGGCTACCGCCTCAGTGCCTTCGTCCGAATCTGTATCCGAATCTGTATCCGAATCCTCGGTCTCAATGACCTTCGGCTCCTGATAGTTCGGTCTCTCCCTGCCAAAGACAGGGATATCACCGACCATAATGTCTTTGAGCATATCCTCATTGACTTCTACTTTCTTCTTAGCCATAACTATTTCAGTTTAAGTTTCACAATCAGCTCATCGGCCAATTCTCCGATACCACTGCCCTTAAGAAGTTTCGCAGGAGGCGGTAACATCGTGCAGCGGAAGAATGACTTTTTCGCGTGTGTAATCTCCTTCTCATACCTGCATAGGTCAGGCAGAGTGGAATCGAGAACGGATAGGTTCAACTCTCCCATAATCTGCGAGTAGGTCTTCAACACATCCGTATTGCTACGCTTCTTGAGCCTGTTCCAGAAGAAGATGATGTCTTTAAGGGGAACATCCTTCTGGCTCTTTGCATAGTCCAATACAGTGGTGGCAAAGGATAGCGTACTCTGCATCACAATCAAATCGGGAATTGAAGGTGTAAGCACATAGTCCATATTAACTATGGTGCGGAAGACACCCGTTGATTGTACCGTTCCTGGAAGATCCACAAAGACAATATCCAAGTTCTCCTTCTCGGCAAGTTTGTCTGCCGCCTCTCTTGCCTTTTCTGCCGTAGAGCCGATGATGGGATATGCTCTCTTTTGTATGCGTTCCCATTGCTTCTCCACGAGCTGCTGATGATAGGGACTTGCAGAGATTGCCTTCTTGTCACGCTCACGCATACGCACGAGGCTGTGCTGCGGTGAGTCGCAGTCGATGATTGCGACATTAAGGTCTTTCTCATAGTGAAGGTAGCTGGCGAGTACTACCGTAAGGGCTGACTTACCAACCCCGCCTTTCTGGTTGCTGATAGCAACTAACAAACACTCTTTACTCATAATACTTAAAATTTAAATTGTTAATAAATAAGTTAACTGTCTCTTCCAATATCCCGTGAACGCATCCTTCCAACTATCCATTAGCGGTTGTTTGCACTATCAGAATCTTCCGTTGTTCCGGCCATCGTAGCAACCGTTATCGGATACTTCCGACTATCCAACCGCTACTGGTCGGTATATTGGTCATGACCTTCCGTTAACTGTCATATCCGACATTGCTTCCAACTATCCAACTGTTCACGGAAGCAACCGACAGTGTGACCATTATTCCGTTATCGGAGGGTAATTCCCAACCGTTCACACCGCAAAGAAATAGCGAAAAATTGGAATAATCACCATGTTGTCAAGCCTCTGACTATACATGTCATCATATGTCACCACATAGCATATAACTCGCTATTTACCAATAGAATACACCTGTCTAACTTTGCACCAGAAAGGTCTATGGACGCACGACGAACGGAGTTTTCGGATGCTTCTCTCTGAGGGGAACGGCGACAGCCAATTTTACGAAGGAAAATTCATGTTCAAGCGAACATAGCAAGTTGTGTTTTGAGGCACCCGAAATGTTTTCGGGCACTCAAAACAAACTTGCCACTCGCCTGCGGCTCGGGGAGGGATTCACTCCAAAGTCGTGAATCCATAGCGGAAGTTAGTAACCAATTAAATGTAAAAGTATGCAGACGAACAACAGGAAAAACCAAAGAAAAGGTGTAGGCAGGAAACCGAAATTAGATCCAGCTATACATCGCTATGTGGTCCGATTGACATCGGAAGAGAACGGACACTTCGACATCCAATTCCAAAAATCAGGATTCAAGGAGAGGTCGAAATTTCTAAAGGCTCTAATCTTCGAGCGTGAAGTAAAGGTAGTAAAACTCGACAAGGCGGCTATGGATTATTACATACGTCTCACGAATTTCTACCATCAGTTCCAAGCCATCGGTAACAACTACAATCAGACGGTGCGAGCCGTAAAAACCAACTTTGGGGATAAGCGGGCATTCGCCCTTGTCGCCAAGTTGGAGAAAGCCACACTGGAATTGGTAGTGCTGAGCAAACAGATTATCGCCCTCACGCGCGAGTTTGAGGAGAGGCACTTGAACCGTAAAAGCGGAGGTTGATATGGTGGCTAAAATCAACAGAGGTGCTTCGCTCTACGGAGCCATCATCTACAACCAGCAGAAGGTAAACGAGGATACGGCACGCATCATAGCGGGCAACCGCATGATTACCGATTCTCTCTACGACCCTGACAGGATTGTACGGCAGACGATGTTCGCTTTTGAGAGTTATCTCGCAGCCAACAGAAAAACCGAGAAGCCTATTCTGCATATATCGCTCAACCCGACGCTGGACGACAATCTTACCGACAGTCAGTTTGCGGATTTGGCAAGAGCCTATATGCAGAAGATGGGCTACGGCAACCAACCCTACATTGTCTATCTCCACGAGGACATTGACCGCAGACATATACATATAGTATCTACCTGCGTGAATGAGAACGGTGAGAAGATAGACGATGCCTACGAATGGAACCGCTCGATGAAGGCGTGCCGAGAGTTGGAACAGATGTTCGGACTCAAACAGATTGCCGACAAACGTAGGGAACTGTTGGAGCCTTATCTTAAAAAAGCGGACTACACCCGTGGCGATGTAAAGCAGCAGGTATCGAACATTCTCAAGAGTGTCTTTACCTCGTACCGTTTCCAATCCTTCGGCGAGTACAGTGCTATGCTCTCGTGCTTCAACATCGAGGCAAAGCAGGTCAAGGGCGAGTTCGACGGCAAGCCCTATTCGGGTATCATCTACACGATGACCGATGACAACGGCAAGCCTATCTGCACACCCATCAAGTCCTCGCTTATCGGCAAGCGTTTTGGCTACGAAGGTGTGGAAAAGCGTATCACCTACAATGCTCAAGAGTTCCGAGCAAAGAAGTGGCAACCCAAAATCCGCAACGATGTGGCTTTGGCAATGCACGGCTGTCGTGGCAACCGCGAGGAGTTCGTGCGTCTGCTTGGAAGCAAGGGCATTGATGTGGTGTTCCGAGAGAACGATGCAGGGCGCATTTACGGTGTCACATTCATCGACCACCACAATCGTGAGGTATATAACGGTTCCCGTCTGGGTAAGGAGTTCTCGGCAAACAACTTCGAGAAGCTATTCAACTTGCAGGGCGACATTCCATGGACTGATATGCCACAAGGATTTTCGGAAAGCCACAGCCTCTCATCGGCAGACCTTGAATCGGGCATAGAGCAAGCCTTCGGAATCTTCTCGTTTGACGCTCCTGCAAATGATCCGCAGGAGGAGATGCTCGCCAAGCAGTACCAGAAGAAAAGGAAGAAGAAAAAACGCCGTTCACGCGGCATATCGTAAACCAATTTCACTAACCATTAAAACGAATTTATTATGCAACAGGAAGATGATTTGAGAGGATTGGCAAAGGTCATGGAGTTCATGCGTGCCATATCCATTATATTTATTGTAGTACATATCTACTGGTTCTGCTATCAGGCCATCGTGGATATGGGTATCAACATCGGAGTGGTAGATAAGATACTGCTCAACTTTCAGAATACAGCAGGGCTGTTCAGCAACCTGCTTGTGACAAAGGTGTTCGCCATCATATTCTTGGCTCTGTCGTGCCTCGGCACAAAGGGAGTCAAGAATCAGAAGATGACCTGGCAGAAGATTTATGCGACCTTCCTCGGAGGTATTGTCCTCTTCTTTATGAACTGGTGGTTGCTCGACCTTCCGTTCTCGCCAATCGTGAATATGGTAATCTACACCATTACGATAACTGTCGGATATATCCTTCTGCTTATGTCGGGAGTATGGATTAGCCGTATGTTCAAGCATAACCTTATGGAAGATGTCTTTAATGTGGCCAACGAGAGCTTTATGCAGGAGACACGACTGATGGAGAACGAGTATTCGGTAAACCTGCCTACAAAGTTTGTCTATCAAGGCAAGGAATGGGACGGTTGGATAAATGTCGTAAATCCGTTCCGAGCAACCATTGTATTGGGAACACCGGGTAGCGGTAAGTCGTATGCCGTAGTGAACAACTACATCAAGCAGACCATAGCCAAAGGATTTGCCACATACATCTACGACTACAAGTTTGATGACCTCTCCGTTATTGCCTACAATGAGTTGTTGAAGAACATAGACAAGTACAAGGTAAAGCCGAGTTTTTATGTCATCAACTTTGATGACCCGCGTCGCTCACACCGCTGTAATCCCATTAACCCGAAGTTTATGGTTGATATCAGCGATGCCTATGAATCAGCATATACTATTATGCTTAACTTGAATAAGACATGGATTCAGAAACAGGGCGACTTCTTCGTAGAATCTCCGATTATTCTTTTGGCGGCTATCATCTGGTATCTGAGAATCTACAAGGACGGTAAGTATTGTACCTTCCCTCATACGATTGAGTTCCTGAACAAACCGTATGCGGATATATTTACGATTCTGACCTCTTATCCTTCGTTGGAAAACTATCTTTCACCCTTTATGGACGCATGGAAAGGTGGAGCGCAAGATCAGCTCCAAGGCCAGATTGCATCGGCAAAAATTCCGCTGTCGAGAATGATTTCTCCGCAGCTCTATTGGGTGATGACGGGCGATGATTTTACCCTCGACTTGAACAACCCCAATGAGCCGAAGATACTCTGCGTAGGTAATAATCCCGACCGCCAAAATATCTACTCGGCAGCACTCGGACTATACAACAGCCGTATCGTGAAGTTGGTAAACAAGAAGGGTCAGTTGAAGAGTTCTATTATCATTGATGAGTTGCCGACAATCTATTTTCGTGGTATCGACAACCTCATTGCCACTGCACGAAGCAATAAGGTAGCAGTTTGTCTCGGTTTTCAGGACTACTCGCAGTTGGCTCGTGACTATGGCGACAAGGAGGCGAAGGTTATCCAAAATACGGTGGGTAATATCTTCAGCGGACAGGTGGTAGGTGAAACAGCCAAAAACCTTTCGGAGCGTTTCGGCAAGATACTCCAGCAGCGTCAGTCGGTATCTATCAACCGTCAGGACACATCAACATCTATCAACACGCAGTTGGACTTCCTTATACCTGCCTCGAAGATTTCAAACCTCTCACAAGGTACATTCGTGGGTAGCGTGGCGGATAACTTCGGAGAAGAGATTGACCAGAAAATTTTCCACTCACGCATCATCGTGGATAGTGCAAAGGTAAGTGCCGAGACAAAGGCATACAAGAAGATTCCTATCGTCAATGAATTTAAGGACGAGAACGGCAACGACATCATGCAGGAGCAGATAGAGCGTAACTATTCCCGTATCAAAGACGAGGTTGAGCAGATCGTTCAAGATGAGATGGAACGAATCAAGGCTGATCCTGAGTTGCGTAAACGATTGTTGCCAGACGAGAAGGACGAAGATGATAACGATTAGAATCTGTATCCTATTTCTTACCGCAAAGGTTGTTCCGAGCCTTTCGGATTGAGCAAGGTCAAGCCCTGTGGGTGTCGTGGAAAAATCATCCTCGCCCCACGGGGCTTGCGGTATTTTTCCCGCCAACCTTGCACAATCCTGCACGGAACAGTCAAGGCGGTAAAGAAATAGAATACAGTGCTTCGCCTGTAATATGTATAACTTAAATAAAGATAGACGATGATTAGAATGACATTATCAGAGTATCTCCGCAGACCAAAGGATTATCGTGGAGAATGGGACACAGAAAGATGGGATATTCCCAACTGGGAAGAAGAACGCAAGAAATATATGGGAAAGCGTACATTGATGACAAACATTGATGGTGCTACCTGCTTGGTTGTCGAAGGTCTCAGCCTTGAGATTATTGATGACACCGATTGGAAGAAACCCGATGCAGTCAGAAAAGAGATAAGTCGCCAATGCTTGAAGTTCTTTACAGAGCGAGGTATCAAGCCTCACTATGCCGATTGCCTTATCCGCTATAATGACAACTACGATACCGTTGAAGTGCGTATCGCCATCGGAATGGATTCCGATACCGAAAAGGATGATGACATATTCTTCTATTGCGATACGCTGGAAGATATGAAGTCACTTGCAGAAATCGGCTGTGAGGACTTTTACATTGCCGACTGCTACAGCTTTGGAGTATATGAAGATTTATTATAAACCCAAAATATATTGAGTATGAAGATTTTATGTCAAGAGCGTTATGACAAGGCTGTTGCCTACGCAAAGGAAATCAAGAACGACACGCTGCAAAAATGTATTGACCGTTTGAAGCAGTGGGAGGAAAATCCAAACTGCCCATGTGAGATTGAGCTATACTATGACTCTGCACCTCACTCATTCGGATTCCGACAAGTATATCCCGATGGTAGAACAGGAATTGTCGGAGGCTTGCTCTATCACGGACAGCCCGACCAATCGTTTGCCGTATTGATGAATCCTATTCACGGGTGGAGCATACACACCTAAAAAAAGAATCTCGAAAAGGAGTGTTTCATTTTCCTTTTCGAGATTTATTCTCTTCCTAATTTTGATTAAGACCTGAAAGAAAGCTTTTTATGTGACCAATAGTTTCTTTTGGGTTATCATTATCGAATTCTGGAAAACCTTGAATATTATTAAGGTCTTTCCATAACTTAAACATATGAATAATTAGTAATGTGAATTTTATATTCTCATCCTTAATGTTTTCATATATGTCAAATATACGTTTGTCTTCACGCGGATGAATGCCATCTTCAATCATATCTGGATTTAAATACAGCAATGAAAACAATACGCATATCAATCCGCAATAAGCAGAAAATAATCTTTGTTCTGCAAGACTACCATTTATTTCCCAAAAAGCAGCAATGTCAGCATCTGTTTCATCAGTAATTTCTTCATCTTTATGAAGATGACCTAATGTAAAATGCGATAATTCATGTAAGAGGATGAAAGTAATACCGAAACAGTACATTGCGTTTACTTTTTCTTCATATGCTCCATCAAAATTAATTTGATAGTATTTTTCAATGTCTATTGCCTTTGAATTGTCTGTTAATGGTAATAATAGACAATAATCCATTTCCAGTTCGTTTGTTAATTTTTCAATATCTATTATAGAGATTGATCTTTTAAGATAATCATAATATTGATCAAGATCAATGTCATATCCACTCATTTGTAATAGATTCAGCAATTTTTCTTTAGGATATTGCAAGATTTCATTAACAGAGGATTTGTAATCTTCTATATTGCCCCCAATTTTCTTGCACTCTTGCAAGATTATGTCACAATCAATAGTTTTTAGTGCTATATCGCATACCAACCATAAATATTGACAATATGCTGCCGATAATTGTACATAACAACCCCCATTTAACTTATCCGGGACAATTTTTGCAGGACAAGTTATACTGGTATATTCGTCAATAAAATGAATTTCATTTGACAATCCCTTGCTTATGCAACCTGGAATGTCTGCTGTAATAATAGTTTGTAATATTGCAGTAATATTAGCATCTAATTTGTGAACTGGATATATCTTCTGTTCCATATAATCTATTATTTAATTATGTGTAAAACGGCATCGTGGATAATTAGAACAACCTAAGAAACTGCCGTATCTTCCTTTTCGCTCAACCAAATTGCCACCACACTTCGGACATTTACCATTGGCTATCGCCATATCTCTATTTTGCTGAACTGTCTGCACATTACGGATATGGCTTTCTCGACTGCCTTCAGTGGTGATATTTGCCGAAGATATTTTACTCACGATTCTCTGAATATCTTCTTGTGAAATACATTGTGTCCTATATGACATGATGGCTGAACGCAAGTTGCACCAATTTATCACTATATGGTTAGGTGTAGTAATATTCAGCTCTGCACTATCTGCAAATACGACAATGGGGATAATGGGAAAATCACCGACCTCTTTCAATATCGCTTTGACGGCTCTTGCGTGAGCCGCATTTTGGCGAATAGGATTCCTAAGTTTATGCTGTTCACTTGACCAACCCCAAAATCTCTTTTTGCCAAGCAGACTCTGTTTCCACTCTTCCGAGTTCTCATGTCCGAATATCCAACCTTTATAATTCTTCGTTTCGATTACAAAGATTCCGTATGGCGAAACTACGATGTGATCTATCTGCGTTGTCCCATAACTTGTAAGCAATAATATATCATTAAGCGTGATGTACTCCTTCGAGAGCCAATCCAGCTTTCGAGCCACACGCTTTTCTCCGAACTTGCCTATATTCTTGGGCGAAGACATCCAAATCTTAAATGCCACAAGTAGGACAAATATGCAGATGATTATTATTGAACTCATTATATTATGCTTTATACACTGCAAAGGTAGTCCGTTTTTTACGAATGAAAGACAGAAAGGGCTACAAAAAGTGTATGTAGCGTGAAAATCCCGCTTCACTCGCAAAGTCCCTTCAAGAAGTTAACTCGGAGGGACAATACCTCCACGTTCAAGCCGAGGGTTTTCGGGCAAAAAATTCTCTGCGATAATTTTTCACCCGAAAAAACGCTCCGGTATAGCCGTCCGAGTTGAGACAGAGGTTGGGACTTAGCAAGCGAAGCGACCTACGACGCATAGTACAACAGGTCAAAAATCCATTGCGGTAAGATATGCCGCATCTCTATTCTCAACCTGACTGCCATATCTATATTTCATTATAAGGTCTATCAACCACCGCCATCTTTTTAAGCCCCGATTTTTTAAGTGGGACAAAAGCAGCTCAGCTCTCAACTCTGCATATTACAAAAGTTATTTCTTTTCGGTCATACCACCGCTTTTTTCTCGCACCTTTTTTTGCCTTTGTTTTTCGCTCCTTTCGCCCCCGTTTCAGTGTGGAGCGTTTTCCCTCTTTTCACCCTTGTTTTGCCCTTTTCGTGTCTTCGCTTTCCTACCTGCTATGACAAGTGATGACACCTTATGACTTGTATAGTCTAACGGCTTAAATATCAATGTTTTATCAAATTTTGCTATATATATTTGCAGCGACAACATTAGTTATTAACGCTAAAAACTCACAGTTATGGCAAAGAAAAATGTAAGGGATGACCCTCAAAAAACACAAGTCACCGAGAACCCGCAGATGAGCGACATCGTGCTGGTCTTAGACAAGATGGAACTGCTCATTCAGGCGGTATCCGAAATCAACAAGAACGGCAAGTATTCCACCGTGCCGGCAGACAAAGAGCATCAGAACTCCTTTCTCAAGATTGACCGCTATGCGACCTTCTTCGAGAATTTCCTCAAGAACTTCTGGAGTCAGTTGAAAGACCCTACACACTTCGGTCTTTTCACGATGAAGGAGGAGGAGTTCGACAAGCCCGAAGTCAAGCAGGCCATCGAAGACCTTGCCGAAGGTAAGAAAACAAAAGCAGTGGAAGAGTTTCTCAAGAAGTATGAGATAACACCCAAAAATCAAACAGAACAGAGTATTAACAATCAAAATTCAGAAGAAATGGCAAAGAAAAATCAAACCCAGCAGCCCGTCGTTGAAGGTAACGACCAGCAGCAGAACAATCAGTATCGTTACAACGAGTCTATGATCAACTGGGACCAGTTGAAGAACTTCGGACTCTCGCGTGAGTATCTTCAGGAGCGAGGACTCCTTGATTCGATGCTCAAAGGCTACAAGACCAACCAGCTTGTACCTATCAACCTTAACTTCGGCTCTGCCGTACTGCGTACCGATGCACGCCTGTCGTTGCAGCAGTCCAACACAGGTGAGGTGGTACTCGCCATCCACGGTATCCGCAAGCAGCCCGAATTGGAGCGTCCTTACTTCGGACACATCTTCTCGGAAGAGGACAAGAAGAACCTCCTCGAAACAGGCAATATGGGCCGAGTGGTGGAACTCAAAGGCCGTAACGGAGAGTATATCCCATCGTTCATCAGCCTTGACAAGATGACCAACGAGGTGGTGGCCATGCGTGCCGAGAATGTCTATATCCCTAACGAGATTAAGGGTGTTCAACTCACCGACCAGGAGAAGAACGACCTGCGTGAGGGCAAGAAGGTCTATATCGAGGGTATGACCGCCAAGTCGGGCAACGAGTTCAACGCCCACATTCAGGTAAGTGCCGAGCGTAGAGGTATCGACTTCATCTTCGAGAACGACCGTATCTTCAACCGTACCGCTCTCGGTGGTGTGGAGCTTACCAAGCAGCAGATTGAAGACCTCAATGCAGGCAAGGCAATCTTCGTGGAGGATATGCAGCGTAAGGATGGCGAACTCTTCTCATCGTATGTGAAACTCGATGAGGCGACAGGACGACCTAACTATACACGCTACAATCCCGACTCGCCCGAGGGTGCAAGAGAAATCTACATCCCGAAGGAGATAGGCGGTGTGAAACTGACAGCTGAGGAGCAGAAAGACCTTCGTGAAGGTCGAGCAATCTTCCTCAATGATATGGTGAACAACCGTGGCGAGGAGTTCTCTTCGTTCATCAAGGCAGACCTTGAGACGGGACGACTGATGTACTCTCGCACTCCCGACGGCTTTGAGGAGCGTGCCAAGTTCGAGATTCCGAAGGAGATCTTCGGTGCCAAGCTCTCCGGTCAGCAGCGTGCCGACCTTCAGAGCGGCAAGTCGGTACTCGTGGAGGGAATGAAGGGCTTCGATGGCAAGAGCATTTCGCAGTATGTCAAGCTGAACTCCAATCAGAACAAGCTCGACTTCTACAACGAGAATCCCGACCGAAACCGCAACGCCTCACAGCGTAATGTCGTGGCCGAGAAGCAGGAGAAGCGTCAGTCAAAGGGACAGAGCATCTAACCCGAAGTCGGATAAGTCAAATCAATGTATAACTCTAAAATGAATTTTAAGATGAACGATAAGAACAAAGCACCTTTCAAGGTGGAAGATGTAAACTGGGACGAACTTTCAGGAATCGGTATTCTCAAGGATGAACTTGAAGCGGCAGGAGAACTTGACACATTGCTCCGAGGCGAGAAGACAGGTGTCGTATCACTGAGCCTCGTACTCTTGGGTGTGGATGTGGTGATGGATGCCACGCTGCAACTTGTACGCAAGAACGACTCTCCGCTGCTGGAAATCATCGGTATCAACCCCACGCAGTAACACGATTCCATTACTAACCTGACAGCCGTTTCCCGCACCGTAATCGGGACGGGAGACGGCTTCTTTAATTCCCGAAAAAATATGATAGCAATTATAGCAGAAAAGCCGAGCGTAGGTCAGGACATCGCCCGCATCATCGGTGCAACAGAGAAGAAGGACGGATATATGGCAGGCAACGGTTATCTTGTAACCTGGGCATTAGGACACCTCGTTTCCCTCGCCATGCCATCGGCATATGGTTACGGTAAGGCTTCGCACGAGGATTTGCCGATGCTCCCCGAACCGTTCCAGCTTGTGGTAAGACAGATCAAGACCGACAGAGGTATGGTAACGGACATAGGTGCCGCCAAGCAGCTCAAGCTCATTGATGAGGTATTCAGCAAGTGCGACAGCATCATCGTGGCAACGGATGCAGGGCGTGAGGGAGAACTTATCTTCCGATACATCTACCACTACCTCGGATATACCAAGCCCTTCAAGCGTCTTTGGATCTCCTCACTCACGGACGAGGCTATCCGTGCAGGTATGAGCAACCTCAAGGATGGCGAGGCTTACGATAGTCTCTACCACGCTGCCGACTGCCGTGCCAAGGCTGATTGGCTCGTGGGTATGAATGCCAGCCGTGCATTGGCTTTGGCTTCAGGTATGCCGAACAACTCCCTCGGACGAGTGCAGACACCCACGCTGGCGATGATATGCAGCCGCTACAAGGAGAACCGCGACTTCGTTTCCACACCTTATTGGCAACTGCACATCACCCTTGAGCGTCTGGGCGAGTTCCGCCAGTTCGCACATATCGAGGACTTCAAGAGCAAGGAGCAGGCAAAGGCGGCACACACACGATTCTCGCCCGACTCAATGGCACTCATCACAAAGGTGGAGCGCAAGCGTACCTACCAACAGGCACCGTTACTTTACGACCTTACCACCTTGCAGAAGGATTGCAATACGCATCACGATATGAGTGCGGAGAAGACTCTTTCTGTGGCACAGGCTCTCTATGAGAAGAAGTATATCTCATATCCGAGAACAGGTAGCAGATATATCTCGCATGACCTGATGGAGCAGGTCTATGATTCTCTTTGGAAGATTGCCACTATGCCCGAGTTCAAGGAGTATGGCAAGCGTTTCGACTTTGAGCATCTGAATATGCGTAGTGTAGATGATGACAAGGTAACGGATCACCACGCACTCATCATCACAGGTGTAGAGCCTGAGGAGTTGAACGCCCACGAGCAGATTGTCTATACGATGATTGCAGGGCGTATGCTTGAAGCGTTCTCGCCACGCTGCGAGAAGGAGTCACTGGAAATGGAGGCGACCGCCGAGGATATGAAGTTCCGTTCACGCTCTACTACCATCGTCAATCCGGGCTGGCGTGCTGTCTTTGCCCGCAAGGAGGATGCCGAGAAGGACGAGACAGAAGCCAACAAGGGTACGGCACGCTTCGCCGAGGGTGAGCATATACCCGTTACGGGCTATGGCACGGCACAGCGTAAGACAATGCCCAAGCCGCTCTATACCGAAGCGACACTCCTTGCCGCTATGGAGACTTGCGGTAGGAACATCACCGATGAGAAGGCAAAAGAGGCGATGAAAGAACTGGGTATCGGAACACCAGCCACACGAGCCGCCATCATCACGACACTCTTCAAGCGTGACTATATCGAGCGTTCAGGCAAGGCACTTGTACCTACCGAGAAGGGACTCTACATCTACGAGGCGGTAAAGGATATGCAGGTTGCCAACGTGGAGCTGACAGGCAGTTGGGAGAAAACACTCCTACAAATAGAGCAGCATACTTTGGCGACACGCTCCTTTATGCACACCATCGAGAGTTTTACCTCGCAGGTTACACGCGAGGTACTCGGACTGAAGTTCCCTGCACCCAAACAGCGTACCATTCCTTGCCCCAAATGCGGTACAGGCAAAGTGATGATACGCCCGAAGGTCGCCAAGTGCGACAATCCTGATTGCGGTCTGCTTGTATTCCGCAAGGTGCTGAACAAGGAACTTTACGAGCAGCATCTGGAACAGTTGCTCTCATCGGGAGCGACCAAGCTGATCAAGGGATTCAAGGGAAAGCAAGGTAACTCCTTCGATGCCGCCGTAGCCTTTGACGATGAGTTCAATGTAACGCTGGCATTTCCTGAAAAGAAGAGAGATAAGAAAAGATGATGTCAGTCATCCCGATTCGTAGGCAAAGGTAGTGAACCGCCCTCATTCCACCCCGCAAGGTCGTGCCGCAGGCGGTTTCGGCAAAAATCATCCTCGCACAGCTGCGGTATTTTTACCGAAAACCTTGCCGGTGGAGGCGTTTCACATCCAAGCCCACGAAATCGGGAACGACTGTTCCCACTAAATAATATAGGATATGAAAACAAATGACCCAATCGTAAGAAAGAGAATGAAGTGGATAGGCATGATACTGTTAGCCGTAGTAGCAGCATTAGGTTTCAGCTATCTCTATACACGAGGTGTATCACCCGTATGGGCTGCGGTAGCCATCGTATGTTTCCCTGGCTTCTTCCGATTTATATACAAGATTGCCTGCATCGTAATGGCAGCACTGATACTCTTTGCCATACTCAGTTTCTTGGTCTTCTAACTCTTAAAGCAATGAAAAGGTCTTGTCATCGACATACACCATATAAGCAGATATATTGCGATATGGGTTGTGGGAGCTGTCCTTCTCGGACGGCTCTTTTTGTAGGTGGACGATTCAAGTATGAGGATAAGAATGAAGAGAAGGAAAGAGAAAATACCAGCCATTGGCAAGCCGATGAACTACAGGGCAAAGTTGGCCAATGCTTCTTATCGGACAGCAAGGTCGGGCCACAGGTGGTTTCGGAGAAAATCATCCTCGCCGTGCTGCGGTATTTTCCCCGAAAACCTTGCCTTACCGGAAGCATTAGCCTTAACGCCCTCGTAGTTCAACGGACTGCCAAAGTCCGAGTATTAACCATATAATAAAAGATAAAGCTATGAATCAAGCAATCATCGCAAGTGTACCGATGGCACCGATGCAGATGCCTGTGGTACGTAGAAGAAGAGTAAAGGTCACTGAACCTGAAATCAAGTTGCCGCCAAGAGGCTCACGAGGTCCGGTACATATATCGGAGCTGCTCAATCCCATTCTGGAGATAAGCAAGCATCCTGACCGTAACAGACTGCTTGCAGAGTTCTTCAACCAGTGAACATCACAAGAAAATAATTCAGTATTAACATTAAATCATAAAGTTATGTTTTTCACATCAATTTCACAGATGATGACCGAGAGCGTAGATCTTACGCTCGTCATCCGCAAAGCGAACGGACAGCTTACTGTATCAACATTGCCGAAGGCCAACGGACTTAAAGATGAGGCAGCAAACCACATCATTCCGCTGACACTAACGGGCACTCCCGAAGAGATGGATGCAGAGTTCCTGCAACACATCATGCAGCCTATACGCAAGGCTACGGGGCTTATCTCCAATTTGATGGAGTTCGAGAAGCAGGCAGACAAGGCTGCTGCCAACAGTAAGGCGGCAAAGGATGCCAAGGCTAAGGAGACCAAGGAGGAGAAGGAGAAGCGTGAGAAGTACGAGAAGCATATGAAGAAGGCCGAGGAGTTTATCACTGCCAAGAATCATAAGGATGCCATCACCGCACTCCAACAGGCTCGTATGTATGCCACTGCCGACAAGCAGAAGGAGGTAGATGAGAAGATTGCCGCACAGAAGAAGGCGATGAACCAAGGCTCGCTCTTCGGGATGATGGAAGAGACTCCTGCACCGGCTCCACAAGTGGCACAACCGCAGAATGTGGCACCGCAACCTGCACAGCAGCCTATCCAGCCGCAGGCAGCACCACGACAGATGCCGCCACAGCCACAACAGACTGTAATGCGTCCCGTGCAGCAGCCGATACAGCGACCTGTTCAGCAACCTCCACAGCCTCAGTATGGCGGGCAGCCTATGTTCACCGTGCCACAAGGCGGTTATCCTCCTCAAAATGTAGGACAGCAGCATCCTCACTATCCGCAGGGTGAGATTCCGATGTTCCCACATCATGAAGAGCCTCCTATGCCTGAAGAGTTACAGCAGGCATATATGCACGAAGGCCCTGCATACCGCCCCGAGGATTATGAGGAATATCCCGACTTCCCTCAGTCAATGTTAGAAAATCATTATTCACAGGCATACGCCCAAACAGTTTAAGACTATGGCACTTTTAAGAAACGAAATGCAGCGATCATTCACCTTTAAGAAAGGTACAGAGATGATTACACTTCCTGATCCCAATCCGAACGACTCTCCGGAGAGTGTGATGAGCTTCTACTCGAACATCTATCCGGAACTGACAACAGCAACCGTACACGGCCCGACCATCAAGGATGACAAGGCTGTATATGAGTTCAAGACAACCATCGGAACAAAAGGATGATAACTATGAGTAAGGACACTAAAAAGAAGCAGTCATGCAGACCATTGGACGAACATCAGTCGGAACAGCTCGCAAGGATGATAATCGCATCGACCAAGCGGGAGGTACGATACGGTGTGACAAGAGTAGAGAGAGTTACGGCGCCAACGGGTGCCGTAATTCTTTTCTAAAGACACCTATTCTTCCCATAGCACCACAGACTATTATGAGGGAGAGCTATTGTGGAAACAGTTATAACCTAATCACGCAGGAGAATTACGAATACCTGCGTGATTCTTATTTCCGCTATGCCGAATTGATGAATGTAAAGGCGGAGCATACACCCGGCCGAACTATCGGTGAAGGTATTGTCAATCTCTACAATGAGATGAACGACCTCGTAAATAAAAGCGGCATGTATCTCAACCTTGAAGATGACAATGGCTGTCTATACTTCAATGTGTGGAACACACATACTTGGGGTGAGTACACACTGTACTACTTCCCTGTAAAGTTCGTGGAGGAACTGAATCCCACACTCAGACGCATTGTCATCACATTCTATCATAATTTTATGAAAGAGAACGGTATAACCACTATCAACGATGAGGATGATATGGACTGGGCTATGGATATGCTGACTGAAGGCTGCTATGAGGATGAAGATGCCAAAGAGAGGCGAGCGAGGGGAAAGCTCGTGAAATCATACAAGGATGGCAGAGCATATAAACTCCTCGACAGGGTGTGGCGAAAGTCCTACTACAAGAACCTGCCGAAAGCCATAGAAGAATATGAGTGTAAGAATGGCTTTGAACAAGGTCTTATCGAACTGCTGAGAAGAGGACTTGAGTTCATAAAGACGGATAAAGCCATCATGTACTATGGCTATGACCCGTTCTATGACGAGGAGCCCGATTATCTGCCGATGACACTCGAACAGCAGATAAGAGTTGTCTATGACAGCGATGATATAATGACGGAACACCTTATCGACTTCTATAATTCCTCCCGTCAGGAGTCATACGATATTATTCCTGCATCAACCTTTGCCGTCTCTCCAAAGACCGACAAGGTTTTTACACTTGAAGATACCTATCCTGAAAGGTTTTTCAAGTGGGCAGATGATTTTATTCACTACATACGATAATCACTATGGATACAAACAAACTTACCAAGCAGATAAATACGATGCTGCACCCACGTGCGGCATTGATAGCATACTCCACAGATGGAGGAGATACATACTTCCTTGAAGTAAGGAGCATAGATAATGAGGGAGCCATGAGCGAAGGCCGTCCCGTAACGGTGGACTTCATCAACGAACTTATCAAGGGATATTCCGAGAGGCACAGCAGCACACCGCATGGTCGCATCCCGACAAATATGCTATGGAGTGATACCCGCAAGGGCTACGAGAAATATGTCTGGTATAACCCGCCACAAAAGCGTATGATGTTCTTCAAGGAGTCGCTACATATTGAGAATGCCGAGTACAACCTGCCAGGTGTCATCTATGAGGTGCGGGATGAGCGTATGAACATCTACGCATACATAGACAAGGAACTGAAGCCCGAAACGGAACTCTACGCTGCTCCGTTCTTCAATGTCACAGGGTCAAGCGTCTGTCTCGGCTCGGCAAAGATTGACAAGCCGACAGAGATTACCTACGACAAATTACTTGAGTACTGGGAGAAGAAGTTCTGGCTTACAGAGTTCTCACACCTCGGAGGTAACGGAAATCCCACAAAGAGCAACCTTGTACTGGTAACAAAGGCAGCAAAAGATGCTCCCTTCAACATTGAAGAGTTAAAGCCTCTAAAGAATTTGAAACTTAAAGATATACTACGATGAAAAGAGTACATTATACCGACAGCTATCTGCTCGTACCACAACACCCCGTAACGGTAAACCTTATAGGTGGTGGCGGTACAGGTTCGCAAGTATTGACAAACCTTGCACGATTGGATGTAACACTTCGTGCCCTCGGACATCCGGGACTATTCGTAACGCTATACGATCCCGATATTGTAACTGAAGCCAACATAGGACGACAACTCTTCGGGTATTCCGACTTGGGGCTGAATAAGGCGAATTGCCTGATAACACGCATCAACAACTTCTTCGGGAATGACTGGAAGGCAGTGCCGGCACTCTATCCCTCCAATATGAAAGATGTACGACAGGAACATCTTGCCAATATAACCATAACCTGTACGGACAATATAAAGTCGAGAATAGACCTCTGGAATGTACTCAAAGCATTGCCACAGTACAATTATACAAACTATCAGACACCTCTGTATTGGCTTGACTTCGGCAACACGCAAACATCGGGACAGGTCGTATTGGGTAGTATCCCGAAAAAGATAAAGCAACCCACTTCTCAAATTTACCAGACCGTACCGTCATTAAAGGTCATCACAAAGTTGGTAAAGTATGCCCGAATCAAGGAAGATGACTCCGGTCCGAGCTGTTCACTTGCCGAGGCATTGGAGAAACAGGACCTGTTCATCAACTCCACATTAGCTCAGCTCGGCTGCAATATCCTCTGGAAGATGTTCCGACACGGTATGATAGAGCATCACGGACTCTATCTAAACCTTGCGACAATGAAGGTCAATCCGATAATGGTATAATCAATAGTAGCTGTCATATTCACACAAATATGATGGCTTTTTTTATGCTATTGCCCACTTTTATAACAATATAGCCAACATTTTTAGCGTTTTATATTACATCACAGCCTTGAATAGCTATTAAAAAATGATAAAGTCACCTTAATTTTTTGCTTTATTAGTAATTTTGCGCTCCAAGGCATATATGATAAACTGTTCGGACTAACCCGAGCCTTAAATATAGGACGCAATGAAGATTCAAAGAAAGTTAGCCTTAGGCTATGCTATTATTGTCGCCCTAATTGGTGGTATCGTATATACGTACCTGCACGAGTGGCGACAGATGAACAGATTGGAGCGTGAAGTGAAAGAGATTCACCGACTCCGACAAAATGTACATGAAGCATACGTGCATATGCTCGACCTCACGATGTTCGGTGAGACGATCCTCGAATGGGAGGAGGCAGACACCGCACTCTACCGTGCCAAACGCATGGAGGTCGACAGCATTCTCTGCGAGTTCAAGAACTACTATTCGGGAGAACGAATAGATAGTCTGCGGCATCTGATGGCAGAGAAGGAAATCCAACTATTCAATATCTCCCAACTCTTTGAAAAACAGGTTGAACTTGGCGAAGAACTTGCCGAGCGTGTCCCCGTCATCGCTTATGAGAGTACGCAGGAGCCCCCGAAGAAGAAAGGTGGTTTCTTGGGACTCTTCAAGAAAAAGGAGAAGACTCCGCCTCAATCCACAACTTCCACGAAACTCTACACCCTCAATCGTGATGTCATCAGGAAACAGTCCGAGCAGAGCAGGCAACTATCCGAAACGGCAGATAGTCTGGCACAGCGTAATCTCAACATCAACCAACGTCTGAAGAGTCTAATTGCTGCAATGGATGAGCGTGTCACGACAGACCTGCAAGAGCGTGAGCAACAGATTATTGAGACCCGTGAACGGACAAAAGTATGCTTGGGAGGTATAACAGCCTTCATCTTCCTTGCTCTGCTGCTCTCATACATCGTAATTATGCGTGACTACGGGCGTAAAGAGCGTGGTCGCCGCAAATTGGAGGCAAGCAACCGCAAAAATGCCGAGTTGCTTGAAATGCGTAACAAGATCATCATGACCATATCGCACGATATCCGTGGCCCGCTCAACGGTATCAGCGGTAACGCAGAGCTGGCTATGGATATGAGGGACAAGAAGAGACGCAACCACAAGCTCAGGAACATTACCATTCTATGCAAGCATGTCCTGCACCTTGTAAATAACCTCCTTGATGTCTATCGTCTGGATGAAGCCAAGGAGACTCCGAATCCCGTTCCGTTCCACCTGTCCGAGTCGTTGGAGAGAATAGCCGACAGCGTATCACACCTGATAAAGGAGAAGGGACTGCAATTCAAGCATCGCAACACAAATACAAATGTCACGGTAAAGGGTGATAAGGACAAGATAGAGCGTATCATCAACAATCTCATCACCAATGCTGTCAAATTCACATCCGAGGGAAATGTATGTTTCAAGGCTTCGTATGAGAATGGCTGGCTGACAATGAAGGTAAGCGATACGGGAGTCGGCATCTCCGAAGATATGATGAAACGCATATATGTACCATTCGAGCGTGCTACAAATGAGAATAATGCCGATGGCTACGGTCTTGGTCTGCCTATCACCAAAGGTCTTGTCACTCTGCTTGGTGGAACGATTGAGGTGGAGAGCAAGCAAGGTGCAGGAACGATCTTCATTGTTAAATTGCCTCTGCCTGTAACCGATGAGAGTGTGGAAGAGGAAACGGTAATGGATGATATCTCGCATCACCTGCCTGGCAGCGTAATCACCATTGACGATGATACCTTGCAGTTGGAGGTAATCAAGGAGATGCTGGAGCGTAACGGTGTCTCGTGCAAGACCTGCATCAATGCCAAAGAACTCTTTGAGGAGATTAGAAATAAGGACTACGACCTTGTGCTGACCGACATTCAGATGCCCGACACCAATGGTTACAGAGTCTTGGAATTGTTGCGTAAATCACGCATAGGCAATTCCCGAACCGTACCGGTGGTGGCGATGACCGCCAGAGAGGATGGCGACAGACAGGCTCTGCTGGATGCTGGCTTTGACGGCTGTATCTTCAAGCCGTTCTCCATGGTAGACCTGCTGCAACACCTCGCCTCCGTAGTCAAGGAGAGGGAACAGAACGAAAGTGCTGATTTCTCCGGACTGCTTGCTGAGGTTACAGACAAAAGGAAGGTATTGAGATTACTGCTGGAGAGCTGTGAGAAGGATATGACGGATTTGAAGATTGCGATGACAACAGAGAAGGTGGAGTCCATGCGTAATGTCGTACATCGTATGATGCCGATGTGGGAGATGCTCTCAATGGAGAAAACACTCCTTGCATACCGCAAGGCATTGAAGGAACAGGATAATGATATTCAGGCATTATTGGTACATACAGGACAGATTATAACCCACATAGAGCGTCTAATGGAGGATGCCCGTAAAGAGATAGAGAGAATAGCCGATGAAGAAACGGATACTGATAGTAGAGGATAATATAGCCCTCTCGCATATACAGAAAGACTGGCTGGAGCGTGAAGGATATTCAGTGGCTACGGCTATGAATGAGCCCTTTGCCCATAAGTTGCTACGCAAGGAACGGTTCGACCTGATACTCTCCGATGTGCGTCTGCCACAAGGCGACGGCATACACCTCCTTGAATGGATTGGCAAGGAGAAGATGGATATCCCATTTGTGATAATGACCGAATATGCCTCCATTACCGATGCTGTCAAGGCTATCAAGATGGGTGCAAAAGATTATCTCTCCAAGCCTGTATATCACGAGCAGCTGGTGGAGATGGTCAAGGAACTGCTGAAGCCCATAGCAACGATGCGCAGCAAGGAGAAGGAACTATTCAAGCGTATAAGTCCAAAGGCAAGGGAGGCGGAGCATCTTGCCGAAATCGTTGCCTCATCGGACATAACGGTATTGATACTCGGAGCCAATGGTACGGGTAAAGAGTCCATCGCCCGAAGCATTCACTTCCACAGCACCCGCAAGGATATGCCTTTCGTGGCGGTAAACTGCGGAGCGATACCTCGTGAACTTGCCGCCTCGATGTTCTTCGGACATACGAAAGGAGCATTTACGGGTGCAGACACAGACAAGGGTGGTTACTTCGATGCCGCCAAAGGTGGTACGCTATTCCTTGATGAGATAGGCACATTGCCATTTGATATGCAATCCTCATTGCTTCGTGTATTGCAGGAGGGAACATTCATGCCTGTAGGCTCAAGCAGGGAGCGTGTGGCGGATGTGCGTATCGTTGCCGCCACCAACGAGAATATGGAGAAGGCTATTGCTGACGGTCGTTTCCGTGAGGACCTGTATCACCGTTTAGGTGAGTTTGAGATACACCAACCATCACTATGCGAGTGCCCCGAAGATATACTCCCGCTTGCCAACTTCTTCCGAGAAAAATATTCTGCGGAGCTTCATAGGAAAAGAACGGGCTTCACGGCTGAAGCGGAACGGTTGTTGCTCTCACACTCCTGGTCAGGTAACATCAGGGAGTTGCAGAACAAGATTAGACGGGCAGTATTGATGGCCAAAGATACGCTCATCGACTATGCGGATTTGAACATCACACCTGCAATACAAGCAGATGCTCCGGAGGCTCCATTGCTTCCGTTAAAAGACGAAGAACTGGAGAAACAGAGCATCATCAGAGCCTTGCAGTCGTGCAGCGGCATCAAGACAAAAGCGGCTCAAATGCTCAATGTAGACTCATCTACACTATACCGTAAAATGAAAAAGTACGGCATAAAATGATGATTGTGGGGGCAATATGAACCGCGTATCGGCAAAAAGTTGTATCTTTGAGCCGTAAAATTGAAATATCGTGACAGAACATTAGTGGTCTCTGTCCGTTTACATAACATAAGTTCGCAAGAATCCTAAACAGAAATCTGGCAGTGGAAGTTAAAGTGATGAATTGCGTAATGCTTATGCTATGCGTATGCATAGCGTGGCATCGCGTGTATCACTTTGGGCTTGCCAGAGCCTCTGTTTAGATGCGTGATGACCACGCTTCTTTTTTGAACGGAGGTAACGATATGGCAAAGATTCAGATCATAACAGCAGTGACAATGGACGGCTTTCTTCCGAAAGCTGACGAGAACCTGATGCAGTGGGTGTTGAACGACTCAAAGGGTTTTCCTTATTGGCACGAGCGTAGCATCTACCGTCTTGTACCAAACTATCCGTTGCTTGACCTGCTTGCTGAAAGAGACTCCGACAAGAACAGATCCGACATCTACATCGCTGAAATATCCGACACGCAGAGCATAGAGTTTATGCGTGGACTATCACGCTACAACCTTATTGATGAGATGGTCGTCTATACTCTGCCACTTATTCTCGGCAAAGGTACACCCGTATTCGATGACCTTACTCCGAGCCGTTGGAATGTTCATAAGACCACAACCTTCCCTAACGGAATAACACGCATCATCTATCGCAACTCTTGCATTTTGCAATAGCAGGTTGCGAAAAAGTCTTGCATTTTGCAATACTTTAAAAAGCCCCGATTTTTACGCTGAAAATTTTTATTTCACTGATACACAATGCTGTATCGGTGTCTTTTTATGTCATTTCATGTCGTTGGCACGCCAAATGCCCTTTAGATAGTATAACCTGTTGCGCAACACGGTGTAGTAACCCGATTATTTACACTTAAACAGATTATACGATGTTACAGATAAATAATGAAACCGCCCATGCGATGTTCTACAAACTGATGGAACGCTTCGATAAGATTGAGAAGATGCTGGAGCGACAGAACAAGATGAAGGAGTGTCTCGATGGCGATACCCTGCTGGATAACTACGACCTGAGCAAACTGCTTGGCGTGACTCACCGTACCCTTGCTCGCTACCGCCAGAAGAAACTTATCCGCTACTATATGATTGACGGACGCACATACTACAAGGCTTCCGAGGTCAAGGACTTCTTCGAGCAGAAGGGCTTGCCACTTCCGGCAAGCATGAGAAATAATCCCAATGTCTAACCTCAAAACAAGTATGGAATATGGAAATCGTATGTATAGATAAGAAGGCATTTGATGAGATATGCAGCCACTTCAACGAGTTTGAGGATAGAGTGAACAGACTATGCCGACCTAATCAGGATCTTGGCCTAAAGAACTGGATGGATAACCAGGATGTGTGTCAGATACTCCGCATCTCGAAACGAACACTGCAAGTGTACCGAGAGAAGGGCTTGATACCGTTTGCACGCATAAAGCACAAGATATTCTACAAACCCGAGGATATTCTGAGATTCATTGACAGCACTTATCACCCCATTAAAAAGAAAAGACCATGAGCAGCTTTTTTATAGACAAGACTGACCCGCATATCGCGGAGATACTTGAGCGTTTGAGACGAGTAAACAAAATTCTTCAAAAGACGGAGACTCTGGTACAACCTACATTGAACAATGAGAGGTTTCTGACTGATGAGGAACTCTCCAAGATACTCAGAGTGAGCCGCCGCACATTGCAGGAGTATCGCTCGGCAGGTGCAATACCTTACTACCTTGTTCAGGGCAAAGCTCTTTACAAGGAGTCTGAGATTGAAAAGATTCTCAATGATTCCCATAAACGCTGCGTGGAGGAACAGCGATGGGTATGACCCTAAACAATAGCAACGACCCCGATTTGAGGCCGTTGCTATTGTTTTTATACTGTTGTCCGCTTCCATTTGATACATCTCTCAAACTTCAGACCCTCATCTGCGAGTTCTATCTTCTTGTCTGCTGTAACCTCACGCAAGCGTTTCATATCCTCATCAACCTTCTTATCCGTAACATGGGCATAAATCTGTGTGGTGGTGATGGAGGTATGTCCCATCATCTTACTTACCGTCTCAATAGGTACACCCAGCGATAAAGTAATATGCGTTCCGAAATTATGACGAGCTTTGTGGTAGGTAATATGAAAGCCATACACCTCACTCAACTCCTGCATTAGCATTGACATATAGTTTCGGTCCCAGGTATTGAATACCTTATCACTTTGCCGCTCATGCTTGTACTTTTCGATAATCCGAAGTGGTATATCCAACAGACGAATAGATGATAGTGTGTCAGTCTTCTTACGCTTGATGTGTATCCACCAGCTGCCATCTTCTGCCTGTGTTATATCGTTCACGGATAACCGTCTTAAATCAGCGTATGCCAATCCTGTAAAAGTCGAGAAGATAAACCAATCGCGTACCCGTTGCAATTGAGGCTTATCTACAGGCGTTGACATCAAGGTTTTAAGATCCTCCAACTTCATATGTCGGCTCTTGCGCTTAGGCAACGGTGGATGTAGTCGACAGTAAGGATCTCTACGCAAAGTGCCTTGACTGACGGCTCGCATTGTCATCTTTTTCAGTCTATACAAATGTTCGTGTACCGTCTTGGGACTTAGACGACAATCGCTTTGCAGGAATATCTCAAAGTCGTCATAGAACACCTTGTCAAGGCTTCGCAATGTGACATCTTCCACACCTCGTTTCTCCTGAATAAACGCTGCAAGGTGCTTGTATGAGCGTTGATAACAATCGTAGGTCTCCTTGATTCTATCCACGCCAACACGCTTCTTGAACTCCTCGTTATGTTCACGGAAGAGGGCAAGCAATGTTACAGGCTTTTGGCCGATACCCTTGACTGCGTTCTTGACAAGTTCTGCGGTAACAAAGCCTAAACTCTTCTTGATATGATTATAGTGTTCGGTTATCCCCTTGGTAAGTTCGTCAATGGCTCTGTTTACCGTTACGGCATTTTCGCTACGACCATCGGCACGACCCTTATCGGGATTCCAGATAGAAGGATTCACCGATACTTTCGTACCGATTTGTTCCCATTCAGCATCAATGCTAACTTTACACAATAGTTGGCACATACCATCCTTGCGTACTTTCGTGCGGTTGATGTAGAACAATATGGCGAAGGTACTGCGACGCTTCGTGTTCTGATTCTCTGTATTCTTGTCTGTTCTCATATTTAGTCGTTTTAATGGTTTCAAATGGCGATTGTAAAGCGTTCACTAATCTTGCTGTCGAGCCTTTTAGTGTCAGCATCAATCTTTTCATCGGTTACTTTGGCATAAATCTGAGTGGTATCCACCCGTGTATGTCCCAGCATCTTGCTGACCGTTTCCAATGGTACACCATGCGAGAGAGTAATCTCTGTAGCGTATGTATGTCTGGCCGCATGAAAGACGATTCTACGGTTGATACCGCATATTGCGGCAATCTTTTTTAGGGAAAGATTTACGTCTGAATTGCTGTACATAGGCAACAGCTTTCCATTGGGCTCTACATCACGATACTTATTAAGTATATGTAAGGGAACCTCAAGGAGCGGAACCTCATACTCGACCTTGGTCTTTTTACGGGAGGTCCGTATCCAGAGCGTGCCGTTTTCATCCGTTACCAAATCTTCTTTGGTCAACATACACATATCTCCATAAGATATTCCGGTGTAGCAGGAGAACAAGAATAAATCTCTGACGATGTAAAGTCTTGCATTATGCAATGGTGTTGTCATAATCAACTCTAATTCCTCTGCCGTGAGATACTTCTGTTCACGCTGTGGGCGTTCAGGCTCGTAACCCCAGAATGGATTGAAAGTAAGAATACCATCTGCTACGGCTTCATTGATAATGGTTCTAAAAGAGGTTGTAAGATGGACTATCGTACCAAGAGCCAAATGGCAGTCTGTTCGTAAGTGAAGATCATATTTCTCAATAAACGAACGATCGAGTGCCGTAAAGGGAATATCTGTCAGTTTGTATTTCTCATTGAGGAATTTCTCTACATGCATATAGGCATACTTGTAAGCACGAAGAGAACCTGCGACACGATTCACACCTACACGTTTCTCGAAGTTCTTGATAAAGGCGCGGAAATAACTCATCAAGGTCTGCTGCCCCGAAGCCATACCCAAAAGCAGGCACTTGACATCTTCGGCACTTACTCCTTCTCGTATTGCCGATTGTTCTTGATAGATATGTAGAGCCGAGGCTCTGATCTCGTCTAACTGACGGTTGATTTCGCGTGCTGCGACACTCTTGCCCGTAGCACGACCTGAGTGCCACATTGTATGTGGCACAGACATCTTAACGCTGAATGCCGCTTCTGAATACTTGCCGACATTCAACCTTGCCATTACGGGGCAGTTCCCTTTGGCATCTGCTTCGCTCTTTTTGAGGTAGAACGACACCTTTACATCTGCCTGATTCATAACTCATTTCTTTGGTTGCAAAAATAAATTTTACAGAGTTAATGAACGGCATGTAGAACATAGCGGAACAAGGCAACAAGTACTTGACAATTAATCTCATTCCCGTATTTTTCTTCCAACGAGAAAAAATGATTACCTTTTTCAGTGCAATGATAGAAAAAACAAGCGTTCTTTGTGGCTGTTGTAGGGTATGTGCAAGAGATTAAAGATGCTGTTTCTACCAACTTTCCCTTCCATAAAAAGGCAACGAATAGGTAGCATTTCTTTCTCTAATACCCACCATATACGGCTCCTTCTGCCGAAATTAACAATATGGTGAGGTAACACAAAAATGGTATATGTACCAACCACTTATCAAATTTCACCCTTATCCTGCCATTATTACGCAAGTTCTTCGTATCTTTGTATGATATAAACTTCTTTCCCGATGGCGAACAAGTCGAAATATACCTTGCAGGAGGTGACCTCGCCCCAGTTGGCGCGCGAATTCCTGAACCTGCCCAAACGCATCTACAAAGGCAACCGCAACTGGGTGTGCCCGCTCGACGAGGATATCGAAAAGGTCTTCGATCCCGCCCGCAATCCGCTTTTCGGCGACGGCGAAGCAATTCGCTGGCTGGTACGCAACCGCAAGAACGAGGTGGTGGGGCGCATCGCCGCCTTCTACAACCGCGAACAGGCGGCCATCGAGGAGCAGCCGACCGGCGGCTGCGGCTTTTTCGAGGCGATCAACGACCAAGAGGTCGCCGACCTGCTCTTCGACGCGGCGCGCATGTGGCTGGCCAGCCGCGGCATGGAGGCCATGGACGGCCCGATCAACTTCGGCCCGCGCGACACGTGGTGGGGACTGCTCGTCGAAGGCTACGAATTCCAGCCCCTCTACGCCAACCCCTACAATCCGCCCTACTACAAGGAGCTGTTCGAACATTACGGGTTCCGCAACTACTTCAACCAGAACACCTACATCTGGCGCGTGAACGATTCGGAAGCCAACCGTCAGATCTTCGCCCGCACCGAACGGCTCATGGCCACGCCGGGCTACCGCTTCGAAAACATCGACATGCGCAATCTGGAAGAGGCGGTCGAAAACTTCCGCATCATCTACAACAAGGCGTGGGCGCTTTTTTCGGGCGTCAAGCCGATGGACAAGGCGCAGGCGCAGCAACTCATGCGGTCGATGAAATCGATCATCGATCCCGACATCATCATCTTCGCCTACTTCAACGACGAACCGATCGGATTCTTCATCACCGTGCCCGACCTCAACCGCCTGATCGGCAAGTTCAACGGCAAATTCGGCTGGTGGCAGAAACTGCGGCTGATGTGGGATCTGAAAGTGCGCCGCTCGTGCGACCGCATCTTCGGCATCATCTTCGGCATCACCCCCGAATTCCACGGCAAAGGGGTCGAGTCGGGCATCATGACCAAATTCTGGCACTTCCTCGAAGAGAGCCAGAGCCGCTACAAGACGATGGAGCTGGCATGGATCGGCGACTTCAACCCCGTGATGAACCGCATGATCCAGACCTACGTCTGCGCATCGCTGCACAAGGTGCATACCACCTACCGCTACCTGTTCGACCGCGAAAAGGAGTTCCACCGCTGTCCGCGGCTGGGCGTCAAACGCAGGGAGTAAACACGAAAAAACACATAACAGCTATGAAAACCACCGCTTTTCACAAGTATCACGTCGCGGCCGGCGCGAAGATGGCCGAATTCGCGGGATACGACATGCCCATCGAATTCACGGGCATCAACGACGAACACCTCGCCGTGCGTCAGGGCGCGGGCGTCTTCGACGTGAGCCACATGGGCGAAATCTGGGTCAAGGGCCCCAAGGCGCTCGATCTGCTGCAACGCATCACCACCAACGACGTGTCCAAACTCTTTCCGGGCAAGGTGCAGTACTCCTGCATGCCCAACGGACGGGGCGGCATCGTGGACGACATTCTGGTCTACAAGTTCACGGACGAGAAATACATGCTCTGTGTCAATGCGGCCAACACCGACAAGGACTGGGCCCACATCTGCCGCGAGGGCGAAGCCTTCGGGATGCGGCCGGGCACCGAACTGGAAAACGCTTCGGACGACATCTGCCAGCTGGCCGTACAGGGGCCGCTGGCGATGAAGATCGTACAGAAGCTGGTCGATCATCCCGTCGAGCAGATGCCCTACTACACCTTCGAACAGACCGAGGTCGCTGGCTGCGAGGCTATCCTCTCGATCACGGGGTACACCGGCTCGGGCGGCTGCGAGATCTACGCCTACAACGCCGACGCCGACCGGTTGTGGGAGGCACTGTGGAAGGCCGGCGAGGAGTACGGACTGAAAAACATCGGATTGGGTGCCCGCGACACGCTGCGGTTGGAAAAGGGGTTCTGCCTCTACGGCAACGATATCGACGACACCACTTCGCCGCTCGAAGCGGGACTGGGCTGGATCACCAAGTTCGCCGAGGGCAAGGAGTTCATCGACCGCGACCGCATGGAACGGCTCAAAGCCGAAGGGGTGAAACGCAAACTGGTCGGATTCAAGCTCATCGACCGCGGCATTCCGCGCCACGGCTATCCGCTCAAAACCGTCGAGGGTGCCGAAATCGGCCATGTCACGTCGGGCACAATGTCGCCGTCGCTGAAAGTCGGCATCGGCCTGGGTTACGTCACGGCGGAGCACGCCGCACCGGGAACGGTGATCGCCGTCGAGGTGCGCGGCCGTCTGCTGAAAGCCGAAGTCGTGAAGTATCCCTTCGTATAGGCGACGGACGAGTTCGCGGCGGAGCCGAACGCCAAAGTTCCGCTGCGGATCGACGATGCGACCCGTCCGGCGGACACAGAAACCGAAGCGCCGCTACCGCTACGAAGACCGCAACGGATGGTATATCACCGATTCCGACATAACGCCCGACGACTGCGAACAACCATGCGAATCCGGCCCTGCGGGGTCGGATTCATCGTTCCGGACGGCGGTCGCGGCGCACCGTCCGAAACCGTTTTTCCCGCCGCCGGCGTTTTTCGACGGAAAGATTTGGCGGGAATCGGAATTTTTGTTTACCTTTGCCCTCCCCAAAGGGAGTGTAACAACCTCTTGCATAGGGTGCAGGGTCGAAGGCGGAGGATTCCGAGGCTGCGGCGGAGAATCCGGATGCGGGATTACCGGACAATGGGCCGGTATGGTAGCCCCGGCACAGCGGCAATGTTGAGCGCTGAAATCATTAAACGAAAGTTGCAGCTATGAACAAGGATGCAATCATCAAGCTCGTAAACGAGCAGTTGTGGACGAAGGGCGAGGCCGACGTGCCCCAGTTCAAGGCAGGCGATACGATCACCGTATCGTACAAGATCGTCGAGGGTAACAAGGAGCGCGTGCAGAGTTTCCGCGGCGTGGTTATCCAGATCAAGGGTTCGGGCAAGACCAAGATGTTCACGATCCGCAAGATTTCCAACGGTGTGGGCGTCGAGCGTATCTTCCCCCTCTATTCGCCCCACATCGAGCACATCGAGGTCAACAAGGTGGGTGTCGTGCGTCGCGCACGTATCTACTACCTGCGCAAGCTGACCGGCAAGAAGGCTCGTATCAAGGAGAAGCGTATGACCAAATAGCGGTCGTCGCACGAAAGAAAAGCCGCCACGGTTGTGGCGGCTTTTCTTTTTGCTTCCGTCCGGGCTGCGGCGGCAACGATTTTATATACCGGCGGCGCGGGATTTGCCGTTTTTTGGCTACATTTGCATCGACCAAAAAGTCTTGTCACTATGGAAATCAAAGGGAGATTCGACCATTTCAACATCAACGTCACCGACCTCGACCGCAGCCTGGCCTTTTACCGCGAGGCGCTGGGGCTGCACGAGATCAAACGCAAGGAGGCCGCCGACGGCAGCTTCGTGCTGGCCTATCTGGGCGACGACCGGACGGGATTCCGCCTCGAGCTGACGTGGCTGCGCGACCATGCCGGCCGCGCCTACGAGCTGGGCGAAAACGAAAGCCATCTCTGCCTGCGCGTGGAAGGCGACTACGACACCGTGCGCGAGTACCACCGTTCGCGCGGGTGGGTATGCTACGAAAACCACGACATGGGGCTCTACTTCATCAACGATCCCGACGACTACTGGATCGAGGTACTGCCCGTCAAATAACCGCCCGCACCATGCCTACGCAGAAGAACGATGCGCTGCGACGCGAGATCGACGCCGCAGCGGAGGTACTCCGCAAGGGAGGGCTGATTCTCTACCCGACCGACACGGTATGGGGCATCGGCTGCGACGCCACGAACGAGGAGGCCGTGGCGCGCATCTACGCGCTCAAACGCAGCCAGAACAAGAAATCGATGCTCGTCCTGTGCGCGTCGGCCGATATGACCGTGCGCTACGTCGACCGTGCCCCCGGCATCGCCTTCGAGGTGCAGGAGATGGCCACCTCGCCGCTGACGCTGATCCTGCCGGGCGCCGCGGGCGTGGCCGCGAATCTTATCCCCGAAGAGGGAACGCTCGGCGTGCGTATTCCCGACCACGAATTCTGCCAGGGGCTGTTGCGCCGTTTCGGCCGGCCGATCGTCTCGACCTCGGCCAACATCACGGGCGAGCCGACGCCCAAACGGTTGCCGGAGATCGCCCGCGAGATCGTTGACGGAGTGGACTACGTGGTCAACCCCCGTTTCGAAGGGCGGCCGACCGGAAAGCCCAGTTCGATCATCGCCTTCACCGAAGACGGAGGTGTGAAAGTCATCCGCCAATAGCCATGCCGCGCACGATCCGCACCGAAATACAGAAACGCTTCTCCGACATCGACTCCTTCCGCCACGTGAACAACGTGTCGCAGCAGATGTACTTCGACGTGGGCAAGAGCGACTTTTTCGACCGGCTGCTCGGCCCCGAAATCCTCTTCGCGCCCGTACGGATCATCACCGCCGCGACCGACACCTCCTACATGGGGCAGATCCGGCCCGAAGACCGCATCGCGGTGACGACCTGCGTCGAACGCATCGGCACGAAGAGCCTGACGCTCCTGCAACGCATCGTGGCCGACGACGGCACGGTGCGCAGCCAGAGCCGTTCGGTCATGGTCGCCTTCGATTTCGAGGCGCAGCAGAGCGTGCCGGTCCCCGACGCATGGCGCAGGGCGCTCGAAGCGGAGTGAGCGAACACCGAACATCCGGACCTACGGCTGTTTCAACATTTCGGCACGCTGCTTCCGGCGTGCCAGGACGGTTCCGAGCACCATCAACAATACGCCGCCGAAGATCGCGCCGCCGGCCAGCAGGTGAATCTGATCGACCGTCTCCTGATGCCGCGCCAGGGCGAGCGTCGTAGCCACCAACGGCTGGATGTAGCGATAGAGCGCCGTGTGTACCGACGTAAGGCGCTCCGTGCCGCGATAGAGCAGGTACATCGGCAGTACCGTTCCGAAGATCAGCAGGATACCCGTTTCGGCCAGTGCGCCGGGCGGAAGCGTGTAGAGCCGGTTCAGATCGATATAATCCTTGAAAAAGGGGAAGGTGATCGCCACGCCGATGAGATAATACCACCCCATGACCCACAGCGTTCCGAAACGCTGGAGTTGCGGCTTGATAATCACCGTATTGGCGGCGATCGACAACACGGCGATCAGCACCAGCGCATTGCCCCACCCTTCGCTCCCCTCGACCAGATGGAATCCCCGTTCGAAGAGCAGGATGCCCGCGCCGCAGAGCGCCGCCGCGACACCCAGCGTCCGCACCCATGAAAAAGGCTCGCGGTGCATCCCGACGGCGATCAGCAGCGTGAAGACCGGCCCCAGCGTGGCCAGAATCGATGCGTCGACGGGATTGGTGTAGGTCGCGCCCCACAGCATCGTGTACATCCAGCCGTAGATAATCAGCACCGTCACGATCAGGATGTTTTTCAGATCGGCCCAGCGCATACGGGGCGTGCGGGGCGACAGCAGCGCGAAAGGGATGAAAAAGAGCGCGGCCGCACCGACCTGCAACAGGAAGAGTTGCCGGAAATCGAACCAGTTCCGCACGAGCGAGACGTAGATCGAAAAGTTCGCACCAAACAGCAGGTTCGAAAAGATCAGATTGAGATTATCGCGCAATTTCCCCATCGCCCGTGGAGCGGGCAATTATCAAACCAAAACCGGCGACGCGGCGAAAAGCGGCTCTCCTCCCGGCGCGAAAAGAGCGGAGCACGGACGAGGCCTGCCGGTGGTCCGCAGGACAGTCTATCCGTCCTGCGCCTTCGTCAGCCCCCGTTCGGCGGCCAGCCTCTCCATCAGGGCGTAGGCCTCGTCGTAGTCGTTGCGGATTTCGCCGTCGAGAATGGCGTTCTTGATCCGCTCCTTGATCTCGCCGACGGCGCGGCAGGGCGGCAGGCCGTAGGTCTGCATGATGATCTCGCCCGTGACGGGCGGCTGAAAGTTGCGGATGCGGTCGCGCTCTTCCAGATCGGCCATCTTCTCGCGCACCAGCCGGAAATTGGCCATGTAGCGCTTCACCTTCGCGTCGATGCCCGACGTGATGTCGGCCTCGCACAACGTCATCAGCTTCTCGATGTCGTCGCCCGCCTCGAAGAGCAGCCGCCGCACGGCCGAATCGGTCACCTGATCCTCCGACAGGATGATCGGCCGCAGGTGGAGGAAGACCATCTTCTGCACGAACTTCATGTGTTCGTTCATCGGCAGCTTCATACGGCGGAAGATCTGCGGCACCATCTTCGACCCCAGCGTCTCGTGCGAATGGAACGTCCACCCCGTCTGCGGATCGTAAGCCTTGGTGAGCGGTTTGGCGATGTCGTGCAGCACGGCCGCCCAGCGCAGCCAGAGGTCGTCGCTCTTCGCGGCCACGTTGTCGAGCACTTTGAGCGTATGGTAGAAATTATCCTTGTGGGCATGTCTGCCGACCCGCTCGACCCCTTTGAGGGCCTGCATTTCGGGGAAGATCAGCGCCAGCAGCCCCGACCGTTCGAGCAGGTCGAAGCCGCGGGAGGGCACCGCCGACGCGACGATCTTGTTCAACTCGACGGTGATGCGCTCGCGCGAGACGATGCGGATGCGCTCGCGGTTGCGCCGGATCGCGGCGAAGGTTTCGGGCAGGATGTCGAAACCGAGCTGCGCGGCGAAGCGCACGGCCCGCATCATGCGCAGCGGATCGTCCGAAAAGGTGACGTCGGCGTCGCACGGCGTGCGGATGATCCGCTCGTGCAGATCGCGCAACCCCTCGAACGAATCGACCAGCTCGCCGAAGGTGTCGCCGTTGAGCGACCACGCCAGCGCGTTGATCGTGAAATCGCGGCGGAGCTGGTCGTCTTCGAGCGTCCCCTCCTCCACGGCGGGCTTGCGCGAATCGGCCGAATAGGACTCCTTGCGTGCGCCGACGAACTCGACTTCCATACCTCCGGTGCGCAGCATCGCCGTGCCGAAGGTCTTGAAGACCGACAGACGCGTATGCAGTTCGGCGGCCAGCGCTTCGGCCACGGCGATCCCGCTCCCCACGACCACCACGTCGATGTCCGTCGAAGGACGCCCCAGATAATAGTCGCGCACGTAACCGCCCACCACGTAGGCGCGCACGCCCATCGCATCCGCAAGGCGCGAGATGCGGCGGAAAATCGGATCGGAAAGCGGATTGCGGCTGTCGTCGCTCATCGATGCAGGCAGCGTTTATAGAGTCCGACCGTGTTTTCCAGCCCCAGATAGAGGGCGTCGCAGACGAGCGCATGGCCGATCGACACCTCGTCGGTCCACGGAATGCGTTCGGCGAACCAGCGCAGGTTCTCCAGCGAAAGGTCGTGGCCGGCGTTCAGCCCCAACCCCTGCCGGCGAGCCTCTTCGGCGGCGGCCAGATAGGGAGCGACGGCCCGCTGCGGGTCGTCGGTATATTCGCGCGCATAGGCTTCGGTGTAGAGTTCCACCCGGTCGGCGCCGCAGGCCTTCGCCCCGGCGACCATCTCGGCCACGGGGTCCACGAAAACCGAGACCCGGATGCCCTTCGCGTGGAAGCGCGCCGTCACGTCGGTCAGGAACGCGCGGTTGGCCAGAGTGTCCCACCCGGCGTTCGAGGTGATGGCATCGTGGGCGTCGGGAACCAGCGTCACCTGCGCAGGGACCACCTCCAGCACCAGGTCGATGAAACCCGGAATGGGGTTGCCCTCGATGTTCAGCTCGGTCGTGAGCGCCCGTTTGAGATCGCGCACGTCGTCGTAACGGATATGCCGCGCATCGGGACGCGGATGGACCGTGATGCCCTCGGCGCCGAAACGCTCAATGTCCAGCGCGGCGCGGACCACGTCGGGCAGATTGCCGCCCCGCGAATTGCGCACCACGGCGATCTTATTGATGTTAACGCTTAACTTTGTCATAATTCTACGCTGTTTCACGGAATGCGGAACGCGATCCGGACAAGCTCAAATAAATTTGGCGCATCGCTCTCCTTTCCGTATATTTGCCGGAGATATGCCACATCCCGGCGCCTTGCCGGGCCGAAAAGGCCCCGAATCGTTCCGGCGTGGTAAAGTTACTTATTTTTTCGAAACTCCGCCGATGAAAATCATACTTTTTTCCCGCCGCCAGCTGCCTCACACCGCCGGGGAGATCTGCCAGCTGTTCGAAGCCTTCCGCATTTTCGGGTTCGACTACGCCGTCAACGAGGAGTTCGCCCCCCTGGTGGAGCAGGCCACGGGAACGGCGCTCCCGCCCGAAAGGATCTACGGCCGCTACATCGGCAAACAGCCTGCCGAAACCGTCATGGTCTGCTACGGAGGCGACGGAACGCTGCTCGAAGGGGTGCACCGTCTCTGCGGCGCGCCGATTCCCGTCATGGGCATCAACGCCGGACACCTGGGGTTTCTGACCAGCGCCCCGAGCAACGGGCTGAACCTGATCTTCCGCGAGATAGCCGAAGGCAACATCGCGACCGAGCCGCGCTCGATGCTGCGCGTCACGGGCGAATTCGCCCGACAGCCCGAATCGCAGCTGGCGCTCAACGAATTCACCGTGCAGCGCCACGGCGCAGGGATGATCTCGGTGGAGACCTACGTCGACCGGCAGATGGTGGCCACCTACCACGGAGACGGGGTGATCGTCTCGACGCCCACCGGATCGACAGCCTATTCGCTCAGCGCCGGAGGTCCCGTCGTGGCCCCGACGTGCCAGTGCCTGGTCATCTCGCCCCTGGCCCCCCACAACCTCACGATGCGCCCGGTGGTGATCCCCGACACGGGCGTCATCACGCTCAACGTGGACGCCCGCCGGGCGGACGCCTTCGTCACGCTGGACAACCGGACCTACCCCGTTTCGCACGGCGCGTCGTTCACCGTGGAGCGGGCCGAACAGACGATTTTTTTGGCCGTGCCGCACAATATATCATTTTACGACACGTTACGGAATAAGATGATGTGGGGAATCGACATCCGCAGTTAATCATTTATCGCATTTTTCCACAAGTTAACAGAATTTTTCCCTATATTTGTGCCCTAATATGAGCGATCAGAAACGCATACCGCAACACGTCGCCATCATCATGGACGGCAACGGCCGCTGGGCCGAGTTGCGCGGCAAAGAGCGTTACGAAGGTCACGCAGCGGGTGTCGAACCCGTGCGGGCGTCGTTGCGCGCCGCGGCGCGCTGGGGCGTGAAGTACCTGACGCTCTATGCGTTCTCGACCGAAAACTGGGGACGGCCCGCGGAGGAAGTGGACTCCCTGATGGAGCTTTTCTGCAAAAGCGTCGTCAACGAAACGCCCGAACTGATCCGCCAGGGCGTCGAGGTGCGCATGATCGGCGACCGGAGCCGTTTTTCGGAGAAGGTCCGCAGCTACCTGGCCATGGCCGAGGAGCAGACCGCGGGAGGACGGACGCTGACGCTGATCCTGGCGCTCAACTATTCGTCGCGAAGCGAAATAACGCACGCCGTGCAGCAGATCGCGCAACGCGTGGAGGCCGGCCAGATCGCCCCGTCGGAGATTTCCGAAGAGACGATCAGCACCGCGCTCTACACGGCCCCCTATCCCGATCCCGATCTGGTGATCCGTACCAGCGGGGAGATGCGGCTCAGCAACTTCCTGCTGTGGCAGTCCTCCTACGCCGAACTTTATTTCCCCGACGTGTTGTGGCCCGATTTCACGGAGGCCGACTTCGACCGTGCGATGGAGGTCTTCGCACGACGCGACCGCCGTTTCGGATTAGTCCAAGAGAATTAGGAACAAAAGAGTTACAAGAAAATAGATGAATCGTTTACGGAAGATATGCCTGGCAATCGCAGCGCCGCTGTTCTGCGTGAGCGGCATATTCGCACAAGAGAAGAACCCGGCGGATACCACTGCCGTCACGACGCAGGCCGCACCGCAAGACGCCGCGTCCGACGACACGGAGGAGACGCTGCCGCCCTTCGACGAGAAGGCTCCGATCATGAAGGGGAAGCCCAAACGCTACTTCATCCGCAAAATCAACCTGCGCGGTATCGAATACCTCAACAAGACCGTCGTACAAGCCTCTACGGGACTCGTGCCGGGCGATTCGATCTATCTGCCGAGCGAGAACATCGCGGACGTGATCGCCAAGCTGTGGAACCAACGTCTGTTCGCCGACGTCAAGGTCGGCGCCACGATCGACGGCGACAGCGTGGACATGGAGATCTCCGTGCGCGAACGGCCGCGCGTCTACCGCTGGCTCTTCGAAGGCGAGGGGGTCGGCAAAGGCCGCCAGAAGGACATCATCGAGAAGCTGCAACTCAAAACGGGCGGAGAGCTGTCGGACTACGTGATCGACAAGAATACGAAGCTCATCAAGAAATATTTCGCCGAGAAGGCTTTCCGCAATGCGGAGGTGAGCGTGCGCATCGAGAACGATCCCGTCATCCAGAACGCCGTGAACGTCACCTTCGTGATCGACCGCAAACGCAAGGTCAAGATCGGCAAGATCAATTTCCACGGCAACGAACAGTTCAAGGACAAGCGCCTGCGCCGCACCTTCAAGAAGACGCACCAGAAGAGCATCAACTTCTTCAAGTCGTCGAAACTCAAGGAGGACGACTACGAAACGGACAAGGAGAACCTCATCGACTTCTACAACTCGAAAGGCTACCGCAACTTCACGATCCTGAGCGACTCGATCTACCCGATCAACGACCGCCGACTGGGTATCAACCTCTCGGTGTCGGAGGGCAACAAGTACTATATCCGCAACATCACATGGGTCGGCAACTCGGTCTACCCGACCAGCGACCTGCAACGCATGTTCGGCGTCAAATCGGGCGACACCTACGACAAGAAGACGATCAACAAGCGGCTGGGCTACGGCAAGGAGGACAACCCCGAAGACATGTCGATCAAGTCGCTCTACCAGAATAACGGCTACCTGATGTCGCAGATCGAACCGGCCGAAATCATCATCGGCGCCGACTCGATCGACATGGAGATGAAAATCTTCGAGGGCAAGCAGTTCTCGATCAACAACGTGGGCATTTCGGGCAACATGCGCGTCAACGACGAGGTGATCCGCCGCGAACTCTACACCCTGCCGGGCGAATTGTACAACCGCGCGCTGCTGATGCAGACGATCCGCCAGCTGGCCGGCATGGGACACTTCGACCAGGAGAAGATCATGCCCGACATCAAGCCCGTATCCAACGAGCTGGTGGACATCAACTGGCCGCTCGAAGAGCAGGCCAGCGACCAGTTCAACATCGCCGGCGGCTGGGGTTCGGGCACCTTCGTCGGCTCGGTCGGCATCACGCTCAACAACCTCTCGGTCCGCAACTTCTTCAAGAAAGGGGCGTGGCGTCCCTACCCGATGGGGCAGAACCAGAAGTTCTCGATCTCGGCGCAGACCAACGGAACCTATTACAAGGCGCTGGCCATGAGCTTCACCGACCCGTGGCTGGGCGGGCGCAAACCCAACTCGTTCACGCTGTCGGTACACCTCTCGGAACAGAACAACGCCTACTATTTCTGGCAGACCTCCACGCAGCACTTCCGCACGACGGGCGTCGCCGCCGGTCTGGGCAAGCGCCTGCGGTGGCCCGATCCCAACTTCTCGTTCTACGCCGAGGCCTCCTACGAACGCTACGCGCTGAAAAACTGGGACTACTTCGTGATGAAGAACGGCGCGGCCAACACGCTGGCTTTGAAGTTCGTGCTCTCGCGCAGCACGGTCAGCCAGCCGATCTACCCGCGCAGCGGTTCGGAGTTCACCGTCTCGGTTCAACTCACCCCGCCCTACTCGCTGTGGGACGGCAAGGATTACGCCGACGCCAATCTGCCGGACGAGGAGCGCTACCACTGGATCGAATACCACAAATGGCAGTTGAAGAGCAAGTGGTTCTTCCCGCTCACCAATAACCAGAACCTCGTGCTGATGGCCGCCGCCGAAATGGGCTATCTGGGTCACTACAACAAGAACAAAGTGTCGCCTTTCGAGCGGTTCGAAGTCGGCGGCGACGGCATGTCGGGATACAACATGTACGGTATCGACATCATCGCCGTGCGCGGTTACGAGGAGGGTGCGCTCGACCCGTCGAACAACTATTCGGTGGCCTACAACAAATACACGATGGAGCTTCGTTACCCCGTGATCCTGAAACCTTCGTCGCAGATCTACGTGTTGGGATTCCTCGAAGGAGCGAATGCCTTCGACTCGTGGAAACAGTTCTCGCCCTTCAAGATCAAGCGCGCGGCGGGTTTCGGCGTCCGCCTCTACCTGCCGGTGGTGGGTATGCTGGGTATCGACTGGGGCTACGGCTTCGATGCTCCGGCCAACCAGACCGGCAAGAGCGGCAGCCAGATCCACTTCATGATGGGACAACAATTCTGAGTGGTGTTGGCAATAAATTTGGAAGAAATTTGTTATATTTGTATAACAATGCTTAAAACGGGAAAAGAATGAAACGTCTGTTTTTAACCGTCGTACTGGCCGCAGCCGGATGGTGCGCCTACGCACAGAACTACATGATCGTCGACAGCGAGAAGATCTTCAAATCGATCGATGCCTACAATACCGCCATCAAGGATCTCGACAAGATGGCCGAAGATTATCAGAAACAGGTGGACGACAAATTCGCCGAGATCGAAACGCTCTACAACAACTATCAGCAGCAGAAAGCCTCGCTGTCGGCCACCACGCGGCAGGTGCTCGAAGATACGATCCTGAGCAAGGAGAAGGACGCCACGGCATTGCAGGAGTCGCTCTTCGGCAAGGACGGCACGCTGATGAAGAAACGTCTGGAACTGATCCAGCCGATCCAGAAAAAGGTCTTCGACGCCATCAACGCCTACGCCCAGAGCCACGGTTACGATCTGGTGCTCGATTCGGCATCGAACCCCACGCTGCTGTACAACGCCCCGAAACTCGACCAGACGGAAGGGGTCATCAAAAGTCTGAAATAACATCAAAAATCAATCACATCTAAACTCTCATGAAAAAAATTCTTAAAATCGTTCTGACGGTCGCCTTCGTTGCGGGTTCGACCTCGGTCTTTGCGCAGAAACTCGGCCGGATCAACATGCAGGAGCTGGTTTTCGCAATGCCGGAGACCGCCGAAATGCAGAAAAACCTCGAAGCCTACCAGAAAGAGTTGCAGGACCAGCTCGAAACCATCGGCGTGGAATTCAACAATAAGCTCAACGAATACACCAAGCAGGTCAGCGACAAGAATTCGACCATGTCGGATTCGGTCCGTCAGCTCAAAGAGAAGGAACTGAACGACCTGAAAACCCGTTATGACGAATTCGTGCAGGTTTCGCAGCAGGACATGCAGAAAAAGCAGGGCGAGTTGCTCGAACCGATCATCGTCAAGGCGCAGGATGCCGTGAAAGAGGTATCGAAAGCAGGCGGCTACACCGTCGTATACGACACTTCGGTCAATGCCGTAGCCTATTTCGACGAGGCCGTGGTGACGGATATTCTGCCCGCCGTGAAGACGAAACTGGGCATCAAGGATACGCCCGCCGCAGCTCCCGCAGCTCCGGCCGCCAAATAGGCGTTCCGACAAAACGAATTACGGGGCGGCTCCTTCTCGGAGCCGCCCCGTTCGCGTTTCATGCAGAGACGGAGAAACCGCGGCGGCTACGCTTCGGCGGCAGGCATCTCCGAAGCTCCGGCGACGGACGCTGCGGTCTGTCCGTCCGGCTCCGCCCCGACGAATCGCAGCAGCGCCTCGGCCCCACGGATTTGAC